>Ga0180431_10001492_pt1 | contig 32751 bp, 39 predicted proteins | sample SS_ome_11_FD_132459 | JGI IMG/M metagenome (GOLD analysis project Ga0180431, IMG submission 132459) | Hypersaline lake sediment archaeal communities from the Salton Sea, California, USA - SS_1_MS_1 metaG | ecosystem: Environmental > Aquatic > Non-marine Saline and Alkaline > Hypersaline >... | reverse complement strand
TTTCGTTACCTTGATGACTTTCATATTTCACTCCTTAAATATACACTATTTCTGGTTAAAAAGCAAGTGATTTTAACCGATTTCTTTTGGTTTTGTTGGATTTTCATAAGCAGTTAGAACCTCGTCGCATGGGTTGGGTCGGGACCGCCATAGTATTCACGGTTGTCGATGTGCTTGCGTATCGTGTCGATGTCACTCATTATTGTTCTCCATTACAGATTCAATAAATTCAAAATCTACGTCACAACATTCTTTAGAACAATAATCATTCCATGAGGGTGACCAATTGCGTGTTGGTAGTCCTGCCCAAAACCATTTACCACAGATCATACACCGTTGGAATGGAAACCAAGGTAAATGTCTGTGCATCCAAGTTGCCCATTTATCGTACATGATTTTTCTCCGTAGGTACTGTCTCCATTAAAAATTCCCATTCCAACCATTCTCTGTCAGATGAATCATCCAGGTTAAAGAGTCGCCATACACTGTTGATACGGAGCATAATACTTAACTTCTTAACAGGGTATTCACGTTGAATAAAAAGTGAATCAAGCATGTTCTTTCTCCGTTGGTACTGTTTCTACAACTTTCCTGTGAACGATGATAGGCTTGTCTAAACCCCTCCACTTGATGACAGGTACTTTACGTCCTGGTCCTGTCCAGTAGAGTGCTAGGTGGGCTTTACGAGTGTGTGGGACTACCTGGAATTCAGCACCCACAGTGAATCCATTCTTTCCCCGTCGTTTAGCTTTCTCTATGTACTTGGGGTCCAAGGTTTCCCGATACTTGGTGAGATCCTTGGTAAGTACATCAGGTGTGATGATGCTGTCGGCTGAATCTCTGGAAAGAAGGATAGAGCAAACAGCTAGGTGTGCTGCATCCATGACAAGTTTACCTATCTCTTCTCCCGCACCGAATTCGTCCCCATCCTTCAATGAACTGATTGGATTCGTGGGATCGTTGTGATGGAGAGAGATAACCTGAACTGTTCCATCATCCATTCGCATATTGGTGGCGATACAAGCTATCAGGTACTTTTCACCTTCGTACATGGTTGTAGAAACCAGGATTGATTCAATACCAAGTTTGTTACCTACAGGCATTAGCAAGGTAACAGGTTTGATTGTAGGCAGGTTAGTGGTGTAGACCTTGCTGAGATCGAGTGAGAGCATGTGGGGGATGATTGCGGGGAACAACTTGTAGTATTGCATCCCATGCTGCAACCAATCCATTTCAAGAGGATAACGAAGAGTCTCGATGAAATCTCTTCTGTTATGGATGGTGCGATAGGTTTGGGGTATAAGCCTTTCATAACAGGCACACCAATCCTTTTGTTTGATACCACTCTCTTTTGCGACTGTAGGGTAACTGTAGAATTGCATAGTTAATTACTTTATGTTCAGAGGGGAATCAGTCCATCTGGGAATCGTTGCGTTTATGTTTGACTTTTGATTTCACCAGGAATCAAAGGTCTTTAGTATCAACGATTTACAATAACGAGTGAATAGGGATCATTGTCCGGTTCATGGTAAACACTGACTTTTTGTTTTCTTTTCTTTGCTTGGACTCTGATTCGATTACACATTGATTTAGGACCACAGTGAAAGTCTTCTCCCTGTTGGATTCGCCATTGGGATTTAGGGGTTAACCATTCGTCCCAAGGGTACTTTTCGGGTGCTCCTGCTCTTTGTGGGGGATCAAAGTTGCGAACCTTTTCTGCCATCGGTTTATCTCCATAGGTTAGGTGACTTTTCCTTTCATGCAAGCATTGTTAATGATTATCGGAAAGAAACATCGTTAAAGTTTAGGGTAACTGAGAATTGGTGTCAACCCCTTAAATTCCCCCTATTTTGTAGGGTTTCAGAGATATCTTGTAATTTCTGGATGAAAAGACTGTTGACAATATAAGGTGTAAACGGTAGCATCCAGTAAGTTTTCCTTTAGTTTTGTGAAAGGGTGTAAAGATGAACGTGCGAACTGTTCGATCCTTGGAAGAGGGTTTGGCGGTTGCTGCCGAGTTCGTCGCTGATTTCGGTGGCAGCTATAACGTCCGTGGAAATGGTGTCCTGGTATTCGACACCAACGGTATTGCTGTACTCGAACTGCAATGCCCTTGCGAGGTTTGTCTACTCAATGTTTGAGTGGCCTCAGTTTTGAGAGGGATTCTTTTGGAGAAGTGTTATGCCACGAAAAGTATTGTACCCCGAAGTAACTGTTGAGATTCTTAGTGGGCAGTCTGCACTGACTGTCGAGAGGGCAAAGGAATTGCTCGGTTGGGAATCGGTTGGACCCGATGATGATAAGTTTGAGAAGTGGGGAACGGATTTCCTCTTCCGAGATCTGCACGGTAACAAGGTGCGATTGACTCGAAACAAGACCAATCGACCTTTCCGTATGGGTTTGGCAAAGGATTATGCCAATGAAATGTTGCGGAATAAGTGGCATCTGAATGGGGAGAACATGGTGTTCGACCGATTCGGTGATGCTCAATCCGCCCAACATCGTCTGGTTGGTTTGGTTCTTGCCAGTCAAGAGTTGGAACTGAACAAAGAGAAGTGGTCGAAGTACAACCATCGTGGTGGTGTGAAGATTCCTGCCATGTTGTGCTTCGGTATCAGTGACAAGGATGAGGTTGCTGATTCACTCGATAAGGGTCAGAAGCGTACCTTGGGTGATGTGATCTTCCGTCGCCATGAGTTCGAGGGTGACTTCGATCCGAAGAGAATCAGCAATACTCTTGCTGGTGCTATCAAGTTGGTATGGACTCGCATGGGTGGCAAGAAAGTATCGAATGCTCCCAAGCTGTACCACTCAGAGGCATTGGATGTCCTTGAGAAACATCCTGCTTTGAAGGATTGTGTTGTCAAGATCTTCGAGTTGGAAGGTGGCAAGGGTGTTGATGGTAAGAACATCACTAAGATTGGTTCACTCAGTCTTCCGGTTGCTGCTGGTCTGATGTACCTGATGGCAACTTGTGACAGTGACCGTGAGAGTGGTGAAATCAGCACCAAGAAGATGGCAAAAGCCACCAAGTTCTGGACCCTGTTGGCAGAGGGTGCTGGGATGGAAAAGGATCATCCAGTCCTGATCCTGCGAAACCTGCTGATGCGATTGGAAGCAAGTTCTGCTTTCGAGAGGGATCGTATTCAACACGCTATCGTGAAAGCCTGGAATGCCTTTGCTGATGGTCATGCTGCTACCTTGAAGGATATCAAGGTTCAGGAAGGTGTGGACAAAGAGAGTGGTCGAAAGTATTTCAAGGAAGATCCCAAGATCGGTGGACTCGATGTGGTTGTTGAAGACCCTGTGATCGATTCTGTCGGTGGTTGGAACCTTGAAGACCTCTGTTGGGTTGAAGATGAAACGGGTGATTGGGGTGGACATTGGTTTGGTTCCATTGCCGCATTCATCGATATGGAGACTGCCGAAGTCTACTCCAAGGAAGATGACGACACCTTTGAGGTGGCGATTAGCTCTCTCCGTGCTGATGAGCCCGAAGATGAGGTTGTTGAGGAAGATGAGGAAGAGGTAGAGGCAGAAACCGAAGAAGAGTATGTAGAAGTGTAATCCACTGTCCTGCCTTGTAGGTAGGAACCTCGCAAGCCCCCGGTTGCTTCGGTGACCGGGGGTTTTTTTGTGTCCCCGTAGATCCCCTGTGTGGGCTTACTGTGCTTTTTTGTGGAATCATACCACCCCTCCCTTGTAGTGCTTTCAGAATTGATGGTTGTATACAACGAATAATTTTGAATTTTTTTGCTTCAAGCTATTGACCCTCTTAATCCGATAGTATATTATGTGGGTGTTGGAAGTGATCGGAAACACAAACGGGAGATAAAACGATGACTAACAGCCAAGCAATCGAAATTCTGCAAGCTGCAAGTAAGGACAACCCGATGAGTCGGGAAACAGGAGAAGCGGTCATTAATCTTATCTTTGCTTTACACAGTCAAGAAACCAAAGATACGATTTTGGGTTGTTGGATTCATTCAGGTGTATGCAAGTACCGGGAACTTTTCTAAGGGAGAATGAAAATGGCGAAGCGACTAAATCTTATGTTGCATTGTGGTGGTAGCAAGTTGGATCGGGATGTCCTTGATAAACTCAAGACTCCCAGAGCTACCAAGACCTGGACCCCCATTCCTCATGGTGGTCTGGTCGATAAGATCCAGGGTTCATTGGAGCAGAATGGTTACGAGGTAGTATCCCAAGCACACGGTACTTCCCACAACCATGATCGATACTTCGGTATGTTCCAGGTCAAGGGTGGGGATGGTGCTTCTACCGATGATGGTGATTACGGTTTGGTAGTTGGTATGCGGAATTCGCATGACAAAACCTTCCCTGCCGCCATCGCTCTCGGTTCAGGTGTCTTTGTTTGTGATAACCTTGCTTTCAGTGGTGAGGTTTACTTGTCCCGTCGTCATACCCGTTTTATCAATCGTGATCTTCCCCAAGTGATTGCAAGGGGTATTGGTCGATTGATGGATCATCGAGGTTGGCAGGACAAGCGGATTGATGCCTATAAGAACACTCGAATGAATGACATGCAAGCACATGACCTGATTATCCGCAGTCTGGATTCGGGTTGTTTGCCTGTCACCAAGGTTCCGGCAGTTGTGCAAGAGTGGCGTGAGCCACAGCACAAAGAGTTCGAGGATCGTAATGCTTGGTCCCTCTTCAATGCCTACACTGAGGTCTTGAAGGGTAATGCAAGGGTTGCACTTCCACGGACTCAGGCTTTGCATGGTGTGATGGATTCTCACTGTGGTCTTGAGCAGGACAAGGCTGAGTTGGTATTCTAAGAAACCCCCAGGTGGTTACCCGATATTGAGGGTTGTAATAGAGTCATTGTGATTCCCCACCGCTTTTTCTGGAAGGAAAAGAAATGCACTACTTAGCACACAATGGTCAGTGTTGGGCATGGTCACCCAAGTGCGGTTGTACCGCAGTCAAGTTGAGTTGGTTGTTTCAAAATCGTTTCCCCATACCAGAGGATCTTAACAAGGTCCATCACAATGTTTGGATACAGGCTACTACCTACCAAACTTGTCCTGAGAATGCCGGGAAGTATTGGTGGTTTGTTCGGAATCCCTATACTCGTTGTCTTTCGGGTTACCTCAACATTTACGTCTTGGCCCCAAACAAAAAGAAAGGTGAAAAGATCGACGTTACTTTCCGTGAGTTCGTTGAAAAGTTACCTGTGATTGTTGGGTCGAAGTATTCTTGGAAGCACCATTTTCAACCACAGACTGAAAACTTCTCACCTCAGAAGTGGCAGCTTGTGGAGTTACCACAACAGTCGGGAATGCTTGCTGGTTCAAAAGATGTTGTCTTCGATCATAAAATTCACTATGATCGGGATGGATTGTCTGCGTATATGTACGATTTAGATTTTGATGGTATCCCAGCAGATATCAAAGGGTGTAACCTGTTTGATATGGAAGGTCGGACTTGGCCTGTTGCATCATTCTTTGACGATGATATCCGTGATGGGATTGAAGAGTTCTATCGGGATGATTTTGAAGTCCTCAATCATTATGGTTTAACATTTCAAGGGGAATCAGATGGTAGCTAGTTGGACACCTACACAGGGACATATCAATTTTGTTGTGGCACTTATTGCTAGCTTGAAGGAAGATGGGATCTGGGTAGTTCCAGCTACCGGACAGGTGTATCAGTTTCAACAGAGAGCACAGAATGTGATTTTGATTGAGGGTGAAATCGATCAGACTCACCAGCGTCTTGAACTGATCCTTATGGAACTTGGTTGGTCGATGGAGATCAGAAAGGGAGAATCATGCAAGAGATAATCGTACCTTTTGTTGCTGGATTTTTAGGTGGCATTCTCGGTGTTGTAATTCTTTGGATCTATTTCATGGTGGAGGTTGATAAAGATGGATAATGTAATTCTCAATACGGATGCAAAGGGCAAAGTCAAGTTCTCACAGCAATGGGAGACTTTTGGTACTCTTGGGTTTGGTGGGAGTGGAAGCATTCCACTAGCCCTACAGGTTGGTCCTGGTAGCTTTAATCGTCAGTGCAGGAACATTTCCCGCCGAAGGGATGAGACTGTCAGAGCGATTGCTAGGGGGATTTTCCGGCGGGAAATGAATGAGGTTGAGACTGGTCGGAAACAACCGCGAAGTTCAAAAAAGAAACGGAGGTAAAACAGGTCGCTCCTGGTCGTGGGCTTGTGCAGGATAGGTGGGAGTATGTGAGCAAACGGGATGCCTTCTTCGCTCTAAGAGGGAGTCAGACAGCCAATCGGGTAGAATCCGACACTGAGTTCCCGGTCATACGTCCTTGAGATACCACCCTTGCCCCTTCCCTTCGTTTACCCCTGTCGGTCTTACGAGCAACGCATAGATCGGCAGGGGATTTTATAACTCAGTGTCCCTGCAACCCTGTCGTGGAGGATACCTATTCTCGGTATACCGTAGATCCGGCAAAGGTGTAAGAAGTCGTGCAACCTGGATGAAGAAAGTTGTGTGGGATGGTAACCCACTAATCCAGATGGGTAGAATGTTCTAACCGGAGCAATCAAAGCAACCTGCGATGGGACACTGAGATTTTTTCCTTTAACTTATGGAGTAACTACAATGCTTATTCGATTCGTTCGTAAACTTCGTGATCTTTGTGATTGGTACGTTAACAGATACCAAGAGAAGCGATGGGTTCCTTATAGCCATGACCACAATGACAAGTATTGTCAACACTGTGGGTACATCTGTGATCGTTGTGGTCGTCCTTACTAGTTTGGTAGACACAGGGCATCCCTTCCCTGTACCCACCACCGGGTGGAGAGGGCTCACCCGATTTTCTGTACGAGGGGGGCACGATAACTATTAGCTACATCGCTATAGCCCCCCTCATGTTGGACTAGCCAATCAACAGGACAATACACATTGACACGGTGGGCAAACTGAGCATACTGCCAATCGATGTGATGATTCTCATACAGGTGTGCTTCATTCAGATGTTTGTATGCTTTCTCAATTCCTTCTCTGGAAGAAAAACCATAAGCGTAGGTTCCGAGTGTGAAGGTGACTCGATCTATTGTTTTGCTTACAGGTTTTGGTGGAACATGATGGTGGTGACCTCCCAGGTAAAACATTTCAGTGTCTTCGGGTAGGTCTTCAAGGAATTCCACTATTCTTTGGTTGAAATTATCCTTCAATGTGATGTCGTCTTCAAAGATGATGACTCGTTCGATCCCTTCGTTCAGACATTGTTCCAGCACGGTCAAGTGAGATCTGTAGCATCCCCAAGCACCTTGACGACAAGCCTTGTGATGCCACCACCCAGGAGGTTGCACCAGATCCCCGTCAATCGCCTCAAACACTTGAATCGAAGGAAGCATCCAAGGAACTGGAAGTGCTCTTAGAAACGATTCTAGGCGGTCTGTGCGTCGTGTGAGATTTACCACATAACAGCGTTGGATATCGAATGGGGTCATAGTTGGGATCTTTGCGTTTATAATTGGGAATGGTGTTGGTTTGGGAGTTTGAAAAGGAAGGGAGTACAAGCGTACATGCCAAGAGGGAGTCTGTTCTTGAGTTGGTAGTAGTGATTGTCTAGTGCCCAGGTAACTTTCTTATCCGGCATTAGGAATTCACGAATTAACTCCATCGCTTTGCGAGACAAACAAAGAGCATGGGAACGGATAATCTTATGACGAAGCCCTGTAATAATTCCTTCTGGTCGTGGTCTGCCACTCATCCACTGTCCACCCATCCAGAGGAAATCAAAAGATAAATCTTTCACCCTGTCCCAACCAATAGAGAGGTAACCCATTGGTACTGCATCATCCTCAAAGAGAGCTATGTAGTCGTGACCTTCATCGAGTGCTCTGTTAATAACCTGAAAGTGGGACATCATGTTCCCATAGTGTTTTGGTTTTCCTCCCCACCACTCAGGTATTTTAAGATCCCTGTAGTGGATTCCCATTCTCTCTGGATAAGAAAAGGGCCAGTCGGTTGGGATGTCTGATCTAAATCTATCCCACCGTTTTTCATCCACACTAATACAATAACTAACCGGAGATAGGACAGACATATTGAATCCCCATGACACAACCCTCATAAGCAGCAGCACCCCCACCAAGAAGAATCAGTGGGTCCAATCCTGTTGATTGTGTTAACCGACATTCAAGGCGGAAGTTTTCAGGTTGAGAGACATAAACCATAAAGGTTTTTTCAATGGTGTACTGATCGTTGTCAAGACAGGTAGGGAATTGATCCCAAACAATACGGGACTTGGGAATCACTCCGGTTAGATCTCCCAGAATCCTTGTTTCAAAACTACTTACAATGTTTGGATAAGAGTCTGATAAATCTACCTCGAATTCAAGAGAGATAGAGAATCGATAAACACCTATGACCGAGAGTAAAATGTGGTAAGAGGCATCCACATCCACTGTGTTAAAAAATGCTGTTGCACAGTTAAAGTATTCGGTGAAATCAGTTACGGGTGTCCAGGTAGTATTATCAAAGGTTTGGTCAAGTGATTTATAGGCTTGCCAACCGGGAGTGTTATAGTTGAAGTATTCAGGGATTGAATGGAACCCATCATGGATAAGACCTTGCTGACGGTCATAAGCTGCCCTTTCTTTAAGAGCGAGAGCATCAGTCTTATTGAATCCAAAAATTGGTGGTTTATCAGGCATTAGAATGGTCCTAAATCAAGAGGTCCAAAATCTCGGTAGGGGTGGGTAGCAAACAGCAGATATACTTTGGCTTCATCAGGATCTTCAATACCGAGAAGTTCACCACGTTCATTGAGGTTGGTGGTTGCTGGTGTACCAGATGAATCGTCAACGAATACCTTGGTACTACCAGTCAGTGAGTTATAGCGGATACCATGATGGAGTAGATAGGCTTGCCAAGTTTCTTGGGCTAGGTCGGGTCCAGGTGCTCCCTGTACCAAGTTAACCCAAGTAATACCATTCGGAGTTACCCCACTCTCATTCACGAATTCCTTTTCGATACGGAACTTTACAACATAAGTCACTAACTGGTATTCAATTTCTTCAATAACTTCTGGATCAGCGGTGATTGAAGAAATCATTGCACAACCATCTGGTGCTCCATAGAATGCTCCAAGATTAACAGCACCAACATAATCCAACATGATGTTTGGATCGAAGGGTGTATCCTCATACTTTCTAACGGTGAGTACAGGGATAGGTAGGGGAGTTGTGATCTCTATTGGATCTCCCGCTTCTGTCTGAATTGGGTTTCCGAAGATATCATAACTTCTTTGTACTTGGATTGTTTCCGTAGACCAGGAAATTGTTGGTTCTATGGAAGTAGGATCATCACCCGAAGAGAGTTGATCTGCTTGTTTTTGAGAAAGATCACTACTAAAATCACAAACAACTTCCCAAAGGTAAGCCATAACCCCAGAGATTGGATGTCTAATTGTTTGTGGACTCTCCTGAATAGACTTACTAACACACCTCGATTTTGTTCCCTCAAGTTTATCACCATAGTCTGGGAGATCAGAACATGCTAAAGCATCCTCTTCATCATCGGTGGTATCATCTGAAAGAATATAATAAGTTCGTGAGAACTCTGTCAGTTTTGAAACGATTGTTCCACGTTGTACTTCTGTGGAAGCATCACCTTCCCTGTCTTTAATTCCTAATGAAACAGCCATTATATACTCCTGGTCGGATTGATGTCCCGTTTGATGTCTTCTAAGGCAGAAGCACTATCCTTTGTATTCTTCTTGATAGCATCCAAAATTGGTTTGTTATCATTCTCTACACTCTTGCGAAATGCTTCGACTGTTCCTCGTTGAAGACCTTGGATAACTTGAGAGGGTATTGGTCCACCACCACCCGTAGAACCACCACTAGCAGCAGCAGCGGGTTCAGGCCAAAGGGCGGGAATGGCATAATTCTTCCAAAGACCCTCTGCTGTTGTTCTAGCTTTACCTAAGAATTTTTCCGCCATTTCCCTTGCCATACGTTCCTTGTCAATTTCCTTAGCAGACTCTCTTGTTGCCTGTGAGAGTGCTTCAAGTTCTTGACGGAGTTTACGAATGGCATAATCTTCACCCGACAATTCGGCTTGTCGATCTTCCCTCGCATACCTATCTCTAATTTTTTGTCTGTATTCACGATTACCAGACATTAGACTATCAAATGCTTTTTTACCAAGATAAGTACCAAGTTGAGCACCAGGAATCATCGAAGCAGTTTTATACATGGAAACGATGGTATCATCGATTCCCTGCATAACATTAAGAAAGGTTTCATGGAGGTAACGAATTATACTGTCCCAGATTCGTGTGAAGGTTACCTTAACAGTGACCCAGGCTAATTCAAAACTCTTTTTGAGAATACTGAGAGCATTATCCATCTGACCTGTTCTGAGTGCTTCCCAGAATGCCCCCAATGCTCCCTTGAGGGTATCAAGAGTTCTCCCCATATCTGTAAATGCTCGATTCCAAGAATTCTTCAAACGATCTACAGTTGCCATACCCTCTTCGGTATATCTGGAAGTATAATATCCTAGTGCTACAAAGGATGCGATGAGAGCACCAATGGGTGATAGAAGGGCTGGGAGTAATGCTGCCATTCCTGCAAGAGTGGTAGCTACCACATTAAGTGACATTGCTACCAGGGAAAGGGCGGGACCAGCAGCAATGAAGGTAGCACCTAATGCTGCCATCTTTCCAACGATGGTAATTATCTGGGGAATAAGTTCTGCATTGTTTTGAACCCACTCATTGAAGTGTGCCAAGACGATGCGGAGTGTGTCCAGCATTTCAATGAAGGATGCCGAGAGGGCTTCACCAATTGATGTACGCAAGGCTTCAAAAACAGACAGGGCTCGACGGGCAGCACCACCAAGACCAGACTCCATTTCTTTGGCAACCCTTGCGGTACTTCCTGCGGCATTATCAAGAGCGTCGGCAAGTTCTTGTGATCGTTCTCCCAGGGCTGTTGCACCTGTGATACCTCGAATACCAAACAACTCTTCCATCACTTTGAATCGTTGTAAAGCTGACATTCCCTCAGTAGCTTTCTTCACATCCATGATGACTTCATCGAGAGTACGGAAACCACCACCAGCTTTCTCGACCTGGATAGCTACACCAAGAAGATCCTCAGATTTTCTTGTGAGTTCTGTCATAACTCTTCGGTAAGTAGTACCACCCTGAGTACCCCTAATCCAAGCATTGGAGAGGTTACCGAGAGTTTCCAACATATCCCTCATGGGGATCTCAGCAGCATAAGAGAGACTTGCCACAAACTTCAAACCATCTTGAAGTTCTCGCATGGAAGTAGCTGCATTATTTACGGTGGCAGTTACAAGGTCTGTTACCTGTGCTGCATCACTTGCTTTCATTCGATAGGCTTGTAATAGACCGGAGGTGATGTCTGCTGCTAAGGTGGCATCCTCCATTGCTGATTCCCCCTCACCCGCTGCTTTGGCAAGGTCGAGGATGGAAGCAGTCATTGCATCTATTTCATTTCTATCCCAACCTCTTCGGGCTAGGGTAGACATTAGTTGAGCAACTTCTGAGTTTGTGAATGATGTAGTTGCTCCTAGCTCTTTTGCGGTATCTCGTAGTTTGAGATATTCCGCTTCTGTACCAGAACTGCGAACCATCACCTTACGTATGGTATCATCGAAGTTTGCGTAAGTCTTCCCAGCCCAACCCATCGCAGCGGTAATAGCAACTGCGGTGAGTACCATTCTACGACCGATAGAATTGAAAGCATCACCAGTACGGTTGAGATTACCCAACATAAGTGCAGCATTTTGGAACTTATTGGCTATCGTTGTTGACATTCGTGCAAGGGCTCGAAGTCTTTGTTGGATAGCTCTTGTAAATTTCTGCCCAATGCGACGGGCAGCAAAAGCACCACGAATAAGCATCTGAGTACGGGCAGCCCAAGCAGCAATGCGTTTATGTGCAGCAGCAAGGACTTGCCCTGTTTTGTCGATAGCTTGTAGTATCACAAACGCTTTACCACTAAGTGCTGGACTACCAGGCATTTTTCTAACCTTTCAATGAACTTTTCCAAAACTTTGACATCCTTTTCATACCTTTTTTGAGGGCAGGTTTCATAAAGGATCTTTTTGGATATCGTCCTTTGGTTTTTGTTGTGGTTGTTCCGATGATAGCCGGGATAACGTAGCAGAGATTTCCATTCTTTGGATGATTAGCAATTCGATAAATCTTTACCGTTTTTCTTTTACCCCTGCCTTTAGGTGTTCTACCAAAGATACTGTATTGGAGTCTGTTGGAACCTACTCTTTTCCACCTACTGCCTTTCTTTCTGACAGAACTTAGTGGTATATAGGTAACACCTCGACTTCCACTTTCCCGAAACTTTGGTTCCCTGAATTCTCTCCGTGCTTTACCACCATGCTCATGTAACTGAGGTGCATGTTTTCCTTTTTGCTTGGAGGTAAGTTTTACTGATCCAATCGCCCAACTGGTCTTCCGTGTTGAAGTTCCTATCTTGTCAGCAATGATCTTCCGCATTGGATGACCTGCTGCCCTGGTCTTTGGTGGTCGTCCAGGTTTGCTAGGTGATTGGAATCCTGCGGAAGTCTTTGCTTTATGGGCATTCCGAATACTGTTGATTGCTACTTTGCGGATATACAAGGCTTTCTTAGCCATAGGTTCATCGACCCATCGTTTCCATCTTTTTTTCAGGATAGATCGGTCGAACGTATACGTCGCTCTTGAAGCAGAACCAAACATTATTTCATTTTCGTAATGCCCTTGAGGGCTTTGATGTTACTGCCAGTAATCTTTGTAACTCCTACTTTTGAAGTACCTGTGTCTTCCATAAATGGGTGCAACTTTTGGTAGGTAAGAAATTCAATCTTACCACCGAAGATATTGGAAACTGCCGCGAACAAGTTCTGGACAAAAGAAGCAACGGTGATAGTGTGGTCCCAGGATGTTACAATTCTCCCTTCGGCGTAGCACATAAATTCTCTTAGGGTGTATGTCTTTACCTCTGAAATTGGCAAGCCAACGATACCTATGAACTGGTAGAAATCTGACCAACTTTTTCTTCGATTTTCTTTATTTCTTTCTCTAGTACATCGTCCATCATCGGACCCGCTTTCTCCAAGACTTGATTGTTCGCCTTGCTCATCTTTTCGTCCATGATCCTCTTTAGACTTTCTCTCTGCTGCTTTAGTAATTGCAGGAAGTTCCTCTGGTCTAGGAAAAAATCCGAGAGGGATTCAAACAATGCCTCCCTTCCAAGTGTGACTGAGTTACCATCGAGTGCCTCTGTGAATTCAAACTCATCTTGTACTTCTGGATTTTGATCCCTGACAATTACCCAGATCAAGGCGAATTGAAGTCTGACATTGGTGAAGATTTCTTTGAAGAATTCTTCATCAGGTTGTAGAAAGACGAATTCAAGATCCGTGATTTCTGAGAAGTCTGTACCATCGATTTTCTGTGCGATAGCTAGAGTCAATTTACAGTTCCAGATACGTCCTTTTGTATCCATGAAGCTGTATTCAGATAGGTCTTTTGTTTTTTCTTTCTTAGCCATTTTTTCCCTCTCAAGGATTCGGTCGTTTACCTTGTATATACTCCATCATGGTAAACAGCCTTTGTTGGTTTTGAAGTATCAGTTGTTGGTTTTGTTCCACCGCTTTAATACGCTCACGAAATTCTTCGGGTGGAAGTTTGGCAAGAATTTCGTGAACCTCTTTCAAGTCCTTCCGATGTTCCTCTTTATCATCTTCGATTGCTTTTTGAAACTCCTTGGCGACAGCCATCACCTTGTTGTCAGTATCTTTTGTGACTTCGTACTTGAGATTTTCTCCATCATGCTGAGTGAAGCGTCCCCCTGCTTCCATGAATGCTTCCATCTTCATGTTGGTATGTGTTACCCAAGTAAACCAACCAAGAGAGGGCAGAGCAATCACAGAGAGGACAGTAATAAGTCCTTTCAGTAAAACACTGTAGATAGGACCGAGAGAAACAACGGTTTGTTTTCCCCTCTCAATAATCCCACTCTCACCAGCAATTTTATCTATGAGATCATCGAGTACATTGTTATCCTGATTTTCCATTTCTAGCTTTCTAGTTTGGGTCGTCGGTATGCTTTACCACCGAATAATGTAACGGCGATCCAATAGAAGAAAGCCCAAGGACGACTTACACCACATGCCCTAAGACCATAGTAAAACACTCTGTCTGCTTTCTTCTTCTTTGTTTGCTGTCTGTATAACCAATCATGCACAACAGCAGCGGGAGCCCCTTCTTCCCTGGTAGGCATAGTAAGGTAAGCTAAGACAATGGGTGGAAGAAACCAAAACAGGTAAGTCGGTACAAAGTAGGTTACAAGAACCACAACAACCAGACCCAACACCGCAAGGGGCTTTCTAGGAACACTGGCAAAGTCTGTTGTTTCACCAGAGGGAACCTGGAAGACTTCACCTTGCGGTGTTCGGTAGGTATGGTCTTTCAACAGTCGCCAACGACGGACTCCTACTAACTCTACACTTAGAGGACGGTAGAAGGTTCCGTGGAGACTCCCGTTGATTCGTTCGTTCGCAGTTTGGTTGAGCATAATGCCCACGCTCCATAGTAATCGATGTACCTTTGAAGGGTACTGAAACTATCTGTGAGATACAGTTTGTACTGACCCCATGAATTTCTGGAACGAATGTAGAGTATCCCATCGACCTTGATGAGTTTAACAGCACAGATGGCATGTCCACGGCGACCCCAAACGACCGGCCAACGTCGAAAAAGAGCATTGACGAATCCTTCTGAGGTTGCAATATCCATCCATTCTGTTGCTTTGAAACGCTCGGCTGTGCTTGTCCAACCAACGGGGTGTCGATTTCTCCAACCCACCAGGGGGAAGGAATGTTCAAAACCTTGGTTGGGAGCAGGAAGTAAACCGTTCTCAGCAATCTCTTCCAAAGCACGGTCGATGTTCGATCCACGGTCTACACCACCATTGATTCTCTTGTAGAGGTGGGCAGGTGAATGACGGACAGCAGCACCATCATCTATGAAGTCCTGTACTTCATAAGCAGTCGAAGTTGCTTCACAAGTGCATTGACCATCACCATTCTGATCGTGAACCCACGGCATATCGACTTCGATAGAATCGACAGTTTCGATGTAGTGGTCCCATTCCTTTTTGTCCACCATCTTGATTCGGTCTTCAAAGACGGGTGAACCAATAGGATCAGCACCAAGCGTAGTAGCACGCTTTTTACATTCTTTGGTAATACTCGTTCTGAGTTCGTCAATGTCAAGGTTGGGAACCTGCCAAGCATTGACGTTCACGGAATCGGGATCTACATGACGATCAGGATTATTCTTTGGGGTAACCCTTTTCTTAGGTGCTGCTTTTTTGCGGGGAGTTCTTTTCTTAGCCACGATTAACCTCCTGTGTCTTGAATGAGTCGAATAACCTTGTCCACGGAATCGGGGACAGGTCCAAAGTAAAGCACCTTGAGGTCATCGTCTGCGATAGCGAGTACGGGGAGTGAAACTCCTTGGTCGGTTGCCATATTGAGGTACTTGGCAACTACCTTCCCCACAGGTGTTTGATCCTCCCCCTGGTACAAGGTCTTGTCCCTGATAATCCAGTGGTGTCCCTTGTTCTGTAGGTACTCCCGAATCTTCGGATTCCGAATGACTTGTGCTTGTGCTACCGTCAAGTCCTGGTTCTCGTAAATAATCCGAAGGTGGCGAGTACCTGGCATCGGAGGGTTTTCGTCTTCTTTTTCTTCCTCCCCTTCATCATCACTGTCATCACCTGTGACTGTGACTTCGATTTCGGCATAGCCTTTTCTGGAAGAAACGTAAAGCAAGTAGTTTCCCGTAGGTTTAGCCGAGAAGATTACGAAAGGTCGCATTCCCCAATCGACACAACCCCTAGCACGGATTCCTGCACCTCTTGGGTAGCAGGAGAGGACCGTGGCAGGGTCTTGGATGTCTTCTAGGGTCAGTCCCTTCACGAAGAGATCAATTTCCTCGCCTGATGCGACCGTAGAGGGTCCATCGAAAACCAGGGCGGGTTCCTGAGACATCGCGTTAGAAGCGATTGTGTGGATGCTCAGGGCTAGGACTAGTAATAGCCTAGCTGGAAAATCCTTACACATAATTATCCCCTCTCATGGGTAGAGTTAAAAACTGATGAATCGGGCAATGATAGCAAGTATCCTTTCGATGAAAGATAACAAGCTGTCCCAATCCAACGATGGGTCTGCAAAGGCTTTTGGATTGTCTGCTACCAGTTCGTCCAGTACGAGGGCAGCAGCGGCGGAACGATCCAAGTCCTCAAGGCGACCCTCAACTTTCAGTTCCTTCATCTTCGTTCGGATGTTGCGGAACGTGATTCCCATTTCTCGGCGTTGTCGCCAAGAGATACCGGGGGAATCGGATAGCTTTGTGTAGATCTCTTTTTCCGACGAATCGGGTTGAGTATCTACGACAGCCGGTGGTGTTGGTGTGGGGACTTCCCAACCAGACGGTTGAGCCCACAACACGGTGAGCATAGCACAAAGAATGACAGCACCAGCGGCAAGACCTAACAGAAACGTGCGAGTAGACGGAAACATTACGGACCCTCTCTTTCAGATAAATGGGAAGGAGGAAAACGATTACCCCTTCTAGTTTGTTTTTTCTTTGGGTGGTGTTTTCTTCTTGGGAGTTTTCTTGGGAGTAACCAAGATCTCATCACCGAGTTTTTTCATACGGATGAATTGATTCTTCTCCCGAATGTAAGTCTCTTCCATGTAGACCACTCGATTGGTTGCAATCCCTTCGATGTCGAGATCTTCAACTACCATGATGTGATGGTCGGGATAATCCTTGATAGCTTTTGCATAAACTATCGAGGCGGGATGATTAGGATTGCTCTCTACCATCGTCTTGAGATCTTTGACAGTCAGCTTGGAAGCAGACATCACTGTGACTCGATCAGCAATCGCTGCTTCGGGAGGAAGTGTTAACTTCTCCAAAACTTTCTTAACATCATCGTTCATAGTAAAATCCTTTTGAAAAAACCCACTAGGGGCGTAGTGCCCCTGTGGGTATTGTTGCGTTTATGTTTGGATTACTCCAAAGTTCCGCCGGTATACGCAACCCAAGAAGGATCAATCTCAACATCAGATGAATCATTCTGATAGGCAAGCGTAAGACGAACGGAATGGTTTGAAACATCGTCCAGTGGTTGTTCCCAAGGGAACTGACTGATGATGAAGTATGCCCGTAAACCTTCTGCATCGGCACTGGTAATGTCCCCAGACATAATCTGGAATTCCATATTAGTACCGGCAAAGAAAGCAGCACGGAGGGCTTCAAAGACTGCCTCAGTCAAACCGTGACGCAGTTCAAACTCAACATTGATCGGATCAAAAGTACCAGCAAGACCCTTGGCGAATTCCGAAGCACGGCGACGAAGTTCGGCAACAGCCCTGGTAAATTCTGATATGGACACATCACCGATTTCATCGATGACTGTCCAAGTAGGCGTAGCATACGAACCTGCATTGTAGTACAGGAACATATCATGGCCTGTTTTTGGACCGTCTAGTGCCATTGGTTAAACTCCTAGAGAGTTGTCGATTACACAGGCATACGTCACGGTGAAGTACACCTCAAAAACACTTCCCTCTCTCATCCCCGTATAGTTGAACGGTGTACCACTTTCATCCGTAAGCGGTTCGATGCTCTGTGGGGAAAATCGTATACTTGTCGTATCCAGGGTAAAAGTCTGTAACAGGGTGTGTCTGATCTCTTCCTCTAGTTCGAGGAATTTATCAATCTCATCATCGTCACTATTATCAACACCACATTGAATTCCTACCTGAACTTGGGCATCCTTCTGGTAAGAATTTCCTCTAGTAAGTACCGTGTCTTCTACGGGTAATGGGATTAGGATTACTCTCGGTTTTCCTTCGATGGATTCGAGAGTAGCTATCGGCATGTAGGTTCTCTCGGTTGTAAACGAGTTATCTACATAGTTCCCGTTGTCACGCTTGGTGACAATTGCTGCTTCCATTTTAGTAGCAAGTTGGGCGAGTACCGATGACATTATCCAATTACCTTTGTGTAGATCATCAGTCGATCCCTGGTGTGGGTCGTGTGACGATAAGACGGTTGCCCCTCCCCAACGGGGGCGACTTTGCATTTAATGCTGTCGTGTTTGATCCAGTCTCCCGGTCGGGGAAGGGTTACACAACCGTCAATTTCAAGATCTGCCGAATCAATGACAAACACTCTAACGGTTTCATCCACCGGCATCCCGTAGGCAGCTAGTTCATCAGGAGACATTTCCTGTGGAACTGCTGTCAAGGATACAGAGCTACCACCTCGATGGTAGGTGACCGTATCTCCATCGATACCCGCCATACGGGGGCCGATGTATGAAAACCGTTCTGAGAGTGAATATGTCATGTTAGATCAGCGGAACAACATCCAGGTAGACTTTGATCTTACCAGCGGGAGTACCACCGGACGTTTGCTGACTGACGAAGCCTTGCACAGCCTTGCCAGCAGCAACCACCTTGGCAGCATCACCTGTGGTAGCTGAGAAGACATCACTGGTTCCAACGATGACATCGTTGACAGCATCGGCAGCAGCATCACTTGCGGTCAGTGTTGCGATGGCATTGTCATCACTGTCTTCGATGGTAACCACACCCTGGTCTTCCGAAGAACCTGCCATCTGTTCCGTGACGATACCCCAACATCCACGGTAGAGAAGACCGTAGACATTCTGGTTGGCGGGAATCAGAATGTGTTCATCGGTATCACCATTGTCTCCATCACAATCAAACTCGTAGACGAACGGGTTGATTGCATTGTAGCGTGAGGTGATGTCGAAGGGGATAAAGGCGACACAGTTAGCACCGCTGACTTTTGCTTCGCAGCAGATGCCAAGAGGAATGTCACCATCACCAACTGCAAGGTTGGGAGCAACCGCTTTCTCAGCGGAAGCATCCCACCACACTTCGTCACCTACCGAGAAGGTAGTAGCCGAAGCAGCAGCAGCAAGACGGACACCAGACTTCGCGGTAGCGAGGTTACCGCGAGCACTTGCAGCAATGGCATTGTCCACGAACCCAAGGATGCTACCTCCCGGTTGAACAATATCCCCTGCCGCAAGGGCAGAACCGGGAGTGTGATACAATCGGTCTGCTTCCGACCGATGCAGAGTATCAATCCCAGAAGGAATGTTATACTTATACGTCATTGTCTCATAACTCCTAATGTGTTTGGGAAAAGGTGTAGGTTACTTTCTGGAAGAAAAGACCTTATGCACCAGCGGAGTAAACCATTGCCTTGAGGTCACCCATGCCGACACCGACATCATGGTAACTTCGGACCTGGATACCAAGAGTATCGAAAGCGGTGTCATCAGTTTCCGTGGTCGGAACCTGATTCCCGTTGAGGAACCCGATCAGGATAGCCGCGAGTGTGCCGGGGTCACCAGAGAGGAACCAGTGGTTGCTGGTCTGTCCGGTAATCGCCGTACCATCGGTAACCTTCTTGATCGAAGTGTTGTTCATGTACGGACTCGAAAGCGGTCGGTACTTGCCAACGTGCGGGTTCTCAGCGAAGTCTCGACTTGCCGCATTCCCAACACCATCGGCCAACAGGTTGCGAGTACCAAAGAGATCCTTGGCAAGCACGGAATCCTGAGTACCGACGATCAGACGATCAGGACTGACCAGGATGGGTTTGCCACCACTGTCAACTTGATCGGCATAGATCTGTTCAGCTTCGGTGATACCGTCAATGCTGAGATCCTTGTTGGTTGCCACAGTCGGGAAGGATGCTTTGTTCGTACCAAGCAGATCCCAGACCAACTCTTCGGGAACCAGGGCAGCGAGTCGAGCAATGCTGCGAGCACCATTTTCCAGAACACCGAGATCGTCGTTAATCATCTGTTGACGACCAAGGACCATCAGCATTCCGTAGGTGTCGGCTTGCAAGCTGTACTTCGCATCCGTCATGGTTCCCTGTGCCAGCTTACCGTCAGAGTTGACTTTGCTGTAACCACCGTGGACATCCAGACGGTAGAAGTTGTGAGCACGGAAGTCATTGAGTGACTTCACTTGAGCGATCTGATCCCAGACGGTGTTATACATCTGGTAAGATGCGATGGTTGCTTTGTGCATCACATCGTCAAAGATGTTGGCAACACCGAGAGTCGTGAAGCCTTGACCGGCAGCACGAATGAGACGGTTTGCTTCTTTGACCGTTTGGAAGTATTCCTTGCTGGTCTTGTCCCCAATGAAGGGAGCCATACCAGCAGCTTGGATCTGTAGATCGAAGATTCGGGTGAGCGAAATGTTTCGGACAGAAACATGATCCGCTGCTTCCAATTCCTTCTCACTGTACCATTTCTCGACACCGAATTCCCTGCCATCTTTCTTGGACTTGGCAAGGGCAGGAACATTCATCTTGCGAAGCATCGAGACACGAATCGATTGGGCAAGCAATTCGTTCTCAGGGGTTCCCTTCATGTGGATTCCACGGAATCCTTCGGGATCAGGTCGAGAAGCATGGATCAGGTTGAGTTCCACTTTGTCCTCCGACCATTCTTTCTCGATAGCATGTGCTTTCAAAGCACTACGGGTCTTGAAGGTCTGACCGTCGATCTCGAACGGACCCTTGACATCTTCGTATTTTGCGAAGATCTCGGAGACACGTTCGATCTTTTCGTGCTGGGCAGCAATCTTTTTGAGATCCAGACCAGGGGCAGTCGGGGGATCTTCCGGTTTCTTCGGAGGATCAATAGAACCTGCCTTGATCTCGGCATCATAAGTTGCCTTGAGGCGAGTCTTTTGATCGTCAGTCAACTTATTGACATCGAGACCAAGAGACTTGCAATAGGCTTTTAGCCATTCTGCAAACTTCATTTCATGTACTCCTGTGGAAGAGGGATTGTTCTTCACCTTAGCGACGATGGCAGATGTTTTGCTGTCAGCACCAAGTACCAATACCGAGAGTTCTCGGATCTTAGACTTACTGGCAACAATAACAGGACCGCTAACAGTCCTGCCGTTGACGGTATCCGTATCACCCTCTTCAACGATATAACCGTCTTGGATAGAAGCACCTACCGAAACTTGGAATGGAAAACCGCCACGAGCATCCGAAATGAATGACTTGGCGACTTCCGACGTAGACGAAACTAAACCATCAGCGGTGATCTTCTCACCAATCTCTTGTTTGGTGGTATAGCCAAGTCTGAGACTCGTATCGTGATCCATAATGATTGGAGTCTTGGGTTTGTCAAAAGACGCACCTACGAAATCAATCACTACGGGAAAGGGAAAACCAGTGAGGTTCATTGGTTCCCCACTGTTGGCTGAAAGATGAATAAGGGGAAGTTTTTCTTTACCCTCTGCATCTTTCTGGACTGCTGCGATTTCGAGTTTACCAGGAAGGGCAAGGCTTTCAGGAATGTCTACCTTACCTGCCCGTAGGAAACCTGGAATCAACAGCGATTTAGGTTTAGGTCTGAGTTTCATTGTGTGATCCTTTTGATTCGTAGAATCAGAAGTACGATGAATCTAAGATTCTGAGTTCTCATTTCTGGAAATAAACTGTGTGTATTTTGTCAGGCAGTCTTGAACAATTCAAGAGCGATCAATGATAGACGCTATCATTTCTTTGACTGTCCCGGTTGTTGTGGTTGTCCATTCTTCCCAGGCTGTTGCTGTCCTGGTTCGGGGGCTACTGGTTCCGGTGTAATCTTTTGCCGGAAGTCTTCATCCTCTTCAATCTCTTCCCGCCAATCCTCGATATCACGGTTGTAATAAGTTTCTTGAATCCAGCGATCAGTGATGAACTTGTTTTCTCGGAGGGTTTTGAGACTGTTGGCGACTTTTTGTGGGTCCGTATGATCGAGACCGATACGATCCCATCCCCAGCGGTGCATGGGTACACTGTCTTGTAGTGTTGGGTTCTCTGCGGTAATGCTTGGGATGACTCCCCCTTGGAGGTAGCCGGGAGTCCTGATTGCTTCTTCCCACCAGCGGGGCAAGACGTTGGCATCGAGGACTTCTTCTTCACAGTGATACCTTTCTTGTTCCCCTGATGCTTTATAGATATGAGCATCGACCACAGCACTTGCCATGTTGGAATCTTTGGAAGTTCCACCAGCAATGTTGAAAGGAACCATCAGGGGTCGAGTGATCTCTTTCAACAGAGCATCGACAAAAGCATCATAAACCGACATTGGGTGTTCCGGTGTCAGTTGTTTCATTTTGTGTCCCCACGGCAGGGTGGTCATCATACCGTGAGAAATCGGAAACATATCGAATGGGTCATCATCGTCACCGTAGGAGACAACAGAGGGGGGACCATCCGTTTCCAAGAGTACCGAGAAACCTGCTGCCGATTCCGCTGCTTTGACGACAGCTAGGGTGTAGCGTCGAAGCAAAGCACAGAGGGGAAGTGAGGGTGTCGTTTCAGGGATACCACGCAACCAACCACGATCTTGTCGGAACCAATGGATAATCCACTTTGCCTTGACCCAATTACCTTCACGTTTTTGGAGGGTATAGTTTTGTTGGGTACTGCCTGGATGATGTTTGAGCAGGAAATACTTTTTTGGATTCCCATGTCTGTCAAACTTGATACCATCGACTTCATCAGGTTGGAGAAGCGGTCTTACCTCTTCACTACTGATTCTGTCGGTCTCGATTACATCGATATCAAGTTTGATGGGATACTCTTTGCGGTTGCTGTAGAAGATACCAATCCCTTCACCATCGACCAGTTTGGCAAGTCGGAGTCTCCACAGTTTACGTCGAAGGTTGATATGCTTCGACCATTCCATGAAGCGTTGCTCGATGTTACGGGCCACTTCTTTAGGAATGCGTTTATCTGTGATTTTCAGCTTGGGACCACTACCGATGAAATCGTTAGCTAGGGTGAGTGCAATTCCCTTGAGATAGGGATTGTTCTCAATGATTTCATAGCGACTTCTGGAACGAAGACGTTTACGAACTTCATAGCTGTTGGCTGAGTGGGGATCAAGGTTGTCTGTATTCAACCAATGATTTTCAAGGGCAAAGTCATCATTTGAACTAGCATCGTACTTGGCTTTCATTGCCATGTATTCTCGATGCGAAATCTGTGTTGGGGATTTTCGGATTGGTTCCCCTCGATGATCTAATAACATTTTCATTCGTCTATTCCTATGAAGGGATCAGGGAGTTCGGTGGTTGCACCAGCATCGGCAGAGATAACTACCTTAGTCCACTTACAATCAGAACCACGGCGAACCTCGTAGGTTGCTCCCTTGAAGCAGTTGGTGAATTCAACAATTGCTGTTGAAGCATCACTTATTTCTGTGCGTATCTTGGAATCGTAAGAACCAGTGCTGGATGAATAGGCTTTGAAAATCCTCATATCAACGCTGATACTACCTGTCTTCACACCTTTTTCGTTGTAGGTGTAGAAGAAGACAGTGGTTTTACCCGCCTCTGATGGACTAATACTACTACCAGTCAGGGAATAGGTTTGTGAGGTTGCACCACTCACAACCAGGGTTGCTGTGTGATCCTCGAAACCGTTCTTGGTAATACCGATTGTCCAACTAGCATCATCTAACCAGAGGTAGGCAATACCAGAAGCGTTAGTAGTTGCTTCCTTCCTGGTAGCACCCAAGGTAGCAATGACAGTCGCACCAACAACAGGATCAACACCATCATTGACTGTGATGGTAACAAGGCTGAGTCCAGAACCACCGTTAACAGTATCGAGGGCAGCTTGGATGGTGATTGGGAAATGGATGGTGGTATTGTCTGCGATGGAGTAGTCAATTGGTTCCAGGAAGTCACTACCATGCTTACGGATCATTACTACATGCCCCTCGTAGGAACCTGTGTAATCTACTTGGTAGCGACCCTTACCATTGGTTAATTCAGATGGTGATAGATCGGAAGCAAGGGAGTTGTCGTCTATATCGTAAAGGTCTACGAGCAGACTTCCCTCTTGTCCTGTGAACCATCGAAATTCGAGTGGGGTAGTTGCCATGATTATTTCCAGACTGGTTTGGAGTGACCATCTTTAACAAGCAATACACTAATCGTACCTACAACACCCATATCGTTTCGAGAGACTTCACCACAATTGATTTTGATATCTGTCTTTGGTGATAGCCCAGGTGGTATTGGATACTTTCTTGTGTACGATCCAGAACCAGTAGTAACTAATTCAATCTTTCCTTTGACAAGCCAAGGACCGGAAGCACCATTGTTGTGTCTTGCTTGCCAAGTAAAGTCAGCATAACCGGCTGTTGCAGAACCCGTATTGGTAGTTCCTACTGAGTAATCAATAAAGTATCCTTTATGTCCAGAGGGGATTGTAAAAATAGATTGTTGGGTTTGCCCATCACCAGCAACGATATAGATCCCAACTGTTCCATCTGAATCATCATCGACTGTCAAGTTCCCGTCATTGGTATCGGAACTACCGGCATGAACACCAAATGCTCGATAAAGACGTAGGAATTGTTTATTAAGTTCTACATCAGTTGTACCGTTAAGAATGACTGTTTCCGTTTGAACATTCCAATCTCCATTACCGTCTGCTGCTAATCCTTCCACATGGAAGACACCTACACCTGTTCCAGTTGATCGGCCTATTCGGTAAGTATGTCCGAGGGTATTATCTGTGGTGGAAGGGTCCATCGAGGAAGTATTCTTCATCGTGGAATGAGTGAGTTGAGTCTGTGAATCAATAGCTGTTACAAAACCTAGCTCACCTGTGGTATCGTTGATAACCACATCACCGACTGCTACGGAATCATCTTCAAACTTGGCAGAAGTATCAATCAGAGTTGTTGTACTGCCTCCTGTAGCTGTTCCAGAGGATACCGTAGTTCCTACATCGGTTGTTTCGGTACTGACCGCTTCAACGGTCTGATTAGTGGTATAGAAGAAAGCGTAGATGCCTCCACCACCCCAAACGTCTTCGGGATCGGTATTGGTATCCACATCGGGATTGTTACCAAACTTATTGATAACTCGATGTCCTGAAACATTTCCCTTGGCAACTTCGATTAGGAAGTCTGATGGTTGTCCCAGACTTATTCTGGAAAAGAAACAGAGAATTAAAATCAGTAGGTATCTCATTTACTCACTCCTTGCCGCTAGGCGGTCTTTGATCCACTTGGGAGGTTGCTTAACGTCGCCCTGTTTGATTGAGGCAATTGCTTCTTCCCTTGTCTTGTTACGGAAGAATTTATCATCTTCCTGCCAGTAACCTTCTTTGAGTTGTTCAACCTGAACGATAACTGTTTGAGTTTCAAGTTTCTCGAACTTGCCAGTTTCAGGATTGAAGTTGACTCCCTCTTTGAGTACCTTGCGTTTTTGTCCAGTTTTGACTTCGATGTAGTTGGGTGTCTGTACTTCAACTACCTGGATCTGTCCCTGATCGTCTTCCTGGTAATCGTAGGTGGTTGTGAAGGTTCCATCAGTAATCTTCTCTTCTACCAGTTGGTAATAGGTTCCATCCTTAGCTTTTAGGATTCCATCCTTCATAACTTCTTTGGTTTTGTTACGGACAAACTTACCAGTTTCAGGATTGAAGGTTACCCCACTCTTGAGTTGTTTGCGGAATTCACCAGTACCTTGTTCTTTGAATTGTGGGACTTCTTTGGTATGGACTTTCATCACACCCTGATCGTCCATCTCATAGAAGTGTTCAGTGGTTGTTCCGTCTTCCACCCGTTCCATAATCTCAATAGATTCAAAGGCTTGAGCAAGGGGAACATTCTCGGTTCCATCATCGACTGTTTGTAATGCTTCCTCAGTAGGAACTACTTGCTGTACGGTGTGGGTATCCGTCCAGATATCTTGTAGGTCGAAAGCGTCAGCGATGGTGACTTCAACAACTGTATTAACAGTTTCTTCGGTATCGAGTAGTTCGATTGCTTCTGCCTTGTCTACAATCTTCTTGGTTTGCATTCTTCTGGTAATAAGTTGTTCACGTTTAGTGAGTTGCCAATCCTTTTTGGGAATCTGTTTATCGTGGATGAATGTCTTGCCGGTGAGTTCTTCCAGGGCAAGGATTGCACCTGAGATATCAACTGAGCGTTCAACACCAAGGTATTCATTACGAGAGTGGTATGACCAAGGAAAAGTGTCATCGGCTCTTGGTGTGTAATTAGTGAAGTTGTGCGGCGAAATCTGGGTTGCGTTGCCCGCTTCATCGGCAACAAACACTTCGACGGTTCCAGAGACATCTTTGCCGTAGATCGCAGACGTGTTAGAGCCCGGCGTCACATCGCTGCTGTTGTCGCCGAAAACAATCGCTTTATCGCTTGACCCTGTTCCGGTCGTCGTGCCGATCAAAAGCGTTCCGCCTGAAGTGATTCGCATCCTTTCGGTGTTGCTGGTTCCGACGCGGAAATAGTCGCTTTCAAAATTCCAAATCTGCGCGCCTTCACTGACGTTCAAGCCGACCACCACCCCATCGGTATTAGTGCTTCCGGTGGTGTCGTTTGTGTACTGCGTTAGCGCTTCGCCTCCGCTATCCTCGTGAATGTGAAGGATGCGTTGCGGGTTGTTGTGGTTGATACCGACGTTGCCCGCCGTGTCTATCGTTATCGCGGGATCGACGCCGACGTTCACGCTTGGCGAGATTTTGAATTTGTCGGAATCGGAATTATCAATTCCCATCTGCCAGCGAGTGATTCCCGGCAATAGGAAATTGACCGTTGAATCGCCTAATCCGTTTTGCTCAATTGTTAGCCCAACCGCCCCGCCGACTTCACTATCATTTTGCGAAACGTGAAGCGGCGACGATGGCGATGTTTCGCCATTGACACCGAGAAAGCCACCAAACCAAGCATCACCGTCATCGAGAATCGCAAATCGATCCACAGACGCACCGGAAGCGTACCGCGTAATTGTGAACACCCCCGTGTCGTTGGAAATCGAGTAGTCAGTATAAACGTCGTTTTGCCAGATGCCTCGCTGTAATTTAACGCCAGCGATCTGCCCACTTCCGGTAGTCGCTTCGACCTTCGCGTAAACGTCGCCGTCATTGGAGACGTGAAGCAGTTCATCAGGCGATTGCGTTCCGATACCGACGTTACCATCTGTCTGGATAACGAAGACTCCGTTCGCCATGTTCGTTAGGGGGTTGATCTCGAAGTTATCGTTATCGCTGTTGTCTATACCGACTGCCCAGTTCGTAGTGTTCGTAGACCAGTAGAGCAGTGGGTCGCCGGTAGCGTTGTCGTGGTTGATCCTCGCCTTTAGATTCGCCGTATCATTCGAGTAAAGTTCAAACGGCTGAGTAGGCGCAGCGGTTCCGATACCTAGCCCGCCATCTTTATCAATCACTACGGGGTCGCCCCATAGTCCAGCGTTCCTAGCTTGGAGGTAGAGTTTGCCGGTATTATCCGCCCCGTCCCGCTTCGCCCCTACTTGCCCAAGGAAGGTATGAACATCAGCGTTCGTTTGTAGACTGAACGTCATCGAAGCCCCGTCAGAATCACTAAACGCTACCCCTGTCGTCCGCTTGTTGATAGCGTCCATTCCCGTAGCGTAGCTCGCTACCGCAGTAGTCCGCTGCATCTCTATGACCGGGAAGGATGAACCAACAACGGTTAGGTATGCGTCAGGTGTAGAAGTCCCGATACCGACGTTGCCCCCGTCAAAGATCGCCGCATACGTGCCGTCGCCAATATAGACCGACGTTGTCCCATCTTCAAAATGCCCGGCATAAGTGCCGGATGCGATATACCCCTGTCGCGTTCCATCAGTGAAATACGATGCTGACCCGCCATCGCATAGATGAACCTGAACACCGCTCGTGTCTTCAAAAGTCGCTGCTCTGGAATTATTCGGATCTACAATGTATGCGGTATAGGTTCCATCGCTGCCGTAGAATGCCGAATCGTCGCCGAGCAGCGAAGTAAAATTTCCGTTGGTAAATTCAACTGAACCGATTGTATAGATAGCCCGCCCCGTATCCGCAGAGTCAGCTAGATAGACTTGATAAGTTCCATCCGTTAACCATGCTGCCATCTTACTACCATCAGTGGTTACGTCGAATCCGTAACTACCAAACATATTGATGGTATCGGTAGAGTCTGTGTATTGGACAGGTCCACCGGAGAAGAGTAGCTTGGAAGCATCCCAAGTGACAGAAGCATCAGAACCAGCACCGAAGGTAATCGATTGGTTGTCTGCTGCAAGGGTGAGGTTTTTATTGTTGACGGGTTTAATACCCGATCCTGAACCATCCACTTGCCAGAGATTGAATCCTTGGGCAAAGAGGGTGGATGGTATTAGAAGAAGGATTGTAAGGATTAACTTGTGCATAATTAAGTACCCTTCGATAAGAGAAGGTGCAAAATTAGGATTCCGAAGAGGATAAAGGTGGTAAGTTCCATCAGTCTTCAAAAGCGTAGATTTCAACTTTACATGCTGCTGTGTTGGCTTGCATCCGAAGGGTAGCACCTGGATACATACGGAAGAGGGCAGGTTCCCCTGCTTCCATACGACCGATAGGTTTCATGGTCGTATCCTTTGCACCCCAATCAACATAGTTGTCGGAGTCTGTGTTAATCATCAGTACCCACCCTTCGGTAGTGAGTTCACTGAGATCTACGTCTATCTCCGAAGTCCCGATTGTAACCGTGCCGGGGGATGGACCCCCTACCGCATCTTGGACGAGGTTTGAAATGGAAACTTGACGTTTGGGGAAAGCGAGGTTTCCGTTGTCTACCTTGATAGATGCAACGATTGCGACTGTACCTGCCATGATTAGATTCCTTTGGTGGTTGGAATTTTGGTATCCTGCCGTATTGGTCATGGCAGGGGATAGTGTCTGACTCGTAAGAATTCATATATTATCCGGTTGAACCAGGGAACTTCATCTTGGCTATACGAAGACCATAAGGGGGTCCAGCTTCAAGACCTTCCTTAGCTCCAAGAAACTTTTCGGCAGCTAGGATGTCTTGAATGGATCGCTCAACCATTGTTCCCTCTTCGGTGGTTACCCGTTTGGGACTCTTTGCCATATCGGAAATGTTGGCATCAGTAATTTCATCCGACATATCTGTTCTCCATTGAGTTCAAGCAAGTAGAATCACTCGTAAGTTTCTAAATAATTACAGCAAAGATCAACAGGGATCAATGATAGACCCTATCAATATTTTAATATTGGGAGTGCGAGGTATCTGTGATACTAAGACCTATCAATATTTTAATATTGGAAGTCTACCTTTCTGGAATAAAAGGATTATCTGGTTTTGGTGGAGGTGGAACGTAAGGGTTCACTTCCTTCTGTTGATCTATCAGGTCGAGGATTGGATCAACGGCATCTTGTATGATGTCTTCCTCCAATGTCTCGACTGCCTTGTATGCCGTACCGCAATGTTTGCACTTGCGTCTTCGCAATACGACTGTTTTGGTTCTCCCTTTGTAGCTTACGGTATTGGTATAGGTGTGGGTTACTTTACTGAATTGACTAAAGCATTGGGGACATCGTAAGGACATTTCACCTCCCTTTCCTTGGTGGGAAAGCTATGAGAATAATTGTCCAAACAATCCAAACAGTAAGTATCCCAAGTAGAAAGATGTTTTCTAACATAAAGCCCTCTCTTTCATCTTATCTAAGATGGGAGTTTCCTTGGTCTCTTTGTATTTCGTAAGAAATCGAAGAATCCTTGGTCTCTTACATCGGTCTGACTGGTTGACGACGGGATCGCCGTGCTTCCTGTTTTGCTGCGTAAATGTCTGAAAGTTTGCGTTTGGGTGCTGGTGGTGCTATCGGCTTATCCATTGATTCCGGTGTACGGAGTGTTGCACCTTCCAGGGATGCCAGTGCAAGACAACCGACACAGTTATCGAGATAGTCATTGTCTGGTCTGGTTTCCTTGTGTACCCATAGTTCCTTAGATCGATAACCTTGTCTTCCTTTGCGGTAATCGATTTCAGGTTCTTCTGATCCGGCAACATGATCGGCAAACATTTCGTGTCTTGCTGGATCTCCCTCATGGAGATAGATTGCTCCCGATGTTCCTGCCGGTGAAGCAAGACGAACGAAGAGGAATGATTTTAAGCGGTTGACATCCATTGCCATGTGTGTGAGTCCATCATTGTTTGGTTTGGTTAACCACTTGGACTCTTCCACATTGGGGTGTAACTGATGCTCGAATAACCAACCCTTGGTGGGGTTGTATTCCTCATACTGCTTTTGATGTGGTCCGATACCCTCACCGTGCATCGGTATGATTCGTGGATCTCCTTTCTCTCGAATGAATCTTCTGATTACGTCATTGGTCTTACCCCATTGGGTATCAATCCCGATCTTGTTAATCATCAGGAAGGATTGGTGTTGGTCCTGCTTCGTGAACTTTCTGGAAAGAAGTTGGGTAGTTAGTTTGTCCAGGGCATGGTAGATCTTGGCCTCAAGGGGTGCTGCGAGTTTACCGTTGTTGTGTCGTTCTCCAAGGTTCCTGTGTTGGGGGTAATCCTCAAAGAATAGCCTTGAGAGTCCCATCCAGCCTTGTGTCATGGATTTTGAGAAGTAGCGTGTTCTGTAGCTGGGAAAGGTGTCGTACTCGATGAAGACACCTGTGTAGTCGTTTTTGAAAGCAAAGAGGGTGTAGAACAAGACTTCATTCTGAACGTCGATGTGACAGACAATCTTGGTGGCATCGATGGGTGGAACTGATCGGGGGACTGCGATAGTCCTTTCTGCAACTTGGGCGGGAGTTAACAGGATCAGTTGGTTTTCATCGAGGTTCTTTGGATTGTTCTGGAATTCGGCAGGGAAGGTGGCAGGTGCGGTGAATCGCTTGTTCATCGCGTTCTGCTGTGCCGAGATCTCGATGTTCCCTTTGAGTTTGGGATCTTTGTTGTAGCGTTGATCCCAGGAGCAGACGAATCCATCGTCCATGACTTCCTGGTTATCCTTGTAGTATTCCGTTGCTAATCGGATGTCCTTGAATTGTCTGAGTGATTGTTTGCGAAGTTCCTGGTATCTGATCCAATGCCCTCCTGTTACCGATTCGATGTCGATAATGTAGTCGTCCATTCCTTCGGGCCAACTGGTGACCATTGAGCAGCGTTTACCATTCCATTCCGGTTTCTTGTCTGGATCGAGGTAGGTATCGGATACATCATCCTCTCGAATGACTGTGCAGGGCATGATGCAAGAGATCATCTTGTCCGGTCCTGCTAGACCGGCAATAGCACCGTCAATGAGTCTCACAATCTTTTCACAACTTGTGGGTGATTCCGCCTTTTGGTCCTTTTGGATGTCGTCCAAGAGTACAACGTCTGGTCTTGGTTGTTCCAGGGTAAGAGGGTGTACGTCTGCTTCACCACGGATACTACCGTCAATACCGCTGGTTCTGATGAGAATACCAGAGGACTTGACTACCTTACGGTCGAGGTGGGGAACGTATCGGAGGTAGTCGGGATCTTCTTTCTCGAAGAGTTCAATAATGTCATCATCGAGTAAGAGGGAGGGATAGCGGATAGTGTCACTTCCCCATTCGATGTGTGTGGGGTTGCCGTTGTAGAGTTGTCCTTGTGCCAAGTGCCATCTATTTTCCAGGGCAACAATCGGTACTGCTATTTCTGGGAAGTCTTGTCGTAGATCGGGAGACTGATACCAAAACATCTTGACTGCTTCAAGTGTTTGGGTCGCCTTGTCTTTCATCGAGCCAACAAAGAAGGGGAAGGTTTTGTGGGCATAGGCAGTTCCCCAGATCATAGATGCTCGACACCATGCCGTTTTCCCTTGACCGCGAGGCATGGCAAGTGCAAACATACCACCTTCAAGGAAGACTGTCTGCATTCGGTCACAGCATTCCATGTGGTCGTCAGAGGGTGGCAGGTAGAAGATCTGATTGAGATAGGTGTCCCCAAACTTTTGGAGATCGTACTTGCAGGATAGGCGACGTTCCCAATTGATCCCTGTGAAGTCGATGGGGAAGATATCCCTTACTGATCGGTTGGCAGCACGGATACCCCGCAATCCATGTTCTCGACGTTCTGCGGTGTATGCCTGATCTTCACCAGTGTTCTTACGGGATCTACCAACCTTCTTAGCTGTAAGTTTTGGTGTGAGATCAACCGTGGTTTTCTTTTGGGAGGTGACTACCGCTTTCTTTTTGGTCTTGGTGGTTTGTCCAGTTCCAGTAGTTGATTTCTTTCTGACCGTCTTCTTTGGAGAGGAAACACCAGTGGCTTTCTTTTTGGGAGTGGGTGTCTTCTTCTTAGTGGTGTAGGTTCCTTCCTTCTTGACTACCCTCTTGGAAGTAGTGCGTTTTTGTACGGTTCCCTTTCCCTTTCTGGAAGAAACAGAGAAAAGGGCTTTGTTGGGTGGTGGTTTGGTATCTGCATCAGGATCTTCAACAGGGGTTTTCTTTCCCCCTGGTTTTCGTCCAGGCTTACCACCTGTTTTGTTCTTGATTGCTCCACCGGGGGCTGTGGTTGAGGATTTAGCCCTACTTTTCCGCTTTCTGACCTTTTTGGAGGTTCCCGGTCCAGAAGGTTCATATTTGTCGAGTAAAACAGCCATAAATGCCCTCTAACTACTTATATACCTTTACTTTCAGAGGGAAATCACACCACTTTGAAATCCTTGCGTTTATGTGTAATCCCCGTTTCGATCCCAAAATACACCTTACGATTAAAGTTGTCAAGAGTGTATTTAGAGTATGTACACAATTATAAATTTGTAAAAATTTCCTATTTCCATCCCATCTACTCAGGAAATCTTTTATCATATTTGAAC
>Ga0180431_10001490_pt1 | contig 32767 bp, 19 predicted proteins | sample SS_ome_11_FD_132459 | JGI IMG/M metagenome (GOLD analysis project Ga0180431, IMG submission 132459) | Hypersaline lake sediment archaeal communities from the Salton Sea, California, USA - SS_1_MS_1 metaG | ecosystem: Environmental > Aquatic > Non-marine Saline and Alkaline > Hypersaline >... | reverse complement strand
GGTCGTACTGAGCGACACGCTCAACGGGCGCTTCCGCTTCAGCAGCGAGAGCGACCTGACCCCGACCGGGCCGGCCCAAGACGGCGAGATCGAGGATCACCAGTTCGAGCTGGCCCCGCTGGATATGGGAGATCTGCCGGAGGGCGCGTTCCTGTACCCGACCACGCTGAGCCGGGACGGCGCCCGCCACGTCATCCTGGACGCGAACAACCCGACCCTGGGCGCGAGCGTGGACGCCGAGTTGGACGGGCAGCCCAGCGTCAATGCCGACGGTGACGATAACAACGGTGTGCCCGACGACGAGGACGGCGTCGTATTCTCCGGGCCGACGTTGGTCCCCGGCGAGGTCATCACCATCACCGTCACCGCCACCGCCGACGCGACTGGCTTGCTCAACGCCTGGCTCGATTTCGACGGCAACGGCAGCCTGACCGATTCTGGCGAGCAGATCGCCACCAACGTGACCGTCAATGCCGGCGGCAGCGTCCAATTGGTGGTTCCCGTGCCCGTCACCGCCACCCAGGGCATCACCACCTACGCCCGTTTCCGCTTTAGCACGCAGAGCGCCCTGTCGCCAACCGGCCTGGCTCCCGACGGCGAGATCGAGGATTACGCTATCCCCATCCGCGAGCTGGAATACGGCGACCTGCCCGATGGCCCGTACCCCACTTACCGTGCCAGCGACGGCGCGCGCCACATCCTCGACGGCGTGACTTGCCTGGGCAGTCTCATTGATGCCGAAGACGATGGCCAGCCCAGCACGGACGCCGATGGAGACGACGCTGACCTGGACGGAGACGACGAGGACGGCGTGACCTTCCTCACCCCGCTGATGTACGGGCAGCCGGCGCACATCCGGGTGGAGGCCGGCTCGGCCGGCTACCTCAACGGGTGGATAGATTTCGACGGCGACGGCCTGCTGGACACTGTCAACGTCACCGCCATTGACGGCCTTCCCGTCGTCTCGACGATGAACGACGTCTTTCTGACCACCGGCGTGCATACTTTCACCATCGCTGTGCCGGACGTGGCTATCGGCAGCAGCGTCTACAGCCGCTTCCGCTTTACCAGCTATGATACCAACGGCGCTCTATCCTACACCGGCCTGGCCGCAGATGGCGAGGTGGAGGATTACGTGCTGATGAGCCTGGGCAACCTGGTGTGGCACGATAACGGCGCTGGCTCCGGCGTGCGCAACGACGGCGCGCTGAACGGCGCCGAGTCCGGCATCCCCGGCGTGGAGCTCGAGCTGTACCGCTACGATGACCTGGCGACCCCCATCGCCTCCACGACCAGCGACGCCAGCGGCTACTACAATTTCACCGGCCTGAATCCCTACACTTACGTCGTGCGTATCCCGGCCTCCGAGTTCCGCAGCGGCGGGCCGCTGTATGGGCTGCTCTCCTCCACCGGCTGGGGCATCCCCGATAGTGACCTCGATCAGGACGTGGACGAGAACGGCGTGGATAACCCCACCCCGGTCATCGGTGGCGTCTCCAGCCTCTCGGTCACACTGACACTGGGCGGCGAGCCGACGAGCGAGGATGGGGATGCCAACTCCAACCTGACCGTTGACTTTGGCTTTTACGGCGGGCGCATCGGCGATTACGTCTGGCTGGAACTGGTGCGCGACGGCGAGCAGGGCACTTTGTTCGAGAGTCCCATCCCCGGCGTGGTGGTGGACCTGTACGACTCTACCAGCGGCGCGTATCTGACCAGCGACACGACCGACGGCTCCGGCCTCTACCTGTTCGACGACCTGCCGCTGAACGTGACCTACACGGTGCAGCTCTCGCAGGTCAATTTTGCCCCCGGCGGCCCGCTCTATCCCTACACGCCCACGCTCTACCTGGGCGGCGGTGCCTTTGTTATCACTGACTCGAACGCCACGCCCGACGACTTTTTCGGCGGCTTTGGCTATGCCGTCACCACCACGCTCACCTCTGTCGTCAGCGAGGATCTGACGCTCGACTTTGGCTTTTACGGCGCGCCTGACCTGGAACTGGTCAAGACAGTCGCGCCGGGTGCGGCGGCGCGCAATATGCCCTTCACTTACTCCATCTGCATCCAGAACACCGGCCAGGTGACATTTACCGCCATGCGGCTCACCGACACGCTCCCTTCCACCGATTTCCACTACATCGGCAGCAGCGGTGTGCCGGCGGACGCGAACACCGTCGCCGAGCCGCTGCTGGTGTGGAACGACCTCGTGCCCGTGGCCGGTGTGCTGCCGCCCGGCGGCAGCCTCACCGTCAGCTTTGCCGTGACCGCCACGCCGGGTATCACCGGCACTTACTGGAACACGGCCGCGGTGCGGGTCGAGACCACTCTCGGCGACGTGCTGACCGACACCGACAACGTGCCCGTTGACATCCGCGACCCGGCGGTGGTGATCAACAAGGAGATACTGGGCATAGATCGGGACGGCGTAGCGCCTGATTACATCACCTTTACCATCGCCATCACCAACGTCGGCCCCAGCGTGATTGACCGGTTGCCGATGGTGGATCAGTATGATCCCTATTACCTGAGTTTCGATGACGCCACTCCCTATCCCGATAGCGTCAACGATAGCGCCGGCCGTCTGGTCTGGAACGATCTGACGGCCAGCCTGGGCAATCTGGCTCCGGGCGACGCGCTCCACGTCACTACCGTCTTTAACATCGCCCACGAGATCAACGTCACCACGACCAACTTTGTCACCATCACCGACGTGGTGGACGATTACGACAACCCGGCCAACGATGACGATGATGACGAGGACGTGCCGGGCGTGGAGGGCGACGACGCTGTTCCCACGCCTATCGAGGTTGTCTACTTCCGGGCGGCGGGAGAGGAGGCGTCCGTGAGGTTGGAGTGGGCGACGGCGGCCGAGTTGGACCTGGAAGGCTTCCACGTCTACCGCGCTCCGAGCAGCAGCTTTGACGACGCCCAGCCCATTGGTTACGTCTCCGCTACCGGCCCCGGCAGCGACTATGACTATGTGGATCGGGGCGTGACGGTGGGCCAGCTTTACTGGTACTGGCTGGCCGAGGAGGTCAGCGCCGGCGCGCCCGATACCTACGGCCCGCTGTCGGGCGGGGTGGGGATAGACTCGCTGCCGTACCGTTTCTACCTGCCGTCAATTCAAAAAGAGTTGGGGGAGCAGTCTGCGGCCCCAGCGTCGCACTGGGCGGATTGGTTCCTGGGGCGCTGGGCGTCACTGTGGGCCGGGCTTTTGCCAGAGTCGCGCCGTATGTAGGGTGGTTCTACTGACCGCCGCCGGTCTACACATCGCTGGGTGATCGCGAGGGGGGAGATATATGAAGAAGCAGGAGACAGTAAGCAGGAGGCATTACGTTTTGCGTTTCACGCATTACGCATTACGCATTGCGCTGCCATTGCTGGTCGTCGCAGCTCCCGGCCTGGGTTCCGTTTCCGCCGCTGGCGATCCGCCGCCGGCGCCGGTCGTGCTGCGGGCCGACGAGGCGGGCTTGGTCTTGGAGTGGCGCGCCCCGGCCTTCTCCCAGCGCCAGGTGACGGGCGGAGACGGTCGCTCTTACGTGGCTCTGGATGCCGCCGGCTGGGCGCAGAGCGAATCGCCGGGGCGTCCGCAACTTCCGGTCGCCTCCGTGCTGCTGGTCGCGCCTCCCAGCGGCGACGTGTCGCTCCGGGTACAGACGCTGGAACGCAGTCGCGTCTCGCTATCCCATCCGGTGCTTCCGGCTCTCGGGATGGCGCTGGCGGACGACCCGGCCGTTGGTTTCGAGCCGCTCTGGGCGCGGAACGAGTTTGTCTACTCGGCGGGACATGGGGGTTCTGTAGCACACCAGTGGGTCACGTTGGAAGAGGCGGGTTGGATGCGTGGTCGGCGGTTGATGCGGGTGACTTTTTCGCCGCTGCGCTTTGACCCCGCCGGGCCGGCGTTGGACGTGGCCCGGCGCGTGCGCGTCGAACTATGCTTTGCAGGGGAAGAAACCCGGTTTTTCTGTAAGCGAGGGTGCTTCTGCTTCGCCCGAAGCGACAAAAACCAGGTTTCTCACAGCTCTCTTGATCCCTTCACCTCCCTTCTGGAGCGCATCGTCATCAATCCGGCCCAGGCGACTCAGTTCGCTCTCCCGGAGCGGGCGGCTTACGCGCCGGCCTCCACGCTGGCCGACCCGCCGGGCGGCGCCGACTATTTGATCATCGCTCCCGCTGCCTTCGCCTCGGCCGTGAACCCGTTGGCCTCTCATCGCGCTGCCGAAGGGTTGCGCGTCCATAGCGTCACCGTCGAGGAGATTTACGCCACGTATGGCGGCGCTCATCAAGAGGCGATCAAGAGTTACATCGCCCACGCCTATGCCACCTGGACGCCCCCCGCGCTCAGCTACGTGCTCCTGGTCGGCGATGGCACCGAGGATGGCTCCGGTGCTCAGTACGTCCCGCCCTATATGATAGCCGATCCCTGGGGCTATGAGACGGACGGGGTCGCCGCTGACAACCGCTACGTCACGATGGACGGCCCCGGCGACCGGGTGGCCGACATTTTTATCGGGCGGCTGCCCGTCAACAGCGTCGCCGAAACCGAAACCATCGTGGAGAAAATTTTGGACTATGAGCTGGATCCGCCCCAGCACCCCTGGAACGAGCGGGTGTTGTTCATCGCCGGTCACGAGAGCGCGGCCAACGGAGAAGAGTTCCACGATAGCTCCGATTGGCTCTACGACACGCTGCCCGCCGGCTTCAGTGGGCGGCGCGTCTATTTCTGCACCCAGGATTGCGCCCAGCCTTACAAGTACGAGGATATGACTACTGCTCACGACGTGGCGCTGGGAACGCTCGACGGGGGTGGGCTGATAGCCACTTACGAGGGCCACAGCTCGGAGAGCCAGTGGGATTACGATCCGGTGACTTTTGCCCCGCTGTTCCACGTGCTCAACGACGTGCCTGATTTGAACAACGGCGGCGCTTTACCGGTGTTTGTGGAGGCGACTTGTTACAGTAGCCGTTTTGCCTACCCGTCGAACGCCGCGCTGGATGAGGAGTTGCTGCGCCTGGCAGGGGGTGGGGCGGTCGCTACCTGGGGCAACACCACGCTGGGGTTGGAATCGGGGCACGAGAACTTGCGCGAGCGGTTCTTTTATTCTGTCTTTGACGACAGCGTCACCGAGTTGGGGCCGGTCATCGGGTACGCCAAGCTGGGCCTGGATAGCCGCAACTTGGACTTGCACGATACGTTCGTTCTCCTCGGCGACCCGGCGATGGACCTCAACTTGTCCGTGACCCCCTGGACGGACGAACTGTTCCTGCCCCTCGTGATGCGCAACGGTTAGAAAAACCCCAAAGGTTTTCTGAAACCCTTAGGGTTTGGCGCAAGCACAAAAGAAGCATCGGGACGAGCGAAAGGAGACCGCGATGATGAGAACAAGGATACTGACGGTGGCCGGGATCATCCATCTCGTTGTAGCCGTATTGTTGGCCTCGACGTTCCTGTTTGGCCGGCCGGTCGTTGTGTCTGGCGAGATGTTGGGCTTTACCTCTACTTTTACGCCTGTTTCTCCTACCGATACATCTGTCCCCGTTGACCCATCTGCCACGCCAAGTCCAACCGGTACAGCGGCCCCGTTCCCTCCCGAACCTCCGCTGCCTTCTCCCAATCTAACCATCACCAAGTCGGCCAGCCCGACCGAGGTGCTGCCCGGCGGGCAGGTCACGTTCAACATTCAGGTGTGCAACGAGGGGGAGGCTACGGCCGCCAGCGTCATCGTCAGCGATGGCTTGCCCTCCGAATTGACGTTGCTGAGCGCATCCGCCTCGCAGGGCAGGGTGGTGGTGGAGGGCAATGGGGTGCGGGCTGAACTGGGCGCGCTATTGGCGGGCGAGTGCGCCACTGTCACTATCGTGGCGCGGGTACGCGCCGACGTCGCTCCGGGCACCGAGATCAGGAACGTTGGCTCCGTCGGCGATTTGTACGACGATGCCTTTCTGATCGTGATGGGACTGTTGCCGGAGAGCGGTGGGATCATTTCCCTGGCCGTGGCGGCGGGGCTGCTGGCGGTGGGGGTGTGCCTGTTGGCGGTTGGAGTGATGTTGAGAGTGGGCTGTCATTAGAACAGCCACGTCCTGTTTCTCTGTCAGGACACGGATCAATCCCGCCTCTGCCTCATAGACCTCCAGCGCCTGTCGCCCGTTCGCCACCGTCAGTACCCGGTAACCCAGCGATTCGAGATTATCCCGCTCCGCTTCCCGCAGCGCCTCATCGTCCTCCACCAGCAGGTTCGTCTCCCTCTGCCCTAGTGGAGGAGCGGATGGTTCTCTGCCAGTATAGAGCAGGAACTACTACAAGTCAAACTCGTTTCTGAAGGTGCGACGCACTTGTGTAAGCGAAGCGGCCAGTGCGTCGCACCTTTTTCGTCTTTCGTCTACTGCGCGTTGCGCAGCACGAGCGGCAGATAGATGGTCTCCGGCTCGGCGGCAAAGTAAAGCCCCTTGTTGCTGCTGGCACTGACGTTCCCCGCGCCGTCTACCACCTGCACCATGTAGCCGCATCCCTCCTGCACGCCGGTGATCGTGCCTTCCCACAGGCCGGTGTACCAGTTGTATTCCAGTTCCTGGCTGTGCCAGTTACCGCTCTCGTCCTGGTAGCTGATCCACACCTCGACGATGCCCGATTCGTCGTCGCTGGCGTCAACTTCAAAGGAGGCCGTGGTGCCCATCCCGGTGCGTTCCACCGACCAGATGGAAGGGGGCAGGTAGTCATCGGTGTCAGTGTAGTAGACGCGCAGCGTGAGTTCGGTGTAGAGCCGTTCGACTCCGCTCTCGGAGTGGAACTGGGCCGGGACGATGACCAGATTGTCTCCGCTGCCCAGCCGGTTGATGACGGCTAGGTCGGTCGGATACCAACCCTGGTACTCGAACGTCGGCTCGCTCTTGAACGTATCTGTGACGAGCGTGGCGATCACCGGGTCAATGGCGGCGGTGTAGTAATCTGCGCTTAACACGACGACGCCGTGCGCGCGTTGAGCCGGCAGACCAGACCTGGTGACGTCCGAAATGACCAGCGGCTGGATGGGCCGCCCGGCGATGGTCTGGGTATCGGTGTAGCCCCGGACGGTGTAGTAGGTGCCGTCGGCGGTGGTGTGCGCGACAAAGTCAAAGTTGAACGTCAGTTCGTCAAAGGATTCGCCGCTCAGGGTGCTGCCGAGCAGGTGGCCTCCGCCGCCGCTGCCCAGGCCGCCCGGAACCGGGAGTGTGAACGGCACAGTGACCCGGTACATCGGCAGGCCGTACAGCGTGGATTCGATCATCACCTTTTCGTCGTAGCGGCTGAACCCGCCGCTGGAGGCGCTGCCGACGTAGCGCTGCTTGGCCCTCATCAATGCCTCTCCCACCGGCACGTCCTCCTCGCTGCCCAACTCTTGGGCAAAGTAGAGCATCAGTCGTTCCGAGTAGGCGATCTCGGTGGTATCGCCCAGGCCGTAGCCGGTGTTGCCCACGAACCCGCCGGTCTCACGCTTGGCGAACGCCTGGGCAAAGTCGAGCTCGGTCCCGGGCTGGCTGTGCTCGTCGTGGACGTTGTAGCCAGAGTGGCAGCCCACCGACCAGACGACGGTGCTGATGGGCGAGGTGACGGCGTCGCTGATGTCGCTGCTGTAAAAGAGGCCCGCGCTTTCGTCGGAGGGGATGGCGTTCCAGTGCTCAAAGTGGGCGCTGATGGAGGCCAGATCCTGGCGGGTAGCGCCACCGTCCGTCCAGACGGCCCGGAGATCGTCCGCCGTCCAGGTATCACTGATCAGGGTGGCCGTCGTCACGCCCTGCGCGCCCATCAGGTCGCGGGTCGCCCCGGCGCTGTCGGTCAAAAAGTCATAGCCGGTGACCAGGCCCGTCTGGGGGGCAAAGCCGCCGTGCCCAGAGCTGAGGTAGTGGCCGAGGGTGGCCGTAATCTCTTCCGGCGTCTCCACCAGCCGCCCCACGGCCAGGTCGGGGACGTAGAGGCCGTGGCCGTGCCAGTACTTGGGGTCCAGGTCGCCGTAAAAGTTATCGCTGAGGAGGAACCCCCAGCCCAGCGCGGCCGACGTCGAGTTCCACCATTGCAAGTTAGAAGCGTTCAGGTACTCGCGCTCGTTAGCCAGCGTAGAACTATCGGGGATGCGGTAGAAGGGGATGATCGAGTCGTCGCCGACGATGACGATGTACTTGGTGTTGGTGTAGGAGAAGGCGAGCAGGCTGTGCAGCCCATAGTCGTAGATGGCGTCGGCCACGTGGTTGGCCGCGTATGGATTGCAGGCGTCGCTGTTCCACAGGTCGTAGGCCTGGTCTATGTAAAAGTTGCTCACGGGATAGACCGCGCCGTTGACGGTAGGATCGTTGGCCAGCGCGACCAATTGGTCCGATATGGGCCGCGTACGGGTGACGCCGTAGACGTAATCCAGTTGTCGCTTGCTGACCAGGATGATCGTCTCGACGTCGGAGGCAAGGGCCGGGGCCTGGTAGAATGACATCGGCTCGCTCGTCCCGCTGTAGGGCAGCGTCGCTGCGCACGCCGGGTAGTCTCCCCGGAAGGAGTATGCCTCGGCCCGCAGGCCGTAGGTTTGGGCCGGGTCGTGCGCCCCGTCGTGCCCCAGGACGACGATATAGTGCCACCCCGGCTCGGTGATCAGGGCCACCGCCGTCTCGTTTTCCTGGCCGGGGTTGGCCGAGACAGAGCTCATCCTGCCGACGGAACTCATCCTGCCGACGGAACTCATGCGCCCGACGGAGCTCATCCTGCCGACGGAACTCATGCGCCCCACAGAGCTCATTCGGCCGGTGGCGTCAACGTCCGAATCGTCCTGCACGTCGCCCACCAACTCGTCGCCGCTCAACGCTTTGCCTTCATTCAGGTCGTAAAAGGTGGCAATGTCATAGTCGGCGGGCGGGTGGGAGAGAACGACGGTCAGGACGGAGGGAGAGGTGATGTACACCCGGAACCAGTCCACGTCGTCGGGGTGGTCAATCGTGGCCAGCACAGTGGTGTCCAATGGTATCTCGGCCGCCATCAGCGCGCCGTCGTTCGGCTCGTAATCGTCGCCCGTCAGGGTGGGCCGGGTGTACTGCTCGTCCACGGTGACGGCGACGAGATCTGTGGGGGTGCTGTCCACGTAGGCCGAGCCGATAAAAGTCTCGCCCAGATAGTGCTCCATCGCTTCCTGGTAAGAGACGTGGGTCTCGTATGGCAGTATGCTGACAGATTCGGAGTAGACCTCTGTCCCTGCCAGGTCGTAAAAGTGGATGGTGGGCATGATCGTGAAACTGTTAATGTTCTGGACGTTGATACGCGTGTTCTCCCGCTCGGAGCGGACGATGCGGGGCAGCACGACGTCTTCGTTGTATGGCGGCGCCTGGTAGGAGCGCAGGATGTCGTCCGGTGTGTTGTTGTCGTAGGCCACCACGTCTATACTGTCGTCGCCTGCGTCCACGTAGGCCGAGTAAGCTTGGTCATCGGAGAGCGTGGCCATGGGATAGGGTCCCACCAACTGGCGCCCGGACAACGGGCCGATGGTGTCGGTCAGTGCGTTGGCGTTGGCGAGGTTGCGATAGCCAATAGACGCGCCGTCGCTGCTCCAGGGGGCCAGGATCCAGAAATCGCTCTTCCAGCCAAAGTGGTTCATGTGGACCACGGGCAGGGGGGCGGTAGAGATGATGGGGCGGTGGGCGTAGGCCGCGCCGCGCCACCCTCCCTCCAGATCCACGACGACGACCTGGAGGAGTTGGTCGGACGAGATGGCGGCGGAGCCGACGAATTGAGAGGGCAGATTGGTCTCTGTGCTCAGGTCGTAGATGTAGCTGCTGTGCGGAGCGATGGAGAAATCCTCTTGGTAGGCTGGTGTCGTCTCTCCCTGCCGGTAGAAATCAACGACGGTGTTGGCAGGGGAGATATAAGTATTCATGATCACCAGGAGAGTATCCGGGCCTCCCTTGCGCACCAGGGGAACGTCGAGCATTAGGCTGGAATCGGGGAACGAAAGGCCGCTGTAGCTCATCAGCCCGTCGCCGGCCCAGAGGTCGCTGACGACCCTGACGGAGGTGGCGATGGCCCGCCCCGTCATCTGGTTTGCGATGTGGACGACCGCCGAGCCAACGAAATCGTAGGGCAGTTCGGGCATTGTCCTTTGGGCGTAGATGCGGTTGCCCCAATGGGGGATCGTGTCGCTAATGGTGTGTACGGTCACGCCGCTCGGGTCGTAAAAGGTGATGGTGATGTCCAGGTGGTCGTAGCTGGCTTCGTCAACGGCAGTGACGTAGATGATGGTGGACCAGCCGGCAAAGTCGCGGGCGACGAAGGGGAGGTGCACGTCGCCCTCGGTTCTGGCGTCTCCCGCGTAGGTTGACCCAAAGACGTACCGGTCGCAGATTGATCCTCCAAGGGGCGCCAGGGCGGTGGCCTCATCTGGCGCCGCGGACGCAATCGGTGCGCTATCTTTGGCAAACGTACCCATCGCCCAGGCCGTCGCCGCGACCAAACCCATTGCTGCTCCAAAGGCCAACAAGAACATTGCGAGCTTTTTCATGACATTCCTCCTTCGTATGTAGGCGCGGATCCTGTTCCGCGCATTTGGAACACGGATGGGCAATCCTTGAGCGAAGGTCCCGACCGAGCCTATTCGGCGGTGGCCGGAGACCTTGCCGAACAGAGGATTATATGATCCGTAAATCCAGCTCATCCATGTTCAATCCGTGTTCTACCTCCGCCAGATCCAGGCTGGCTTCCAGCTCTTTGAATATCTCGCGCGCTTGCAACAGCGACGCTCGCGCCTCATCTGGTCGTCCTTGCTCCCGTCGCAGCAGGCCGATTTGGAACGTGGTGCGGCCGAGTTCGTACCGGTTGTCGAGCTGGCTGGCTATATCCAGGCTTGAGGAGAGATACGTTTCACTGCGCTCCAGGTCGCCATGCTCGCAGTAGATCTGGCCCAACACGCGGCGCGTGGCGCACTCGTCCGCTTTGAGGCCCTGATCCTGGGCGTATTTTAGTGAACGTTCGGCAAAAGTCAATGCTTCGTCAGGTCGCCCCTGGCGCAGGGCGATCTCGGCCCGGTAGCGCGAGGTCTCGGCGACAAAGTCCTCGGAAGGAATTTGGGCAAAGAAACCTTCGCTTTGATCCAGGTGCTCCGCCGCTTGTTCCAGTTCCTCCATTTGCAGGTAGACCGCGCCCAGGTTGTTGTGGATCAATCCCTTGCCATAGGTGACGCCCAATTCCTCCCAAACCTGGAGGCTGCGCTGATAAAATGTGATGGCTTGCTCCGCTTGGCCCCTGATGCGGTGAATTTCGCCAATGTTGACGGCCAGCGTTCCTTGCCCGTAGACGTCTCCCACCCTTTCCTTGATCGCCAGGCTTTTGTGATAATGTTCCATGGCCGCTTGCCAATCGCTCTGTTCAAAGTAGGCGTTTGCCAGGGTGTTGTGCGCTTGGCCCTGCCCGATGACGTTCTTCAACTCTTGGTAGATACCCAGGCTGCGTTGAGCAAAGTGCGCCGCCCGGTCGTTATTGCCCTGGCGGCGGTATATCTCACCCATGAGGTAGGCAGCGTGGGCCGTTTCCTCCGCTGCCTCCTGGTCTTTGATCTCGGCGGCGATTTGAATCGCACGTTCGCACCACTGGATTGCCTCCTGGTTGTTACCCTGACGATGGTAGACTGCTGCGCGCACGATGTAGATGCGGCTCGCTTCTATGTCGTGCGCGTCTTTGCCCAACGATTGCAACCCCCTGTCGAGCCACTCTTGGGCGGCGGGGTATTCGCTCTTGCACTCGTAGACGTGGGCCGTGCGCCGGCATAGGTCGGCCAGGTGACGCTTCGTTTCGGGCGTGGGTGTCATTTCGTTCAACAGCGCGCGGGCCTGCTCGTAGCTCTCTAGCGCCTCGTCGTAGCGCCCGATCAGTTGGTGCGTGTCCCCCAGTCCCTCGTGGGCGGTCAATTGCTCGTTCAGGCTGTCGGGTACGTGTTGCGCGATCTCCAATGCCTTGCGGTAGCGATGAAGCGCATCCTCGTTGGCATAGATGGCCTGCGCCCGCTCGCCTGCCTTGAGATGATACTCTAACGCCCGGAGCCAATCCTCGGCCAGCGTGTAATGCTCAGCTAATACTTCTACGTGTTCGTCCACGTGTGCCCTCCTCCGAGCTTCGATGGACCGGGCGATCTTGCGGTGCAGGTCGCGCCGTTCGGCGTAGAGCAGGCTTTCGTAAGCCACCTCGCGCGTCATCACGTGCCGGAACAGGTGGGCTACCTGGATGCGGTCCAGAATATCCTTTTCGCATAGCTCTAGCAGCCGCGTCTCCATCTCTCCCTCGTCGGCGCGGTAGGGGTACACGGACTGGAGCAGCCAGCGCTGGAACTCGCGTCCGATGACCGAGGCCACCTTGAGCATGTTGCGGCTCTGCTCGTCCAAGCGGTCCAGGCGACTTAGGATTACGCGGCTGACGGTGTCGGGCACCTGTACCCGCTCCAGGTCGGCGCGGGCGTGGTAGACGCCGCTTGTGGCGTCGTAACTCATATAGTTCTCGATCAGGGCGTGGGCCATTTCGACGATGAACAGCGGCGTGCCCTGCGCGTTTTGGAGTATCATTTTCTTGAGGCGTTGGGGCATGTCTGGCTCGGTGGGCAGTTGACTGTCCAAGAGGGCCAGGCTGTTCTCCTCCGAGAGGCTCTCCAACGCCACAGAAGCGTAATTGGGTCGTTCGGCCGCCGCCAGGCTGACCGTTTCTTCTGGACGGTAGGCGACGCAGATCAGCAGGGGGCGGGATGGGACGTGCGTGGTGAGGTGGTCCAGCAGGGCGAGCGATGGTTCGTCTATCCACTGAACGTCGTCTATCACCAGCAGGGTGGGGTGATGCTCGGCCTCGGATACGATCAGGCCGGCGACGATGCGCTGCAGGTTCTGCTGGCGTAACTTGGGATCCAGCAATTTGAGCAGGTCGCTCTCCGGCATAGGCACGCCCAGCAGGTTGGCGACGAGGGCGGCCCAGTCGGCCCAATCCGGGTTAGCGGCGACCAGGCGGCCGATGATTTTTTCGCGCCGTTCCTGGTCCGAGTCATCTTCACGCAGCCCAAACACCTGACGCAGGATGGCGGCCCAGGGGGCGTAGGGTGTGTGCCGCCCGTAGGAGAGGCAGCCGGCGAATAGAGCAGTGTTTCCTCGTTCACTCCAACGGCCGACCAGTTCCTCGACGATGCGCGATTTGCCCATCCCCATCTCGCCGTGAATGTCGAGTATGCGGTAATCGCCCTGGGCTGCCTGCTGGGCCGTGCGCCAGACGGTTTCCCATTCCTCGTCTCGACCGACGAGGGGCGAGCGGCGGACGAACCTGTCGGCCTCGTGCCGTTCGACGATGCCCCTAACCTCATAGTTGGGCACCGGCATACTCTTTCCCTTGACCCTGACCGGTTCCTTTTCGTCCAGCAGAAACCGCTTGCCGGTTTGCGCCGCCGTGCTCTGGCTGATGAGTACCTGCCCTTCCTGGGCGGCCGACATGAGCCGGGCGGTGAGGTTGACCTCGTCCCCCATCACCGAATACTCGTGGCGCGCGTCCGAGCCGACGTTGCCGGCAAAGACGCGCCCGCTGTTGATGCCGATGCGCTGTTTGAGTGCAAACGTGCCGGCCGAGGTTTCCAACTCGTCAAAGGCCGACATCGCTCCCTGCATCTCCCAGGCCGCCCGCACGGCTCGCTCGGGGTCGTCCACGTGGGCGCGGGGCGCGCCGAACAGGGCCATGATGCGGTGGCCCACGACGTAACTATCCACCTTGTCAACCACACCCCCGTAACGCTGGATGATCTCTTGCATGCTGGAAAAGTGGGTGTTGAGGATGGCCGTGATCTCGGCTGCTTTTTCCGGTCCCAGTTGGCGGATGATCTCTTCGATGCCGTAAAAGTTGGCAAAGATGGTGGTCACTGGACGGAATTCGCCCTTTTCTCGGCTGGCCATACGGGCCGGGTCAAAGCGCAATAGATCGAGCAGGCCAGGGGGCAGGAAAGGCACCAGCACGTCCAGGCAGGCCACGCTTTCCTCAATGTGCGCTAGCAGCGCGGGTAGACTGTCGCCGCGCGGCTTGGGCGCCATATCTGGGGTGGGGGAGTAGCCGCCGGGCGGCTCGCTCCCCTCGACGTGGGTGATCAGGTAGCAGCCGTCTCGCGTTTCTCCCACGCTCACCAGAGATTTGACGGCTCGATAGGTGGCCGCGTCTACGAATATCTCGCCTCCCTCGGCCTGATCTTCGGCGTGAGCCATACGAGCCAGCGGTTCGCCCATCGCCGTGTATTCCATCTTCTCCGGCACGCCCAGGTTGGCAGTGAACAGCAGCCCCGACCCCAATCCCACGGTCATCTTGAGGGAATAGGTCTCGCCGAACGCCTCGACCTGGCGGAAGCGGGCGATGGCCCGCTGCATCTGCGCCGCGGCCCGGCAGCCGTTGATGGCGTGGTCGTCGCCAAAGAAGGCGACCAGGAGGGCATCGCCGCCGAACTTGAGCAGGTCGCCGCCCTGGCCGGCGGTGACGTCCAGCATGGTGGTGAAATAGTCGCCCACGATGTTGGTGATCTTTTCCGCGCCCTCCTCGCCCCGTTTAGAGAGTCGCTCCGACATGGCCGTAAAGCCGGAAATGTCGGCGAACATGATGGTCGCCTCGCGGAATTGCCCGCTGACTCGGCCTGGTTGGGGATCGCGCAATTGCTCTTCGACCAGGTAGCGAGGCAGGTAGGTGGATACTGCGTGCAGGAGCGCGTCCAGGTGGGTGGCGCAGGGGCGAGCTGTCATCAGGCTGGATTGGGCCAGCAGGGCGTTGGCCTGTTGCTCCGGCAGGTAGCGGCGCAGTTGATTCTCGAGTGCTGAGAATGGAGAGTGAGCGTCTGCTTGCATAGAGCATCCTCGATGAGCAGCGCTTGGCGCTGCACAAACTTCTAGGGCTGCTGTTTCTGAACCATCCGCACGCCGGATCGCCAGATCCGGCGGGTAGTTACCATTGCCAAATCAATCATACCATAAAATGTGGATTTTGTGAGTGACGGTTGTGTTACGGTTTGCCCAGAGCGACAGTTATAGGATACACCAGAAGACCTATCCTTTCAATCGCACTTTGATACTATTGGCAGTGGTGGCGGACTTGGATTATAATGGGGGAAAACTGGATGAAGGTGAGGAATGGCGATGAGTGTCGAGTTCTTACAGGAGATTGACACGTTGGCAGAGAGCCAGGGTGGAGCGCGTATCATCCATCTCCGGGATGTGCGTGAGTTGGCTGCCAATCACGACTGCTCGATTCGAGAGGTGGAGTTGGCGGCGCTGGGGGCTGGCGTCGTTCCCTGGCGCTACCTGCGTAATCTGGGCACGGTTGGCATGGAGGGACAGGCCGCGCTACTGCGAGCCACGGCGGCGGTCGTGGGGCTGGGTGGGCTGGGGGGATACGTCACCGAGGCGCTGGCCCGCATGGGGGTGGGGCGGTTGATTCTGATAGACGGCGACCTTTTCGAGGAGCACAATTTCAACCGGCAACTCCTGAGCGCCGAGGCCAAACTGGGCGCCAGCAAGGTCGAGGTGGCCCGGCAGCGCGTCGCCGAGATCAACGGAGCTGTGAACGTGATCGGCCACGCGCTGATGCTCGACCGCGAGAATCTCCCGCAGCTACTGGAAGGGGCCGACGTGGTCGTGGACGCGCTCGACCGCTTGCCCACCCGCCTGATCCTGCAAAAGGGAGCGCAGGCGCTGGGTATTCCGATGGTGCACGGCAGCATCGCCGGTTACCTGGGACAGGTGATGACCATCTTACCCGGCGACCCCGGCCTGCGTGGCCTGTATGGAGATGGGGAGTTGCCGCAGCAGGGGTTGGAGGCGCAACTGGGCACCCCGGCAGCGACGCCGATGGCAGTGGCCGCCTGGGAGGCGCAGGAGGTCGTGAAAACCATAACCGGCCGGGGAGAACTGCTACGCAACCGGCTGCTGGTGCTGGATATGGAATCAGGCGCGATCGAGATTTTGCGCCTGGGGTGAAGTGAGGAAAGATGCTCAAACTTGAGACTTTGGCCGTCGGCGATTACGGGACCAATTGCTACCTGCTGACATGCCCGGAGACCGGCCGGGCGCTGTTGGTGGACCCCGGCGCGGACGCGGAGTCTATACTCGAACTGTGCGCGGGCGCGCAGGTGGGCCGCATCCTGCTCACCCACGGCCACTTTGACCACACCCTGGCATTGGATGAGGTGCGGGAGGCGCTGGGCGTGCCTGTGGGAATCCACCCGGCCGAAGCGGCCGCGTTTGGCATCCGGGCAGACTTTGAACTGCGGGACGGCGGGCGGCTGTGGGTGGGACGCTGCTACGTGCGCCTAGTCCACGTGCCGGGCCATACCCCCGGCAGCGTGGCCCTGCGCTTTGACCGGCGCGCTGTCGTGGGGGACGCGATCTTTCCCGGTGGCCCCGGTCACACCAACTCCCCCGAGGCGCTCCAGACAGCTTTGCTCAGTCTACAGCGCACCGTATTCACTTGGCCCGACGAGACTAGTCTCTACCCCGGTCACGGCGATTCCACCACCGTGGGGGCCGAGCGGTCTGCCTTCCAAGAGTTCCTGGCCCGCCCCCGCCCGTCAGAGTTGTGCGGGGACGTGACGTGGCAACCGCCGGGTGGCGCAAACTTGTAGGGCGGGTTTCTTGCCCGCCATCAGCAGGGCGCGTATGGAAACGCGCCCCGCGATGTTGGGAAGATGCATTGCTTTCTTGGCACCTTTTGTGTCCCTGGTGGTTCAGAAATGGGGACATCTGGATGCTTACGTTTAAGGAGCCATCTCTGCCACCGTCTCCCCGTCCAGCTTTTCCACCGTGGCCACCAGCAGTTGCAGCGCCCGGTCGTAATCGTCCCGGTGGATGATGGAGGCGTGGCTGTGGATGTGGCGGGAGGGAACCCCCAGCACGACCGTCGGCACGCCGGTGCGGTGCAGGTGAATCTGCGAGCCGTCGGTCGCTCCACCGAGCATCGTCGAGAATTGGAGCGGTATCTCCAATTCCTCGGCCGTCTCGATCACCAGGTCGCGCAGGCCCAGGTTGGGGATCATGCGGGCGTCCAGCAACCAGAGGGTGGGCCCTGCCCCCAGTTTTACGTCCGATTCCTCCGGCGTGATGCCGGGCACGTCACCGCAGATGTCCGCTTCCAGGATGATGGCCAGGTCTGGGTTGACCATCTCGACGCTGGTTTTGGCCCCACGAGACCCGACTTCCTCCATCGCTGTGGCGACGCCGTAGAGCACGTTGGGGTGGGGGGCTTGGGAAAAGTGGCGCAGGGCGTCAATCGTCAGCGCTACGCCGACGCGATCGTCGAACGCCTTGCTCATATAGGATTTGCCGTTCGCCATGACCTGGAAAGTTGTGGTGGGTACGGCCGGATCTCCCAGCCGCACGCCGGCCTCTTCTACCTCTTCCTTAGAGGTCGCGCCGATGTCAATGTACATGTCCTTCTTTTCCACCATCTTTTTCCGCTCGTCGGCAGGGAGCATGTGGGGCGGCTTGGCCCCGATGATGCCGGCGAGGTCGCCCCGGTGGGTCTTGACGATGACTTGCTGGCCCAGGAGCACCTGATCCCACCAGCCGCCCAGGGGGTGGAACTTGAGGAAGCCTTCCTTTGTGATGTGGTGAACCATAAAGCCGACCTCGTCCATGTGGCTGGTCAGCATCACGCGTGGCCCGATCTCTCCCTGGCGGCAGATCAGGCTGCCGACGCGATCCTGTTCGATGGCGCCCAGTGGTTCCAGGTAGCGGCGCGTGAGGGCGCGGATCTCGGCCTCGTACCCCGGAACGCCGTGCGCTTCGGTGAGTTCACGTAGCAGTTGTTGTGTCCGGTCCATTTGACCTCCTGGTGTTTTTGCAAGAGATGGTACTCGATTTCGCCGGATTTGTCCAGCGGAGGATAGCAGAAAAGAAACCTGGTTTCTCTTGAGCAGTGCTACAGAAACTCGGTGACGCTCACCCGCGTGTAGATTTCCCGCTGCTCCAACTCCTTGAAGAAGGGCACAGGATCGAGCACTGCCTCGGGGGGATGGACGCCCGGCGGGATGCGCCCCTCGGCCAGCCAGATGGCCGCGCGGGCCGGGGCCACGCCCGTGGGCAGCGCCCCCTTGCAGGTCAGCGTGCCCAACCGGTAGGTGATCTCCTTCCCATCTTTCGTCCCCCGCACCTCGGTGACGATCTCTTTGACCCAATCCGGCGGCTGCGTCTTGGGCGGAGCCAAAAAGTCGGTGATGGGCGGGACGTAATCGGCCATCAGCGCCACCAGCAGATCGCGCGGCACGACCGATTGTCCCTTCACGTTCACCGCATCCCGCCCGGCGAAGCCAAAATCGGCCAGCACGCGCACCTTTTCCACCGTCTCCTGCGCCATGCCCCAGTAGTTAATCTTGAAGAAAACCTCCTGCACGCCCTTGTCCTGGAAAGTGACCGGCAGCGTGGCGACCTCGGAGTGGAGCGAGAGGTGCATCGGCAGCAGGCCCAGGGGCGGGGCGAACCAGTAATCCTCGAACTCGCTCAGCGGCTCACAGGGCACGAACTCGCCATCGCGGTAGACCATCGGCGGCTCGGTCAACTCGTCCACGATGGTGGGGACGGCGTAGGTGAAACGCACATCGTCCGGCGGGGGCGGCTTGATGCCGTCATAGATGCGGATGTATTCGATGGTGTCCAGCCGGTCGGCGGCGTAGCGGGCCTGGACGTTGGGCACGCCCGGCGCCGACCCCATCCCCAACACCGCGCTCACCCCCGCCTCGGCGAAGCGGTCGCTCAACTTTAGTTGCTTGCGGGTGGTGTGGAAGAGGCCGCCCATATCGGTGTAGCAGGCGCCCGCTTCCAGACAGGCCTCCATCACCGGCAGGTTGGTGTAGTAGACGGTCGCGTTGAGGCAAGTATCCGCCCCTTGGAGCAGACCGACCAGCGCATCTTGATCGTTCAAATCCACTTGCTGGAGCGTGGCCTTGTCACTGCCGACGGTCTCCGCCACCGTGCGGGCCTGGACCATATCCCGGTCGGCGATGACCACTTCACCGACCCGCTGGTCGCCCGCCAGGTCTTGAACGGCGATGCAGCCCATCTTTCCTGCGCCGCCCAACACGATGATCTTCATAGTATTCTCCTCGTAAGATAGAAAGAAACCAGGCTTTTCAGAAAAAACCTGGTTTCTAAAACTGGTTTAAAGGCTCAAGTCGTCCGCCACCCAGCCGAGGGCCAACTCCTCCAACTTGGCCCGCGTCGGACGGCCGCTCTCGTCCCACCCTGCCATGCGGTAGTAGAGCGATTTTGCAGTCTCCACTTCCTCGGCGGTGACCGCCACCCCGTCGGATTTGCCGCCCTGTAATGGAACCAATAGCTTGGGCGGCACGGTGTCCGCTTCCGCGCCGGTTCCCTCGCGGGCATTAAAGGCGCGCATCAAGTTGAGCCGTCGCTCGCCCACCTTCATCAACTCCCACAGGCTGACGTTCCAACCCGTGACCCCGCGCACGGCGTCCACCAGTTGGCTGGGGCCGTAGAGGTGCCAGGACGGGCCAAAGACAAACAGACAGACGCTGATAGAGTCCATGGCGCTGTACATGCACTGGGTGTAAAAGGCATAGCGTACCTTCTCGCCGTTCAGCACGTCTCCCGGCTGTGGATCCAGCAAGTCCAGTTCCGCCATGCGGTCGGGGTACCAGCCGTAGCAGTCGTCGTGCTCGCTCGACTCGTGGTCGGCGCCAAAGGGATTGACGGCGTAGATGAGGGCCAGGCTGCGCTTGACCTGGGGCATGTGGGCCGGCAGTTCGTGCTTCTTGACCGCTACCACCAACTCTTGGCCCACGCCCAGCGCCTCGGCGGCGCGGGCGGAACCCTCTCCCAACACGCGCCCGAACCCCTCCCGCTTGCCGATGAGTTCCACCATCTGTACCATCGCCTCGGCGTTGCCAAAGCGTAGGACGACGCCGCCCGTATCCTCCACGGTGAGCGACCCCCGCTCAAAGCAGTCCATTGCCCAGGCGACCGTCGCGCCGCAGGAGATGGTGTCCATCCCGTACATGTTGCACAGTTGGTTGGCGCGGGCGATTGCTGCCAGGTCGGAGACGGAGCAGTAGGAGCCCATCGTGGCGACCGTCTCGTACTCCGGGCCACCGTAGCGGGGATCCACCAGAAACGGCCCCTCGGTTACCTCGACCACCCGCTTGCAGCGTACCACGCAGCCGAAGCAGGTATCCCGCTCTTTGAGGATCGTTTCGGCCATGCGCTGCCCACTTATGGCCTCGGCCCCCTCGAAGGCGCCGCTCGACCAGTTGCGGGTGGGCAGTCCACCTTTCTCGTCCTGCGAGGGCACGATCTCGGCCGTGCCCGCCAGTCCCATCCCGTATATGTCCGAGTCCTCAAAGTTGTCGGCGCCCCACTTGGCGACTGCCTTCACCGCGTCGGGGTCGGCCAGTGCAGGCCGGTTGCGCCCCCGGACGGCCACCGCTTTGAGGTTCTTGGAACCCATCACCGTCCCCATTCCAGTGCGTCCGTTGGCCCGATTGGCGCCGCTGATCAACGCGCCGAAGCGCACCCCTTTCTCGCCTGCCGGGCCGCACTGGAGCACCTGAATGCGCTCGTCGTCCAGTTCCTCCCGGATGGCGTCTTCCACGTCGGCGGTGAACTTGCCCCAGAGATGGGCCGCGTCTCGCAGCTCTGCCTCCCCGTCGTACAGCCACAGATACACGGGCTTTGCGGCCCGGCCTCGGATCACGATGCCATCGAATCCGGCCGCCTTGAGCTCCGCCGGCCAAAATCCACCGGACTGCGAGTCACCGACGAGGCCGGTGACGGGCGACTTGGCCGTGGCAGTGACGCGCGATTGGCCGGAGAAGGGCGCACCGGTGACGACGCCCGTCATCAGGCTGAGCGTGTTCTCCTGCCCCAGCGGGTCGGCGCCGGGCGGGGTGTGCTTGAGGAGGTAGTAGACGCCCATCGCGCTCCCGCCCATGTACTTGCGGTAGAAAGCCTCTCCAGGCTCCTCCACCTCGAGTTTGCCCGTCGTCAAGTCAACGTGCAAGATTTTGTCGTGGTATCCGTAAGCCATAGCGACCTCCATTTGATGTTTTACGTTTCACGTTTGACGTTTTACTTCCCTCACCGCTTCCTCAAACGCCGTCAGCGTCTCGGCGATCACCGGCTCGCTGTGGCTGTAGCAGAGGAACCAGGGCTCGCGGCCGTCGCTATCGGGCATGATGCCTCGCTCGATCAGGGCCATTGCCAAGCGCTCGTAGAGGGCGCCGTCTCCAGCGCAATAGGCGCGAAAGTCGGTTGGCTCCTCCTCCACCCCGAGGATAAAGCTGAACATTGGCGGCAGTCCGGTCATGCAGTGAGGGATGCCGGCGCGGGTCAGAATTTCGTCAATGCCGCCCATCAACTTTTGGCCGTTCTCAAAGATGGTCTCGATGATGGGCTGAGTTTCCAGTATCTCCAGTGTCGCGTTCGCCGCGGCCGCGCCGGCGACGTTCCCTGAGTAGGTGCCGCCGTGAGCCACACTGCCGTACCCGATGACGGACATCACCTCTTCCTTCCCGCCAATCGCAGCGATGGGAAAGCCGTTGCCCATCGCCTTGGCGTAGGTGACCAGGTCGGCCCTGACGCCAAAGTATTCCTGCGCCCCGCCGTTGGCGATGCGGAAGCCGGTCTTGACCTCGTCAAAGATGAGGATGATGCCGTACTTGGTGCACAGCTCGCGCACCTTTTCCAGCCAGCCGGGCTGAGGCAGGATACCGGCGGCGTTGCCCAGCATCGGCTCCACAAAAATGGCGGCCAGCTCGTGCCAGCGGGCCTCGACCGTCTCCTCCAATATCTCCAAGTCGTTAAAGGGCAGGTTGATGACGTATTGGCGGATGCCCTCCGGGATGCCAGAGCTGGACTGCACGTTGATGGGGTTGCGGCGGGAACCCAGTGCGCTGGCCGGTACCCCGGCCGTGCTGAAGAGCACGTAATCGTGCATGCCGTGATACTGGCCCTCGAACTTGATAAAGCGCTCCCGGCCCGTGTAGCCGCGGGCGACGCGCAGCGCGTGCATCGTCACCTCGGTGCCAGTGTTGCCCAGGCGCACCTTGTCCACGCCGGTCATACGGACGAGCTGCTCGGCTACCTGGATCTCCACAGGGGTGGTCCAGGCAAAGAGCGTGCTATCTTGGATCGCCGTGGCTACCCGTTTCACAACTTGTGGGTAGGCGTGGCCCAGGATGACGGGGCCAAAGGCCAGCCGGTAATCAATGTACCGGTTTTCGTCCATATCCCAGATGTGGGCCCCCTCACCCCGCATGACCACCAGCGTGTCCTCGTCCCCCCAGTAGCGAAAGTTCGAGTTGACGCCGTGGGGGATGAACTGCTTTGCTTTCTGGAACGAGGCGCGTGTTTGAGTCAAATCGCGTGTCATATTACTCTCCTTTACCTGCTGAGACCCTAAATGTTTCAGAAAAGTATCCTTTCAAAAAGTTGGGGGGAGGGCGGAATGGTATTCCGCCCTACATTACCCCGGTTTATTGAGATGATACTCAGAAAGCCTTTAGGGCCTGGCGTCCAGCAGCGATTGTAGCTTGACCTGGCGCTTGTTCCTCTTTTTGGCCACTCGCTTGAACGCCATCGGTATGGTGGCCAGCAGTGATTCCGACCGCCGGGCCACCTCCAGGTAGAACTCGCAGGCTTTCTCTTCGAGCGCAAGGGCCATCTTCAAGGCATCGGCGTAGCCAACGTCCTCCGCCAGCGCCGTCTCGACGACGTAATCCGCCAGGTTCATACCTTCGAAGGCGTAGCTGGCTTCCAGGGCGTCCGAGATGGTCTCCTGGTAGGTTCTGACCACCCAAGTCTTGTGCTTCTCGCCAGCCTCGGCAAAGGCCGAAAATGTCTCCCTGTTCTCCGGCCATCGCTCGGCCAACTCGCCGTAAAAGGTCGAGGATCTGTTCTCGAGCTCTTCGGTAAAGCTGACGATGGCGGCAGCGGTTAGACTTCCGTTTGCCATTAGAACCACCTCTGGATGACGACTTTGCTCTCTGTGAAGAAACGGATCGCCTCCCGGCCCTGCCCGTGCAGCGTGCCGAAGAAAGAGTCCTTCATGCCGCTAAAGGGGAAAAAGGCCATCGGGGCCGCGATGCCGGTGTTGATGCCGATGTTGCCACACTCGACGTTGTACTGGAACTCGCGCGCCCATTTGCCGTTTTGGGTGAATATGGAGGCGGCGTTGCCAAAGGGGACGTCGTGGATCATATCTATGGCCTCGGCCAAATTCCTGGCCCGCATCATGTTTGCCACCGGTCCAAAGATCTCTTCCCTGGCGATGGCCATGTCGAGCGTCACGTCCTCGAAAACGGTCGGGCCGATGAAGCAGGTATCGGGTAGGTCGTTCACCAGCTCGAACTGCCGGCCGTCGAGCGTCAGTGTGGCCCCTGCCGCGATGCCTTTTTCGATATAGTTCAGCACGTTCTGCTTTTTCTTTTCGTCGCGGATGGGCCCCATGTGGACCGTGTCGTCGAGGCCGTACCCCATCCTTATCTTTTTGGCTGCGGAGACGAACGCATCCACCACTTGCTCGTAAAAGGCGTCGTACTCTTGCTCGCTTAACCCCTCGCCGACGATGACCAGGTTGGCGTTAGCCAGGCAGCGCTGGCCGGTGTTGCCGTAGAACGAGGTCATACACGCGGCTATCGTCCTCTCCAGGTCGGCGTCCGGCATCACCAGGGCAAAGTTCTTGGCGCCGCACATGGCGATGACGCGCTTGCCGGTCTCGCCGCACCTTTTGTAGATGACGTCTCGGCCCACCGGCGTTGATCCAACAAAGCACATGCCCTTGATATCGGGATTATCCAACATCCCCGATACGACCGTGCGCCCGCCGTGGACAATGTTCCACACGCCCGGCGGAATGCCCGCTTCCTCCGCCAATTCGGCAATCTTGACCTGGCTGATGGGGTCCTCGCTGGAGGGCTTGAGGACGATACAGTTTCCGGTAGCGACGGCAAACGGGGCGAACCAGAGCGGCACCATGAAGGGAAAGTTGAAAGGTCCAATGATCCCGAACACCCCCAGCGGCTGCCGGATGAGGTACTCGTCCATGCCGGTGGCAATGTCCTCCAGGTTGTAGCCCATCATCAGCGATGGGATACCCGTTGCCACCTCGACCATCTCGATCCCACGCCGGGTCTCGCCGCGAGATTCGTCAATCGTCTTGCCGTGCTCCATCGTCTGGATGCGGCTCACCTCCTCGAAATGCTCCTCCAGCAGTTGCTTCATCCGGAAGAGGCAGCGCACGCGGGCCAGAGGAGGCGTCCGTCGCCAATCGGGGTAGGCCTCCTGGGCCGCCTCCACCGCCTCGTTGATCTCGCCCTCGGTCGAGATGGGGACGGTGGCGATAGCCTTGCCGGTGGCCGGATTGACGACGCCCTTCCGCTCTCCTTCCGACTCGACCCACTCGCCGTCAATATAGTTCCTGAGATGTAGTGGTTCCTTGATAGGTTCTTCTAGCATTGTCATTTTTGTGTACTCCTTGTGTGAATTTACGAATCTACGAATTTACGAGTTTAGCACTTTGCCCAGCCCCAGTTCCCGCGCCCGCCGGTAGACCTGGGGCAGGATGGCGGCGTACTCGCCCCAGATGCCCAGCGCGATGTAGGTGATGACCTCGTCGGGCGACTCGCGGCCCGGCTTGCGCCCCCCTACAATGTCGGGCCACTCGGCGTGCACGTCCCCGAAACCGAAACGCCCCTCCGCAGCCAACATCTTTAGCTCCGGGATGCGCGGGCTGACGTACTGCCAGTTATCCACGATCACCTTGTCGGCCGCGGTGATGACGTCCAGCGTCACTTCCTGGTAAGAGCCTAGCCGGGCGACGAAAGCCCCCGGACGGAGCCAGGCCCGTTCCACCACTGGCAGATTGCCGGTGGTGACTGTAAAGACGACGTCCGCCTCGCGCACGGCTCGCTCCCGTTCCTCCAACGGAACGGGCTCTACCGGGAAGTCGAACTCTGACTGCAATTCGGCCACGTAAGCCTCTGCTGCCTGGGGCAGGATGTCCACGACATAAGCGTGACGCAAATCAAAGCGGCAGGCCAGCGCCCGCAGGTGCATGCGGCCCAGCGTCCCCGCGCCAAAGATGGTCGCAGTGTCCGTCTCAGGGCGGGCCAGGTATGCGGTGGTCACGGCGGTAGAAGCGCCGGTTTTGAGGGCCGTGATCCAACCACCGTCCATCAGGCAGGCCGGTAGCCCTGTCTCGGCGTCGAACAGGAGCACCATCGAAGAAGTCGTCCCGCAGTCGAATTGCTCCGGGTTGCCGGGAAAGTAGCTAAAGGTCTTGACGAAAGCCAGTTCCTCGCCCAGCAGGTAGCCGGAGAAGGGCTTGATGAAACCGTTTTCGCCCACGTTCATGTAGAACTTGCTCCCGGCGACCTTGCCGGCCGCGTCAGCCTGGATGCCCTTCTCGGCCAGATCCACTCCCTCGGCGACGGTTATGGTTTGCTGTACATCCTCTTCGGTGAGGTACAAGATGGATTCAGGTATAGGCATTTTGCTCCTTGCTACAGGTGCCCCGGTATGTGTATGGCGATTTTGCAGACCTCGCTTCCCTGGAGCACGCTTTCCAGCACTTGGACTCTGATGGGGCGTTGTAGAATTTCTTCCCAAATACCCTGGTATAAACCTGCTCCACAATAGCAGTACGTCGGCGGAATGGTTTCATTTGCTCAAAGTCTCGTTCTTTTGACATTCCACGTTCTCTTTTCGACTTTGCTGGCCAATGGCTTCTCTGTGCGCCTTCAAGGATGGCGCTAGAAAATCGCTTCCTCCAGCGCATCCTTGAAAGTCGCTAGAGCTTTATCTATCTGCTTCTGGGTGACCGTCAAAGGCGGGATCCAGCGGACGGTGTTGCCATACGATCCGCAGATGAGGATGAGCAATCCCCGCTTCAGGCAGCCCTGGCCCACTGCTTTTGCCAGATCGGTGGCGGGGGAGCCATCGCCATCGGTGAACTCGGTCCCGATCATCAAGCCCAGCCCGCGCACGTCCCCAATGACGGGGAATTCGACCTGGAGCGTCCGCAGCCGCTCCATCAGATACGCACCCATACGGGTCGCGTTCTCCAGCAGCCCCTCCTCGCGGATGACGCGCACCGTGGCAGCGGCGGCGGCGCAGGCGACGGCGTTACCGCCATAGGTGCCGCCGTGAGAGCCGGGGATCCACTTTTCCATCAACTCGCGCCGGGCGGCGACCCCCGAGAGCGGTAGGCCGGAGGCCAGCCCTTTGGCCATCGTCATGATGTCCGGGGTCACGTCAAAGTGCTCCATGGCGAACCACTTGCCGGTGCGCCCAAAGCCCGACTGCACCTCGTCGGCGATCAGGAGCATGTTGTGCTCGTCGCAGATGTGGCGCAGCCCCTTGAGGAACCCAGGCGGCGGCACGACGTATCCGCCCTCCCCCAGTACCGGCTCAATCAGAATAGCGGCTGTCTCTGAAGGAGCGGTCTGGGTCTTGAGCAGGAATTCGACTTCCTGCAGGCAGAACTTTTCGGTCTCCTCCGCGCTCCAGCCGTACCGGTAGGCGTAGGGATACGGAGCGACAAATACTCCGGCCGGCAAAGGTTGGTAGCCGACCCGGTAGATGGTCTTGGATGTGGTGAGGGCCATTGTCAGGGCGGTGCGCCCGTGAAAGCTGCCCTGGAAAACGATGACGTTCGGCTTGCCGGTGGCGTGGCGGGCCAGCTTGACCGCTCCCTCCACCGCCTCCGCGCCGCTGTTGGAGAAGAAAAAGCAATCCAGCTCTTTCGGCACCACCGTCCGCAGTTCCTCCGCCAGTTCAAGGAGCGGGGGGTGGAAGATGATGTTGGCCTGACCGTGCAAGAGTCTGGCCGCCTGTTCCTGGACCGCCCGCACCACCTCCGGATGGCAATGGCCGGTGTTGGTCACGCCGATGCCGCAGGTAAAGTCCAGGTAACGGGTTCCGTCCTGATCGTAAACGTAGGCCCCCTCCGCTCGCTGCGCCACGATGGGCGTGTAGCGCGTCCAGACGGGGGAGATGTGGTGGTGATTGTCCATAGTTTTCTCCTTTGAGTCGCAGGTCGCAGGTTGCAAGTCTCAAGTCGTGCGGCCCTGGGCGATTTGGTGGTCAATGGAAGCGATAAAGCCGGTCAGGACGCGACCTGTCTCGGCTCGTTGCCCTTAGATCATCCGCTTTCTGCCAGGCGATGATCTTGCGAAAGTTTCTCGCCATTACTTCCCTCCCTCACTCACTCGCCGCTTGTGACCTCGTGGATCTCGATGCCGCGCTTGCGCAACTCGGCGAAAAAGGTGTCGGGATCAATGGCCGTCTCTGGCGGTACGACGCCCCTCACCTCAATGTCGCCCCGGGCGATCATCTGCACACCGATGCTGAGCGGAATGGCAATGTTCTTGTAATAGGCCGCCGGCCCGCCCCATTCCTCCATCGGTGGGTGGCGGTTCCAGAGCGTGACCTTGATATCTTGCCCATCCCGCTTACCAAAGACATCTACCACCAGGCCGTAGGCCCACAGCGGGGTCTCTTTGCTCTCTGGTAGTGCGAGTAGGATTTCGTACATCATCTCGAACGCGGTGGTCTCGATCCCTTTGATGGTGATAGGTTCTTCGCTGTAGAGGCCGGATTCGAGCATTGCCTTTGCCAGCCGCATAGCGTGAGGTGGAAAGCAGCCGCGCACCGAGACCGCTTTCGCCCCCAAGCTCTTGGGCATAGTGCGCGTCTCTGGGTGCGGGATGTAGCAGACCTCCTGTTCGCCGATGGGCCCGGGAAAATTCACCGTCTTGAGCCCCTCGAAGGGGCCGACCCAGTGGAACTTGCCATTCTCATAGTACGTCCGCTCCTCGGTCTGGGGATGGAATTCCCAGAGAAAGGTGATGAGCAAGCCGGGAGCGGGGGCCGGGCAGCGGAAGGCGGCAAAGTTGATCTGTACCTCGTCCACCTCGTCCATCTGATCCGCGCCCCGCCGGGCCATGGCGTTGGTGATACCGGGGGTCGCGCCCATGCCGGGGATGAATACGATGTTCTTTTCCCTCGCGGCTGCGTCGTAATCCCACTGATCCTCTTCGGTGGAGACGTCCAGGCCGCTGACGCCGGCCTCGACGCATGCCCTGGTCACGGCCATATCGTACTTCCAGGGCAACCCGTTCAGGATCACGTCAAAGTCCTTAAAGAGCTTGACCATTCCCGCATAGTCCTCGGCATCCACTTTCAGGACCTGGACGCGGGGGTCGCCAATCTCGGCGGCCAGTTGCTCCGCCGCTGCGACATTATAGTCGCCAATCACGATCTGGTCAAAGTCGGAGAACTCGGCCAGGTCGCGGGTGGCGTGCTGGCAGACAGCGCCGGCGCCGCCCAATGATAGTACGCGCATTTTTAGTTTCCTCCTATACAAAAGCTGTGGTATTTTCTCTCACAAGGCTCTCCTGCCGTCACGTGCATCTCGCCGACGGTCAGGTCAACGATCACTGAGGCCAGCGTTGCGTTGCGCTCGATCTCGGGCTGACCAGGGTCAGGGTGGCGGCAGATAGATTTGGGATGGTTGAAGTGATCGCGAAAGATGCTCTTGAGCGTCTCGGCGGTGATCTGGCCGGTCTGTGCGCGTAACAGGCGAGTCGCTCGTCCGTAGCGCAAGAGCGTGTGATCCGATGATACGATCCCCACGTCGCCGGCTTGCAGACGCGGCGTGACAAAGTGATTGGTGTGCACCAACAGCCCATCCTGCGGATATAGAAAACCGACATCGGAGGGGACAGCCTCAAAATCAATCGCTTCGCCGTCGGCGTGGGCCAGCAAATAGTTGCCAGAGTCGGCCCGTGTGTCGCGGTAGACGGCGGCGACGGCCAGTCCCAGCCGGGGCGCGTTGATCGCCTCCCGCAAAATGAGGTGGAATGGCACGCCGACGCGCCGGTGATCGTGACGTAAAAAGTTGGTGACCACACCAACGCCGGCGCTGTTGAACCCGATCTTGCCCACCATCCCTGCCTCGGTCAGCGTCAGCACCGTGGGCCGGCCCGGCTGCTTGATCCGCAGCAACACTGCCCCACCGCGCAGCACGTTGGCCCAGTCCCAGTTCTGGGCCACGAGGGTGTGGCCGTCGGCGGTCGCTCCCGGCGCGACGAACAGGGCGGTGCACTCCTCGCGCATAGGGATGGTTCCCATAGATAGGATTTCGGTGCGACAGTTTAGGGCCAGAATGTCGTCCAATGAGACGGATGCGCCGGCGGCGATGCCGCGCATCTCTTCCAGCAGATGAGGGGCGTACCCCTCAATAGGGCGGAGATACCGCCGCGCCTGCTCTGAGGCCGCCGACCGGTCCAGGCCCGCGTCGTGCTCGAATAGCCGCCAGTAGCCTGCCAGATTGAATTGAATCAAGTCGACGGTCTGCTCGCCGTGCTGGACGCCGCGCTCAAAAGGCTCGCCGCTTATCTCGATCAACGGAAATCCGTTCATCTCACTCTACCCCCAGCGATAGCGGACGCCGTGTCCGCCCCGTGGGTAGCGCCAGACGACGGCGCCGCGTGGACAGACCGCCCGGCACGACCCACATTCCAGGCAGCCTTCGCAATTATACACCATCCGGTCATTCTCCCACACGTACAGCCTGGCCGGACAGACGATAGTACAGGGTCGTCCCTCGCATGCCAGGCACAACTCTTTCTGAACCACGATGTGCGGATCGGGGTCGGGTTTGAAGGTCAACGTGTCCAGTTTCAGGTCCAAGCGGGATTCCACTTCTCCGCGCCTCCTACTTTTGCGCCTGCTGCCTGCGCCAGCCGAGGGTGTCTATCCAGGCAGCCAGCCCCAGCGGCCAGCGGACGTACCAGGGGGCCAGTGGCTTGACCAGACTGTGATACGCTTCGCTCCACAGGGAGTAGGGATATTCCTTTTCCATTTCTTCCGGCATCCAATCTTCAAAGTAGCGGCGTGCGATGCGGAGGAGATGGGTCGGGCGTTGGGCCGCGATTTCGCGCTGCCGCTTGTCCCTCTCCCATTCCTCGTGGGCCTCCCGCTGCGTTTTGACCATTCTCTCCTCATCCAACAAGTCCAGGTAGACGGCCAGCGTGGCTCTGGAGGAATCGCCCTTTTCGCAGGCATACTCGACCGTCCGGGCGGCCGCCGCCCCGCTGGCCATAGCCGGCCATGACCCCACACCTTCGGTGGTCATGAACTTGCCTGCGTCTCCGGCCAGCAGCACGCCGTCCCCGTACAGGCAATCGAGGTCGGCCACGCCGCCCCAGGGAATGAGGTGCGCCTGGTACTCGCGCAGGACGGCCCCCTGGATCAAGCGGGCGATGTACGGGTGGCGCTCGCGGGCGGCCAGCACGTCATGGTTGGGCATGCCGCACGCCTGCAATACGTCGAGGGGCACCTCTGTGGTCATAGAGACCGAATCCCGGTTAGTGTACATCTCTGTGTAGTAGACGCCCTTGTGTTCATTGGGGCCTGAGACGGTTCCGGTGAAGAGCGAGAGTACCCCCTCGCCCGGCCGCAGGGTGAAACGCTCCTCGATGACGTCGGCGGGCAGGTCGAGAATCTGCCGCACGATCAACGACACATCTTCGGGCGACGGTGGAGCGCGCAGTCCCGATCTTTCGGCCACCGTCGAGTTCACCCCGTCGGCGCCGATGACAACCCGCGCCCGCAGGTCGCCGCGCACAGTGCGCACCCCGGCCACGCGCCCGTCCTGCCACAACAGGTCCTCGACCAGCGTCGCGGTGAACAGTTCCGCACCGGCGTCCACTGCCTCTTGCGCAAACCAGGCGTCGAATTGGGAGCGGAACACGGTGAACAGCAACGAAGGATCGTTACCTTCCCGGTAGCGGCGCAGGGCAGGCAGACGGAGCACCTCATCCTCGCCCAAGATGTATCCCTCGTACCCGATGATGCGTCGCTGCAGGGGTGCTCGCTGGCAAAAGTCCGGGACGAGGGTACACAGTTTCTCCGCGACGAGCACGCCGCTCATCACGTTCTTTTCGCCGGGGCGGGCGCCGCGCTCCAGGAGCACCACGTCGAGTCCGTCGCGGGCCAGTTGCAGCGCCGCCGCCGAGCCGGCCGGTCCCGCACCGACTACGATGCAATCGTGGATGTGCTCGACCATGTCAGAGTCTCATAAACCTATGACGCTCTTCTTCCGCTTCTTGTTGGGACCCTAGTACGGGTACCACCACTCCTTCACCCCGCCCTCGATGTCCCAATGCACGTGCTTGGTCTGCCAGAACTCTTCCAACCCCTCCTCCCCCAGTTCCCGGCCCAGGCCGCTCATCTTCATCCCGCCGAAGGGGCCGGCATAGTTGTCGGTGAGGGGATCGTTGATCCAGATGGAGCCGGCCCGCACCGCCTCGTAGAAGCGGCGCACTTTGCGCGCGTCGTGGGTATACAGGCAGGCTCCCAGACCGTATTCGGTGTCGTTGGCCAGGGCGATGGCCTCGTCGAAGGTGTCGTAGGCCATGATGGGGATGCACGGGCCAAAAGTCTCCTCGCGCATGATCTTCATACTATGGTCAACGCCCACCAGCACGGCCGGCTCGAGGAAGAAACCGCGTTCCATATCCGCCGGCCGCTTCCCGCCGACCAGCACTCGAGCCCCCTTGGCTACCGCGTCGGCGATGTGCTCCTCTACCTTGGCCCGGTAGGGCTCGCCGATCATCGGCCCCACGTCGGTGGTCGCTTCTGTACCCGGTCCCAGCCGCAAGCGGCTCACCCGCTCGGCCAGTAGTTCGGCGAACTGGGGCAGCATCGGGCGGGGGACGTAGACCCGCTCCGTCGAGGTGCAGACCTGGCCGGCGTTGATCAGCGCGGCGTAGGCCAAGGCCTCCACCGCCGCTTCCAGGGGCGCGTCGTCGGCGATGACAAAGGGGTCCTTGCCTCCCAGTTCCAGGTGTAGCTTTTTCATCTGCCCGGCGGTGACGCGGGCGATGTGCTGCCCCACGGCCGTGGAGCCGGTGAAGGCGACCACCGGCACGTCCGGGTGGGTCACCAGCGCGTCGCCTACCTCTCGGCCTCGCCCGGTGATGACGTTCACGACCCCCGGTGGAAAATGGTCAAAGGCCAGTTCGACTAGCGCCAGCGTGGTGAGGGGCGTCAGGCTGGCCGGCTTGACCACGACGGTGTTGCCCGCCGCCAGCGCCGGGGCGAGCTTCCATACCAGCAGGAGAATGGGATAATTCCACGGCACGATGCAGCCGACCACGCCGTAAGGCTCCTTGAGCACCAGGGAGAGCTGGCCCACGTCCGGGGAGGGAAGCACACGGCCCCGGGTGTGGCGACCCAGTTCGGCATAGTAGTCGAGGGTGTTGAGCGACCAGTCAATTTCCTCCTCGTTCTCCGGGAGGGGTTTGCCCTCCTCCAGGGTGAGAAGCCGCACCAGTTCATCGAAATGCTCCCGCATCTTGGCGGCCGCCTCGTGCAACATCTGCGCCCGCTCCACGGCGGTGGTTTGCCGCCAGGTGAGGAAGGCCGCCTTCCCCGCTGCCACCGCCCGCTCCACGTCCTCCGGCGTGCCGGCAGGCACCGCGTCCAGCACCTCCTCGGTGGCGGGGTCGGTGACCTCGATGGTTTGCTCCGAGGTCGAGTCGGCCCATTCGCCGTTGATCCAAATTCTCATTGTTCGCCTCCTCTCGAGTCACCGAGTGCATAAACTTGAATCACGGAGAGTGCACTTCCAAGTGCAGCGATGCATAAATTCGTTCCGCTTTGCGCCGGCCCGCACCGCGGGCTGATTCTCAGCCATAGAAGAGGCGGCGCTAGGCCCACAAATTGGCCGAAAAGTGCCCTAACACCGGCT
>Ga0180431_10001488_pt1 | contig 32772 bp, 25 predicted proteins | sample SS_ome_11_FD_132459 | JGI IMG/M metagenome (GOLD analysis project Ga0180431, IMG submission 132459) | Hypersaline lake sediment archaeal communities from the Salton Sea, California, USA - SS_1_MS_1 metaG | ecosystem: Environmental > Aquatic > Non-marine Saline and Alkaline > Hypersaline >... | reverse complement strand
CGAGGCCAGGTCCGAAGAGAGATCGTGAGGGAGGTCGAGTCTTTTGGAGAACCATCTGGGTAGGTCCAAGCCGAAGGATCGGATCAACCTGTGGGTCGCGGGGGCGGTCACGGCGATCGTCCTGGTGATGTACGGCGTCACGATTTCCCCGACGGTTTCTTTCTGGGACAGCGGGGAGTCCATTGCCACGGCCGTCATTCTAGGCACGCCCCATCCGCCCGGAACGCCCCTGTATGTGCTGGTGGGGCGCCTGTTCTCGCTGCTGCCCTTTTCCGAGGCGGCGGTGGGCGTGAACGGGTTCTCGGCCCTGACGGGCGCGATGGCCGTGCTGTTCCTGTATCTTTCGCTGGTGCGTATCGTTCGAATCTGGAGACCGGAGCACACGCCCGAGAATGACCTCGTCGTCTACTCGGGTGCGGCCGCCGGCAGTTTGTTCGCTGCGTTCGCATCCACATACTGGACGAATGCGATCGAAGCGGAGGTCTATGCTCCGAGCGGGTTCCTGATGAGCTTCGGCACGTGGATGATGCTCAAGTGGGGGGCCTCGCCGCAGGAACCGGGCCGGAAGAACCTGGTGCTGGTCGTCGCCTACCTCCTTGCGCTGGGGATCGGCCTGCACCTGGGAACCTATCTGGCGGCGCTCTCCTTCCTGGCTTTCATTGTGGTGGTGAACTGGCGTCTCCTGCTGGACGCCAAGTTTATGGGCCTGGTCGTGGCGCTTTCCGTCCTGGGCGCTCTGGTCCACCTGCACATTCCCATCCGTTCTTCGCTCCAGCCTCCGATCGATGAGTCCACCCCGCAGACGTTCATGAGCTTCTTCGATTTCGTCAATCGGAAACAGTACAAACCCATGACGCTGTTTCACCGACAGGCCACCTGGACGTTTCAGTTCGAGATGTTCTGGAGATACTTCCTCGAGCAGTTCTCGGGCGAAGGTTCGGCCCTGGCTCGAGTGGTCGGCCGATTCCTTCCCCTGTTGGGACTGGTCGGGCTCTGGGTCCACATGAAGAAGCACCGCAAGACTTTCCTTCTCCTGGGATCCTTGTTCCTGCTCTCGGGTCTGTGGCTGATCGTCTATATGAATTTCACGGACCATGAGGTGAGGGAGCGCGACTACTTCTATGTCTACGCGTTCTTCCTGTACGCGGGCTACATGGGAATCGGGGGGGGTGAACTGGTCGGACGTCTGTGGCGACGCATGGCCCAGGGCGGCCGGAATCCTCGAGTCCCGGCCGTGGCCGCTGTCGTGCTGTTGATCGCTCTACCGCTGGGTGTGGCCGCTGCGAATTTCCACTCCCATGACCGCAGCGGTGACTTCAACGCGCACGATTACGCCTACAACATTCTCGTCGGCCTCGAACCAGATTCCGTGATCTTCACCAACGGAGACAACGACACGTTTCCGCTATGGTTCCTCCAGGAGGTCAAGGGGTTCCGCAAAGACGTGCGGGTCGTGAACCTGAGTCTGCTGAATACACCGTGGTATATTCTCCAGCTCAAGCACCTGGAACCCAAGGTCCCCATGCGGCTGAGCGACGAAGAGATCAACCGGCTGATGCCCGTTCGGCTGTCAGACGGACAGATCATTCTGGTACGCGACGTGGCCGTGCGCGATATCCTGATGGCGATTGCGGAAGACGGCTGGACGAGACCCATCTACTTCGCCGTGACCGTCCCGGGTTTGGAAGAGATGGGCGTCGGCGAGAACCTGCTGCTGGAGGGACTGGTCTACAAGGTGGTGGCGAATCGTTCCAGCGAAATCGACGTAGCCAAGACCGAGGAGAACCTGTTCAGCAAGTACCGGTATCGCGGGCTTCTGGACGAGGATTGGAATCTGAATACCAAGGTGTACAAGGACCGGAATACTCGAAGCCTGATGACGAACTACTCGGCCGCGTTCATTCGGCTGGCCTACGTGCACAGCCAGGAGGGGGAGACGGAGAAGAGCGTTCGGGAGTGCGAGATCTCGGGATTGATCACGCCGGATTACGTTCCTTACAAACAGCTGATGGTCCCGATGTACATCAAGGCGAACATGATTGAGGAAGCCGAGCGTCATGTCCGGGCGATGCTCGAGCGCGATCCCAGGGACGTCGAGGCATACCGACAGCTGTCCTTTGTTCTGGACAAGAAGGGTGTCTGGGAGGAAGCCGTGAACGCCCTGGAAGCGGGGCTGGAGGTCGCGCCGGAAGAGCCGCTTCTCTACAACGATCTCATGGTTCTGTATGAGAAGCACGGCGAAGGCGGACAGGTTCTCGATGTGGTGAACCGATGGCTTGCGCTCCACCCGGAGGACGAGCGATCGAAGGAACTGGCCAGAAACCTGGAGAGAGATCTGAAGGGGAATGCGGCTGCAGGGGAGTCGACTCTGCAAGAGTCCGGGGCGAGGGCGGCGGAATGACCTCCGCTCGGGGCCGTTTCCCGAAGGGTCCTGGAATGGACGAACGGGCGGATTTCGACCAGCGGATCCTGATTCTGGGATGGGACGGTGCAACGTGGGATCTTCTCCGGCCGTGGGCCGAAGCCGGCGAGCTGCCGGCGCTCGCCCGGGTGATGGGGGAAGGATGCTGGGGCAGGATGAGGACGGTGATTCCTCCGGGAACCGGTCCGGCGTGGTCTTCCATGGTGACGGGCAAGAACCCGGGAAAGCACGGCGTCTTCGAGTTCATGGAAAGGCGGGAAGCCAGCTACCGGATCGGACCTCTGGACGGATCGGCTCTTCGAGCCGAAACGATCTGGGAGCGTGTGGGTGGTGCCGGCGGGGAGATCGTCGCTCTTAACGTACCCATGACCTACCCGCCGCGGCCGGTGGCGGGGACCCTGGTGTCCGGGATTCTCACTCCCCGATCGGCCCGAACGTACACCCATCCCCCCGAGTTTGCGGCCGCCCTGGAGTCCCGTGAGCCGGGCTATGCCGTCATGCCCACCGAGGTGTACGCACCCGGAAGAGTGAAGGAGTTTTTGACCCACCTCCACGAGGTGCTGGAGCACAAGCGTCGGGTTCTGCTCTGGCTGATGCGGGAGAAACCTTGGCGTTTCCTGATGCAGGTGTTCAACGAAACCGACGTGATCCAGCACGGTCTGTGGCACGTCATGGATCCGTCGCACCCGAACTACAACGCGGCCGAGGCCTCCGACCACGGACATGCGATTCTCGACCTGTACCGCAAGATGGACTCGATCTTGGACGACATCCTGAGCGCACTGCCCGAGAACACGACGCTGATGCTGGTTTCGGACCACGGTGCGGGACCGCTCCGCCGGTTTCTGCACACGAACCTGTGGTTGATGGAGAGGGGGTTTCTTCAGATTCGACATCGCCCGATCTCTCGTCTAAAACACCGCCTCTTCCGGTGGGGGCTCACCCCGATGAATCTTTACAATACAACGTCGAAAGTGGGACTGGGCCGGGTCAAGACCAAACTCCGCTGGACGGCCAAGGGATATGCGGTTCTGAGATCCCTGTTTCTTTCCTTTGGCGATGTGGACTGGGAGAATACCCTGGCCTATGGGCTGGGGGGAGGGTGGGCCGGAGGAATCTACCTCAATGTGAAGGGGAGAGAACCCCTGGGCCGCATTGAACCCGGCGATGCCTATGAAAGGGAAAGGCGCCGGATCGCCGACGATCTTCGAGGGGTGCCGGATCCGGCAACGGGCGCCCCGTTGGTGTCCAAGGTATGGTTCCGAGAGGAACTGTTCTCCGGGCCCTTTGCCTCGGAGTCTCCCGACCTCTATTTCAGCCCTTCGGACGAGAGCTGTGCGGTGTTTGGCGATTTTGAGTTCTCGTCGAATCGGGTCCTGGAGCCCACTTCGCCGGCGATTTCGGGGCAGCACCGCATGGACGGAGTGCTGGGAGTCTGGGGTCCGCACATTCGAAGGGGGGAGATCCTGGAGGGTGTGCGCATCGTAGACGTCGCTCCGACGGCCCTGCACCTGATGGGAATGGCCGTTCCCGAGGGCATGGACGGCCGGGTACTGAACGAGGCGCTGACTCCCGAGTTTCTGGGAAAGCGGGAGGTGCGGACCGTCCGGGAGGACGCATCGGACTCGTCGGCCGGCGGGCCCCGGTACAGCGATCGAGAGGAAGGCGAGATCATTGATCGCTTGAAGGGACTGGGCTACATCTCATAGCAGCACTCTCCGCTCGCCTCTTCCCTCCGTTTTCCGATTTCGCACGCGGCGGTGGGATCTTGCGATCGGGCCCGTACCCTGGACGAGAGGGAACCGGAAAAGCCGCGGTCCGTGGGGACTACGGCCGAGCTCCGTGTCGGCCTTCGCAAGAGAAGGGCTCGAAATGACCAAGAGGACCGCTCGGGTGCTCCAGTGGCTGGTGGCGGTGGCCCTGGTGGCACTTTTTCTTGTTCTGGCAGATACGTCCCAGCTCCGACGCCTGTCGCAGGTCTCGTGGCCTTGGCTGGGCGGCGTACTCCTCGCTTCGGCCGGACTGGTCTGGAGTGCGGCCGCGCGGTGGCGGAGGATCGCCATCCTGACGGTCGGTGGAGGATCGGCGCCCCTCACGCGCTACGTGTACTCCTTTCTTCTGGGCCGCGTCCTGGGCTTCGTGCTCCCGGCGGAAGCCACCGACGTGGGCGTTCGAACCCTGGCGCTCAAGCGGTCCGAGAGGTTTTCCCTCGCCGGGGCCGCCTATACGGTGCTCCTCGACCGCTTGCTGGATGTCATGGTTCTCCTGTGGCTGGTGATTCCCGCCCTGCTGCACCTGGGGGGGTGGATCGGCGAGGGCACGGCTCTGTGCATCGGCCTGGCGGGTATCGTGTTCACCCCGGTTGCGGTCGGGCGCCGATACCGGAGCGCGGTCGACGCACTGACCCGCGCCTATGCCCGAGTCGTTCGTTCATTGCGGTTCCTGCCTTGGGTGCACGGGATGGATATCCCGGAGTTTCAGAGACGGAGTTCGGACATCGAGCTGGGCGGGCGGGCGTCTTTCGTCGTCTACGCGCTGAGCGCGGTGAAACTGCTGATGGTGGTGGCCCGGTTCTACTTCGTCGCACGGGCTCTCGCCGTACCCGTTTCTGTTGGGATGTCCTTCATCTACGTGCCGCTCGCTCAGGTGGCCGCCCTGGCCGCGGTTACTCCGGGAGGACTGGGTATTCTGGAGGCCGGGTGGTACGGCATCTTGAGGTGGGGCGGGCTGGCACCCGAGGAAACGGTGTTGCTTGTGATCGGTTGGAGACTGTATACTTTTGGTTCTTTGTTGTGTCTTGTGTTAGGCTTGCGAATATGGGAGGCGGTCTCGGACCGACGGATCCAGGCCCGGACGTCCGACTCCGGTGGCTAGATGGAAACCGCAAAGAAGTCGAACCTGCTGATCGTGATTCCGGCTTTCAACGAGGAGAAGAACCTCCCGGCGGTCATTGTGGAAACTCGGGCCGTTGAACCGGATGCGACCATTGTCGTGGTGGATGACGGTTCCACCGACGGGACCGCCGAGGTGGCCCGATCCCACGGAGCGAGAGTGCTTTCCCTGGCCGTCAATCTGGGGTACGGGGCCGCCCTGCAAACCGGGTTTCTGTTCGCCGTCCGGGAGGGATTCGAGCGGGTCGTCATCCTCGATGGGGACGGACAGCACGATCCCGGCTCGATTGGGCGTCTCCTGGAGGTGGACGGCGTCGATGTGGTCCGAGGTTCTCGGTTTCTGGGAACGGCCCGGTACCGCATCCCGCTTGCCCGCAGGATAGGTATGGTTCTCTTCGGTCGTGTGGCCGGCCTGTTTACGGGAGAGCCGGTAACCGACGTGACGTCCGGCTTTCAGGCGTTGAACGGCCGCGCCGTCCGCTTCCTGGCCGAGAACTATCCGACCGACTATCCGGACGCGGACACGGTCATTCTGATGAAGCGGGCGGGATTGACACAAGAGGAAGTCCCCGTGGCAATGCGGGAGCGGTTGAGCGGAGCGCCCATGGTGTCTCCCACGAGGTCTTTCTACTACGTGTTCAAGATGTGTCTCTCGATTCTGGTGACGCTGCTGAGGGAAAAGCCCAGAATCGACTAGGTCCGGTGGACCGGGCTCGGCTCGAGCGACTGAAAACAGGAGGCGAGGATGAATCCGAGGATTCGGGCGATGGCGCTGATCCTGAGCGTGGTGCTCCTCCTGGTGATTATCGATCTGGTGAGAAAACGGAAACTGCGGGAAGAATACTCGTGGTTGTGGATCGTGACCGGAGTGGCGATCTTCATCGCGGCGGTCTGGCAGTCCTTGGTCGTCTGGGTCACGGAGCTGATCGGGGCCAAGATCATCGTGTCCACCCTGTTCTTCGGCGCCCTGATGTTCCTCACGGTGATCAGCATTCATTTCTCGACCAAGGTGTCTCAGCTCAGTGAACAGGTCAAGAAACTCACACAGCAGACGGCCCTGCTCTCGGAGGAGCTGGAGCGGGTCAAGGGACCTCGGAACGCGGGAGCCGTAGAGCGGTGACGGACGGAGCGACCGGCATTGCAGGGGGAAACGGACCGCTGGCCGCCGTGCCCCGGATCTGGATGTGGGGGATCCTGGCGGTGGTCCTGGCCGTGGGCGTTATCCTGCGGTTGGTTGATCTGCCCGCGGATCCCCCGCTCGGTATGACCTGGAGCCACGCGCCCTACACCGACGGAGCGCGGATCGTCGAAGGCGCCCGGACGCAAGTTCTCCAGGGAACGTGGGAAACGGACCCCGAGAATCCGGTGGTTCTCTATTATCCGATCTCCAGTCTTCTCGCCTACGGTATCTTCCGGGTCTTTGGCGTGGGGCTCTGGCAAGCCAATCTCACAGGGGCGATTCCGGGCATCGTCATGCTCCTGCTTCTGTTTTGGGTGGGATCGCGCCGAAGCGCGTGGGTGGGACTGGGGGCCAGCCTGTTGGCCGGCCTCAGTTTCTACTTGGTGACGTACAACCGCCTGCCCATGTCGGAATCGCTGATGCTGGCCCTCATGCTGGCGGTTCCGGCGCTCTTGCTCCGGGACCCCCTCCGGTGGTGGCAGGCCGGGTTGGCCGGCGTGGCCCTTGCCGCCGCGGCCTTGTTCGTCAAATTCCACGCCCTGGTTCTGCTGCCGGTCGCTCTGGTCTGGCTGGCCTTTTTCCGGGAACCGGGGGACGCCGGGAAGGCGGGTATCGGAAGATCGATCGGCGTGTTTGGAGCCGGCTTCGTGGTGGGACTGGGGGTGTGGCTTCTGGCGTTTCTGGCACCCCGGCCGGAGGCGGTTGCCGATTTCCTCCAGCACAATCTCATTTCGCAGTATGGGAAGGGACAGGCAACGGTCGGCATCGCCGGTTTCCTGGGAGATCGGCTGCTGGCGCTCGTGGGGTTGGGCACGAATGTCCGCTTCTTCGGCAGGATGCCGGTGATCGGTTTTGTGGCCCTCCTGACGGCTCTCGCGTTCGCGCTGAACTGGAGGTCGCGGCGGGGGCCGGAGTACCGGGTGGAGTCGTTTTTCTCGCTGTGGTTTCTGGGAGCCGTCGTGGCGCTGTCCTTTCTGGACTACCGGCCGCTTCGGTATCACCTCCAGATGATCCCGCCGATGGCGGTTCTCTGTTCTCTGGGGTTGGTTACGTTCCTCGAGGGACGGCCCCGCACGGGGAACGGGAGCGGGCGCGCCGGCCCCTTGTGGGTCTTCGCGTTCTCGAGTTTCATAGCGTTTCAGATTCTCATGGAAGTCCCGGTGTACATGGGTCGGCACGGCGCCGGGTCTCAGGCTTTCCTGTCTGCTCTGGGAATCGACCCCACAAAGGCGTTTGCCGCGCTGTCGAGATTCGTGGGCCGGCCGCCGGTCGTGCTTCTTGTCGCGGTTCTGGCGGCCGCGGCCTCGGCCGGTGTGTACGCGTGGGTCGGTCGAGGCCGGCGCGGGGCAAGGCGCGCGCGGACGACGTTCCCGGCTCGGGTTGTCGTGGTGGGAGTTCTGGTGGCGTTGAGTGTGATGATTGATGTGAGCCTTCATCGGGCCACGCGCGCGGGGATTCGACATTCGCTCCGGGACGTTTCGCTCGACCTCGGAAGGATCCTGGGTGAGGGCGGTCTTGTTGTTGGAACGACGGCCACGACCCTGACCCTCGACAATCGACTGCAGTCGCTGCCGGCGTACGGGCGTATCGTGAAGAAGGAGGACGCGGAGCGATTGCGGCGCCATCCGGTCACACACATCATGCTCCGCGATGGCGGGTGGAGCGACTTCCTGAAGACGCATTTCCCGGAGGTGTTGGAGGAAGCAGTTTTCCTACGCCGCTACGTGATCGGTCCCTCGGAGTCCAGCCTGTTCCGGGTGGAGGGGTGGCCGGGGAGCGGTGGCTATCAACCCACGGCTTACGAGCGGGGGATGGGGGCGCTGGCGGACGGAGATCTGAACGGCGCCGCGGCCGATTTGCAGGCGTTTCTTGCCGAAGATCCGGATGAACCGTCGGCGCTGTTCGGGTTGGGACTGTGCATGGAGGGGCTGGGGCGCCCCGAAGACGGGATCGAGCTCATGCAAAGGGCGGTTTCCGAAGCACCGGAGGACCTGGCGCTTCTCACCGACCTGGGGGCAGCCTACGCGCGTCTGGGGCGGGTGAATGAAGCGGTGGACATGTGGCGCCGCGTGCTCCTGCTCAATCCGCGGGACGCACGGGCACGATCGTACATGGGGACTCTCCAGAGGAGGCTCCAGAGGAGGTCATGACGGCCGGGGAGCTCGAACGATGAATGAGCCGGGAGATGTGAGGCCGGATGTTTCCGTCGTCGTTCCGCTGTACAATGAGGCGGAGAGTCTCGGCGAACTGGAACAAGAGATTCGAGAGAGCGTGTCGGGCCTTGACCTGACCTACGAAATCGTCTTCGTGGACGACGGTAGTACCGATGCGTCCTTCCGCGTGATTCGAGAACTCCATGCGGGGAAACCGGGGATCCGGGGAATCCGGTTTCGAAGGAACTACGGAAAGGCGGCGGCGCTGGCCGTGGGATTCGCCGCCGCCAGGGGGACGTTCATCGTCACGATGGATGCGGATCTCCAGGATGATCCGGGCGAGATCGGGAAGCTGCTCGACAAGATGCAGGAGGGGTACGATCTCGTTTCCGGCTGGAAGAGGCAGAGACACGATCCCTGGACGAAACGCTGGCCTTCCAAGTTTTTCAACTGGGTGACGTCCCGCGTCAGTGGGATTCGGATTCACGATTTCAACTGTGGTCTCAAGGCCTACCGCAAGGATGTAACGGAAGAGATCGGGGTCTACGGAGAACTCCATCGCTATCTCCCGGTGCTCGCCCACTGGAGGGGATACCGGGTCGGTGAGGTGGTGGTGCACCACCGGGTCCGGAAGCACGGAAAAACCAAGTACGGCCTTGAAAGACTTGTTCGAGGATTCCTGGATCTTCTGACCGTGGTCCTGATCACACGGTACACGCGTTCGCCGCTTCACTTCTTCGGGACGACGGGCGTGGCCCTGAACCTGGTCGGGGCCGGGATCAATCTGTATCTCCTGGGGCTGAAGATTCAGTATGGCGACATTCGCGGGCGAACGCCGCTGCTGATGCTGGGCGTTCTCCTGATGCTGGTCGGCGTTCAGTTCGTGTCGATCGGACTTCTCGGAGAAATGATCGCCCGAATCCAGCAGTCGGATGAACGGGATTACTCCGTTCGTGAGCGTCTTGAGTAGGCCGGAGTTCGGGACGCGGCGGAGTGCGGGCGCGACATAAGGAGAGTTCGGACGCCTTGAAGCTGGATCACGGGAAGAATCGAAAAAGCGAAGGAGGAAAAGCCAAGCGGTCCGGGAAAACCGCTTCCGGTTGTTCCCGGCGCGGGGGTTCCCGTTCAACGGGTATTCGGCGAGACCGGATCGCCCAACCGCGAGTGGTGGGATTGGTTCTGGGAATCGTCGCTCTCGGCTTTTGCCTGCTGTTCTATAACCCGCTCCTCTCGACGATCGGAGACAACGCGCAGTACGTCGTGTTGGGGAAATCGCTCCTGGCGGGCAAGGGGTTGTCCCATATTAACGCTCCGGACCAGAAGCCGGACACCAAGTACCCGTTCATGTTTCCCCTGATCCTGGCCGGAGTGATCCTGGTCGCGCCGGGGAGCATCGTCGCTCTGAAGCTGGTCGGCCTTGCGGCCTGCGCGGGGGCCGCCATGCTGTACTACGCCCTGTTCAGAAGATCGTCCGAAGCGATCGTGGCGTTGGGGGCCGCCCTGCTGGCCGTGATGAGCCCGGATATTCTCCGCCACAGCACGATCATTCTGGCGGAAGTTCCGTACCTGTTTGCGTCGATCGGCATCCTGGCGTGGGTCTCTTCGGTCGAGGGACGCTGGTCCGAGCGCAGGTGGGTCCCCGTTGCCTTGGTGTTGGTTGTGGCGGCATATTACCTCAAGGCCGTAGGCATCGCACTGGCGGGAGCCATCGTGGTCTCGCTGCTCTTCAGGCGGAAGCGGGCATGGGCGTTCGCCTTCACGGGGGGGTTCATCCTTCTGGTGCTGCCGTGGTTCCTGCGCGTGCGCCGGATCGGCGACGGCGGAACGTACATCGACTATCTGTTCATGAAGGATCCCTACCGGCCCTACATGGGCACGGTGTCGGCGGGTGAACTGCTCTCGCGAGTTACGGGAAACATGGGGATCTACTTTGGCCGTATCGTTCCCGAGTCGGTGTTGCCGTTCCTGGGCAAGGAGGGAGTAGCTCCCGGGCCCGCCCTGCAGGTCCTCTGGTGGATCGCGAGCGTTCTGGTGGGCTTAGGGCTGGTGTACCGTCTGTGGCGGCGGCGAACGATTATGGATGTGTATCTTCTCGCGTTCCTTGGGATCTGCGTGCTGTGGCCGCGCGTGTGGGCGGGGGTGCGCTTCGTGGTACCCGTCATTCCTCTTTTGATCCTGTGTCTGCTCACGGGACTCTGGGCCCTGCTCGGGTGCGTGACTCGAGGACGTGGAGAGCGGGTTCGGGAAGGAGGTCTGATTGGGCTTGTCGCCGTGATGTCCGTGGGGTTCGTGCTGGTCGATCGGGTCGAGGCCGCGCGGGACCGAGAGTATCCGCCCGACTGGAAGAGCTATTTCGAGGCTGCCCGCTGGGTCAGGTCGCATACGGATCCGCAAAGCGTGATCATCTGTCGCAAACCGTACCTTTTCTTTCTGGCGAGCGATCGGCGTTCGCTGGGATACCATTTCTCCAGAGACACCGAAGAGGTGTTGAGCGGCTTTGAGGAAGCAGGCGCTACACATGTCGCCGTGGACCAGTTCTTCTGGACGGGCACAAGCGCGCAATACCTCGTGCCGACGATTCTGGCCCATCCGGATCGATTCGAAGTGATATTCGCGACCGAACAGGAACCGCAGACGATTGTCGTACGGTTTCTGAATCCGGAAACGAAGGAGGGATCTTGAAGCTCTCAGTGATCATGCCGGTGTTCAACGAGAAACAGACCGTGCTGCAGGTCATCGAGGCGGTCCTCGGCGTCGAATTGGGAATGGACAGGGAGATCATCGTCGTCGATGACGGTTCGACGGATGGAACCCGGGATCTTCTGGAGACGGTCGATGATCCCCGCGTCAAGAAGATCCTGCACAGCCACAATCAGGGGAAGGGGGCCGCGGTCGCGACCGCCATCGAACACGCGGAGGGTGACGTGGTGATCATCCAGGACGCGGATCTGGAGTATTCACCCGCCGACTATCCGGTGGTCCTGGAGCCGATTGTCCGCGGCCATGCGGACGTGGTCTATGGAACTCGATTCCTTGGACCGCACCGCGTGTTCATGTTCTGGCATTTCATGGCCAACCGCACGCTGACCTTCATCACCAACATTCTGTACAACACGATGCTCACGGACATGGAGACGTGCTACAAGGCGTTCCGCATCGACGTTCTTCGAAGCTTCCACCTGAAGTCCAGAAGCTTCGACATGGAACCCGAGATCACGGCGAAAGTGTTCAAGCGAAAGTTCAAGACGTTTGAAGTCCCCATCTCGTACAACGGCAGGACGTACGAGGAAGGGAAGAAGATCACGTGGCGAGATGCTGTCATCGCGCTCTGGACCCTCATCAAGTATCGATTCGTCGACTAGGTGCCATGGATCCCAAAGATATCCCGAGAGAGACACTGGACCGGATCTCCAGACTCGACGGCATGAACGGGTGGATTGTTGACGTTATCCGCCCCTACGTCGGGCGGCGAATTCTGGAGGTGGGTTGCGGGATCGGAAACCTGACGGGGGCCTTCCTCGGCCGTGATCTGTTGGTCAGTATCGACGTCGAGGAGGACTTCGTCCGCACCGTGCGCGAGAAGTTCGGCGAGGGCGACCCCGGGTTTCGGGCGCTCACGCTGAACATCGAGGCGGATTCGATCGGTGACCTGAAGACCTGCGGGTTCGACACGGTGGTTTGTCTGAACGTCCTGGAGCACATTCGGGATGACCTGGGCGCCCTGTCGAGGATGCGGAGCCTACTTGCCGAGTCCGGGAGACTCCTGTTGCTGGTTCCCGCGCTCCAGGCGCTGTACGGCTCGCTGGATGTCCATCTGGACCATCACCGGCGGTACGGGCGCCGCGAACTGAGGGCCAAACTGGAGCGGTCCGGATTCGTCGTCGACCGGATGTTTTTCATGCATCTCGTGGGGGCGGTCGGCTGGTGGTTCAACTCCCGAGTGATCAAGGCTCGAATTCTGCCGGAGGGGCAGATCGGTCTCTACGACAGACTGGTCCCATTGTTCCGCTGGGCGGAGAGCAGAGTGCGGCCGCCCGTGGGACTGTCGCTGGTGGCCATTGGGCGGAAAGTCGAGTGAGGCGATGAGAATCCTCGTTCAATCGATCTATTTCCCTCCGCGGGCGGGTGGAATCGAGAACCACGTGTTCTACCTGTGCCGGGAGCTGGTCCGCCGCGGTCACGAAGTGGAGGTGGTCACCGGAAAGACCGAGAGGGGAAGTCCGCTGACGGAAACGGTGGAGGGAATCCGGGTCGTACGCCAGCCGATGCTGGGGCGAAACGTGGTCGGGTGGACGACCCTCGCCGTCACTTCGCTGCCGCTGTTCTTGGAACGCAGCCGCAGCGCGGACATCCTTCACGCCCATACGTTTCAGTCGGCCCTGGGGCCTCGAATCGCGGCTCGTCTCCACGACAAGCCGCTGGTGGTCACGATCCACTCCTCTCATTTTCTGAGATTGGTCCGGAAGCCTCTCTGGCGCCGGGGCTTCGGCTTTCTGCTGAGAGGAGCGGATCGCGTCCTGACGACCTCGGAGGAGCTCGCCGAGGGATGCCGCCGGGCGCATCCGGCCGTCCGGGTCCGGCCCATCGTGAACGGCGTCGACACCGGGTTGTTCCAGCCCACGAGTCCTTCCCTGCCCCGCAAGGGCGGGGAGAAGATTCTACTGACCACGCGGCGGCTCGTTGAGAAGAACGGGGTCGAGTATCTGATCCGATCGATGCCGATGATTCTCGCCGAGGAAGAGAACGTGACGTTGTATCTGATCGGGGATGGTCCCCTGAGAGGCAGGCTGGAGGCGCTGGCGAGGGATCTGGGGGTGGCGGACCAAACCGTCTTCCTGGGAACGATCCCGAACGCCGAGATTGCCGGGTATCTATCGTCGGCGGACGCCGTCGTGATTCCCTCTCTGGTGGAAGCGACCTCGATTTCGGCTTTGGAGGCGATGGCCTGCGAGGTGCCCGTGGCGGCTTCGAGAACGGGAGGACTGCCGGAAATCGTCACGGAAGACACGGGAGTCCTTTTTGAGAAAGCAAATCCGGCCGATCTCGCGTGCAACGTTCTGGGTCTGCTTCGGAACGAACGCGCGGGAGACCTGGGTCGGGCCGGACGAGCGCGGGTTGTCACGGATTGGAGTGTCGAGCGGATGGCGGCCACCCACGAGGACATCTACCGGGACGTCGTCGAAGGGAAGAAGAGGAATGCGGCGGACTGAAACGCTGAAGGTCATGGTGGTCGTCGGCACACGCCCGGAGGCGGTGAAGCTGGCGCCCGTCGTCAAGAGGCTTCGGAGAACTCGGGGCACGCGCCCCGTGGTCGTGGTGACGGCCCAGCACCGGGAGATGGTGGACCAGATGCTGAGGGTGTTTGCCATTCGTCCGGACTACGATCTTGACATCATGAGTCCCCGGCAGACGTTGTTCCAAACGACCGCTCGCGTGCTGGAGGGATTGGAGCCGGTCATTCGGCGGGAAGCGCCCGGGATCGTTCTCGTGCAGGGGGATACGACCAGCACGTTTGCGGGGGCGTTGGCCGCGTACTACGCAAAGACGCCCGTCGGTCACGTCGAGGCCGGGCTTCGCACGGGGCGCAAGATGAACCCGTACCCCGAGGAGATGAACCGGCGCCTGGCCGGCGCGCTGACCGACATTCATTTCGCACCCACCCGGTCCGCGGTCGAGGCGCTGCGCAAGGAGAACGTGCCCGGGCGCAGTATCGTGATGACCGGAAACACGGTCATCGACGCACTCCTCGAGATGGCGCGCCGCGCCAGACGGAAGAGCGTTACCGGGCTGTCCCCGGTCGCCGACACCCGGAAGATCATCCTCGTCACCGCTCACCGGAGGGAATCCTGGGGACCGAAACTGGAGGGGGTGTTCCGGGCGATTCGCCGCATCGTCGAGAGTGAACCGTCCGCCGAGGTCATCTTCCCCGTCCATCTCAATCCCGTGGTTCAGGAGTCGGTGCGGCCTCTTCTGGGTGGAGTCCCGCGCGTTCAACTGATCGAGCCCCAGGACTACGAAGGTTTCGTTTACCTGATGAAGAAGGCGCACCTGATCATCACGGATTCGGGCGGGATACAGGAGGAGGCGCCTTCGTTGGGAAAACCGGTCCTGGTGATCCGGGAGGTCACGGAACGGCCCGAGGCGGTGGAGGCGGGGACGGCGAAGCTGGTGGGAACGTCCGAGAGGAAGATTGTGCGCTCTGCCCTGGAATTGCTGAGATCCCGGCGGGCGTACCGCAGCATGGTGAGACGGAGGAACCCCTACGGCGACGGTCGCGCGTCGGAGCGGATCGTTGAGACGATTCTCCGACGGTTCCATGGATCGGGAGGCGATCGAAGGACGGGGGACGCATGAGAGTTGATTCGAAGAGGGTGAACGCGGGAAACGGTTCAGGGAAGCCCGGCCGGGCGTGGGAGACCGGATGGCGGCCGGATCTCGTGGCCGTGTGCGTCTTGGCCCTCCTGACCGTGATCTTTTTCCGACGATTCGTCTTCTCCGACTTGATGCTGTTCGGAACGGACACCGTTCCGACGGGGTACATGGCGCGGAAGGTCTACGCAGAGTTTCTTACGGGGCACGGAGTGATTCCCCTATGGAATCCGTATATCCTGGGCGGGCTTCCTTTCATCGACGCGCTGCACGGTGACGCGTTGTACCCGGCCTCTCTGATGAATCTGTTCCTTTCGGTTCATCGTTTCATCGGGATCAAGCTGGTGGTCCATGTGTTTGTGGCCGGCCTGTGCATGTACGCCTTTCTCCGGGTCCGCGGCCTTCGCCACATGGCGTCGCTGGTCGGAGGGGTGGGCTATGCGTTTGCCCCCTATCTCGTGTCCCTCATCTATGCGGGGCATGACGGGAAGCTCTACGTGACGGCACTCCTTCCGCTGGCCTTCACCTGCCTGGCGAGGGGGCTCGGTACCCTGAAGGCTTTCTACTTCGTGATGCTGGGCGGCGTCGTGGGTCTCATCCTGCTGACGTCCCACGTCCAGATGGCCGCCTACGCCTTGTGGGGGCTGGGGCTGTACCTCATCATTCACCTGATCGGAGTCTGGCGCCGGGACCGGTCCTTTCGAGCCTGGGGACGCCCGATTCTCCTCTTCGCCGCGGGGGTCTTCATCGGGTTCGCTCTCGGGCTGGTCCAGTTTCTTCCCGCCTACCTCTACACGAGCGCTTTCTCCCCGCGCGCCGGCGGGGTGTCCTACGAGTACGCGACATCGTGGTCGCTCCATCCGGAAGAGATCGTATCTCTGGTGATTCCACAATTCGTTCACTACCTCGATGCCTACTGGGGCAGGAATCCGTTCAAACTGAACTGCGAAGCGCCGGGAATCCTCCTGCTGCTTCTGGGTTCCGTAGCCCTGTGTCTGCGGTGGGGCCGGCGAGCGGCGGCCGTGTTCCTCGTGTCCGTGGTACTCTTCTTCCTGTCCATGGCTTCCACCGGGGCTGTCCGGATGGTGTTCACGCTGCTGGCGGTAGGAGGGTTCGTGTACTCGATCGCGCGGGCTCGAGATCTGGCATTCTACCTTCTCGTAAGTGTGTTCGCCCTCTTCTATGCCGTGGGTGCACACACCCCGCTCTACCGCGTCTTTTTTGAGGTCATCCCCGGAGTCAAATTCTTTCGAGCGCCGAGCACGATCATGATGCTGTTCCTGTTCGCGACCGCCGCACTGGCGGGATTCGGCGCCGACCGGATCCAATCCGCCGGGAGGTCGCCCGAAGGTCAACGGATCCTCCGGTTTCTGGTCTGGGGTGTGGGGGCGGGCGTCGTGCTGCTGGCCGTCCTGGCGGTCGGTCGGGAGGTACTGGTGAACGCCTGGGAGTGGGGCGTGTTTCCGGAGATGGGGGGCAGGCGCGGGATTCTGGAGGCCAATTATCCGGCGTTCTTGAAGGGGGTGGGGATCGCTCTGCTGTTGGCGGCCGGTGCCGCGCTGTGCGTCTGGCTTGTCTCCACGAAAAAAGTGCGACCCGCGTGGGGGGTGGGCGGTCTTGGAATTCTGACGATCGCGTCGGTATGGCCGGTGGACGGAGATTTCGTTCAGACCCTTCGCGTCGAGGAGTTTGTCGTTCGGGATCCGATTACGCATAGGATGACGGAGGATCCGGACCTCTTTCGCGTCCTGCCGGTGACCGGAAATCGGGCGTACGACCGGAATTACCTCCCGATCTTCGGTCTGCAGACCGTCAATGGATTCCACGACAACCGGCTACGGATTTTCGACGAGTTCACGGCGGACGGGCGGCTCTTGAACGGGCGAGTTCTGGATCTGTACAACACCAAGTATGTCGTCACGACCCGGCCCGTCGCGGGCGAGACTTTCGAACTGCTGGAGGACCTGGGGAGGAAACGGCTCTACCTCAATCGAATGGTCTTGCCGAGAGCGTTTCTGGCGTTCAACTTCGAGGTGATCCCGGACGGAGCGCGTGCGTTGGAGCGCCTGATGGACCCCGATTTCGACTACCGCTCGATCCTGATCCTGGAGGAGGCTCCTCCCGGGCTTCGGCCCGACGGCTCGCGGTTGCCCATTCCCGCGGAGGTCCTGGCTTACGGGGCGAACGAAATCCGCATTCGAACCCGGGGAGAAACGCCCGGTCTCCTCTTCATCGGGGACAACTATTTCCCGTATTGGCGGGCCCGCGTAGACGGGGCGCCCGCGCGCATTCTACGATGCGACTACGCCTTTCGAGCGGTTCCGGTTCCGGGCGGCACGCATGAAGTGGTTCTGACCTATCGGTCAAACCCGCTGCTTGCCGGAGCCGGGGTGAGTGGGGCGGCGGGAGTGCTGGTCCTGGGTTGGCTGGTGGTGCATCTGGTGCGTCGCGCCTCGCGGCGGCCGAGGGACAACGCGTGAGGACCCTGATCATGTCCTTGCCGCGTCCGGGGGAAGACGCATGAAAACAGTCGTTGTGATCCCGACCTACGACGAACGAGAGAACGTTTCCCGGCTGATTCCGGAGGTTCTGGGCGTTGCCCCGGGCATCGAAGTGCTGGTGGTGGACGACCACTCCCCCGACGGCACCGGCCAGCTGGTGGACACGCTGAAGGCGGAGGACAAGAGGATTCACGTTCTTCACCGGCCCGGGAAAATGGGGTTGGGGTCCGCCTACGTGGAGGGATTCAGAATCGCTCTGGACCTTGGGGCGGACTACATTTTCGAGATGGACGCGGATTTCTCGCATGATCCGAAGTACATCCCGAATTTCCTGGACAAGATCAAGGCCTATGACGTGGTTCTCGGTTCCCGGTACCTCGAGGGCGTCAACGTGGTGAACTGGCCGCTCTCCCGGCTGCTGCTGAGCCTGGGAGCCAACCTCTACAGCCGGATCATCACCGGGGTTCCCATCCGGGACCTAACGGGAGGATTCAAGTGCTTCCGGCGAGAGGTACTGGAGGCCATCAACTTCGCCGATATCAAGTCGGATGGATATGCGTTCCAGATCGAGGTGAACTTCAAATCCTGGAAGTCCGGTTTCCGGATGTGCGAGATTCCCATCGTTTTTGTGGACCGGCACGCGGGCACGTCGAAGATGTCGAAGCGAATCATTCGGGAGGCGATGTGGCTGGTCTGGCGTCTGCGCTTTGAGCATTTGGTATCGGGACTGCGGGCGAGGCGGTAGCCGGCGGGAAGGCGGGTGGACAAGAGCATGGCGGTTGGCGGAGAGACGAGACTCCCGGGGGACCGAGTGGTTTCTCTCGTGATCGTAGGCCATCAGACGAAGGATCTCCTGGAAGCCTGTCTGCGCTCGGTCTACGAAATGCGCCCGTCGGTTCCTTTCGAAGTCTGCGTCGTGGACAATGCGTCGACGGACGGAACGCCGGAGATGGTCCGCGGGAAGTTTCCCGAGGTGCAGCTGGTGGAGAATCAGCGGAACGTCGGGTACTCCACGGCCGTCAACGAAGGGTTCCGGAGGACGACGGCCCCCTATGTCCTGGTGATCAACCCCGACATCGTGGTGACCGAGGGGGCCATCGACGCCCTGGTTCGCTACATGGAGGCCACGCCCGAGGCCGGTGTTGTGGGAGGACGATTGCTCAACCCCGACGGCAGCCTGCAGTATTCGGCGCGAACGTTTTACACCCTTCGCGTTCTGCTGATGCGCCGGACGCCGCTCGGGCGGCTCTTTCCCAATTCCAGAGCGATTCGAGATCACCTCATGCTGGACTGGGACCACAACGATGTCCGGGAGGTGGACTGGCTGATGGGGGCCTGCCTGATGATTCGACGGTCGGCCGCCGAGAACGTCGGGCTGATGGATGAGAGATACTTCCTGTACTTCGAGGATGTGGACCTCTGCTACAAGATGAGGCAGCGCGGTTGGAAGGTGGTTTACCTCCCCGAAGCGGAAATGGTTCATCATCATCGCAGGGCGTCGGCGCGGCGCATGATCAATCGGCCCTTCTTCTACCATTTGAACAGCGTATTTCATTTCTATGACAAGTGGGGCGGGTTCTTTCAATCCGTCAAGAGACATCGGAAGCTGGTGCAGGCGCTGACGTTTCTCCTGTCCGACATGATCTCGATAAACCTGGCGTTCTTTGTGGCCTACTTCGCCCGTCTGCTCCTCGGGCCCATCCTGGTCAAGCCTCTCTTCGGTGTCGGCGCGTATCTGGATCTGTTGGTGTTCATCAACGTCACGACGCTTCTGGCCTTCGCCGCCCTGGGGCTGTATCGGGCCAGGCCCGTCGGTTCGGTGGATGAGGTGCTGGCCGTGGCAAAGGGGGCGTCGGTGAGTTTTGTGATCCTCATGGCCGGGACCTTCGTGTCGCAGACGCAGTTCTACTCCCGGACCCTGGTAGCCATGTTCTGGCCGTGTGTGATCGTTCTCGCCTCGCTGGGGAGGATTCTCAACCTTCGCCTGCATTCGGAGCTTCGCGGCTTTCAGTTCGATCTCCAGCGGGCGGTGGTGGTGGGCGGTGGAATTCGGGCGATGGAGGTCCAGCAGAATCTGAGGGAAAACCCTCGTCTGGGCTGCGAGCTGGTCGGGATGCTGTCCCCGGAGGATGCCGCCGCGGACTTCGTTCCTCTCCTGGGACGGCCGGAAGATCTGGAGCGCGTGGTCGAGGAGATGGGAATCCAGCAGGTCATTTTTGCGGATGCTGGTGTTTCGAATGAAACGGTTGCCGATTTCCTCCTCAAGAGTGGCAAGTATGGTGTCGATGTTCGAGTTATGACGGACCTGGAGGAGGTCCTGACCCGCACCGGGCGGGTGGAAGAATTCCTCGGTGTGCCCGTGGCCGTCTTTGAGCGCGGTCCTCTCTTCGGTCTGAACGCGGCGATCAAGAGAGGGTTGGATGTGTTGGGCGCCGTCGTGGGTGTTGTCGTGACCTGGCCCGTGGCGGCGGTGACCTCGGTGTTCCGTCTGCTCCGTGCGGACCCGGGGCGCTCGGAGGCTTGGGACGACCGGCTGCGACGGGGCGTCGGGGGGTTATGGAATGTCCTTGTGGGCCGGATGAGTTTCGTCGGGCCGCGTCCGGCGGATCGGTCAAGGGCGAGCCAGTTGCGTGGCCACTCGGTTGCGCGGCAGGCGCGCCCGGGACTCACGGGTCCGTGCGCGGCGGCCCGGATTCTGGTGGGGGAAAGGGAAAAAGAGATCCTGGAGGTCTTCTACGAGCGGAACTGGTCGCTCGCCCTCGATCTTCGAATCCTGCTGGCGAGCCTTCGACGGGCCCATGGAGGGGTGGAGCGGGTCGAGCGCAGTGAGATCGGGAAGGGGTGAGTGGAGACGTGCGAACGGTCTGTGGGGTGGCGATCCTGATGGCGCTAGCGGTCCCGTCGTGGGCCGAGGACGTGACCGTCTACCTGGGCTCGAACGGCGTCACGGGTGTTGCCGTGAGTTCCGAGGCCGTGTATTGGAGTTCCAGCGGGGGCGTCGGTATCTTCAGCCCGGGCGATTCCGTGTATACCGGCTACGGGAAGGCGGACGGATTGCAGTCCAATCGGCTGACGGCCGTGGCCGTTGATTCGTCGGGCAATCTCTGGCTGGGAACGGAAGAATCGGGTGTCCATTGGAAACAGCCGTCGGGGACGTTTCGATGGATCAGTAGCTACGACGGACTGCCGTCGAACGAAATCACGTCGTTGGACGCGGGGGAAACGGGCGTCTGGATCGGCACATCGGGCGGTGCCAGCCACTTCGTCGGAGACGTTCGGGTCGAGACGGTGTATTCGGGCGGGGGTCTTGCGGTCGGTGCGGTTCTCGCGGTCCTGGTGGACTCGCAGGGTAGGGTGTGGTTCGGGACGGAAGAGGGACTCAGCGTCCGGGACGGGTCCACGTGGGCCGACCATTTCGTCGGCTCGGTCGTGCGGGCCCTGGCGGCCGATCGACACGGGCGGGTGTGGGCGGCGACCGCCGTGGGCGTCTATCGGTATGACGATCCGGTCTGGACTGCGGCGGCAGCCGGTCTCACAGATATCGACGTGTTTGATTTCGCCCTGGCGGAAACGCTCCTGTGGGCCGGTTCGGAGAACGGGCCCGCCTGGTATGATGAGTCCGTCTCCCGGTGGGTAGAGGAAACGGCCGGTCTCCCCGCACACCACGTCGTGACCCTGGGCCACGGCGCCGGCGCAGGACTCTGGGCCGGCGTTCGAGCGGAGGGAGTGGCCTTCTGGAACGGGGCCGCCTGGGAGCCCCGGCGGCCCTCGAGCCCGGCGACCAACTACGTGAGCGATCTGGACGTTGGCCTCGACGGTCATCTTTGGTGCGGAACCGGTTCCGACGGGAATCTGTTTCCTCTCCCTACGGAGGTGACGACCAAAGGTCTTCTTCGATTCCAGGGGGATGAGTGGTTCAATTACCGGAAGGCGAGTTCGCCGCTGGGGTCGGACAACGTCTACCGGGTGGCGCGGGACAGGGCGGGCGGCGTTTGGATGGGCACATGGGGAGCCGGGCTGTTTCATTTCGATCCGGTGTCCGGTGCCTGGGACACCCTGTCCATCGCCTCGGGGGACCTGTTCTCCAACCACATCTCGGCCCTCGTGGCCGGGATGGGGCGAGATGTCTGGTTCGCCGAATACACGTACCCGCACGGCGGCATCGCCGTGGTGGATTCCGAGGGAGTGGTCACGCACTTCGGTCAGAATGACGGGCTCCCTACGATTTTCTTCCGGTCCATCGCCGTGGACTCGGCCGGACGTGTGTGGGCCGGTTCGTACGGTCTGGAAGGAAGCACGGATCTTCCGACACTGGTGCGCCTGGATACGAAGGGGACGTTTGCGAAGAAGGACGACGACGAGCTGGCCGTCTATTCGGCGACGGCCTGGGGGGGGAGTGTCCCCGTGCATGCCCTGGCGTGTGCTCCCGATGGGGGCGTATGGATCGGGGTCGAGTCGGGAATCGCCTGGACGGACGGTGAATCGTGGCTTCCGGTGGATGAGGCCTGCGCCGGAGGGGTGACGGGCCAGGTCCGATCCATCGCCGTGGATCGCAGCGGGATTGTATGGATCGGCTCGGCTCAAGGTCTGGGCGAGTGGAACCGGAACGATCTGACGCTCCACGACACGGCCGGCGGAGGGCTTGCCGTCGATGACGTCATGGCCCTGGCGTACGACTGGACGAACCGCACCCTCTGGATCGGGACCTGGGGCGGAGGCGTGAGCCGGTGGGCATTCGATTCCCCCGGCCCCGCAGTGCCCGAATCGGAAGTGTACGCCTTCCCCAACCCGTTCCGGGCGGACCGGGGGCACCTGCAGATCACGTTTCGGGGATTCTCGGCGGCCCATCCCATCGAGGTGTATACCCTGGACGGTCGGGAGGTGGTCACGATTTCGCCCGGGGTGGATACGTGGGGCGCGACGGGCCGCGGAGGGGAGTCGGTCGCCAGTGGGTTGTACCTCTTTCTCGGCAAGGACGGCAACGGGAACGTGAAATCGGGGAAAGTCGCGATCATTCGATAGCAGATACGAACTGGAGAGAAACGGCCGGGATCACCGAGATCCCCCGCAGATGGGAGAGGACCGAGCATGGCCATCGAAGGGAAGCGGATTCTGCTCACCGGAGGAGCGGGATTCATTGGGTCCCAGGTCGCCAAGCGCCTGGTGGACAAGAACGAAATCGTGATTTATGACAACGGGCACCGCAACGCGCTGAAGTACGCGAACCTGGCGAGTCACCCGAATCTCACGGTGGTTTGGGGGGATGTTCTGGACCTGGAAAGCCTGCTTCGAGCCGTCGAAGGAAGCCAGATCGTCGTGCATCTGGCGGCGATCGCCGGGGTGGACACGGTCATGGGAATGCCCACGCAGACGATGCGGGTGAATCTCTTCGGCACGTTGAATGTCCTCGACGCCTGCGTCGAATCCAAGGTCGAGCGGCTGGTCGATTTCTCGACCAGTGAAGTCTTTGGAAGCTACGTGTACAAGGCGGAGGAACACAGCGCCACCCACCTCGGGGAAGTCGGCGAATCCCGCTGGACCTATGCGGTCAGCAAGCTGGCGGCCGAGCACATGGTCTACAGCTATCACAAAGAGCACAATCTGGACACGGTGACCATCCGGCCCTTCAATGTCTACGGACCGCAGCAGGTGGGAATCGGCGCGATCCACGTTTTTGTGGTGTGGGCGCTTCGGGGAGAAGACATTCTGGTACACGGGGACGGGAACCAGATTCGCTCCTGGTGTTACGTGGACGACATGGTGGAGGGGGCTCTCCAGTGCATGGAGAACAAGTCGGCGGTCGGCCATGTCTTCAACATCGGAAATCCGAGGGCCACGATTACGACGGCCAACCTCGCCGAGCAGATCAAGAGACTCTGCGGTTCGGAATCGAAGATCGTCTACGACGAGATCGGCTACGCGGACGTCGAGCTGAGGATTCCATCCATCGACAAGGCGCAGAAGGTCCTGGGCTACAAGCCCCAGGTGGATCTTGAGGAAGGACTGCTTCGAACCATCGAGTGGTACCGTGAGAGGGGCGTCGAAGGGGATGATTAGACTTACCGTCCCGGACATCCATCCCTCCGATGTGGAGGCGGTGCAAGGGGTCCTGACGTCCGGGTTCCTGGTTCAGGGGCGGAAGGTCCGGGATTTCGAAGCGGCGCTGGGGCGGTATCTGGGGGTGGAGGGAGTCGTTGCCGTGGGCTCCGGGACGGCCGCGCTGCACCTGGCCCTTCTGGCGGCGGGGATCGGCGCCGGGGACGAGGTCCTGGTGTCGGACTACACGTTTCCCGCCACCGCCAACGCGGTCATTCACGCCGGGGCGGTTCCGGTTCTCGTCGACATCGAGCCCGATTCACTGAACATGGATCCCGAAGCGGCCCGCGAGTGCCTGACCGCCCGGACGAAGGCAATGGTTCTGGTCCATGCCTTCGGGCGCCCGGCGAACCTCGCGGCCTTTCGCGATCTGGCGGACGCGTCCGGTCTGGTGCTCGTCGAGGACGCCGCATGCGCGTTGGGGTCGGAATTCGGGTCCGACAAATGCGGGACCGTCGGGAAGGCGGGTTGCTTCAGTTTTCATCCCAGGAAGAACATCACGACCGGTGAAGGAGGAGCCATCGTCTCCGGGGATCCGGCCGTCTGTGAGGTTGCCCGTTCGCTGCGGTCGCACGGCGCGCGCTCATCCGGGGCCCGGCTGTACTTCGAAGCAGCCGGCTTCAACTACCGGATGACTGAGATCGGCGCGGTTTTGGGACTGGGGCAGCTGCTTCGCTTGGAGGACATCGTGGAGCGCAAGGGGCGGTGGGTTGCCGAGTACCGGACCCGGCTGGAAGATATGGACGGGGTGGTCTTGCTGCCGGCCGTCGAAAGAGGACGGGAGTGCCACCAGTCCCTCATCGTTATCCTGGACGATGCCGTGGACCGTAACGCGGTGATCGGGCGAATGAGGGATCTGGGTGTCGAGACCACAATTGGGACGTATGCGCTCCATCGAGAACCGCTGTTCCAGACCGACTACGGATACCGGACCGGACAGCTGCCCCAATCGGACCGAGCGTTTCGCCACACGCTCACGTTGCCGTTATACCCGTCGATGACCCTGGATGAGGTAGAGACGGTATGCCGGGCCTTGGCCGACGCGATTGTCTTCTGCCGGAGAGGGGCATGAGGCGAGTGTTGCCGGGCTGCGGGAGAGTCGCGCGTCGGCCTTGGCCGGCGCGATCGGCGTGTTCGGAGTAGAACATGAGAATCGCGTTCTTCGGCCATCGAAGGATTGCCCGTGGGTCTCTGGAGTCTCTGGTCGAGGCCGGCGCGAGCGTCGTCGGGATCGTGGCACACCCCGAAGCGTTTGAACCGGCCGATCCTGAGTGGACGGCGGCTGTACGGTCGCTGGCGGGTCGGGCGGGAATTCCCCTGGAGACCCCGGGGACCATCGACGCGGCGTTCCTTGCGAAGTTTCGAGAGTGGAAGGTGGATCTTGGAATCGTCGTGGGGTATCTGGCGATTCTCAAACCTCCCCTTCTGCAGATGCCCCGTCTGGGTTTCGTCAATGTCCACGCCGGCATGCTCCCGCGGTACCGCGGACGGGCCCCCCTCTCCTGGGCGATCATGAATGGGGAAGAGGAGGCCGGCCTGACGGTTCACTTCATCGATGAGGGGGTCGATTCCGGTCCCATCATTACCCAGCGGGCGTATGCCATTGGAGAGAACGAGACGGCCGGGGCGCTCTATACGCGGATTGAGGGCGATATCCCGAATCTGTTGCTGGACGTGGTGGGTCGTTTCGAAAGAGGATCCGTCGAGGGGATTCCTCAGGATGAGGAACGGGCCATGTGTTTTCCATCCATCCGGCCCGAACATGCCAGGATCGACTGGTCGAGATCGGCCGGGAACATCCACGACCAGATTCGCGCCCTCAGCAGGCCCTACCCCGGGGCCTGGACCCGCTACCGGGGGAAGAAGATGATCATCTGGAAAGCCCGTCCGCTCGGCATTGAACTCCCCGAGTGCTTCCCGGGTACGGTTGTCAATCGGTGGCCGGGCAAGGGGATTGTCGTGTCCACCGGGATGGGCTATCTCCTGGTGGAGGAAGCGGAAATCGAGGGGAAGGAAGCCGGGCCCGCCGACCGGTCCGTCCGAAGAGCGGGCGTGTCGCTGGGGCTGGTTTCTTCATAGCGGTGCGGCCGGGCCGCTCGAAACCACGGCCGGAGGGGGAAAGCCTGCATGCTTGAGATTGTTGAGGCATCCGCGGACGACCGGGCGGCGTGGGAGGAATTTCTGAAGGAATCCAACAACGGGACTCTGTTCCACAGTCTGGTGTTCCTCTCCTATCACGAGCCGGGCAGGGTGGACGCCCGCCCCCTGATCTTTCGAGATTCTGGGAGGATCCGGGCAGTACTCCCCGGAGCTCTCATCGATCGCAGCGGGGACCTTGTCTTTGCGTCTTCCTGGGGCGGATCTTTCGGCGGCCTGGTTCTCAAAGGAGGGGAGCATTTCGAGGACATCGAGTGCCTCGTGGGAGGATTGCTGGATTGGTGTCGGGCGCGGGACGTCCGGGCGATCGAGATTTCGTCGCCCCCGAGCTTCTATCTTCGCGACCCGAACCAGCTGGCGGAGTTCGTGCTTCTCACGAAGGGGTTCCGGCGCGTTCGGTGTGAGATTACGGACGTTTTGCCTCTCCTGGACGGGGCAGAGGGAGCGCGGTCCCGTTGGCAGGCGAGCGCGAGGAAAGGGGTTCGCAAAGCGAGCGAGAACCGAGTGGTCGTGCGGGAGTCCGGCGCTCTGGAGTCATTCTATCCGATCTTGGAGGAGAATCGCGAACGCCACGGGACCGATCCCACTCACACGCTTGCGGAACTGCAGAGGCTCTTCCAACTCGTGGGAGATCGGCTCAAGTTGCTCATGGCGGACGTGGACGGACAGCCCGTGGGGGTGCGCTGCTCTTCCAGTGCAACTCGCGCGTGGTATTGAATTTCTACCTGTGTCACAAACATGAGGCCAGGCTCTCCCGGCCGGCGGACGCGGTCATGGCGGCCTCCATCGAAGCCGCTTCGGCATGGGGCGCGCAGTACTATGATCTGGGTACGAGCTCCCTGGGGGGGGAACCCAATCCGGGGCTGCTTCGGTTCAAGGGCAAATGGGGATCCAATCCGTTTCTGAGGGAAGGGTACCGCCTGGATATCGGATGAGCAAAGCGGACGGGTGCGCGTGCGCCGGGTAGAACGATCGTCGCGCTCGGACGCATGCGTGGGACGGGAGCAACATGATCGACGGACACATCCACGTGGGCCGCTGGAGCGAACGGTTCTTCGGTCTTGACGTGCGGCTGGCCGAGGTCGATGAGGTTCTGGCCGAGTGCGGTCTCGAGGGCGCGGCCGTCACCGCTACGGATCTCAGGGACAACGAGTCGCTGCTCCGACAGATTGAGAACGCGCAACTGAAGTACTGGTTCTTCCCCTGGATCAATCCCGGGACGGGCGATGACCTGCGCCGCCTCGAGGAGTGGGGCGGAACGGTTGCGGGCTTGAAGTTCCACCCGTCCTGCGACGAGGTGCGGATCACCGATACGCGGGCCGAACCTTATCTGGAGTACGCGCGGGAGCAGAACCTGCCGGTTCTCGTGCACTGCGGCCGCTGGCAGGAAATGAGCAGCTACCGCTACGCGTTGGAGGCGGCGTCCACCCATCCGGACGTCCGGTTCGTCCTCGCTCACATGGGGGGCGATCAGCCGACGTTGGTTCGAGCCACCACCGAGGCACTCGGGTCGTCCGGGCCGAAGAACGTGTGGTTGGGAACGGAAGGGATTCGGGAATACTGGCTGATTCGTAACGCCATGGAAACCGTGGGGCCGCAGCGGATGATCTGGGGAAGTGATTTTCCCATTGCTCACCCGAGAATGTACCTCGGGCTTCTGGAGGCGCTCTGCCCTACCGACGAAGAACGCCGATGGATGGGCCGGGAGGCGTTTCTATCGGTGGTCGCCGGTTGAACGGACCCGCGGAGGGGAAACGGTCGGCTATGCGTATCCTTCATCTCTGCGATCAGAACTGGGTCGGCACGGCGTCGACATTCGTCAAGATGCACCGCCGTTTCGGGCACGAGAGCCGCATGGTGACGCTGGCCCGGTGCAGGGAGGGTTACGACGAGGACATCTGTCTCCACCTGCCTTTCGTGAAGGGCTCCAGGCTGGATATGCGGCTCAAGGACGTGGTTGCGAGAATCCACGGAAACCGTAGGAAATGGACGACCGAGCAGGATTTGCGTGTCTGGAGACCCCGAAGTCCAGTGGAGGCAACCCTGTTCCGACTTCGGGACCGGCTCTGGGAACGGCGCATCTGGGAGGCCGTGGAACGGCACGATCTGCTGAATTTCGATATCTACCACCTCGAGTCGGGAATCGGTTTCTTTCGAGATTCTCGCATCCTCAGGGATCTCAAATGCCGGGGAAAGAAGATCGTGTGCTACTACCTGGGGACCGATCTCAGGGACCGCGGCGTGATTCCGGAGGTGGACGCGCTGAGCGATCTGAACCTGACCTGTGAGTTCGACCATCTCGGACTCCATCCGGACATTCGGTTCTTCTACATGCCTTTCGAGACGGAACCTTTCCGGCCGAAGTCCGGGGGAGGCGGCGACCGGGTACGGATCTGCCACGCGCCCCGGAATCGCCGGTTCAAAGGAAGTGACATCATCATTCGGCAGGTCCGGGAACTGGAGACGGACTACCCCGTGGAGCTGGTTCTGATTGAGGGCATGTCGCACGAGGACGCCCTGGCCACCAAGATGACCTGCGACATCGCGATCGACCAGGTTGGAGACATGGGCGGCGTGGGGTACGGCGTCAACTCGCTGGAGACGCTGTCGATGGAGATGGCCACGTGCACCCAGATGAGATCCGATCTGGAAGCCTTCATGCCGGATCATCCGTTCGTCAACGTCAATCGGGAGAATCTGAAGGCGAAGCTGGTGGAGCTGGTGGAGAAGCCCGAGCTCCGGGAGAGCAAGGGCCGGGAGGGACGGGAGTGGGTGGTGAAGCACCACGATGCCGCTTCGGTGGTTCAGGATCTGTACCGACTCTACGGCAAGATGGGATGGATGCGCGAAGACCCAAAAACGTAGATCGTGAATCCGTGGTCGCGCATCGTTCCCGGAAGAAGACGTTGGACGCAGACTTTCAACAGGCAGGTTGGCGGTCTTGAGCGGTTCTCGAAGAAGAGCATCGTAGAGAACCGGCATCTGAATCGGCGAGGGCCATGCAAGGGGAAATCCGGAAGGTCGCCGGGCACAGCGCCACTTACGCCCTGGGCGTGGTGGCGGGGGGGCTCGGTCGGGTGTTCCTGATCCCGATCGTGGCCCGTTTTCTATCGGCCGATGAGTACGGGGTTGTGGCGCTCGTCCTGGCTTTCGTGTCGCTGGTCGCCATTGTGATGGACATGGGGTTCTCGACCAGCCTCATCAAGTTCTTCAGCGAGGCGGAAGAACCCGCGTCGAAGGATCGTGTGGTCAGCACGATCGTTCTTGCCGGTGTTGCGTCGGGCGTGGCGATCTCGATGTTCCTGCTTCCACTGGGGAGGGTTCTGTCCAGCGTTGTGTTTGGGCGGGCGGATTATGCGCACTTCATCTACCTGGGACTGGCTCTGGCTCTGGCCTCGACGCTCTTTCGCGTGACCCTCAGCTATTACCAGGCGGTCCCGGCCCCGACCCGGTACGCCGTCGTGTCGGTCGTCAAGGGCGCACTGGCCGTCGGCGGTGCGGCCCTGTTCGTGATCTACCTGGCATGGGGCCCGGTCGGTTTCCTGGTGGGCACGATCTTGCCCACGGCGCTCCTCTCACTCATCCTGATCCCCTGGTTGCTGCGGCGCGTGGGCCTGGGCTTTGACACGGGGGATCTGAAGCGGAGTCTTCGTTTCGGCGTTCCGCTCGTTCCCTCGACCTTCGCCCTGTGGGGACTCACGTATTGTGATATCTATCTTCTGGGGAGATTGGCGCGCCTGGAAGACGTCGGATGGTACCAGATGGGGCAGGAGATCTGTCTGGGGATGGGACTCGTGGTGACGGCCGTGCAGCTCGCCTGGCCACGGTTCATCTTCGCGCACGCGGGCGAGGCCCGCGCACCACGAGTGTTCTCCCTGTTCACGGATTACTACGCGGTCGTGTTGGGTGTTGTGGGACTCGGGTTGTCGGTGTTTGCGGAGGACATCATTCGGGTGATCGGCTCGAAGGCGTACGTCCCTGCGGCATCGGTGATTCCGATCCTGTGTCTGGCGACGCTCCTGTTCGCGCTCTACGGAGTGTTCGCATCCGGTGTGCAGATCAAGGGACGGACGGAATTCATGGCATTCACGACCGCCGGGGGGTTGGTGCTCAACGTGGTTCTGAATCTGGTGATGATCCCACGATGGGGAATGGTCGGCGCCGCCTCGGCAAGCGTCATTGCCAACATTGCCATGTGCGGCGCGGCGCTTGGGATTTCGCGGCGCTTCTATGTGATCCCGTTCTCCGCGCTTCGCCTGGGAGGAACGCTTGTGCTCGGCGTGGCCCTCTTTGGCGTCTCGACCTGGGCCGAGCATCTACCCGGTCTCGCCTGGGTGCTGCTGGCCAAGGTGGCCATTGTGGCCGCGCTCCCCGTGTGGGTCATGTTCGGGTTCTTCTCGACGGAGGAGCGGGGCAAAGTGAAGAGTCTGGTGAGGGATCTGTACCACCGGGGGGCCGGCTGATGCGGGTGTCCGTGATCGTGCCGAGTTTCAATCGTCCCGACCTCATCGTGCGGACGGTGAGAGGACTCATCGTCCAGAGTCTTCCGTTGGACGAGTACGAAGTCCTGGTCGTGGATGACCATTCGGATCCTCCGGTGACGGACGCGTTCTTCGGACATCGTCTTCCGAGGAGCGTCAAGATCATTCGCTCGGATGAGAACCGGGGCCGGGCGGCTGCCCGGAACATGGGGATCCAGGCCGCGACGGGCCGGGTCGTGGTCATGCTGGATGACGACATGGAGGTGGTTCCGGAGTTCCTGGAGGCGCACCTCAGGATTCATGACGCACGTGAGAAGGCCGTGGTCCTGGGGAAGATCGCCGCCGCTCCCGAACTTGGACGCGCCCCGTTCCTGAGGTACCTGGACAGCCGGGGCCCGGAGAAGATTCCCCGGGGAGAGGCGATTCCGGCGAAGTACTTCGTCACCGGCAATGTCTCCGTACCGCGGTCCGCGCTCGAGAAGGTGGGCGGATTCGACGAAGGATTCAGTCTGTACGGCGGAGAGGATACGGAGCTGGGGATGCGGTTGGGGAAGGCGGGCTATGTCTTTCTGTACGCGCCGGATGCGCTGGCGCATCATCTGCACATCGTGGGCATCGATCGGCTCTGTGAACGGCTATCGGCTTACGGCCGGAACGGGTTGCCGGGGATGGTGGAGAGACACCCGGAGCTGAAGGCGCTGTTGTCTCTGGATATTCTGGATCCTCCCCGGTGGGGGAGTGAACCCCTGGGGTCCTCACTGCGGCGATGGTTTTTCCAGGCAAGTCTGCGGCCGGGCGTGTTTCGCGCCGCGCGGGTTCTGACCCGGGCGACGCCGTTGGGGCGGGCTCTCTATCCGGTGTATGACTACCTCAGGGCGTACGCGTACATGACCGGGTATCGGGACGCCGCGGGAGAGAGGGGGGGCGAGTGAGCTTTCGGCGGTGGGCCCCGCGGATCGGAGGGATCCTCCTCCTGCTCGTTTCGGGCGCTTGCGAGTGGGGCGATCAGGTGGAGCTCCGGAAGTATCCGTATCCCTACCGGGCCGCTCTGGCCGTCTCCAGCGATATTGACGAGACCTGGTCGCGTGAGGAGTTCATGGACATTCAGATGTTTCTCTGCACGCGGGATTCGACGGGGCTCGGTCCCGGTCTGGATCTGGAGGTGGGGAACTCGTTCTGGTTCTATGACTGGACCGGCCGATCCTCCTTCACCTACTTCGAAGGCCGGACGGATCGACCTTCGCCCGATGCCGCCCTAATTGAACAGATGGTGCGTCTGGGGTACATCGACGTTCTTCACAGCTACGGGGACTTCAGCGAAGGCGGTTTTCGCCGGGAATCGGCCGGCCCGTGCGTGGACGTGCTGCGCCGTTGGGGGCGGGCGGGTCACCCGATTCGCGTGTGGGTGAATCACGGAAATCGCCTCAACCGGCAGGCCGTCGGGCGGCTGCCTTACCAGCGGGGAGATGATCCCGGGAGTCCCGAATACCATACGGACATGCTGCTGTCTGCGGGGATCGAATACGTCGGGATGTGGGAAGTGACCCACATCGTGGGACAGGAAACGCGACACCGCCCGAAAGATCTGGTGAAGGACGCCGCCGCCGCCCTCGTGTACGTTCTCAATCGCGTGCGCGGCCGGCCTCAGACGCGGTTCCGGTTCGAGAACTCGCTGATGCGGCTGGCCGATCTCGACGACGGCGGGCAGGTGTATTCCTTCCGCCGGTTCATCTCTCCGGGCCGGTTCTCGGGCGCCGACGTGTGGAATCTCCCGGAGCAGATCTCGCCGGACGTTCTGGAGGAACTCAAATCCAGAGAGGGGACGCTGATTCTGTACACGCATCTGGGGGGGAATCGAGGTCTCGACGATACCGTTCCTCCGGAGTCACGAAGCGCCCTCAGAGTTCTGGCGAACGAGTATCATTCGGGAGAGATCTTCGTGACGACGACGTCCCGGCTTCTGGACTATCATCGCATGCGCGACGCCCTGTCCTGGCGTGCGGTTCCGACCGGAGACAGCGTGACCGTCTACATGACCGGAGTCGAGGATCCTCTGGGGATCTGGCGGCGCCCGAGTCCGCAGTTCCTGCAGGGAATGACCTTCTACGTGCCGCGGGCCGAGCGGTCCGCGATCCTGCTGGAGGGAGAGGTGATCAAGCTCCAACGGAATCCGGCGGACCGGACCGGCCGTGAATCGGTGACGATTCCGTGGGAGAGACGCGCATTCCCCTCGAATGGTGTGGGAGCCGAGAGCCCGGAGGCGGAAGTCCGCTAGAACGCGTCTCACGCGCCCCGCCCGGGGTGTGGGTTGTCGACTCTCAACTTTCGACTTTCAACTTTCTGCAGTATGGGCCACGCTGTGGCCGTTGCTCGGGCGAACCCTCCCCGCGGCCGGCCCTGGGTATGGGTTATCGCCTCTCACCTTTCACCTCTCGCCTCTCTGCTTGATCTGGCAAGGGGGCGAAGAATGGGGTCGTAAGGCTCGAGCGTAGGCTTTCCGGCCGAGCAGGGTACGGCTGTCT
>Ga0180431_10001483_pt1 | contig 32832 bp, 33 predicted proteins | sample SS_ome_11_FD_132459 | JGI IMG/M metagenome (GOLD analysis project Ga0180431, IMG submission 132459) | Hypersaline lake sediment archaeal communities from the Salton Sea, California, USA - SS_1_MS_1 metaG | ecosystem: Environmental > Aquatic > Non-marine Saline and Alkaline > Hypersaline >... | reverse complement strand
CGGTGACGTCGTTGAGTCCACCATCTGGGTTTCTGGCGTGATGCCCACGGAGGCAGGAGAACTGCGGCTGATTCGGGAAACGGATTCGATCATCTCGACGACGCTGCCACAGATTATCGAACGCCATAGAGAATCCACGCAGAGCATCAACGCGACACGGGCGGCGGCGATGTACGAGCCGATGGATAATCACATCGTGATCGTGGAGACTTATTTCATGCACCATCCGCTGTGGAATAATCCCTTACTCCCGCTGCCCGATCCCTGGATGATGCACGCCCGGACGGAGATGCGCGTGGTCACATCTCGAGATGGATGAGCACGCCCTGGAGTTGAGACTGGAGGTGAAAGATGGGCAAGGCAATGACGCAGGTGTTACGAAGGTTACGATCTGGTTGGCGGGTGCCGCGCCGGCATCAGCAGGGCCAGAGTCTGGTGATCATCGCTTTCGCCTTTATTGGTATCCTGGCCGCCGTCGGTTTGGCGTTTGACCTGGGGTGGGCCTACGTCGAAAGCATCCGGGTGGGGCAGGCGTCTGATGCTGCCGCGCTCGCGGCGGCGTCCGAACTGCCGCTGGAGGAGGCGGCGCACATGCGGGCGCTGGTCTACCTCCAGGAGAACGGATATGATTACTCCCTCGAAAATGAGGTGCGGGTGCTGGTTGACGGTCTGCCCGTCTCCGGTCCTGCAGAGGAGGACGCGTCTGCCACGATCTGGATTGCGACCTCTTACTCGCGGGATACCAGTTTGCCACCCGCGCAACAGATGAACACGGCAGACCGTATCCGCGTGACCGTCAGCCAGCGGGTCCCGATGCACTTCATGCAATTCATCGGCTTCCAGTGGATCCCGGTCGAGGCCTCGGCTGAGGCGGAGAATATCAGCAACATCGACACCGTCATTGTCTACGACAGGTCCGGCTCGATGGAGTTCGATACGTTGTGCTATGGCTGTTGGGAGGCGTCGGAGGATGACCTGTACCCGGCTGGCTACATCTATCCGCTGCCCTGGTCTGACCACACGATGGACTCCGCCGATCACTGCGCGCACAACTGTGGGGATACCGACTATTGGTACTACAACTCCAACTACGACGTGAACGACTGCAATTATCAACGTCGCGCGTACCCCGATAGGTACTACACCATCATCGAGGCCGAGGAGTACTCGGGGCTGAGCGTGGACTACCGGGATTGGGGCTACACGCCTTACTACACCTTCTGGGTCATGCAGCGCAACGGGCAAGGGGCGTATGCGCGGGACACGCGGGGCTCCTACCTCTCGCATCATCCGTACGCCGAGTACATCCAGACCTCTGGTCTGGGCGTGTCGTGCACGTGGAATGATCTCACGGATGGGGAGGTTTGCCGGCGCGGCTTGCCGGCAGGTGGGCCGTTCCCCGCCCCGCGAGCCGACTACGTCTTCTACGCGCCCCAGGGCGATCACTACTATTTCTGGGTCCGGGGGCAGGGGGGCAATCAGAACGGGACCCGGCACATCTTCTGGGGGATCGACGGGGGCGTGCAGGGGCAGGAGCCTAGCTTTCCCGCCGGGCCGTACTACGACGGCGCTTCGTCGGGCTCGTGGGACTGGCGCTGCCTGAGCAAAGGAGAGGGTGGAAACCAGGGCCAGTCGGTCTATCTGTCGGAGGGAAACCACACGTTACACCTGTGGGCTGGCGGGGCTGGTTTCGACGTGGATCGCATCCTCATCACGACGGATTCCGGAAACTCCTCCTATGACACCTCGCCGCCAGGCGGCGTCAGCGGCTATCCGCCGAACAATGGACGCACCGGTGGGGCGTGCCACGCCTGCGACCCGCGTTTTGCGGGACGGCCCGGTGGACAGGAGCCTCCCGCGGGTGATTATCGGCCCAATTGCAACATCGGTGGTAATCCCGACCAGCGGGCAGATCCCATCTACGACGACGAGCAGCCGATCCGCAACGCACTGGAGGCGGCCCGGCATTTCGTCACCCAGTTGAACCCCCGCTTCGACCAGGTGGGCTACGTATCCTACTCCACCAGCGCGTCGATCAGGGAAGAGCTACAATGCCTGCGGCGTTTGGGACCGGACGACTGCAACCCGCAGGTGATCACCGATACGGTGCTCTATGAGTTGGACCGCACCTATGCCAGCGGTAACACGAACATCGCCCACGGGATGGATTTGGGCATTGATGTACTGAGTACGTCGGGGGGCCACTACGGGCGGCCGGGGGCCGCGCACGTCATGATCGTGATGACCGACGGGGAGGCCAACACGTACAGTAACTGCGATAGCCGTTGCGATGATGAGGACTTCTGGCCTGATGGCGATGCGGCCAAGGACTGCGTGGTGTGGTACGGCCGGGAGGCCCGCAACAACGCCATCGTCGTGTACACCATCACCCTGGGCTGGTCGGCGGATCGGGAGCTCATGGAATACGTGGCCGAGCTTACCGGTGGTTACCACCGTTGGGCGCCCACGTCCGACAAGCTGGATGATATCTTCGCGGAGTTGTACGAACGCATTTTCCTGCGCCTGATCGACTGAACGCGCTGGGCTGCGGCTTCTGTTTCCCGGTCTGTGAAAGCACGGGGCGGGTGTCGGTGCCGTGCCAGCAGGTAGAGTGTGTGTGAAAGTCTCGAGCCTGCATAAGGCTCGAGACTTCTCTTGGAATCTGGGCTGTGAGTGGGTACTTGACATTTTAATTGTAAGCCAGTATTATTAAATCGGCAGCGAATCGTTGGAGGACGCCCGCTGAGTGTCATTGGCTGATATACAGGCTGCTGGGGTGGTGACGCTTGATCAAGGCGCGTTAAGGTCGAGACGGCCCGTCCAGCAGGCGCAATGAGTAAGGAGGCAATATGCGCGGCGGTCGAATGCTGGTCATCATAGGGATCATTGTGCTGGTGGGGGCCCTGGGAGTGGGGGCTCTTTTATGGATTAGGGGCAGACAGACACCGCCTGGGCCGGAGGGTGCTGCGGTGGAGGAGGGTGAAGCTGAGCCCTATATCCCGCTTGAGGGTACGGTTGTCGTAGCGGCTCAGAACATTCAACGAGGTACCACGCTGACGAGTGACAGCGTAAGACTGGCACCCTGGCCAGAGGATGCTATTCCTCAGGGGGCTCTGACCGCTGTCGAGGAAGTGGAAGGGCGTATCGCCCGCGTGGATATCGTGCTGGATATGCCGGTCCTGGAAGGCATGATCACTGAGGTGTCCGGTGACTTGGGCGCCGTGGGTTCGAACGTGGCGTTGCAGATTCCCCCGGGGAAGGTGGCCTATGCCCTGGCGGTCTCGAGCAACTCCAGCGTGGCCTGGGCCCTCCAGCCTGGTGATCACGTGGACGTGATTGCTTCGTTGTTGGTTGCGGAACTCGACGAGGAGTTTCAGACCGCTTTGCCCAACAGCGCCGCCTGTGTCCAACCACCCGAGGGGGACGAGTGTCAGGGTGGTGTGCTGGGGCGACTGGAAGTATTGCCCAACGGCTGGGTCGTCAACCTGACGCCGACCGGGGACCAGCGACCGCGCCTGGTGACCCAATTGACGGTCCAGGACGCGATGGTGCTTCGCGTAGGTGACTGGCCGGTCGAATATGGCGTGGTGGTCCCTGAGGAGCAGGTGCCGGAGGGAACGGCGGGGGCGGAAGGTGAGCCCGTAGTGCCTGCACGCGCTGCGGTCCAGATGATGACGGTGGTCGTGACGCCGCAGGATGCGATGGTGATCAAGTATATGAAAGAACTTGGGGCCAGCATTGACTTCGTGCTGCGGTCGGCCGGCGATGTGGAGGAGTTCAGCACATCCTCGGTCACGCTGCAGTATGTTTTCGATCGCTTCAACATCGAGTTGCCACCTAAGTTGCCCTACGGGGTTGAGCCTCCGCCCGGCGAGTTGCGAGCGGGTGCGGCGGGTGAGGTTGAGGCCGGAGGTGGGGCCGGTGGCGAGGCCGTTGGAGAGTAGGACACACCTTTCCGTGAGGAGCTTGGAACACAGGTTGAGCGAAACGTTTATCAACGGGGCAGCAAGGGCGGAAAGGTAGTTGCCCCGTGCTCGTTTGTCGTGGGGAGTGGAGGTATTGAGTTAAGGTGGAACGAGAGCGGATCCGGTTGTTGATCGTTGACGACATCGCTGAAACAAGGGAGAATTTGCGCAAGCTGCTCTCCTTCGATACAGGGATAGAGGTTGTCGGGGCGGCGTCCTCAGGCCGCGAGGGCATTGCGTTGGCCAAAGAGTTCCGCCCGCACATCGTCCTGATGGACATCAATATGCCTGACATGGACGGTATCGCCGCGACGGAGGCTATCCTGCGGGAGGTGCCTGAGACGCAAGTGGTGATGCTCTCCGTACAAGGCGAGACCGACTACTTGCGTCGGGCTATGTTGGCTGGGGCGCGGGATTTCCTCACCAAGCCGCCCAGTGGCGACGAGTTGATGAGTACCATCCGCCGGGTCTACGAAATGAGGAAGACGCGGCCTGTGCCTGCCGGTCCTGCGTCAGTTCAGGCTGGGAAGGCAGCGCCTCAGCGTGCGGGAGACGTGGTTGCCGTTTTCAGCCCCAAGGGCGGCGTGGGGTGCACGTCCATCGCGGTCAACTTGGCGGTCGCATTGCAGCAAATGGTGGGTGGCGGCAGGAAGATCGCGCTGGTGGATGCCAGTTTCCAGTTTGGCGATGTAGGGGTGATGCTCAATCTGCAAGCCAGTCGTAGCATGGCAGATCTAATCCCCCACATCAAGGATATGGACATCGATATGCTGAATAGCGTGTTGTCCTCTCACGAATCAGGGCTCAAGGTATTGTTGGCCCCACCGCATCCAGAGGCAGCGGAGGATTTGCTGAGCTCGTCCCCGGATGATGGGTTGGGGGGGCGCTCGAAGTTTGGGGCGATTTTGGAGCTGATGCGGAATGAGTTTGATATCATCGTCGTGGATATGTGGAGTTGGGTGGATGACATCTCGTTGACTATCTTTGATTCCGCGTCTCTGATAGTGCTCGTCGTGATGCCGAATATCCCGGCCATCAAGAGCGCCCGTCTGTTCCTCGAGGTGGCGGCTCAGCTCAACTATTCGCATGAGAAGATTGTATTGGTGGTCAACGGTGTAGACCGGCGTATGGGTATCCGAGTGGAACAGATCGAGCAGGCGATGATGCCCGTGGCCGCGCAGATCCCTCAGGACGAGCAGATGGTGTTGTCAGCGATCAATCACGGCGTGCCATTCGTTCTGCGCGATCGGAGCAAGCCTGCCTCTCAGGGGATTCTGCAACTTGCTGAAAGTGTCCAGGATGCGCTAGCGCCAGCGCAAGAGGAGATGGAAGCCATGGAGGCGGCGGCAGAGGGGGCAAGCCGGTTCCGGCGACGTCGTCTCTTCGGGTAGCGGTAGGCACCGGGGCGACCGGTCGTACGTACGATGGGAATGAGTGGCTAGGGAGGTTAGGCTGTGTCATTGTTAAAACGGATTGAAAAGGAAAGGCAGACGTCGGCGCAGATGCCCTCGCAGATGGCGGAAATGCGGGTGCGGCGGCAGCCAGCGTCTCCAGCCCGTGATGCTTATCTAGATCTCAAGACGCGCATCCAGAATAAGCTGATCGCGGATCTGGATCCGACGATGGATGTCAGCAAGTCGAGTGAGGTGCGGCGCACGATTGAGGAGATGTTTAACAACATCTTGGCCGAGGAGCACATTGTCCTCAGCCGAGCGGAGCGCCAGCGCCTGTTTGAGCAGATTGTCGCGGAGATACTGGGTCTGGGGCCTTTGGAACCGTTTCTGGCTGACCCCACGATCACCGAGGTCATGGTAAATGGGGCCAAGAACATCTACGTCGAGCGCGAAGGAAGGCTCATACGCACGAATGCTGTCTTTGAATCGGATGACCATCTGATGCGCATCATCGAGCGTATCGTCGCACCACTGGGGCGGCGTATTGACGAGAGTTCTCCCTACGTGGACGCTCGCCTGCCCGACGGCTCCCGGGTGAACGCGGTGATCACGCCGATTTCGTTGGTTGGACCGGTGTTGACGATCCGCAAGTTCTTCAAGATCCCACTCACGGTCGAGCGATTGGTCGAGTTGGGCAGTGTGAGCGCGGAGGCGATGGAGTTGTTGAAGGCTTGCGTGGTCGCGAAGTTGAACATCGTCGTCTCAGGGGGTACCGGTACGGGCAAGACGACCTTCTTGAACGTTCTTTCTGGTTATATCCCCGATGACGAGCGTATCGTCACCATCGAGAACGCTGCTGAGCTGCAATTGCGCCAGGAGCATGTCGTGACGCTCGAATCGCGCCCGCCCAACATCGAGGGCCGGGGCGAGATCGGCATCCGAGACCTGGTGATCAACTGTCTGCGAATGCGGCCGGACCGCATCGTCGTGGGCGAGTGCCGGGGACCTGAGGCCTTCGATATGCTCCAGGCGATGAACACGGGTCACGAGGGCAGCCTGACGACAATCCACGCCAATAACCCGCGCGATGCGCTGTCTCGCCTGGAGAACATGGTCCTGATGTCGGGGATGGATCTACCGCACCGGGCCATCCGCGAGCAGATCGCGGCCGCGATCCATGTGATTGTCCAACTGGAGCGCATGCGGGACGGAAGTCGCAAGGTGGTTGCTGTCACCGAGGTTCAGGGCATGGAGGGAGACATCATCACCATGTCCGACATCTACAAGTTTGAGAAAGTCGGCTTCGAGAACGGCCGGGTGATTGGCATGCTACGACCTACGGGGCTGCGTCCCAGATTCATGGATAGGATTGAGGAAGCCGGCATTCACCTGCCGCCTGGCGTATTTGGCATCAGTCAACGTGCGCGATACTAGATGGATCTACCCCCGTGGTGAGAGGGCAGGGATCACCGTGTCTGTGATGATCGACAGTCGCTCGCGAGGCCGGTCAGGTTGTCAGGCCTTCTTACTTGGCCGTGGGAGCTTTGGGGTGAGTGGATAGAGGTTAGCTGATGAACGCCTTGTGGATAGTGATGGGGGGGGCAGCGGTTGGCCTGATCGCTGTGTTGGGCGGTCTTCTTGTTTCTCGGCGATCCAGACAGTCCCTTATCGAAGAGCGGTTGGGCATTGCTGAGCGCCAGGGTGCGGGCGCGGAGACTATCGGCGAACGTAGGACGCCTGTAGCAGATGCGTTGAACCGTGCGCTGGTCAGCCGGGGGGTGGGGGCTGACCTGGCGACGCAACTGGCCAGGGCAGACCTCAAGATCACTGTCGGGGAGTTCATGGTGGCCACGGTCATTCTGGTCGTGGCCGCCGCCGGGCTGGCTTATTTTCTGAGGCGAGATGTGGTGATCACCGCCGGCGCTTGCCTGGCAGGCTTCTTTGCTCCGCGTTTCTACGTCCGGATCCTGCGTAATCGCCGGTTGAAGGCGTTTAACGATCAGTTGGGCGACACGATCAACCTTATGGTGAACGGCATCCGTGCTGGCTACAGCATTTTGCAGGCGATGGAGGCGGTTTCGAAAGAGATGGGGCCGCCGATTGCTGAGGAATTCGCCCGGGTGGTGCAGGAAGTGCAGTTCGGCATAACCTTAGAGGAATCGATGGATCATATGCTAAGACGTGTTCCTAGCGATGACCTGGATATGATGATCACGGCGATCAACGTGCAGCGCGAGGTAGGTGGTAACCTGGCGGAGGTGCTGGATTCGATCAGTTTCACCATCCGGGAGCGGGTTCGGATTAAGGGGGAGGTCAGGGCACTCACGGGCCAGAGCCGTGCCTCGGGCTACTTGATCGCCATGGTCCCGGCTGTCCTCGCGGTGGTCGTCTACCTTATCAGTCCCGAATTCATGGGGAAGTTGTTCACCGATCCCTGTGGTTACGTCATGATCGGCGCGGCAGTCATCGGAATCATACTGGGCTTTGTGGTCATCAACAAGGTCGTGCAGATCGATGTGTAGTTTGTGGGGGGCGAGATGCCAACTATTTTGTTGATTGCTTTGGGCCTGTTTCTGTTGGGCGGTGTGGTCCTGCTTGTGATTGGTCTGGCAAGGTCACGCCAGCCTACTTCATCCATTGAGGACCGCCTCGCTGATTTCGGGACGCTGGAACGACCACCTACTCTGGAAGAACTCGAGCTATCCCAGCCCTTCAGCGAGCGCGTGCTGATGCCCATCATGACGGGGCTGGCGGACTTCGCTATGCGTTTCTCGCCGGGGCAGACGCGGGAGTCGTTGCAGCATAAGCTCGACCTGGCAGGCAATCCTTACGATATCACCCGGTTTATGGGCATCCGCGTGTTGGCGGCGATCCTGTTGGGAGGACTGGGGATTGCTCTGTTCTTTCTGTCGGCTAACTCGGGAAACCTGACCCTTGTTCACCGCATCGTGCTACCCGTAGTGGGGGTTGGGTTGGGTTATTATTTCCCGGTGTTGTCGTTGGGAAGCAAGATCAGCAAGCGGCAGAACGAGATTATCAAGTCGCTGCCCGATGCCCTCGATTTGCTGACGATCTGTGTGGAGGCTGGCCTGGGCTTCGACATGGCCATGGCCAAGGTAGCCGAGAAGTGGGACAATCAACTGAGTCTGGCGTTCAATCGTACGCTTCAGGAGATGCAGTTGGGTAAGCTGCGCCGTGAGGCACTGCGTGAGATGTCGGACAGCATGGAGGTCCGGGATGTGTCAACTTTCGTCGCGGCCATCATTCAGGCAGATCAATTGGGCGTCAGTATTGCCCGGGTGTTGCGTATTCAGTCGGACCAGATGCGCATGCGGCGGCGACAGCGGGCGGAAGAGTTGGCACGCCAGGCGCCGATCAAGATGTTGCCGGCGATTGCCTTTCTGATCTTTCCCGCTATTTTCATCGTTCTGCTGGGGCCGGCTGCACTCACAATCAAGGATATGTTCATGGGTGATGGAGGCATAGGGTTTTAACAGGTGGGCTGGTGCGGGAATTGATGCCAAAGATAGGATCCCTTGCCTGTGTCGGTCATTGAAGCGATAAGTCTCCACTGGCGTGGCCTTCGTGGTCAGTTTGTCGACATTCTCTTTCCCCCGCGTTGTGTCGGCTGTCACCGGGTGGGCGTGTGGTTGTGCGCTGAGTGTTTGAATCAAGTCTCCCCTGTTGAGCCCCCTATTTGCGCCCGCTGCGGGGACCCGATTGTGGCTGGTGACCTTTGTGCGCGTTGCCAGACCGCTCCTCTGCGAATTGAATGCATACGTTCGGCAGTGTATTTCGAAGGGGTGCTCCGCGATGCGATCCACGATCTGAAGTATCAGGGTCATGTCGAGTTAGCCAGCCCACTTGGCAGCCTGATGGCGGCGTACTGGATGCAGCATCCAATGCCTGTGGATGTCGTCGTTCCTGTTCCTCTGCACCCCGCCCGTCTGCGCGCGCGGGGGTACAATCAGGCGGCGCTGTTGGCCCGCGAGATGGCTGGCCGGGTTGGGTTGAACGTGGATGAGCGCCTGCTGATTCGCCAGCGCGCGACGTCCCCACAGGTCGAACTCAACGCCCGGCAGCGGCGGGAAAACGTGCGCGATGCGTTTCGTTGGTCTGGCAACGGGTTGGCTGGCAAGCGAATGGTGTTGGTCGACGATGTATGTACGACAGGGGCTACACTGGATGCCTGTGCGGTGGCGCTGTGTGAGGGGGGAGCGCATAGTGTGCGAGCTCTGACGTTGGCTCGTCCACGGCGGCAGTAGCTTGGCCGGTCGTCAGATCTTGAATCTATTGGTTAAGGAGGTAGTCCATGGATGTATCTATCTTCGCTCGAAACATGCAGGTGACCCCGCGTTTGAGGGACTACGTGGAGGAGAAAGTTGAGAAGCTGGATCGCTACCTGCCCACGATTGATGAGGCCCGGATTGACATGACGGTAGAGAACACACGCAGTGCCTCCCATCGCCAAGTAGCGCAGTTGACGGTGCGGACACGGGGTACGATTCTGCGGGCTGAGGAACGTACCCAGGATATGTTTGCTTCGATTGATGCAGTATTGGACAAGATGTACCGCCAGATTGCGCGTTATAAAGGCAAGCGGCGTGATCGCTGGCATTCGGCCGTTGAGACACTCCCCATCGAGGAGCCGGTGGAGGAGACCGGGGGAGAGATTGTCCGCATCAAGCGTTTTGACGTCCGCCCCATGTTGCCAGAGGAGGCGATTGAACAGATGGAGCTGCTGGGCCACAGCTTCTACATATTCCTGAATGCGGACGAGGACGCTCTCAACGTCGTATACAGGCGGGCTGATGGAAACTACGGCTTGTTGCAGCCACAACTTGCCTGAGGCAGGAGGAAACGCCAGGAGGTAATGAGGCTCTCTCGAGTTTCTACTTGGCCGGGGGCGTGCTTGGCCTGGGCCAGCATGCTAGCCCGATATACTTACGTGAGGGGGTTCGGTGTCGACCGGGCCCCCTTTGAACAGGGGGGTCCCGGTTGTCAGATCGGGTGACACTGCTCTTGATGGTCGGTGGAGGGGGGCGAAGCGAGGTGGAACGGGCGCTGAGCGGGGCGCACAGGGCTGCGGCGCGCGATTTGCTGGAGATGATGCTGAGCACGGAGCTGAGCGCAGATCTGATCGACCGGGCCGTGGTCGCCACCGACGATGCGAGCTGGGGCGACACGCTAGCTGACCTTCCAGTCGAGGTGGACCTCGATTCGTCAGGAGAGACTTTTCACTTCGGACAGAGGCTGGTCGGGCTGATTGAGCGGTACGATGCGCAACGGGTGCTTTATAGCGGAGGTGCTTCTGCGCCACTGCTGAGCGTTGAACACTGGAACGAGGTATTGACCCGGTTGGCAGAGGCAGAACGGCTGGTGCTTACCAATAACCTGCACTCCTGCGATTGGGTGGGATTTGCTCCTGCCAGGGAGGTGGCCTCCCTGGTTGCCCAGGAGGCGAACGACAACGCGATAGCCTGGGTGCTGGCCCGTGAAGGAGGGATGCCGGTTGATAGCCTGCCTGTCTCGGCCGCGACGCGCTTCGATCTGGATACGCCAGCGGATCTATTGATCGCGCAGCGACATCCGGGTATCGGGCCACGTCTGCGCCGTTTCCTCGATGAATTGGGATGGGAAGCGCCGTGGCTAGACGCGGTGTTGGCTGAGATGTGCCGTGAGGGGGGCAGCCTGGCGGTCATCGGGCGCGCGTCGGCGACGGCGTGGGCGGCGTTGGAGCGGGCGACCCGGTGTTGGGTGCGCGTCTTTGCCGAGGAACGGGGGATGCGTGCCAGCGGCCGGCAGGAGCAGGGAGAGGCGCGATCGCTGCTGTCTGATTATCTGGAGCTGGTGGGTTTCGAGGGCTTTTTTGCCGAGTTGGCGGCGCTGGTTAATGGGGTGCTGTTTGACAATCGTGTGATTCTGGCGGCACGGGGGTTGTGGCCTTCGGCGGCTGATCGCTTCAACTCCGACCTGTACCGGTGGGAGGAGGTGGAGGAGCCCTTCCTGCGCCGTTTCACGCAAGCAGCGGCCGAGTCTGGTGTACCGATAGTGTTGGGTGGGCACTCGGTGGTGGCCGGTGGGCTACTGGCGTTGGTCGAGTTGCTCGATGCTGGTGGCGGGGGGGTGTGATGCCGACGGTGCTTTTCATCTGCACAGGGAACCTTTGCCGCTCTCCGATGGCAGAGGTGTTACTGCGGGCGCGGCTCGACCGCGACGAAGCGCGACGGGATTGGCAGGTAGGCTCTGCTGGTGTCTGGGCGGCTGACGGACGCCCCGCCAGTATGTACGCTATTGAGGAGATGGATCAACGCGGGATCGACCTGCACGCCCACCACTCACGCAGTGTCACGGGCGAGTTGATGGACGGAGCCGATCTGGTGCTGGCGATGACGCGAAACCACGTCGAGGCACTGGTGGCGGCCTTCCCCGAGCAATCGCACAAGGTGCACATGCTCAGCCAGATGATCGGGCAGGAGTATGACATCTACGACCCGTATGGGGGGGCGCGTTTAGAATATGTGTACACCGCTCAGGAGTTGGGGCAGTTGATCGACGATGGCTATGAGCGCATCATAGCGCTAGTCGAAGAGACGCTGGATGGCTGAAGATACCACTAAGCAGTGTAAGGCACTGTCACCACTCTGTTGGCAATCTCTGCACGCAAGGTCTCGATTCTGCTCCCCACATGAGACACGATTTCATCCTGTGGGATAATGGTGCGTTCGGAGCTGCGACGGAGCTTGATCTCAACCCCGCCTGCCTCAAGCGAGCGTTTACTGACGGTCAGTCTGATGGGGATACCGATCAGGTCGGCATCGTTGAACTTGACCCCCGCTCTCTCGGCGCGGTCATCGTACAGGACCTCGACATTCGCAGACTGTAGATCATCGTACAGGCGCTGGGCCGTCTCTTCGCCGCCCTGCAGGGCAACCAAGTAGACGTGGTAAGGTGCCACACTGATTGGCCAGATGAGGCCCTGCTCATCATGGTATTCTTCAGCCACACACGCCAGTAGACGTCCAACACCGATCCCGTAAGACCCCATCACCACTGGCTTGGCCTGCCCGTCCTGGTCCAGGAATGTGCAGCCGGTGGACTCAGAGTACCGAGTGCCCAGCTTGAAGATATTGCCGACCTCAACCCCCTTCGATGCGCGCATAGCAGCACCACACTCAGGGCAGGCGTATCCATCCTCGGCCACAGCGATGTCCGCAACGACGTCGGCCTGATAGTCACGTCCATAATTGACGTTAAGTAGGTGGTAGCCTTCCTCGTTGGCACCAGCTACCAGATTGGGTGAATTGGGAATGAGGTCGTCCACAACGACGATCGCGTTCCTGATTCCTATGGCAGAACCGTATCCGGGGCTGGCGCCGATATCCCGAATCTCGTCCTCTGTGGCTGGGCGAAGAGCCTTGGCTTTGACAGCGTTCGCCAGCTTGGTCTCATTTACGTCCAGGTCTCCGCGCACGACAGCGAACACAAATCTCTCTACGTCCTCCGGATGCAGTTTGTCCGCCGGATGCAGTTTATCCGCCTGCTCTTGCGTGATGGTCGCCATTCTGAACACGGCTTTGGCGGTCTTTGCCGCGGATATACCCAGGAACTTGGCCAGGCCCTCAATCGTCTTCATGTCTGGCGTAGCGACTTTTTCAATCGGCTTGGGCTTCTCTTCCACAGCGTCAGGTTTCCGGAATCGGGCCACCTGACGATTGGCCATGTATCCGCATTTGTCGCATAGGATTAAAGTATCTTCTCCAATAGGGGTGAGGTACATGAATTCGTGAGCGATCTTTCCCCCCATCATGCCTACGTCCGACTTGACTGCCACCACCGGCAGATCGCAGCGGTGGAAGATATTGAAGTAGGCTTGATAATGAGCCCGATATTGGACGTCCAGACCTTCCCAGTCTGTATCCAGGCTGTAGCTGTCCTTCATGGTGAACTCTCTTACCCGGATCAGACCGGCGCGAGGGCGAGGGTCATCGCGCCATTTCGTCTGGATGTGGTATACCAAGCGTGGTAGTTGTTTGTACGACTGAATATCTGTACGCACCAAGTTGGCGATGACCTCTTCGTGGGTCATGGCCAATACCATATCTCGGTCGTTCCTGTCGTGAAAGCGTCCCATCTCCGAGCCTATCTGGTACCAGCGTCCGGTTTCCTTCCAGATGTCGGCCGGGTGGACGACAGGCATCGTGATCTCCTGCCCTCCGATCGCGTTTATCTCGTCACGAAAGATGTTCTCGATCTTGGTCATTGAACGGTGTGCCATGTGCAGATAACTGAAGATGCCGGCTCCCAATTGCCGTATGAATCCCGCCTGAACAAGCAAGCGGTGACTCGCAATCTGCGCATCTGCAGGTGATTCACGCAAGGTCTGCCCGAAAAGTTCGCTCATTTTCATTTCTATCATTCCTCCCTATGCTCCCCGCCCCCGGGACGGGGGCGTTCCTCAAATCATCATCGATGAAACTGCCACAAACAAAAAACCGGCCTCCAGAGTTCCGGAGGCTGGTTGTTGGTGAAGCGGACGTAATAGCTGGCGACACCCAGATGGCACTAACCAAACCGCCGAAACGGGTACGGCTGCGGGCTGCTAGGGGCGGGCAACGTGTAGGCCATCATCTCATTCGGATGTAGTTTATCCACTATCTCACTGAGGGTACTGGGAGTATTTTAGCATAGGAACCCGTAGTTGTCAATGAGTCGCCAATCGTGGTATAATATGTCCATTCAATGATCCACGAGGCCGTGAGTGTTTATTCGACGAACACGTCCAGACGCACCGCTTCCCGGTGCTGCATGCTCCTCGCCCCCGTCCCGGGGGCGTTCCTCTGGGACCGCTGAGGCGGCCGAGATGACAGATGGATACGATCGTCTGCCAATGGAGCTATTGCTTCGTAATTTCCCTCGGACGTAGTGTGTCCGCTCGCTGCCCCGTGCCCCCCATTCCTAGCGATCCAACACAAGGAGGAAGTAATCATGGGACAAACACAACCTTCTCTTGCCGGCCGCTTTCGACTCAGCACCCACGATTTGGCCGTGGCCGGTGTCTTCGGGGCGTTGGCCGTGGTGCTGGCCTTCACACCGTTGGGGATGATCCCCGTCCCCAACCCCACAGAGGCAGCCACCAGCCTGCACTTGCCGGCTATTATTGCCGGCATTCTCTCGGGTCCAATCGTCGGCGGTTTAGTGGGGCTCGTACTTGCCATCTCGTCCTGGTATCTGTATGGTGCGACTTTCATCACTTTCGCCGATGGCAATCTGCTGGTGGCGCTGTTAGCTGCTTTTCTGCCGCGCGTCCTGATCGGCGTTCTAGCCTACTACGTCTACCGACCCCTGCGGCGCTGGCCTGCGCTCGCCGCTGGAGTTGCTGGCCTGGTCGGTACTCTGATTAACTCCGTCGGCGTGCTGGGACTCTTGATCTGGTTAGGTACGTTCCCGGCGGCGGTGCTGGTGCCGGTTTTCTCCATGAACGTGCCTCTGGAAGCTGCCCTGGCTGTGGTTGTCACCATTCCGACTGTAGCTGCTCTGCGAGCGGTGAGCAAGGGAATGGTCGCCGCAGCGCGGGACTGACGATACAGCGACCGTCGTGTGTCCCTTCATCAGAGCAGAGGGGCTGGAGCACGCCTTCCCTTTGGAGGGCCGTGGACAGGTCGTGGCTCTACAAGGTGTGGACCTGATCGTGGAGCGGGGGGAGTTCGTTGCCCTCATCGGACCGAACGGATCAGGTAAGTCCACGCTGGCCCGTCACTTCAACGGATTGCTGCTTCCCACGGCGGGGCGAGTCTGGATAGATGGCCTGCTGACCTCCGATCCGCGTCACCTGTGGCAGGTGCGGCAGCGAGTGGGGATGGTGTTCCAGAACCCGGAAAGCCAGCTCGTCGCCAGCACTGTGGAAGAGGATGTGGCCTTTGGCCCGGAGAACCACGCCCTGCCCCCCGAAGAAATCCGCAGGCGAGTGGACGATGCACTGAACATCGTGGGGCTATTGGACTATCGTACGCATCCCCCACAAATGCTGTCAGGCGGCCAGAAGCAACTGGTAGCCATTGCGGGTGCACTGGCGACCTGCCCTGCATGCATCGTCTTTGATGAGCCAACTTCGATGCTTGATCCGCCGGGCCGTCGACAGGTGCTTGAGACCATCGCGCGGCTGAACGCCGAAGAATCGCTCACCGTGGTGATGATCACCCAGTCTATGGACGAGGCCGCCGCTGCCCGGCGGGTGTTGGTGATGAGCGGTGGTCGCATCGTGATGGACGCACCGCCGACGGAGGTTTTCGAGCAGGGGGAACGACTGCGAGCGTTGGGCCTGGACCTGCCCCCTGCCGTCGAGATCGCCCATCGCCTGCGAGACCAGGGAATGGTGTTGCCAAGGGGCCTGCTGACGGTGGAGGCATTGGCGAGGGCGCTATGCTGATCCAGGTCGAGCACCTCGTTCACACGTATGCGCCAGGTACCCCCCTGGAGCGAATGGCCCTGCGAGGGGTGAGTGTGGAGATCGGCGCTGGGGAACGCGTTGGCATCCTCGGTCCGACCGGCTCCGGCAAATCTACGCTGGTGCAGCACGTAGCCGGTTTGCTGGTGCCCACTGCTGGTCGGATACTGCTGGACGGCGTAGCGGCCCACGAGCGTACGGCTGTTGCCTCTGCCAGGCGGAGACGGGTGGGGCTTGCTTTCCAGTATCCAGAGGCCCAGATCTTCGAGCAGACGGTGTTCCGTGAGGTCGCATTTGGGCCGCGCAACCTGGGGCTGGAGGAGTCCGAGGTCGCGATACGGGTGCGCTGGGCGCTGGAAGTGGTCGGGCTGGACACGACAGTGATGCAGGAACGGGTGCCGTTCACCCTGAGTGGCGGAGAGATGCGCCGCGTGGCGCTGGCCAGCATCCTGGCCATGCAGCCTGAGGTACTGATCCTGGACGAGCCGACAGCCGGGCTGGACCCGCGGGGGCGACGGGGGTTGTTGGACCGGGTGCAAGCCTGGCAGGAGGAGACAGGTCTAACGCTGATTCTGGTGTCTCACAGCCTGGAAGAATTGGCTCGGGTGGTCGAACGGGTGGTTGTGCTGGAGGGGGGCAAGGTGATCGCCGATGGGGCGGTCCGCCGGGTGCTAAGCGACGCTCAGTTACTTCGCGCCGCCGGGCTGGACGTGCCGCAGCCGGTGGCGTTGCTGCAGGCGCTGCGAGAGGCGGGATGGTCGGTGCGCACCGATCGGATGCTACCGGAGGAAACCGCCGCTGAGATTGCCCGGGCCTGGAGATGTCTGGAGGGAAGGGCGTGAATCTGTTATTGCCTGGCATGTACGTGGCCACTGATTCGGCCCTGCACCGGCTGGATCCACGTGTGAAGATGGGAGCGGCGCTGTTGTTCACGACCCTCCCTTTTGCCGCCCCTGGTCTAAGAAGTACGCTGCTCATCCTGGCGTTTGTGGTTGTCGTCACACTTCTTTCGGCCGCGCCGCTATCAGCGCTGCTACGGACTCTGGGCACCGTCTTCTGGGTTGGGTTCTTCATGTTCTTCTTCTATCTGTTCACCACGCCGGGCCGGCTGCTGATTGCGCTGGGAAACGTGACCGTTACCTGGGAGGGGCTGTTGTCAGGGGCCACGCAGATTTACCGGCTGTGTCTGCTGGTGATCGTCGGCGCGATCCTGACCTTCACCACATCGCCATCCCAGTTGGCGCACGGCGTGGAGGCGCTGCTGAGGCCGCTGGCGCGATTGGGCCTGCCGGTACGGGAGCTGGTTATGGTGCTGACCATTGCTCTGCGCTTTGTGCCCACGTTCTTTGACGAAATAGATAAGATTGCCAAGGCGCAGCAGGCGCGGGGTATTGACGTCTTCTCGAGGAATCCGTTGCGCCGGGCCAGGAACTGGATCCCGATGTACGTGCCCATCTTCGTCTCTGCCTTCCGCCGAGCCGAAGAGCTGGCCACGGCAATGGAGGCGCGCGGCTTCCGGGGTGCCCGGCACCGCACTCGCCTGCGCCAGTTGCGCCTGACCCGCCGGGACCTGATGGCCTCCCTGATTGTCCTGGCCGTTGGTCTGGCGGTGATCGGCCTGGAACGACTGGGGTGAGCGAGGGACTTCCCACGCCAATGAGATTACCACCGCTGATCGCCGGTCGCTTCTTGCGGCGTGAGAATCGCTTTCGGGTCACCGTCGAAATTGAAGGTGAGCTCGTCGTCGCTCATCTGCCCAATTCTGGGCGGCTGACGGAGTTGCTGACTCCCCGCCGAGCCTGCTGGTTGGCCGAGTTCGATGATCCCCGGCGCAAGACGCGCTTCGACCTCGCGCTGGTGGCGTACGCCGATACGCTGGTCTCCGTGGATGCACGCCTGCCCAACCGACTCATTGCCGAGGCGCTGGCGGTAGGTCGCCTGGAGCCGTTCCGGGGTTATTCGCGCTTCGAGCGGGAGGTGCGGCTTGGCGGGAGCCGGTTGGACTTCCGGCTGAGTGGACCGGCGGGTGTCTGCTGGGTGGAGGTCAAGTCGGTGACGCTGGTCGATGACGGGATAGCCCGCTTTCCTGATGCCCCGACCGCTCGTGGGGTGCGGCATTTGGGGGAGTTGACCAGGGTAGTGGGAGAAGGGACGGGGGCGGCGGTCGCTTTTGTGATCCAGCGGGTCGATGCCCGCCGCTTCGCTCCCCACGAGCAAGCGGACCCGGCCTTCGCCCTGGCGCTGCGGGAGGCGGCAGGCGCTGGCGTTGGTGTATATGCCTGGATGTGCGAGGTGAGCCAGCGGGCGATAGCGATTGCCGGGCGAGTCCCGGTCGATCTGGCGTGAATAGATTACGTGGAGGAAAACCATGTTACAGACTGTCGTAGAGGCGGCCCGGCGAGCGGGCCAGGTGATCCGCGAGCGTTATCCGGGTGACCGCAACGTTACCGTCAAGGGCTACCGCGATATCGTCACCGAAGTTGACACCGCCGCCGAGACCGTGATCCTGGATCTGGTCAGCACCCGGTTTCCCGACCACGCCATCCTGTCCGAGGAGGCAGGTGGCAGTGGGATCGGCAGCGGCTACACGTGGGTTGTGGACCCGCTGGATGGGACGACCAACTACGCGCACCGGATCCCCTTCTTCTCCGTTTCCATCGGCGTATTGGAGGAGGGCGAGCCAGTCGTCGGTGTGATCCACGATCCGCTGCGGAATCAGATGTTCGTCGCCGAGCGGGGTAAAGGGGCGATGCTTGATGGTCAGGCCATACATGTCAGTCGCGTGGCGAAGCTGAGCAACGTGTTGATGAGTCTGGACTGGGGGCACAGCGACGAAGTGCGTGCCCAGATGTTGGCGTTTTTGATCGAGGTGGCACCTCGCTGTGGCACGGTGCGCGCGTTGGGATCGGCGGCGCTGGCGCAAGCATACGTGGCGGCGGGCTGGCTGGATGCCTATTTCAATATGGCGATGAAGCCCTGGGATACCGCCGCCGGGATACTCATGGTCGCCGAGGCGGGTGGAAGATGCACCACCTCGGCGGGTGATCCGTATTCTGTGGAGGTGCCTGACTGCCTGGTGTCGAATGGATTCATCCACGAGGTGTTGTTGGCCATCAAGCGCGGGTTACCCTGACGCCAGGATGCGCCGCATCATGTCGGGATCGTCGCGCAGGAGTCCAGCTTGTGGCAGGCGGGATACCAGCGTGGCCCAGTCCGGGTTCCTGGTGAACACGTCCTGAAAGATGGGCAATGCCTCGTCCACGCGTCCCAGGTCGGCCAGGGTGACCGCCTGCCAGAAGGGCAATTCCTCGATCTCGGGTGCCATCTCGGCGGCGGCCCGATATTCTTGAAGTGCCCCTTCCACTTCTCCGGCCCCAAGTAGGTCGTCACCCCGGTTCATGCGTTGATAGGCCCGGTGCAGGCCCACCAGCCGGCGCAGTTCTTGGATCGGTTCTGGATGATCCTCCACCCGCAGGTTCATCACCGCGTCGGCCCAGGGCCGGCCGGTAGCGGTGGGGTTCACGATCAAGATCGAGGCGCTCTGCTTCCCGCGGACGTCGCCACCGGCTGCCTGTCCAGCTTCGAGCGCCGTCAGAAGTGACTCGGCCAGATCTCCCTCTGTTTCTTGGTAGGCGTGGGCCATGGCCGGCCAGACGTCGGGGCGCGCCATCATATTAGCTTGAGCGGAGAAGCCCTCACCGGTCTCGTGGCCAGCGTCGGCGATGCAGCGCGTGCCGGTGTAGGCGGCCACCCGTCCCTGGGTGTCCACCATCGCGACCTGGCGAAGTTCACGCCTTTCATCGGCGGCGAGCAGCGCTGCCAGTGCCTCGGAGGGGGATTTTCCCGCTCGCATCAGGGCCAGGCCCAGCGGGCCGTAGCTGATTTCGACCAGCGACTGCGTGGCCACGGCTCCCACGCCAGCCTCGGCCCAGGTCACCACCGATCCGACCGAGAACCAGTGCGACTGCACGGCCACTCCCATCTCACCACTCCGCGGATCACGGGCGACGATGGAGAAGGTGTGGGCCAGCCTGGAAGGGTGGAGAGACCGCCAGTGGTTGTGACTGTTCATCTCGTGACCTCCAGATGATTGACTTGACCGTCAGGTAATTGCGTTGACCAGTTTCGCCTGCTCGGCCAGCAGGTCGGCCATCACCGCGCGCAGTAGATCCAGCGCCTGTATGACCCGCCGGTCGCGTAGTTCGTAGCGGACGGCATTGCCCTCTCGTGTGGCCGTGACCAATCCGCGTTCGCGCAGCACCTTCAGGTGGTGCGAGACGGTGGGCTGCCTCACGTCCAGCATCTCCGCAAGTTCAGTCACGTGCCGGGGTTCGTCGGCCAAAGAGTACAGGATCAGGATGCGCGTGGGGTCAGCCACGCTCTGACACATCTGGGCATGTAGTAGGTTGACTTCTTCGACTAGCGTCGGGTCCACTCTGGTAGTCGGGTTCATCTCAGATAAACAACTGGATCTTCGCGTTGGCAGCCTCTTTGACGAAGGTGGCGACTCCCACGACGTCTTCCACTTCAGGGATCATATCTTCGCGGCTGATTTCCAGCACATCCATGCTCATCTTGCAGGCCAGCAGATGAACGTCCAGGTCAATAGCCATCTGGAGCAGTTCTTCGAGCGAGGCCACTTTCTTGTCGCGCATCATCTTGCTGAACAGGACCCGCCCGATGCCGCCGAAACTGAAGCGGGAGGGGTTCAGACGGTTGATGCCTCCCCGGTTCATGATCCCCATCATTTTTCCCAGGAAGGATTGGGCCTTGATGGGGGTGCCCTTCTTGAGGGCGTTCAGTCCCCAGAAGGTGAAGAAGAGGGTGGTGTCCATGCCGGCGGCGGCGCATCCGGTGGCGATGATCAGCGCGCCGAAAATCTTGTCCATATCGCCACTGAAGACGACAATTGCGGCCCGGTTGTTGTCCTCGGTCATCGTCGTTTACCCCGCCGTCTTCCGGACGTAATACCGGAAATGGTCATCGGCCGGTTCTTCCCCCAGGAACTCGTTATCCGTCTGCTCACACCAGGCCGGGATGTCGGCGTGAGCGCCTTCATCATCGGCGCGAATCTCGAGTACCTGTCCCACCTCTAGCTTCTTCATATTCTTGGCCATAAACGCGATGGGCATAGGACACATCTGCCCGATCGAGTCCTGCACCATGTCCGCTTGAATCTCCATGTTTCGTTTGCCTCCTGTGAATATATGATTGTGTCTCAAACTTCGGAAGGCTCACATAACTAACCTAGAGCCACGGCACCACGTGGTGCTGCTCCACCAGTTCTACAAATCCGTCGTAGTCTATCACCTGGATACCCTCGACCAGGGAGGCCAGGCCACGGGCCTCCAGGTCGGCCCGCAAGGCATAGACCGGGTGCTGATTCAGCGCCCGCTTGATCAAACCCTCGCTGGCGGTGCTCTTGGCGGCTGCGTATGCACCGTCTTCGTATAGCAGGATTGGGTCGCCCGAGGGCGCGATCCTGAGTAGGGATTCCAGGTTACCGAACATCAGGGGTGACTTGTTGACTGTGTACAACATTTTGTCTTCTCCTGCAACGTCAGAAGGGTAGCACGATTTCGCACGATGCCATCTCGCGGGCCACACTGGCGTCGTCCAGGACTTCCACGTCTATCACCAGGTTATCCAATGTCAGCCCGCGCTCGCTCAGCGACCGGTCGTGGACAAAGAACTTGGTCACGCCGAAGTCAGGTAGCATCGGGAAACCCTGGCCCAGCGGTTTCATGTCCAGCTCGGCCGGATTCTGTCCTTTGACCAGTGTGTAAACCCCGTCGTCTACGAAGATGACGCTGATGTCCATCTCAAACACGCCGATGCCCATCATCGAACGAAAGCCCTCGGCGGCGTAGACCGAGCCATACGGGGCTTTGCGCATCAGTACAGCGACTTTGTTGCCCATATGTTCCTCCCCAATTCTTGTCAGTCTCCAAAGGTCACGAAGCGGTCGGATCTCCGTATGTAGTCGGCAAGCGCGCCCAATCCCCCAAGCTTCACGTTCTCCGCCAGCATATCGCGCCGAAAACCTCGAAAACGGGCACAGGCGGTACAGGATACCACGTCGATGCCATGGGCAGCCAATTCGCTGTATCGCTCGGCGATGTTGCGCTCGCCCGGGGGCTTGATGTATCCATTGGCGTTGTTCACGCCATCGGTGTACAGAAAGATGCCGGTGATCTCATGCCCACGCGCCAGGGCGGCTTTGACGAAGTGATAGGCCGAGTCAGCCGCCTGATGCTGGTACGGCCCTTCCAGGACCAAGACTCCTATCTTCATATCGGGTCTCCTAGGGTGTATGTGCGTACTCGAACGGTGAGACGAGCGACTCTTCCAGTTCACCACGCTCGTATCGCTCGACGGCCTCGCGGACGGTGATCTGCTCAGGAGCGATGTACACGCTAACCGCCAGGGCGCGCAGGGCCATACAGCATTCAGGGTGGATGTGGGGGGTGATGAGCGTCGTCGCACCACTCCGGGCGACGGCGCGAATGCCCTCCGTGTTCACTTTCTCGGCCGGCCCGTCGGGCTCCACCTGGACGACTTCCCACGCCATCGTCGCCGGGTCCACGACGACAAACGAGGAGCAGATGCCGAAGCGAAGTTCCATGGTGGCGTCCAGCCCCTTGCCCTGCGAGACGACGGCCACGCGGGCGGGCAGCCCCTGGCGTGACTCAGGCGTGGGCAGGCCGGTGGCCTTGTACTGTTCAATGGCCTCGCGCACCGTCATACGCTCCACGCCGTCGATGACGTCGATGCCCAGGTTCAGAAGGGTTTCACGGCATATCTCCTTGATATGTCCGGTGATGACGACGGACACGCCCTGCTTGGCGACGGCCCGGATCGCCGCCAGGCTCACCCGTTCCGGGCTCTCCACCTGGGGTGGGACGCTCACGATCACGTATTCCATCGTGTCCAGGTCGAAGACCAGGAACTGGGAGCACATGCCGAACCGGACGCCCACCCACGCCTCTGGCACCGTCCCCATAGACGCAACGGCTACTTTCATTCTTCAGCCCCCTTTTGCTTGGTTCAGCAGTCATGGACTGTCTGGGAAGTCCCAATTCTCCCATTGCCGGGAGTATTTATATATTCGCATATATAAATATTGACACACGTACATTTTACCATAGTTTCAGTAAGAGCGCAAATGCATGGCCACTCGCCGCTCTCCCTCTTCCCTTCTCCCCCTTCCTTTCTCCCCTCTCCCGTCTCCAACTTGCATCTTCTCCCTCATCCATGTACAATGGATACCACATCACACGACGGGAGGCGACAATGAGCGCGAGCAAGAAGTCCGGCGAACTCTACCTGGGCCGTGAGTACGATCTCAAGAAGGGCGAAGTCACCGATCAGCCTGTCCTTTACAAGGCTCGTCACCTCACCACCCACGGGGTCATCCTCGGCATGACCGGTTCCGGCAAGACCGGTCTGGGCATCATCATGCTGGAGGAGGCATTGCTCCAGGGTATTCCCGTCCTGATCCTCGATCCCAAGGGGGACATCGCTAACCTGATGCTTACCTTCCCCCAACTGCGCCCGGAGGACTTCGCGCCCTGGGTGGACGTGGAGGGCGCGCGGCAGCGCGGGATGAGTGTCGAGGATTACGCCACCCAGCAGGCCAGCAAGTGGCAGGAGGGGCTGGCAGGGTGGGACATCACCGGCGAGCGTATCGAGGAGCTGCGTCAGGCGGCGCAGTTTACTATCTTCACCCCTGGCTCGAAGACGGGGCAGCCGGTGGACGTGCTTCATTTCTTCGACACGCCCGACGCGGATTGGGATGAGCACGAGGAATCGCTGCGGGAGCGCATCGGAGGCATCGTGTCGGCACTGCTGGGGCTGGTGGGGGTTGAGGCGGACCAGCTTCAGAGTCCCGAGCACATCCTGCTGGCGCGCATCATCGAGCACGTCTGGCGGGCCGGTGAGACGCTCGACCTGCCCAAGTTGATCCGCTTGTTGCAGAAGCCTCCCTTCCAGCAGGTGGGGGTCTTCGAGCTGGAGACCTTCTTCCCAGAGCAGGATCGCTTCAACCTGGGGCGCGCGTTGAACAACCTCATCGCTGCACCTGGCTTCGAGAACTGGCAGCAGGGCATGGGATTGGACGTCGAGACGTTGATGTACGCCGACGACGGCCGTCCCCGGGCCAGCATTTTCTACCTGGCCCACCTGGACGACGCACAACGGGCGTTTTTCATCACCTTGTTGCTTGAGGCTGTGCGCGACTGGCTGCGCGTCCAATCCGGCACCACCGACCTGCGGGTCGTGCTCTACTTCGACGAGGTGTTTGGTTTTTTCCCGCCCTATCCGGCCAACCCGCCCACCAAGACGCCGCTCCTGGCGCTGATCAAGCAGGGGCGCTCGGCGGGCCTGGGCGTCGTGCTGTCGACCCAGAACCCGGCCGACCTGGATTACAAGGGGTTGACGAATGCGGGCACGTGGGCCATCGGCTCACTGCGGGCCGAGCGGGATAAGCAGCGCGTGCTGGAGGGATTGGAGGGCGCGGTTGCCGAGGCAGGCTCTGACATGGACCGGCGCACGCTTGATCGGGCGCTGGGCGCGCTTAAGCCGCGTGTCTTCCTGCTCCATGACATCCGTGAGGGCGCGCCGGTGTTCTTTCACACCCGCTGGGCGATGTCCTATCTGCGCGGCCCGCTGACCCGGAAGCAGGTGCAAGCGGTGATGAAGGGGCGGAAGGAGAGGGAGCAGGATGCAGGGGAAAAGGAGCCAGAAGTGGCGGAGAGAAAACTGGCGGTGGCCGAGGCGCGGGAGGTTGACGCGCTCGCTGGCCTGGCATCTGAACCGCCGACGCTGCCCCCTGAGGTGCCCCAGGTCTTTCTCCCTCCGACCGTGACCTTTGAGTGGGCGCTGCGGGCTTACGAGGAGCGGAGTGGAAAGCCTGTGCTGGCGAAGGGGCGGCAACTGGCCTATACCCCTCACCTGCTGGCTATGGGCGATGTGCGCATGCTGGACCGGACGCGGGGTGTGGATCATCAGGAGACGGTGGTCCGGTTGGTGCAGCCCGGCGAGGGGTTGGCGATCGTGGACTGGGACGAGGGGCGAGCCGTGGTGAGCGATGATGACCTTTCGCCGAAGCCGGTGGGCGAGGGGGTCTATGCGCCGGTAGATTCGGTGCTGGCGCGTTCGCGCGACCTGAAGCGGATGGAGAAGGACTTCGCCGATTACCTGTATCACAACGTGTCTGCCACCATCTGGCACAATTCTGTGCTCAAGGTGTATGGTACGGTGGGGGAGAGCCGTCGCGATTTCCTCGTCCGCTGCCAGGGGGAAGCCCGCAACCAGCGAGACGCTGAACTGAAAAAGGCCCGTGACACCATGGACAAGCAAATTGCCCGTGTCCAGGAGAAGCTGCGCCGCGAGAAGCGGGAGTTGACTTCGGATCAAGAGGAATTGGATGCTCGCAAGCGAGAGGAACTATTCAGCTTGGGCGAATCAGCCTTCAATCTGTTGGCCGGGCGGCGGTCGTCGGCTATGGTCTCACGCGCCAGCCGCAAGCGCACACTGACCACGAAAGCCAAGGCCGACGTCGAGGAGTCGCTATCCACCATTGAGGACCTGGAGGCGCAACTGGAGGCGCTCACGGAGGAATGGGATGCGCAGGCGGAGGATATCAATGCCCGCTGGGCCGATACGTTGGAGGAGGTCGAAGAAAGGGAAGTCTCTCCCCGCCGCACCGACGTGATGGTCGTGTACTGTGGCCTGGCCTGGGTGCCGACGTGGCAGGTGACGCTGGAGGATGGGCGGAGCGTCGATCTGCCGGCCCGCGAAACCGAAGGAGATAACCCATGATTCCTTTACGAGATACCATACCCTCGCGGCGTTTTCCCCTTGTCAATACGGCGATCATTGTCCTCAACGTGTTGGTGTTCCTGTTCGAGAGCGCGCTGGGCCCGGAGCAACTGGATCAATTCATCTGGCAGTGGGGGCTGGTTCCGGCCGATTTCTGGCAGGGTGGGGGAATAGGCCGCTGGCTGCCCCTTCTTACCTCGGTGTTCATGCACGGTGGGTGGTGGCACCTGATATCCAATATGCTCGCCCTCTATATCTTCGGCGACAACGTCGAGGATCGGTTGGGGCCCTTCCGTTACGTGCTGTTTTACCTGATCAGCGGCCTGGCGGCCAGCGCTGCCCACCTGGTGGCCTACGCTGGCTCGTCCATTCCGACGGTGGGAGCCAGTGGCGCCATCGCAGGCGTGCTGGGGGCCTATCTGATCCTCTATCCCCACTCCCGTGTCCTCACCCTGGTGCCCATATTCTACTTCATCCGCATCGTCGAGATTCCGGCCTCGATCTACCTGGGTTTCTGGTTCATCTCCCAGTTGTTCAACGGCGTCTTTGCCTTGACCGCTACCGACGTCTTTCAGACGGGCGGTGTGGCCTGGTGGGCGCACATCGGTGGGTTTGTTTTCGGGTTGGCGGTGATCAAGCTCATCTGCCCGCGCCCCTGCCGCACCTATGCGGATGAATATCGTCCGTGGTGAAATCAAGGAGGTTTCGATGTCCATCCTCGATCTGTTCTGGGTCTTTTTCATCATCAGCAGCTTGTTACCGGCCATCCAGAAGCGCATGCTGCAGGCAGCACGGCTGAAGCTGGTGCGCGAACTGGAGCAGCAGCGTGACAGCCGCGTCATCACTCTGATCCATCGCCAGGAGACGATGGCCCTGCTAGGTTTTCCTCTCATGCGCTACATTGACATTGACGACAGCGAGGACGTGTTGCGGGCCATCAAGCTGACCGACGACGAGGTGCCGATTGATCTGGTCCTGCACACGCCGGGGGGCCTGGTGCTGGCCTCTGAACAGATCGCCCACGCGCTGTGCCGCCACCCGGCCAAAGTGACCGTCTTCGTGCCCCACTATGCCATGTCCGGTGGGACGCTGCTGGCGTTGGCAGCCGACGAGATCGTCCTGGATGAGAATGCCGTCCTGGGACCGGTGGACCCCCAGTTGGGGGAATATCCGGCCGTTTCCATCCTCAAGGTGGTGGAGCAGAAGGACGTCAACGAGGTTGACGACAAGACGCTCATCCTGGCCGACGTGGCGCGCAAGGCCATCGCCCAGGTCCAGGCCCGGGCCCGCGCGATTCTGGGTGAGCATCTGCCGGCCGAGCGGGCGCAGAATCTGGCAACGGCGCTTTCCGAGGGACGCTGGACTCACGACTATCCCATCACTGTCGAGGAGGCGCGGGAACTGGGGCTCCCGGTCAACACAGACATGCCCGAGGTGGTCTACAAACTGATGACCCTGTACCGCCAACCGACCCAGCGCCGCCCGTCCGTGCAATACATCCCGGTGCCCTACCGTCCCGCCGGTGGTAAGGAGAGTGACCGCGGTTAGGCAGGACGGGTTCCCCGGCCTCCAATTCGTGGTCCGCAACCTGTAATGAAGGTTCGCGTCCTGATCTTTCTCCTCTGTTTCCTGCTCGTCTCCCTGCTTGGGTCGGCGTTGATGTTTGAGCTGTACTACGCCGAGCGGATCTACCCGGGCGTGCGGGTGTGGGACGTGGACGTGGGTGGGGTGCGGCCTGGGGATGCGGCGGCTATACTGGAGCGTGGCCTGGGGGTGGATGCGCCGCTGGTGACTTTGCGTGGGCCGGACGGCTCTTGGTCCGTGCGTCCGGCTGATCTGGGTCTCCAGATTGATCCGTCCGCCACGCTGTCGCCAGCCTATGCCCTGGGGCGTGGGCAGTCATGGTCAGACAACCTGCTGACCCAACTGTGGTTGCTGGTCTATGGTGAGAGCTTTCCTCCCATCGTCGTCTACGATGAGCACATAGCCCGTCTGTACGTGGAGACGCTGGCTGAGCAGGTGAACCTCGCGGCTTCCGAGGCCGTTCTCACCCTCGACGGTGTCACCCCGGTCGTCAACTCGGCCCGCCCGGGACGCTATTTGGACGTGGAGGCAACGCTGGCAGCGCTGGCTCCGGCCGTGACCGGGCTGGTCCCCGCCGAGGTGGAGCTGGTCGTCCGCGAGGTCCCGCCCCTCGTTGCTGACGCCGAACCGGCGCGCGCTGAGGCGGAGGCTCTGCTGGATGGACCGCTCACGCTCGTCCTCGCCCATCCGCGCGAAGGCGACCCTGGCCCGTGGGTGCTTCCGCCCGAAGAATTGGTCACCATGCTGGTGGTGCGGGCGGAGGGCGGGACGTTGCACGCTGCGCTGGATGAGGGAGCGCTGCGGGCGTACCTGGAGGCATTGGCCCCCGCCCTGGTGGTTGAGCCGGTGAACGCTCGTTTTCACTTCGACGAGCAGACGGGCCAGTTGAAGCCCATCAGCCAGAGTCGAGATGGCCGGGCACTCGACGTGGGGGCGAGTCTCTTGCACATCGTGCAGCGGGTAGCGGCGCAGCAGACAGCGGCGGGCCATCGCTATGTTCCCCTGGTCGTGCAGGTGGTCGCGCCCGCTTACCCCGACACTGCCATGGCTGAGGAATTGGGCATCGTCGAATTGGTGGCGGAGGGGGATTCCTATTTCATCGACTCCCCCTCCGGGCGCGACCACAACATCCGACTGGCCGCGCCCAAATTCGACGGCATCGTCGTCGGGCCGGGAGAGACTTTTTCCTTCAACCACTACCTGGGCGAGGTGACCGCCGAGGCGGGGTACGACGAGTCCTACATCACGGCCGGCGAACAACTGGCTATCGAGGTCGGGGGCGGCATCTGCCAGGTCTCCACCACCGCCTTCCGGGCCGCTTTCTGGGGCGGCTACCCCATCGACGAGCGCTGGTACCATCGCTACCGGGTGGGTTATTATGAGTTGCGTGGGGCCGGGGTGGGGATGGATGCCACCGTCTATTCGCCCCACGTGGACTTCAAGTTCACCAACGACCGGCCCTACCCCCTGTTGATCGAGACAGAGATCGAGGAGGGAGCGCATCGGCTGGTTTTTCGCTTCTACTCGACCGACGACGGGCGGCGGGTAGAGAAAGAGGAAGCGGAGATCACCAACGAGACCGAGCCTGATCCGCCCATCTATCAGTTGGACGAGGACCTGGAGCCAGGAACGGTGATCCGGTGGCAGTCGGCGGTGAACGGGCTGACGGCGACGGTTGAGCGTCGGGTCTACGACGCCGCGGACAATCTGATCTACGAGGACACCATCGTCAGCCAGTACGCCCCCCGCCGGGCAGCTTACCACTACGGTCCCGGCTACGAGCGGCCGGAGGGTGAAGGAGAGCCTTAGGTATCTTGCCCTCATTCAGACTGAGATATGATCGGGCTTCCTGTCGCTACTGGGGCAGGGTAGGTGTTAGAGGGACACCTTCAGTGACGACGTTCTGGTAAAGGCCAAAGCGGCGTTGCTTCATGCGCTCCCACCGCTCCCGTCCAATAACGCGCGGGCCGATGAGCACATCGTATTCCAGAGAAACGCGTGCGCCCAAGGTACTGATAGCATGGCTAAGTTGCCAGTCGTCTTGGTCGACAACGATCAGGATGTCTATATCGGACCAAGGGCGGCTATCCCCTCGGGCTTTCGAGCCGAAGAGGACCATTTGGAGCGTGCGCTCCGGATAGTGCTGTCGCAAGAGTTCGAGGAATCTGGTGACTGCTTGCTGCTCGGCGGGAGAGAGCAGCGAGGAGAGCGTCTTGTTCATAGCCACCCTCCCTCGCTAAGATGGCGTTCTGCTCGATCGACGAAGCGCTGTGCGTCCTCTAAGTCGGTCTGCGCGCGGTCTGGTTCTATCATTGCCTCTATATCGTAATCGCTGGTATGTCGGTCATCCATCACCCGGCCATAGATATCACCATATTCTGTCTCAATGAGTCCGGGCTTGACGAAGTACTGTCGGAAAGCTGCAACCACGGCGCCATGCTTGCTACGTACAAGCTCCTGGGTTGTCAGCAGTGCATTGGCAGTGTAGAAGATGGCGTAATAGGCCCGATTGACCGCTGATCCACAAAAGCCGTCGGCCAGGTTGCAGGCGGCCACTTCCAGCATTTCGTGGGCGTGTTCAATATACAGAGCAATGTCGTGTCTTGAGGTGTTCTCTGGAACAGGCATAGGAATCCTTCACCGGAAAGTATAGCAGGAAATGAAGGTAAAGGCAAGGAATCAGTGCCTGCCTGCGTGGGCCGCCGCGGCGGTCGCCAGGGCCAGGACGGCTACGATGGCCATGCCGTAGCGCAGCGTAGCGCGCAGTACGGGACCCTCCTGGCCCCCCAGCTCGACCGTGCTACATCCCACGATGACCTTGGCCGGGGCGAACATCGACCCGATGGCCCCGCCTGCCGTCTGTGCGGCCAGGATGATCAGCGGACTCACGCCAACCAGCGTGGCCACGTGCTGCTGCAGGCCGCCGAAGACGACGTTGGAGTTGGTGTTGGAGCCGGTCATGAAAGCCCCCAGCGCGCCGATGAAGGGGGCGATGAGGGGAAAGGCCGGCCCGGCGAAGCGCGCCATCCCGTCGGCCAGCAGGTGGGTCATCCCTGCGTGTTCCATCGTGATCGCCATGCCCACCATGGCCGCGATCCCCAGACTGGAGCGTGTGGCCCGCCGCACGACGGTGCGCGCGATGCGGCGCGCTGTCCCAGGTGCGTAGCGGCCGTGCCGGTGGAACACCACGTAGGTAACGAGCGAGGCATAGAGCAGCAGTGCCCCGGCGTGGCCGAAGACGTTGATCGTGCGGCCCTGCCCAGCAGGTGTCACCCAGCCTCGTGCGGTGGTCAGTTCGGGAAATTGTATGCGGATGACCACCTGGCCCAGGAAGTCGCGCACGGGCGGGAGCAGTTGAGCTGCGAGCACGATACCTACCAGGAGTACGTAAGGGAACAGCGCCCAACCCAGGGCCATTTCTGCAGAGGCGCTGGATGGCGGGTCAATCCCTGGGGATAGAGCCTCGGACGCACGAACAATGTCCGCCTCCGGATTCTGATCCGCATCGGCCCGCTGGCTGGATGACGGAGGCTCGTCGCGCAGGTGGGCGGGTGATGGCCCCGTTGCCGTGCGAGCAGCCTGCCAGCGTGCCCACGCCACCCCGACCGCCAGACCTGCCAGTGCACCAACCATGCCGCCGATGGCCCACATTCCCTGGGTGACGGCGAGAAGCTGGCCTCCGGCCATCGCAGCGCCGATCAGGAGCAGCGGGGCCAGTCCTTGCCGCAGCGCGCGCCTCCCACCCGCCGCCCACAGCGTCCCCACGCCGCAGCCCAGGCATGACAGCCCGAGCATCACTCCCGACCATGGTGCCAGTTCTTCCCCACTGCGCCCCGTCGCGCCGATGAGGGCGTAGAAGGAGGAGCCCAGCGAGCCGAAGGTGACGGCCCACGAGTGGCCGATCGAGGGGATGACGACGGCGGCCACGGGCGGGAAGCCCAACCCCACCAGCAGCGGCGCGACGACCGCCACCGGCACGCCGAAGCCGCTGACGCCCTGCAGGAAGGCGCCGAAGACCCAGGCCAGGAGCAGGGCCTGCAGTCCCCGGTCGGGCGTGAGGCGGGGCAGTCCCGCACCGATGGCGGCCAGTGCGCCCGCCTCGTCGGTGACACGGTAGAAGACGAGCGCGGCCCAGATGATGTAGAGCACGAAGGCGGTCAGGAGCAGGCCCTTCAACTGGGCGCTGGCCAGCACCTGCCATCCCGCGCCGAAGCGGAACACCGCCACCAGCAGTGCCACGAGCCATCCAACGGCCCCGGCCCGAGCGCCGCCCCAACGCAGGCGCAGCATGAGGATGAGGACCATCAGGATGGGGAGTGCAGCCAGAAACCAATCTAGGTATGAGCTATATATAGTTTGCAAGATGTTCGCCTTTACTAAGAGATTGATCTACGTCCAGTCTGTTTTCCATCCGCGTGATATATGGAAGAACAAGTCAGCGGAGCATACTAAAGAAATCGAGAAAAGTGACAAGGTGATCGCAAATGTGGTTTGAGAGAGGTGTGGATTAGTTACATATGCTACCGCTGAAACGGCGAGAGTCAGGAACGCATAGTAACAAGCCAGTGATTTGCTTGTTCCCCACCGATGGCACTTCTTTCCATGTTTTAGACGAGTCTCCCATTCCAGTCCAGCAACTTCTGGCTCGATGAAGGTTCGAATATAGTCGGCTATGCTTCTTATCCACTGCGTAAGGTGGATTGTCAATACCTGGGCTGTTATGAGCAACCCAAGTGCGAAGCACACCAAGGCCAGTGTGAAGTAATCGAATGATGTTCCGCCCTGTGACGGGCTTTGTGTGGTCAACCCAAGTATTGTACCTATGCTCGCAACCGTGAAGCCCAGGATGGTGAAGCGGATACTCTGCCTGGCGGCGATTTCTTTTCTCAAAGAATCGTACTCTTTTAACAATGCCTCGTGTTGCCTCGCTTTCTCCTGTTCTTCCATAATGACCATCTCCCTTTCAATTGTCATGGTGGCAACTTCACGATTTTTGTTGAATGTCGGACATTTCCTTCCGTCACGCCACGATAAATCACATCGGCACCTGTCACTTGCTTCTTCCGTTGTCCTCTAGGGCGTTCCGTCGGTACCAGTATTGGTACATTTCCTGAAACCCTCGTTTCTCGTATAATCGCAGCGCCGCTGGATTTTGCGTCGATACTTGCAGGTACGCGATCTTCGCTCCGTGACCCTTCCCCCAGGCCAGGATGTGATCGATGAGCACCTGCCCCAATCCCTGGTTCCTGAACGCTCTATCCACGGCAATGTCGAACAGCCCAATGAATGGCTTCTCCAAAACAGCTACCCCACATCCCACGACCCGATCCTCGACGACAAGGCGCGCCAGGCATTTGGTCGGAATGATCCGTTGCAATATCCTTCGATAGGCCGGCTTACGAGCCGGATCGGACTCATAACAGTGCACAAATTGATCCAGCCACGCGTCGTCAACCGCTTCTTGAAGCTGCACACTCGGTGAATCGGCTACATCAACCGACGTGAGTTCGAGAGTCTGCACTGAAATTCGGTACTGGATGGAATACCCTCGGCGTTCCAGAACGGCATCCAGATCATCGGGAAACATGCGTTCACTAATCTTGAAGACGGTGGGCAGTTG
>Ga0180431_10001481_pt1 | contig 32865 bp, 24 predicted proteins | sample SS_ome_11_FD_132459 | JGI IMG/M metagenome (GOLD analysis project Ga0180431, IMG submission 132459) | Hypersaline lake sediment archaeal communities from the Salton Sea, California, USA - SS_1_MS_1 metaG | ecosystem: Environmental > Aquatic > Non-marine Saline and Alkaline > Hypersaline >... | reverse complement strand
GGTCATGAAGCGGGTGCCCCGGACCGAGGAGCGGACCCGCACCGTCACCGTGTGCGTGCCCGAGACCAGGACCAAGACCGTCGAGTACACGGTCAACAAGAACGTGATGGAGACCAAGACCTGTGAGTACCAGGTGCAGGTTCCCTATTACGAAGAGGTCGAGCAGAAGTACACGGTCATGGTGCCGGTTCAGGAAGAGAAGACCTGCACCTACACTGTGATGGTGCCGGTTGAGGAAGAGAAGACCGCGACCTACACCGTGATGGTGCCCCACACCGAGGAAGTGGAGCAGAAGTACACGGTGATGGTTCCGGTCAAGGAAGAAAAGACCTGCACCTACACCGTGATGGTGCCGGTTCAGGAAGAGAAAACCTGCACCTACAAGGTGATGGTGCCCTACACGGAAGAGGTCGAGGAGACCTACACCGTGATGGTGCCCTACACCGAAGAGGTCCAGAAGACCCGGACGGTCCAGAAGCGGGTGCCGGTCACCACCACCAAGACCGTGCAGGTCCGGGGTGGTCACTGGGAGAACCAGATGGTTGAGGTGCCCTCGTGTGGGACCGACGCCTGCGGCAATCCCTGCCCGCCGAAAATGTGCTGCAAGCGGGTCTGGGTGCCCACCTGCGAGACCAAGGAAGTTCCTTGTACGAGCTACGAGTGCGTGTCCGAGGAGGTTGCCTACACGGTCTGCGTGCGGAAGTGCAAGGAAGAGGAGCGGACCCGCACCTATGCGGTCACCAAGTGTGTGCCGGAGCAGCGGGAGCGAACCTACACGGTCACCAAGTGTGTGCCGGAAGAGCGGACCCGGACGGTCAAGGTGGTCAAGTGCGTGCCCGAAGAGCGGACTCGCACCTACACCGTGACCAAGTGCGTTCCGGAGCAGCGTGAGCGGACCTACACGGTCACCAAGTGCGTGCCGGAAGAGCGGACCCGGACGGTCAAGGTGCAGAAGTGCAAGACCGAAACCCGGACCCGTGAGTACCAGGTCTGCAAGTGTGTGCCGGAGACGATGACCAAGGAGGTCTCCTACAAGGTCATGGTCCCCGAGCAGAAGGAAGAGAAGTACACGGTCACGCTCTATGACTGCGTGCCGGAAGAGAAGACCTGCACCTATGAGGTCTGTGTTCCGGTCGAGGTCACCAAGGAGGTGCCGGTCAAGAAGTGCGTCATGGTCGAGGTTGAAGTGCCCTGCGACTGCGGCGACAGCAGTTGCTGTGGCGATGCCTGTGGCGGCTGTGACAGTTGCTGCGACCAGGGCTGCAAGAAGGGCTGCCGCCGCCAGCGGTGCCGTCGTTGCTGCCGCTGAGGCGGAGGCCGGCGGCCCTTTACGGCTGACCTGAGCTGATCAGGCGGGCCGGGTGCGAAAGTGCCCGGCCCGCTTTTTTTCGTTTGGTTGCCGAAAAATTGACCGGAACCAAACCGGGGGGTACTTATTTACGTAGAGGGATTGGTGGCGGCGGCTGCGCCGATACCGCCACTGAGGACCGTCTTCCGAAAGCTGAGCCATGTCATTGCTGCACCGCTTGTTCTGTCGATCGGCCCGGCCCGGTCAACGCCGTTGTCGTGAAAATGGAAGCTGGGCCGTCCCGGAGTCACTTGAGCGGCGGCTGGCCTTTGATGTTGACCTGGCGGTGGCCATCCAGGACGGCGTGGCCGCCTACCAGCCCGGCACCGAGAGCGTCTACACGGTGATTATCACCAATGATGGTCCCGATGGCGCGGCCGGCACCCGGGTGGTCGCACCGCTGCCGGTTGGGGTTTCCGCGGCCGGTTGGACGGCCCAGTATTCTCCCGGAGCAACCGGTCCTGCCTCCGGCAGTGACACGGCTGGCGAAGCTGTCTTTGCAGCCATCAATCTACCGGCGGGTGGGTCGGCGATCTTCACCGTGACGGCCGTGATCGAAGAGGCAGCGGTCGGCGATGTCGTCTTTGAGGTTGAGGCCCGGGCAGGGTTGGGCGTGACAGACGCCGACCTCACCAACAACACCGCCGCCGACACGAACGTCCGGTATCAGCCGGTGGTGGTGGTCGGCAGCGACATCGGCTACCGCAGCACCCCGACGGTCACCATTATCGATCCGGTCACGGGAGCGGAGATTCGGCAGTTTCTGGCCTTTGAGCCCGGTTTCCGCGGCGGTGTCAGCACCTCACTTGCCGATGTTGACCAGGACGGTTCAGTGGAGGTGATCACCGCTTCTGGACCGGGAAAAGGTGAAATCCGGGTCTTTGAACTCGACGGCACCGAGCTTTCTAATTTCCGGCTGCGGCCCTTTGGCGACTCGTACTTCGGCGGCCTTTCGATTGCCTTCGGTGACTTCGACGGTGATGGCCGTGGAGATGTTGCTGCCGGCAAGTCGCGGGGGGCCGACGTTTCGGTCTTCAGCCTCGCTGCCGGCAATGCTGGCTGGACAGCTGAGCCATTCCAAACCTTCCAGCCCTACGGCGGTAGCCACATCAATGGTGTCGTGCTCGCGGCCGCGGACATCGGTGTGGTGGCCGGCGGCGTCATCCAGGACGCCACCGTGGCTGACGGTCAGCATGAGCTGGTGGTCGGCACGGGAGCTGGTGCCAGTCGGTCAGTGCAGGTGATGAGCCTGGCCGGTGGCCCGACGCTGCTCAAGGAAATCGCCCCCCGGGCCGCCTACGGCCTGACCGGGGTGGTTGTTGCGGCCGCCCGGTTTGACAGTGACGCCATCGACGACATTTTTGTTTCAGGGGGCCGCGGCCGTGCGGCGGTGACCGACGTCTTCTCAGGCCTGTTGCCGGTCGGAGGCGGCTTGCTCCAGCGGTTCGCTGCCCCGGCCGACAGTGCCGGTACAAACGCCCGCAGCTATGCCAGCGGGATCGATCTGGATGGTGACGGCCAGGTCGATCAGGTTTACAGCCTCTCCGGGGCGGGCAGCAACCGGGGCGCGGCAGTGTTCGACCGGGCAGGCAGTCAGACCAACACCCTTGAAATCCTCCGCGGTCCATTGCACCTGGCCCGATCAGTCACGCCCACGCCGGTGATCGACCAGACGCTCGTCACCACCGCCTCGGGCCTGCAGTACCGGGACCTTGTCGTTGGCTCCGGGGCCGTAGCCACCGCAGGTCAGTCGGTGACAGTGGAATACGTCGGCAGCCGGCAGAATGGCGAGGTGTTTGACAGTTCGCGTGGCCGAGGTACCCCATTCACCTTTACCCTCGGCGTCAGGCAGGTGATTGCCGGCTGGGATGAGGGTGTCGCCGGCATGCGGGTTGGTGGCCGCCGGCAACTGATTATTCCGGCCGACCTGGCGTACGGTGACAACCCACCTGGCGCGATCATCCAACCTGGCGACACCCTGGTCTTTGACGTCGAGTTGCTTTCAGCCCGAGGATCGCTGATCCCTAATTGATCGAACGGAGGGTTATGCGGTGAGGCCTTATCGGCCTACCACCGGGCCTCGACCCCTAAATTTGCCCCGTGCAAAAAGACGCTGCTGCCGCCCACCAGTCGGCTGCCGCTGGCGGATGTGTCAGTGAAGTCAAACTGGTTTGGCGCCAGGGCGACACCCGTGACCCAGATCAGGTTGTAGCCGACCCGCAGCCACCAGTGCTCGCCGAGCCGGCGGGCAACTGAGTAGTTCAGATCGGCCACAAAGCCGACGCCGACCTCGTTGTCTTCCCGGGCGGGGCGGTACTCAAGGCCCGGGGCCAACGGTGATGTGATTGGATCGGCATAAGAACTGAGAAACGTGCCGGCCAGCATGGTCTTGGCCCAGCCCTCGACCGCCCAGTTGTTCCACTGGCGGCGTTCCTTGATGCCGATTTGGGGACCGATGAGCTGCGAACTGGTGGTGACCGAATAGGCTGAGAACGGTTCGCCGGGGTCGGTCTGCACGTTCAGATCAGCCGTCTCGTTGAGGCCCGCCCACCGCAGGCCGAACAGCCAATTGAAGCTATGACAGTAGGGGTCGTGGACCCGATCCCAGGGAAACGGGGAGTGCCGGCCGCCTTTAATGGCATGCTGATGCTGGAAGATGTTGGCCTCGAACATGTTCAGTGACGAGGCATAGGTCGGCCGCACCCCGCTGGCGGTGGCCCAGCCCTGGACTGCCTGGCCCAGGCCACCGGGAATCTGGATCTGGTTGGTGGCTTCCGCCCGGGCCTCACCGAACATCCCGTAGATGCCGGTGTAGCCGATCTCCCAGCCGACCCGGCTCCGGCCCTGTGCGCCGTAGAACAGCCGTACGCCGGCAGCGGTGGCAGGCTGGGCACTCTGGTTCGTCAGCAGCGGAACCGACTGCCCGCCAGCGGGGTCCTCGGCGATCACGCTGTCATCGGTGCCGACATTGCGTTGCAGAAAGAGCACATCAAAGCTGCCGAAGCGGCAATGGTCGGGGCAGCGTTCGCAACTGTCTCGCCGACAGCGTGGGCGGTGGTTGGCCGCTGGCATCTCATCAACGAGGAGCCCTGGCTCTGGTGCAAATGCCAGTCCCGCGCCAGTTTCAGACGTTTCGACCTCCAGAATAACCGGGGCATCCGCGGTCACCCCGTCATCGGCGGGTTCGGTGACCACAGTTGGGAACACCGGTTCGTCCTGTTCTGCAGCCTGCAGCGGCACACCCGATGCCAGCCATAACACTGCAAAAATCACTCGTCGCCATGGCATTCCCATGACACCTCCCCCCTGAAAGGAAAACTCTTCCCTCCATAGAATCGGTTCGGAAAACCGATTTCTTCGGGAAAATCGATTCGTTCCGAAAAATCACGACAATCAGCTGATTCTCTGCTACCTTAAAAATGGAATGGGGCGGATTTCCCTGCTTCCTTGCCGGTGTCCGGCAGGGACGAATGTTGCCCGGTGGGCGAGCAGGACATCACCGCAGGCCTGGCAGGTTAGGACGACCATGGCGGAAAAACCAATTCTTACAACACGGAGCCAGGATAGCTGCTTCATCGTTGAAATCGCTGGACGGAGAATCTCCGAGGGACCAGTTGTCGAGGCGATTCAGTCGCAACTGGCTGACCTGATTGAACCTGATCCCAAGCGAAAAATCCTGATCGACTTTCAGCAGGTGGAACTGATGTCAAGCGCGACGCTTGGGGTACTGGTTCGGCTTTACCGCGACCTGGCTGAGAATGGTGGTCGCATTGTGCTTTGTGGTCTCCAGCCGTCGGCGCGGAAGACGTTTGAACTGACCAGGCTCGATCAGTTGTTTCGGATTGAAGAGGATGTTGCCGCCGGGCTTGCACGACTTGCTGATTGAAGCTGGCCGCTGAGCCATCCCGGAACGTCCCGTCAATGGGGCCATCCTGGGATGCCGGTGAACCCTTCGGATCGATGAGCGTAAAACTGAGGATCACCACTCGCTCAAATGGATAACGTGAGGATCGATTGACCATCCAGCAGCATGGCGGCGTTGACATCGTGATTGCCGAGGATAGCCGCATCCAGGCGAAAATTCTGGATCGCCGGCTGACGGAGGCCGGGCACCGTGTCCGCTGGGGTGAGAACGGGCAGGCTGCCCTCGATCTGGTCCACGAGCAACGACCGGCAATCATCGTCTCGGACATCGAGATGCCGACGATGACCGGCTATGAGTTGTGCAAGGCGGTCAAGGGCGACCCCGACCTGCGGACGATTCCGTTCATTCTCCTGTCGACCCTCTCCGATCCCCTCGACATTATCCGGGGGCTCGATGCCGGTGCCGACAACTACGTCACCAAGCCCTACGAGCCTGACTATCTGCTGGGGCGGATCAGTTCACTGCTGGAGACACCGCTTGCGGCCGACGAAGGGGCGGAGCCGACAATCGATGTCGCGATTGCCGGCCAGACCTTCAAGGTCAAGGCCGGCCGCCAGCAGGTCCTCAACCTGCTGGTCTCGACCTTTGAGAATGCCGTTGCCAAGAACCAGGAGTTGATTCAGACCAACCAGGATCTGGCGACCGCCAAGGAGCGGCTGGAGCGGAACAACCAGGAACTGAAGGACCTCAATGACCGGATTGCGGCAGCCAACGACCAGATGACCCGTGATCTGGAGGCGGCAGCGCGGGTGCAACGGTCACTGCTGCCGGCTGAGGAGCAGCTGACATTTAAGTGTGGTGACGTTGCCTGGCGGTATGTGCCCTGTCAGGGCTTGGCCGGTGACTTCCTCAACGTCTTCAAGCTCGATGATGAGCACATTGGCCTGTTTGTTGTCGATGTCAGCGGCCACGGCGTGCCCTCGTCGCTGCTGTCAGTAACCGTCGGGCGATTCCTCACCCCCAAGGCGTCGGACAGTTCGGTGCTGGTGCGGCCCGGCAATGATGGCAGTGTGGTCATCGTGCCCCCGGTCGAGGTGGCGACGGAGCTCAACCGACAGTTTCAGGCAGAAGATTTCTCGGAGCTCTACTTTACCTTTGTCTATTGCGTGGTGAACACGACAACCGGCCAGGTGCGGTACACCGCCAGCGGCCACCCGCCGCTGCTGCGGCTGCCGGCGTCCGGTGAGGCCGGCTTCCAGACCCTTCACAGCCTGCCGATCGGCTTTTTTCCCGAAGCCGAATACGAAGAGCAGACCCTACAGCTCGAGCCTGGTGACCGGCTCTATCTCTACTCTGACGGGGTCACCGAGGCGATGGACAAGGATCTGCAGCAGTTTGGTGACAATGCCCTGGTGGAGGTGGTCACGCTCAACCGGTCACGGCCGCTCGACGCCGGCGTGGGTGAACTGCTCGAAACGATCCAGGCCTGGTGCCAGCCCAAGGGACCACTCGACGACGTCTCGATTCTGGGGTTCGAGTGGAAGGGCTGAGCCGGTTCGGTACACCGGCTCAGGGTTGGGGCCGGTAGTAGCTACAGCCCTGCCCGGTGAGGCGTTCATACTGGGCATTGATGCCGAGCATCGTCTCGGCACCCCCAAGGAAAAGGGCCCCGTCCGGCCGCAGGGCTTTCCGTATTTTCGTCAGCACCTCGGTGCGGGTTCGGTCATCGAAATAGAGCAGCACATTGCGGAGAAAGATGATGTCGCAGGGGGGCATGATCGGCCACTGGTCGGTCAGGTTGAGCTGCCGGAACTCGACCAGCCGGCGGCAGGACTGCGCGATGCTCCACTTACCCTGAAATGGCGTAAAATATTTTTTCAGCAGTGGTTGGGGCAGGCCCCGGACAATCTCAATTTCACCGTAGACCCCTTCGCGGGCCCTAGTGAGGACGACATCGGAGATGTCGGTGGCAATGATCCGAATCCGCCAGGTTGCTGCCAGATCGCGGAAATGCTCATTCAGCAACAGGGCGATGCTGTATGGCTCCTGGCCGGTCGAGCAGGCAGCCGACCAGATCGTCAGTTGTTTGATGGCGGCCCGCTTTTGAGCATAGACCGGGAGCAGCTGCTTGAGCGTTTCGAACGGGGAGCGATCCCGGAAAAAACTCGTCTCATGCGTCATCATCGCATTGAGCACATCCCGCTCCAGTCCGGAGTCTCCAGCCGTCCGGATTCGGTCGATCAGCGTGTCGAGGCTCGGGAGTTTGCGCTGCTTGACCACCGGCAGCAGGCGAGCGACCACCAGATAATGCTTGCTGTCGTCGATCACGACTCCAGTCTTCTTCTTGAGCAGCCCACGAAGATAGGAGAACTGCGGTGGGCTGACCTGCATGGACGGTTTTCACGAGTGGGTGGGAGGGGCGGTGGTTGATGGAAGCTGCTCAGTGCTGCTGGCGACGCAGCCGCATGGCGATGTCGGGCCCGATCCGGTCCAGCGGCAGCACAATGTCGGCAAGGCCGGCCCGCACCACCTGGCCGGGCATGCCCCAGACGATACTCGACGGCTCGTCCTGGGCGAGCACCGTGCCGCCGGCCGCCGCGATGGCCCGGCAGCCAACCAGGCCGTCACTGCCCATCCCTGTCAGCACGACGGCGAGGGTGTCACCGGCGAAGACTCGGGCGGCTGAACGAAACAGAACGTCGGCCGACGGCCGGCAGGAATTTTCCGGCGGTCCTTGGTTAAAGTCGACCCGGGGGGCGGGCAGCCCCTTGGCAACCTCAATGTGGACACCACCCGGCGCAAGCACAGCGGTCCCCTGTTTGAGCAGCTGGCCGTCGATCGCTTCCGTCACCGGATGACTGCAGAGTTTCGTGAGTCGTTCGGCGAGATGGGCCGTGAACTCTTTGGGCATATGCTGGACGATCAGGATCGGCGGGCTGGTCGGGCTGACGAAGCTGGGCAGAATTTCAGCCAGGGCGCTGGGGCCTCCGGTGGAAACGGCGATCACGATTGCGGCGGTTTGGTGGGCCCGGCCCGTGGGCGGTCGTCGTGCTGGGGGTGCCGGCTGCTCAGCTCGAGCTGGCCGCGGTGATGGCAGAGCAGACCGCAGGGGTGGCCGGCGAATTGCCCGGATTTTCGGGATCAATTCCGACTCAATCCTGGTCACCATGGCATCGGCTCCCACGCCGGTCGGCTTGGCAACGTAGTCGTTGGCACCGTTGATCAGTGCTTCGAGGGTGGCTTTTGCCCCCCGTTCAGTCAGGCTGGAGAACATGATCACCGGCAGTCGGGGATACCGCTGCCGAAGCTGCCGAAGGGTTTCCAGGCCATCCATCACCGGCATTTCGATGTCGAGAAGCACCAGGTCGATCGATTCGCTGGCGAGGATGCTGAGGGCCTTCTCTCCATTGGCGGCGGTGGCAGCAACGGTGAGGCCCGGGGCAGCGCCGAGGGTCTTTGAAAGGACGCCACGGATGGTTGCCGAGTCATCGACGATCAGGAGTCGCAGCGGGGCGGCGGTTTCAGGCGAGCCGGTGCTTTCGCGGTGGCCCGATGAGTCAACCGCTGGCGGTTTGGCGGCTGACCGGCCCCCGGTCCGGGGCAGCTGAATGCCGAGTGTCTGCAGCCGGCTGATGAGGTCGGACGGTGTAAAAGGCTTGGCCACGAAATCATTGGCCCCGAGGGTCCGGGCGGCGGCCACGCTCGCGTCGTCACAATCCGTGGAAATCATGATCACCGTGAGATCCCGGAACTGGGGGCTGCGGCGGAGCCGGCCGAGCAGTTCAAAACCATCCATTTCCGGCATGTGCCGATTGAGCGTGATCAGGGTCGGCCGGGGCATGCGGACGAGTTTGTCGAGTGCCTCGACGCCGTTGGCAGCCTCGTGGCACTGAAACTGCAACTCACCAAGCACCTTGGTGAGGATACTCCGGACCGGTTTTGAGTCATCAACCACCAACGCGTGCACGGTTGCCTCCCGCCGCTGCCGCCTGTTTTGGCCGTCCACGTGGACCGCGGACCCGATCACCCAGTCTACCCGCGGCGAACCGGCAGCAGCCGGCATGGCGAAATCCTCATCTCCGCCCGGCCTCAGCGGCGGTATTCATCGACCAGTCGCTGGAGTCCCTGGGCCATCCGGGCCAGTTCCTGGGAGGAGAGTTGGGTGTTGCTCGCCCCCTCGGCGGTGCTTTGTGCCGCCTGGGCCACCTGCACGATGTTCTGGGCGATCTCCGTCGATCCGGTGGTCGCCTCGCCGATATTGCGGCTGATTTCGTTGGTGGTGACCGACTGCTCCTCGACCGCGGTGGCAATCTTCGTCTGCAGCAGGTCGATCTTCTCGATCACGGCGGTGATCTCGCCGATGGCGGTCACCGCCCGCTTGGTATCCGACTGCATGGCCTCGATCTTGGCTCCGATGTCCTCCGTGGCCTTGGCGGTTTCCCGGGCCAATTCCTTGACCTCGTTGGCGACCACGGCAAAGCCCTTGCCCATGTCGCCCGCCCGGGCCGCCTCGATGGTGGCGTTGAGCGCCAGCAGGTTGGTCTGTTCGGCAATGCTGGTGATCACCTTGACGACCTGGCCGATCTGGCTGCTGGAGCGGCCAAGTTCATCCATCGTGCCTGACGTGGTGGCGGCCATCTCGACCGACTGCCGGGCCACGGCGGCTGCATCCTGGGCGCTGTGGGCGATTTCATGAATGCTCTCGAGTAGATTCTCGACCGCGGATGAGACCAGCTTGGTGTTGCCGCTGACCTGCTCTGCGGCGGCTGAAACCAGGTTGGCCTGGGCGGTGGTCTCCTCGGCAGCCGCACTCATCTGCTGACTGACGCTGGTGAGCTCCTCCGAGGCACCGGCAAGGGCATGGGTGTTGTCGACAATGCCGTCGACCAGGGTGGCCTGCCGATGGGCTTCACGCGTGAACCGGCGGGCGATGCTCGCCGAGACAACCAGCACGCCGATGGTGGTGAGGCCGAAGATCGTCAGGGCAAATCGCAGCAGGCTGCGGATTGGCCGCAGGACCTCGGCCTTGTCGATCTCTGAAATCAGTGCCCACGTGATGTTCTTGTCCCCGCCCCGGGAGTCGCGGTGGACGGTTACCGGCCGCCACGAAGAGAGCACCTCGGTGCCCCGGTAATCGCTGATGATGGCTGTGCCGGTTGCCCCCTCGTCGAGTGCCGAGCGAACGGCGACGGTGTCGACCTTCACCTGCGGATTGATGATCGTTGAGCTGATTCCGAGATCGTCGGTGAAGCGTGATTGGCTGCGGAACAGCCGGTCGGCGGCTACGGCGTAGGTTTCACCGGTCCGGCCCATGCCGGTGGTTTCGCCAATGATGGCCGTCATGCGGTCGACCGGCAGTTGGAAGACCACCGCACCGCGAACCTTCCGGCCGTCATAGATCGGTGCGGCGATGAAGCTCGCCGGCGCCTCATAGGAGGGCAGGTAGGTCTCAAAGTCGGCGAAGGCGACGGCGTCACGGCGGCCACCGCTGATCGCCTCCTGAAAGGCCCGGGCAAAGTTGGTGCCGGAAAAGGAACCGTTTTTCAATGAGGTGCCGAAGTCGAGTTCCTTGAAGACCGAGTAGACGATCAGGCCCGTGTCCGCATCGACCAGGAAGAAGTCGTAAATCCCCAGCCGCTTGAGGAAGCTGCGGAAGATCGGATGGTAGAGGGCATGGGCGGCGGAGTAGGACGATCCGTCGTCGGCGGCGTTGAGCAATTCCTTTGAGCCGAGGGGATTCTCGTTGCGCTTGATGTAGAGGTATTGGAGGTAGGCAGTCTGGTCGGAGAGGTTCTCCAAAAATACGGTTGTCGCCACGTCCTTGCCGGTCTGCCGCTCAAACTCGTTGGCGAACTCACCGGTATAGTAGGTGGCAAGATCCTTACGGGCTTGGCTGAGGGCAGCGTCATCGAGTGTGTCATCGGCGAGGATCTTGTTGTAGCCCGTGTTGAAAGCTTCGAGGGCTTCCAGTGTCATCCGGTTATCGGCGGTGATCTGCAGCTGCTTCTCCATCGAGTCGAAATACCGTGAGACCGCCTTGGCCGTGATGGTGTTTACCGTCTGGAGTTGCTGCTCGGCCTGCTGCTCGATCGCCCCCGCGGCCGATTGGTAGGTGGCATACCCCATCACCGCCAGTGGGAGGAGTGAGACCACCAGCAGGGCCAGCAGCAGTCGGTTGCTCAGCAAACCACGGAGCCCACCGGCGGCACGGGAAACAACAGGCGCCGCGGTGTCAGTGGGGAAGGTGTCGAAGTCGGACATGGAAAGGCCTCGGGGCGGTTACAACGGCTTGAAAGGGTTTCAGCCCACCGACAGCCCGCGAACGCGGGTGACGACGAGGCTCTGGAGGAGTCGTTCGGGGTCGAGGAAATGCACCAGCCGGTCGGTCTCGGAGAGGAGGCCGACAACGGCGTCAAGCGCCGGAACCGACCGACTGCCGGAGGGTGGTTCAATGTGGTTTGCGTCAAAGCTGACAACGTCGAGGAGGTCATCGACCAGCAGGCTGTACCATTCGTTGCGGACGTCGATGACCAGATTGATGCGGGGTCGCTCGGCTGCCGCCGGGGTGAATCCGAGCCGCAGCCGCATGTCGATCACTGGAACGATTCGTCCCCGCAGGTTGAGTAGCCCCGCGATCGCCGGAGCTGCCAGCGGCACGCGGTTGACCGTCGTTGCCCGGAGCACCTCGGCTACCACTGCGGCATCAACGGCGAAACAGCGGCCATCCACCAGGAAGCTGCACCAGCGGGCGGCGGATGCGGCGGCGGTCGGTGGTGGTGCAGTCGATGGTGGTGCGGTCGGGCGGGCCATTGAGAGAATTCCTGGTGGTTGGTCTGGGGGCACTTACGGGGCGGTGGCGTGGGCGGCCCAGCGGGCCGCGGCAGGTACGTCGATGACCTCGGTTGCGGCACCGCCGACCAGCAGCGTGCCGAGGAGCCCCGGGGTCCCGATTCCGGTTTCCAGTTCACTCTCAGCCCGGTCGACGTCGATGATGCGGCTCACGGAAAGCGCGTCGCCACCGGCTTCGGCGGTGAGGATCACGCCGACGAGCGCGGCTGCCGTGGCCGCTGTCTGCTGGCGAGGAGATTCCAGCAGTTGGTCGAGGTCGATCAGTCGGGTGAGCTGGCCGCTCCGGTTGGCGAATTGCCGGTCACCGGCGGGCGTAATCTGTCCGGGTCGCAGGGTTTCGAGCCGGTCGACCTGCTCCAGTGGTACGGCGATGCGACGCCCCCGATGCGTTTCGCAGATGAGATACCGGTCGGCCTCGGTTTCTGCCGACGGTCTGCCGGCAGGTGGCAGTTGCGGGGTGTCGCGGGCCCGCGCCGGAATGTCAGCAGCCATCGCCAGACCCCGAAGATCAAGAATCAGGACAACCCCGCCGTCGCCCATCACGGTGCCGCCGGAGTAGAGTCCCATCGGGGCAAGCAGACCGCCGATCGGCTTAACCACGATGATCCAGAGGCTGGTCGTCTCGACACTCGTGGTTCGGTTGCCATCGGTCGTGGTCACGGCATCGACAACCAGGCCGAACTCATGGTTGTCGACTCGGACGATGACGACCGTACCGCTGGCGGGGCGTTCGGTCCACGTGCGGAGGCCCAGCCAGCGGTCCATGAAGACCACCGGCACCAGGCGATCCCGGAGCCGTAGCACCGGGGCTCCCTCGAGGCCTGCCACGGTGTGGGTTTCACCCGTGGTTCGCAGGGCGACCAGCTCCTGGACGTACGGCTGCGGAATTGCCAGCCGTTCTCCGCCACTGGTGACGATCAGGGCGGGGATGATCGCCAGCGTGAGCGGAACCCTGACTCTGACAACGGTGCCGACTCCGGGTCGGCTGTTGATGTCGACCGTTCCACCGATCGATTCGATGTTGGTTCGCACCACATCCATGCCGACGCCCCGACCTGAGATGTCGGTGATCGCCTGGGCGGTGGAAAAGCCTGGTTGAAAAATAAACTGGAAGATTCGTTCGGCCGACATCGTGGCGGCTTCTTCGGCCGAGACCAGCCCCCTGACAATCGCCTTGTCACGGATGGCCTCAACGGCGATCCCACCGCCGTCATCCTCGACCTCGATCGTCACCTGGCCGCTTTCGTGGAAAGCCCGCAACGAAAGGCGGCCGGAAGCCGGCTTGCCGGCAGCCTGCCGGGTGTCGGCTGACTCAATGCCATGGTCAATGGCGTTGCGGATCAAGTGAGTGAGCGGATCACGGATCTTTTCGATCAGCGTCCGGTCGAGTTCGGTGTCGGAGCCGTCGAGATGGAGCTCGACCTGTTTCCGGCAGGTGTTTGCCAGGTCGCGGACAATCCGGGGAAACTTGCTGAAGAGCTGTTCAATCGGTGCCATCCGGGTCTTCATTGCCGCCTCCTGCAGCTCTCCAGTGACCGAGTGGACCCGGTTAATGGCCCCCTGCAGCACCGGGTTTTCCGGGGCTGCTGTCCGCAGTTGATTGCGGGCGAGTACCAGTTCACCAACCAGATCAACGATCGTGTCGAGCAGGCCGACGTCGACACGGATGGTTGAGTCGAGGACTGGGCCAGGGCGGCCGGCAGCAGGAGCGGTGGTGTTCGACGGCGGTGTGGCTGCGGAGGATGACCGAGGTTCGTGTGGGGCAGCGGTTGGCAACGGCGGAGCAGCAGCCTCGGGGGTAATCGGTGGCTCGGCCTCGACCGTCACTGGCACCGTTACCGTTGGGAGGGCGGTCGCGGGGACGGTGTCGGGCGTTGGTTCCTGAGACCGGGCAGGGTCTGAAGGATGATCCGAAGAGGTCTCGGGAATCGCCGGGCCGGCAGTCGCGGCATCGAGCCGTTGGCAGAGATCGGCAAAATCGGCATCGCCCTCGGCCCCGGTTGTTTCGATCGACGCCAGGATCGCGCGGATGGCATCGACAAGTTCAAGGAGCAGCGAGGCCAGCGAGTCATTGAACACCAGTTGGCCGTCACGGAGGCGGCCAAGCAGATGCTCGCCATGGTGGGAGATCGTGCTGAGCTTCGTAAAGCCGAAGAAGCCGCAGGTGCCCTTGATGGTGTGGACCGTGCGGAAAATGCTCGCCAGCCGGTCAGGGTTCCGCGGGTCGGCCTCAAGGGTCACCAGATCCCGGTCGAGCTGGTCGAGATTCTCGGCCGCCTCGATCAGGAATTCCCCGATGAACTCGTCGTTGTTGGCCATGGTCGCGGTGGTGGCAGCCCGCGACCGTTGGCAGGTCCCGGGAACAAGCAGGGCGTCACATTAGGTGGAGACGATTCCCCACTCTTGAACCCTACCCCACGGGCCGCACCATTTGCCCAGCCGCCAGAAATTCCGTCAGCGCGACCGCCACCCTGACCGGTGCAGCCACCCTAATCGATGCGACCCTTCTGGTATTCCGGCCACTAGAGCAACCGGGCCCGCTTGAGCACGATCGTGAGCGTGACCGTGATAATGGCCGAGACGATCCAGAACAGGGTGTAGCCGTGGGCCCACTCTGTTTCGGGCATCACCTCAAAGTTCATGCCGTAGACACCACAGAGGAAGGTCAGCGGCAGGAAGATGGTGCTCACCACGGCCAGCCGGTTCATCGTCAGATTGGTGCGGTGGGCCATGACGGTCAGCGAAAAGTTCATGGCGCTTTCGAGAATTTCTCGGTTGGCCGTGATGTCGGCCAGTAGCCGCTCAAGGGTGTCGATCATCTTGCCGAGAAACGTGAGGGTCGCCTCGCTGACCAGCATGGTCTTGCGGGCCACCAGTTCCTCAAGGACCCGCCGGGCCGGTAACACCCGCTTCCGCAGGGCCAGCAGCCGGCTGGAGACATCGGCCAACCGGGTGAGTGTGGCCTCGTCGGCAGAGTGCCGCAGGGCCAGCCGGATGGTCTCGACTTCCTCATCGAGCCGCCCCTGCACCGACAGGAACTGGTCGATCTGCTTGTCCCAGAACTCATAGACCAGAAAACTCGGTGTCGCCGCATGCCGCTCGAAGTCGCTGACGTAGTCTCCGCGCACGGCATCGAGCACGCCGCAGCGGCCCTGATGAAATGTCACCAGCATGCCGGCGGTGATGACGACATCGAGAATTTCGCTGGTGATTCCCTCGGCTTTGTCATGAGCGCCGACCAAGCGAATGTGGATCGCCTCGTCGGTGCGGCTCAGCGTGGAGACCGTCCGTCCATCATCTCTGATGTCGCGGTGATCGGCTGCCAGGATTTCCGCAACCGCCGCCTGGCAGGGGAGGCCGTCAGGCAGCAGCCCGGTGATTTCGGTCGGGGTTGCCGCGGCCAGATCGACGTCCAGCCAGACGAAGCGGCCGGCAGCAATCTGGGCTGAAATCTCAGCCGGTTCCAGCAGCCCGCGGCTGTGGTCCCGGAAATCGAGAAATTCGGCATGGACGGCAGGATGGGCAGGCATGGCTGAGCGGGGAGGAGCGGCGGTAGCGGTTGCGATCATCAGTGTTCACTCCGGCAGGCAGGTCACGCAAGCAGTTGGTAGATACCACGCCAGACTGGTCCACCCCAAGTTCAATCAGGGCATTTTGGCGGCTGTGGCGAGGCCCAGGACCCCGCAAACTGCTGTCCCGTCCGGGGCCCAGGCCGCTCTATGATCCCCGGCGATTTGTCCCGTTCACTGGTCTCCGCTCCGGCCAGCCACGCATGCCGTTCACTCCTGACCTTCGTCGCCCCTCTGCAACAACCGGTGGATCGGGTCGCGCTGGGATTCCGCAACTGGTGCAGCGGACCTTTCCCCATGTCAGCGAAGAGCAGTGGGCCGGCTACAACGCGGTCATTCTGCTTGTCAGCCTGATTGCCATCGGCATGCTGGCGGTGGGTGTCGTGGTGGAGCTGACCCCAACGACCCGCTCGTTGCTTGCCTACGTCGATCTGGCTGTCTGTGTTGTCTTCATGATCGACTTCTGCATCAGTCTCGCACGGGCACCGAATCGCTGGCAGTACCTGCTGACCTGGGGCTGGATCGACCTGCTCTCGTCGATTCCCGCGCTCGGTTCACTGCGGTGGGGGCGGGCGGCCCGCGTGGTCAGAATCCTCCGGGTGATCCGCGGCATCAAGGCAGCCCGTTTCCTCGCCGCAATCGTCTTTCATAACCGGGCCCGCAACGCCCTGCTCGCGGGCAGCTTCGTTGCCGTGGTCGTTGTATTCCTGAGCAGCTTCGCAATCCTGCAGTTTGAGTCGCACAACGAGGGCAACATCACCTCGGCTGAAGATGCCATCTGGTGGGCGCTCTGCACGGTCACCACGGTCGGCTACGGAGATCTCTACCCGGTGACCTGGGAAGGGCGGGTGGTCGCCTTCATCCTGATGGTGACCGGAGCCAGTTCGTTCGGAGCCCTCTCCGGGCTGATCGCCGGCAGCTTCGTGCAGTCCGAGGACGATCATCAGGATGAACTACGGGACCTCACAGCTGAGGTCGCCACCCTGCGGCAGCTGCTCGAAAGCCGGGTGCTGCCGGGATTGGATGCTGAAGCAACCGGCATGACGGCAGACGATGCAAGCAGGGCCAATCCAAGGTCTTCCTCTGCAATTCTCACCCCCCAGCGTCGGGCGGCTTGAGTGGAGCTCCTCCCGACGGACGGGCGGCGGCCAGCCGGGCCGGCTGACTGCTGGTATGGCTCTGGTGGATGCGGCCGAGCGCCGTGTAGAGATCGGGCTGCCGGGCCAGCCCCAGCAGCGAGTGGGCAGCGATGTAGGCAATCGAGATTTCGAGCAGGCAGGTGTAGGTGCCGGTGATCTCCACCGCCATGATGGTGGCGGTCAGCGGAGTCCGGAACAGTGCCCCGATGCTCGCGGCCATACCAGCCACGAGGCAGACGGCATGAAAGTCGGCATCGATATCTCCGATCAGCAGACCGTAGCCCCTGGAAAAGATCTGTCCGGCCAGCACACCGAACAGCAGCGCCGGGACAATCAGCCCACCCGGCGCGCCGGTGGCGTAGCTCACTGCCGTCAGCGGTATCCGGGCTGCCAGGGCCATCGCGGCGACTGCCAGGGGCATGGTGTTTTCGATTGAGGCCTCGAAGAGCGGATGGCCAATACCGAGCACCGCTGGCTGCCAGAGCAGAATCAGGCCCAGCAGGCAGCCCCAGCCGCCGGTGCAGGCCACCATCACCCGGGGCTGGTCTGAGAATGCCTGGAAGCGTTTGGCGACCGCCAGCAGGAAGCCCTGAAAGAGCAGGGCAACCGCACCGGCCCAGAGGCCGACGAGGGCGAAGATCGGCAACTCGTGCCACGCCCGAAAACCGTCGAGAATCATCGGCAGTTCAAGCACCGGCCCGTGGAACAGCCGGCAGACCCAGTCGGCGATGGCACAGGCGAGGATCGTTTCAAAACAGTTGTGGGCGTGGAACGGCTGCCGGAGGAGTTCGAAGGAGAATACGACCCCGGCAAGCGGGGCGTTGAAGGCGGCGGCCAGGCCGGCAGCGGCACCGAGTTCCACTGCCCTGCGGCGGTAGTAGACGAGCTTCGGGCCGTACTGCCGGAGGATCAGGGCCGACATGGCACCGATCTGCACACTTGGTCCTTCACGCCCCAGCGGCATGCCCGAGGAGAGGCCGCAAAAGCCAGCCAGGAACTTGACCCAGAGAATCCGCATGGCCCGGCGGCCGCTGACGGTCCGGTGGGCCTCCAGCACTGCCGCGATCCCGCTGCCCTCCGCCTCGGGAGCGTAGCGGTGGACCAGAAATACCGCGGCAGCCGCCAGCAGGCCGCAGGCGAGAACCACGCCTCCCTGGGCCAGCAGCCCATGGTCCGTTGCCAGCACCGCCAGCTCCGCCCGGGTTTCTTCGGCCAGGTTCATTACCGCGTGGAAGGCGACTGCGATCAATCCAGCCGCCGCTCCGATCACCATCGTGCCGAACTGCTCCTGGAGCGGCGGCACGTCGTTCCGGCTGGGGAGATGGTCGTCGGACATCGGTGATTGCAGAAGGAAGCAGGGAGGCTGGCCCGCGCCGCGGCTGTTGCGGAGTCTACGAGGGCGCGAGGGAAACCGACTATCCCGCCGCTGCCGGGTCCTGGTGAGCAGCACGCCGACAACGCCACGGCGCATCGAATCTGAATGCCGGCAGGCTCAGCGAGGTTTTGTATGCTGATCGGCCATGATTATGCGTTGGCTGTTGCTGGTGGTTCCCGTCGCCCTCGCCCTGCGATTTTTCGAGGCTGAGCCGCTGCTGGTCTTTGCCACGTCGCTGCTGGCGATTGTGCCCCTGGTTGAACTGATGGGCAGCGCGACTGAGCAGCTGGCCCACCGGCTCGGGTCGGTAATCGGGGGATTGCTCAACTCGACGCTGAGCAACGCCCCTGAACTGATCATCGGCATCGTGGCCCTGCACAACGGCCTGGGCCGGGTGGTCAAGGCGTCGCTCACGGGCTCGATTCTGGTCAACCTGCTGGTCGGCCTCGGCTGTGCGCTGGTCGTCGGTGGGCTTGCCTATGGCACCCGGCTGTTCGATCGGAGCCGGCTGCGGACCACGGGGCTGATGCTGGTGATGTGTGGCTTCTGCTTCATCGTCCCGGCGGTGTTTCGGATCGGGACTCCGGAGGGCACCCGTGACCTCTCACTGGAGCTCTCCTTGATTCTGCTGGCCCTCTACACCGGCAACGTGCTGGTCAACATCTTCGGCCATCAGGATGAGAGCCTCACGCCCGAAACCGATGTCGGCGGGGGGCGGCCAACGGCCTTTGCTCGCAGCCTGGGAACCCTGGCTGTTGGTGCCGTTCTGCTGGCGTTTGTCAGCGATGCGTTGTCGGAATCACTCGGTCCAACCGCCAAGTCGCTCGGCCTCTCCGACACCTTCAGCGGTATCGTGCTGCTCGGCGGGGTGGGCGGCATCGGCGAGGTGCTCACCGCGATCCGGTTCGCCCGGCAGGGCAAGCAAGAACTTGTCATGGCGGCAACCGTCGGGTCGACCATCCAGATGGTGCTGCTGGTGGCGCCGCTGCTGGTGTTCACTGGCGTCGCGATCGGGGAACCGATGAACCTCGCCTTTTCGGTCTTCGAGGTGGTTGCCATCGTGCTGGCGATCGTGATTGCCCGCGAGATCATGAATGCTGGCCAGGCCAACTGGATGGAGGGGCTGGTGCTACTGGCGACCTACCTGATTCTGGCAATCGGCTTTTATCATCTGCCCGACGGCGTGGTTGCCCGCGATCGAATGGCGGCTGAGGGCGAAGTCGTCGCCCCTTTGCTTGTCCCAGCCCCCGTCCCCTAGAAACGGCGACTGGATCGGCAGGACGTTTGGAGTATCCCCGTCGGCTCGGGGGCGGTGAAAGTCTCGTCGCTGGGCGAGGATACGCCCAATGGTCCTCGAGCGTTCACCGACCCCCTTCGCCTCGTCCAGCGTGGCGTTGATGGTTGAAGGTGGCGTTGACGGTTGAAGCAGCCGGCAGGAGCAGTAGCGACTGGACCGGCAGGACGTCTTACGACGACGAGAGCGTCAGGGCATTTTCGATCAGGCCGATGTGGGAGTAGGCCTGGGGATGGTTGCCGAGTGTCCGCTGGAGCAGTGGGTCATACTGCTCCGGCAGCAGGCCCTCGGGGCCGGCCAGTTCCAGCATCGACTCAAACAGCGCTTCGGCGTCGTCCCGGCGGCCCGCCTTGTAGAGGGCATCGACCAGCCAACTGGCACAGATGAAAAAGCCCCCCTCCCGCCCCGGCAGGCCATCGTCGGCCAGATAGCGGAAGACCGTTGGACCCATTCGCAGTCGCTTCTCGATCGCATTGACCGTGGCGAGAAACCTCGGGTCGGTGCATTCGACCAGACCACTCAGGCCAATCATCAGCGAGGCGGCATCGAGATCGTCGCCACCGTAGGCGGCGGTGTAGGACTCGGCCGTGGGATGCCAAGCCTTTTCGAGGATGTCATTGGCAATGGTTTGGCGCAGCTGCTCCCAGGCCGGCCGCCGCCGGTCGAGGAACCGCTCGGAGATCCGAATGCCGCGATCGACCGCCAGCCAGCACATCACTTTCGAATGCACATGGTGCCGCCTCGGTTTGCGGATCTCCCAGATGCCGTGGTCGGGCTCGTGCCAGCGGGCCTCGACCGCCCCGACCATCGCCTCGACCAGCCGCCAGTGCTCGCTCGACACCGGGGCCTCGGCCAGCAACAGTTGCCAGACCAGTTCGGCAATCGGGCCGAAAACGTCGAGCTGCACCTGGCCCCGGGCGGCGTTGCCGACCCGCACCGGCCGGGAGCCGGCGTAGCCGGCCAGTTCTGCGATCTCGGCCTCGGCCCCGACCTCATGGCCGGTGACGGTGTACAGCGGCATCAGCCGTTCCGGGGCCGCCGCCCGGTCGATCACCAGCAGCATCCAGTCGAGAAATGCCATCGCTTCGGTGAAGGAGCCGAGCTTGACGAGTGACGATGCCGACATGGCGGCATCCCGCAGCCAGCAGTAGCGGTAGTCCCAGTTACGGATGCCGCCGAGATGCTCCGGCAGGCTGGTGGTGGCGGCGGCGGCAATGCCGCCGGTCGGGGCATAGCAGAGCCCCTTGAGAACCAGCGCACTACGGCGGACCAGTGGCCCCTCCCGCTTGGGCAGGTGCAGCCGCTCGGCCCAGGATTCCCAATAGGCCTTGGTCAGCCGGTACCGCTCCTGCGGCGAAATCGCCTGCTGTTCCCGCAGTGAGCCGGTGCCGTAGCGAAGCTCCAGCCGCAGCGGCTCGCCCCGCAGGGTGACCGTACCGATTGCCGTCTGATGGGGGCCTTCCTCGTGCAGTTCCCACTCGACGCCGGGCGCCCGCAGCACAATCGGGTCGATCGTGTCATCGATTTCCAGGCCGTCATCGCGGATGAGTAGCCGCGTTGGCAGTCGGCCGAAGTCGAGTCGAGGGGCGAAGGTGATCCGCACCTCGCCGCGGCCTTCGACCTGCCGGATCAGGTCGGTCCGACCAGCCCGTTGGGTCGGCTTGCCGGCGGAGCAGTCGAGAAAGTCAGTGACCGAGAGTTTCGACCAGCTGGTCTTCAGCACGAGCGAGCTGCCGTCGTACTGCTGCTGCGGTCGATCGTCGGACCCCTGGGCCGGCTCGATCGTGAAGTGCCCCGCCGCCGGACCGCCGAGCAGTTCGGCAAACAGCGCCGGCCCGTCGACCCGGGGTGCGCACATCCAGCAGACCCGGCCGCCGGGGGCAACGAGGGCCAGCACCCTGCCATCGGAGAGCATTGCATGCCGCTCAATCGGCACTGCGTCGGCACCGGCCAGATAGGCCTCACGGGCGCTGGCGAGCCTTGCCAGCCGGCGGGCCACCTCGGTCGGATCGCCAATTCGGTAGGTCGCCGTGCTCGACCCGGTGCCGACCTTCACCGCGACGTCGGGGCCGTGCAGCCGCACGAAGGCATCCTCGTCGGTGACATCATCCCCAAAGTAGACGACCGCGGTGGCGCCAACCCGGTGCCGGAGGGCGTCGATGCAGTCCCCCTTCGAGGTGTGCATGACCGCCAGTTCCAACACCTTCTTGCCCGATTTGACTTGGACCTCATTCCAGGTGGCTGCGCCTCCGAGTAGTTCCTGAACCGCTTCGTCGGCTACCGGCTCATCAACATTGCGATAATGGAAGGCCACTGAGGCAGGCTTGGGTTCGATGTGGAACCGCTGGTCGCGGGCGGCAATCCGGTGCATCTCGTCGAGCACTTGTTGCCGGAGTGCGACCTGCTGCTCGGTGAGAGTCCGGACGAAGTCTTGATCGAACTCGCTGCCGTGGGAGCCAACCAGCATTACTTGGCCATCGAGCGCGCTGAGGTTCGCCAGATCGGAAAGCGACCGCCCCGAAACCACGGCACAGTGGGTGCCAGAGAGGCTGGCCAGGGCCCGCAGGGCGATGATTGATTCCCGGACCGGTCGGGCGTCCTCCGGGTTGGCCACGATCGGGGAAAGCGTGCCGTCGTAGTCGGTGGCCACCAGCAGGATTGGCACACGGGCGATGGCCTCGAGGGCCAGATCGAGATCATCCTCGGGCATGAGGATCGGGGTGGGGGATTCATTCCCGGTCAAGAGCGGTCTCCAGCAGAAGTGGCGGCGGGCGGAAAAGTGGTGACAGGCTCCGGCTGTTCAGCTGTCAACGCCTGGGTGAAATCGGCCGCCCAGGTGAACACCGTCCGCTTCCGAACCCGCTGCCGCAGGCTCCGCATCCGGCGGACCTGTTCGGCCCGGGGCATGGCGATGGCGCGGTCGATGATCGCTGCCATGCCATCGATGTCATGTGGGTTGACCATCACGGCCCGATCGAGTTCGACGGCCGATCCGGTGAACTCCGAAAGCACAAGCACGCCGGTATCATCCCGGCGGCTGGCCACATATTCCTTGGCCACGAGGTTCATGCCATCACGAAAAGGAGTCACCAGCATCACATCGGCGGCCAGGTAATAGGCGACCAGTTCTTCGATCGGCAGGCTCCGGCGCAAGTAGTGCACCGGCACGGCGCCAACCTTCCCGAACTCACCATTGATGTGGCCGACCAGCTTTTCGATCCGGTCGCGGACCTCAATGTATTCATCGACACTCTCTCGCGACGGTACGCTCACCTGCACAAGCACCAGATCATCAACAGTGTGTCGGCCGCTCTTGAAGATCTCGTAGACCGCCCGCAGTCGCTGATCGATGCCCTTGGTGTAGTCAAGCCGGTCGACCCCGAGCATGATCGTCCGGTGGTCCCCGAGGTCGGCCCGAATCTGTTGGGCCCGGGCCATCACCCGGGGGTCGCTGGCGAGGGTCACGATCTTGTCGAAGTCGATTGAAATCGGATAATCGCGGGCCAGCACCCGCCGGCCATTGACGTTAATGGCGTGCCCGCTGCCCCGATGGATGGTGTAGCGGTTGACCAGTCGTACGAAGTTCTGGGCACCATGACGGGTCTGGAAGCCGATCACGTCGGCCCCGAGCATGCCCTCGAGGATGCGCTGCCGCCAGGGCAGTTGGGCGAAGAGTTCCACCGGGGGAAAGGGAATGTGCAGGAAGAATCCGATGCGGACATCGGGCCGCATCTCGCGGAGCATGCCCGGCACCAGCTGCAGATGATAGTCCTGCACCAGCACGTAGCCGTTGGGGGCTGCTTCACGGGCCGCCACTTCGGCAAAACGGTGATTGACCGCGACATAGGGAGCCCACCACGAGCGGTTGTACTGCGGGGTCTGGCAGGCGTCATGGTAGAGCGGCCAGAGGGTGCTATTGGAGAATCCCTCGTAATAGTCACGAACCTCATCCGCCGAGAGACTCACCGGCACATTGCAGAGGCCATCGTGTTCGAACGGCTCGAGGGCCGGCTCAGCACTGCCGGCCCAGCCGATCCAGACTCCCTGATGTTCCCGGAGGATCGGCATCAGCGCCGACACCAGGCCCCCAGGGCTCGTTTCCCAGCTGCCGTCGCCTGCCGACCGATGCACCGGTAGGCGGTTGGCGATGACCACGAGTTCGCCACGATTGTGGCTTACGAGCATCGGAACACCAGCGGCAGGGGGCAAGGAGAATCCTTTGAAGGGGGTGTCACGAGCCGCCAGGGCAGTCGCAATTCCACGGGCGGTCCGCCTTCACCACCCACTACGGCAGAAAGTATACACCATCCCGACAGCCGCCTGCAGCGCACACGTGGACGGGCAGGAGGGCCGATCGCTGGTCGGCCAACCCGTCAGAACGTACAACGGGTCAGCGGCGGTGGGCCGGCCCCGAGCCGGTTGGTCAGGACGCGCACGATCCGTTTGAGGTGATTCGGGTGAACGAATTTGTCGAACCGTTGGGCATGCGGGTGCTGATCCGCAAGGACGAGAGCCGCAATCAGACCCGGGGGGGCATTGTGCTTCCGGATCAGGCAGAGATTCCCACGATCACCGGGCGAGTGGTCGAGGTGAGCCTGCAGATTGAGCGGGACGCGGACTTCCCAATCGAGAAGTACGACAAGGTCCTCTTCCACCCACGCAATTCGATCCCGGTCGACTTCGAGCAGAAGAATCTGCTCTACGTGGTGCCGATCGAAGACGTCGTGGCGGTATTCAGACGGCATGACACCACGACGCCCCAGCGCCGCGGCAAGACCGACCCGGAAGAGACGTAGCTTCCCGGTCGGTCGCCAACCAAAAACGGAGAGGACGGGATTCGAACCCGTGGACCAGCTTTTGACCGGTCACGTCTTTAGCAAAGACGCGCATTCGACCACTCTGCCACCTCTCCCTCGGAGCGACCACGTGACCGGGAGGCTACAGGAGAGCCTCCGCATCGCGTTGCCGCTGGGGAATCCCTCTGGACGAGGGTCCCTCCATGCGGCATTCTGAGCCACACGCTCGCTGCATGCAAGGAGGCGCTGGAGTCACCGCGTGGAAAAGCTCTGCCCAATCCGCCCGCGGCTGCTCGCCCGGCTTGGCCTGGCCGGCTGCTGCTGTCTGTCGCTGTCGATTCAGCCTTCCGGCGCCGTTGCCGCTGACCGGTTCCATGCTCGGGCCACAATCAGGGCCAGTGAAGCCGCCGAACACATCACGGCCCTTGCCGATGATGCCCTTGAAGGACGTGAAGGGGGCCGTCGGGGTGGCCGGGCTGCGGGGGGCTATGTGGAGCAGGTCATTGCCCCGCTGGGAATGCTGCCGGCGGGCGATCAGGGGGGGTATTTTCAGTCGTTCGCCAGCAGTCATGGCACCCTGCGGAACGTCCTGGCGCTGTTGCCCGGGAGTGATCCGGCCTGCAGAAACGAACTGGTCGTGATCGGCAGCCACTACGACCATGTCGGCTACGGAAATGCCCGCAACAGCTTTGGTCCGTTCGGGTTTGTCCACAACGGGGCTGACGACAACGCCTCGGGAGTGGCCGGGCTTCTCGAAATTGCCGAGGCGTTGGTCGCCCTGCCCCAACCACCACGGCGGTCGATCCTGATCGCTTTCTGGGATGGCGAGGAACACGGGCTGCTCGGATCAAAGCATTTTCTCGGCAACCGACCGCTGCCACTTCGGGATCGCACGATCGTCTTTTCGATCAATCTCGACATGATTGGCCGACTTCGGCAGCAGCTTGAAGTGTTCGGCACCCGATCGGCGGTCGGTCTCGAGGAGTTGGTGACCCAGGCCAACAATCTGCCCGGGCAGGAGCCGCTGTCATTGGCTTTTGACTGGAAGGTTGAGGCCGACTCCGACCACTACCCATTTTTGCAGCGGGGAATCCCGACAATCATGTTCCACACAGGGCTGCACGACGACTATCACCGGCCCAGTGACGATGTTCATTTGGTCAACCTTGCCGGGCTTGAGCCGGTTGCCCGCCTCACCTTCACCACGCTCCTCCGTGTGGCTGACAGTGAGGAAGATCACCTGCCGTTTCGAAACCGCTGTCTGACGGAATCGAATGCCAGTCGGTCAAGGCTTGAGGCGAGGGCTGTGCTTCCAGCTGACAATCCAGGCCGCTGGGGAATCGGCACCCGGCTGGATGACGCCAACCCAGCCGTGCCGGTCGTGGTCGCAGTGAGGCCAAACTCACCAGCGGCCCGGGGTGGGCTCCAACGGAAGGATCGCATCGTTGCGATTGGAGGCAGCCCACTGTGGGATCAGCGGGACATGGTGGGCCGGCTTGGCAGTGTCGCTGCCGGAGGCAGCGTCGAAGTGATGGTGGCCAGAGAAGGACGACTGCTCACACTCGTCTGGCAGGACTGATCATCGCTCGGGGGCAGACAATCGGTTTTGCTGGTCGGAGGCCGGCCCGCGGGAGACGAAGCAATCAGTCTTCGTCGTCTTCCTCCCACTCTTCCTCATCGTCATCCTCCCATTCGTCGTCTTCCTCGTCTTCCTCGTCGTATTCCTCGTCCTCGTCCTCGTCCTCGTCGTCGACCTCTTCCCACTCCTCTTCTTCAACTTCCACTTCGTCTTCCTCTTCATCTTCCCCCTCTTCCTCTTCCTCGTCGTCTTCTTCTTCCTCGTCGTCTTCTTCTTCTTCAGCGTCCTCGTACTCGTCGTCGTCCTCGTCCTCGTCGCCCTCGTCTTCGTCCTCCCAGTCCTCGTCCTCGTCATCGTCTTCAGCGACGATGCCAGTGACGGGACCGTTCAGTTCGGTTGTTGAGTCGAAAAGATCATCGGCCAACAGCAACTCTGGAAGTTCGTTCCAACAGAAAACATCCGCTCGTGCAGCGTCTTGCTGCTCGCTGGGATTCAGAACAATCGTCACTGCTTCGTCTCCTGGAGTCGAGTCATGAAGTCGATCGTGGCTAGGAACACTTTCGAAATTGTGGTCGATGGTTGGCCGTCCGGCCAAGTCCCGGGTCAAAATTTTTGGCAGCCTCTGAGGGATGGTCGGTCTCGATTCAGCGGATGCCCTGCCGTTGTCGGCACGGCCTCTGTTGTTACCCGGCGGTTGTCAGACCGCCATCAGTTGCTTGTCGGCGTTTTCAGCCGACAACTTGCGTGCTGTTCACGAACAAAGCAGGGTTGGCGGCTTCGCTGCCGCTCGCCGTCCCGACTTGTCCACCAGCCCTCTAGTTGCGTGGGGCTCGGCAATATGCCAACGGCACCGCCTCTGTGCAACTCCCCGTGCGGAAAATTCTCAAGGCCCGGTTTCCCGTCCGGCCGGGTCGGGGTGGATTGGGACGACCGCTGCGACCGGCGGCAGATCCTCGATTCGCCCGAGACCAAAGACCCTCAGGAAATACCGGCTGGTAACGTAGACATTTGGGCGGCCAAGTTCTTCGCTGCGGCCTCCGACGGCGATCAGGTCGCGATCGAGCAATTGCCGGAGCATCTCCTCAGAACCAACGCCCCGGATCGATTCGATCTCCGGGCGGGTCACCGGTTGCCGGTAGGCGACGATCGCCAGGGTCTCCAGGGCGGCGGTTGACAGCCGATTTTCCGCCGGATATTCCAGGGCCCGCCTGACCCAGGGGCCGAATTGCGGCCGTGTGAGCAGCTGGTAGCCGCCGGCGAGATGTTCGACCCGAAATGCAGCCCCGGCCGCATCGAACAACTGGTTGAGGCTGTGGAGCAGGGTGCGGGCTCGGGTGGCGTCGGGTAGCCGAGCCAGCTTCGCCAACCGTCTCACCGGCAGTGGCTCACGGGCGACAAACAGCGCCGCCTCAAGCCGAGCCAGTTCCTCACTACGGGGATGGTTGCCGACACCATCGGCAGGTGTTTCCTCGGGCTTGGGCCGCCGATGAGGAAAGGATCGTGCCGTCCGGCGACGGACCGGCGGTGGCCAGGAGGCCCGGCAGGTGAATGGGCCCGACCGCGACTCGGCCCATCGCTGGCAGCCATGACGGTGTCGCTGCCGACTCAGCAGCCGCAGGCGGGACGGACGGTGGCGGGCGGTGGCAGGAGGCATTGGGCGGGGCCCGTCGGGAAACCATCGGGTTCAGCCTGTCGAGCGGGCTGTCAATCAAGTGTTTCGCTGCCGGGTGCAACTGCAGGTGATCGAGCACGAAAGGTTCGCTAACGTCGATAGAGCTGCTGGCCAGCGGTCGGTGGATTGGCGGCAATACGACGACGCCAGCGTCCAACCTGTTCAAGCAGATCGCGAAGCATTTCAGTCTCGGAAGCTCCGCTGGCGTGAAAAAGCCGTTGCAGCTGTCCCTCGGCATCGACTGCTAGCCGGCAGCTGCCGCGAACCCCGTCGCTCCCTTCGCCGCGGGACTCGATCAGCAGCCGCTGGGCTCCGGTTGCCTCAAGCTGGCGGCGTAGATCAGGAGATCGAGTCCAGCTGACGGCCTGCCCTTCCGGCGGCTGCTGAAACGGGCCGGCGGTGGTGATCGGGCTGGCCGGCGGCACCGGGGCAGCCACGCCCGGTGAGGGGGGCGGCCCGCCGGCTGCCAGCAAGGGGCCGGCGGAGGGAGCGGCGAGGTCGAGGTCGGGATCCGATTCCTCTGCGTCAGCCGGCCGGGCCAGTGACGCGATCAGCTCAATGGCGGGATCGAGCACGATCCTGCTGCAGTTGTCACGGAATTCAGGCGGCAGTTTGTGGGAAAACATCGCCAGCATCGGCACGACGATCATGCAGGCAAACATCAGCAGTGAACGAAATCTCATCGAGCGATCCAAGCGGGGACCGGGGGAATGGAGACGGTCCCGGGAACAGTAGCGGGCCGCCGGAGGCGGAACAACGTGAAACCGGCAGTCCCAGGTGACCAGACTCCCCGTAGTCGGCTCAGTTTTCCCCGTTCAGCGACGAGCCCAGGGGGACCGCTCTGAGCCAGAAGTCGACCGGCACCTGCCGTACACCCAGTGGCAGCCGCCAGGTCACCAGGGTTCCACGCGGCAGTTGCTTCCTTGAGAGACCGAAGCTCGCCGCGATGGTGAGCCCGTGGCGGTTCCGTGAGGTAACCCGGTGGCTGATGGCGGTGACCACGTTGCCGGTGGGCAGGAGCAGTTCCGGCTGGTGATCGGCCAGCCAGCCCCGGTGCGAGGCGAACGCCTCTGACGGTTCGGCGAACCGGGCCGAGAGCTCAACCCGGCCCGTTGCAGCGGCCGAAGCCGGACCGCCCGCCACGATCGACCAGTCATCGCACCAGACGGACACTCCCGCGAGGCTGCGGGATGGCTGCGGCGAACCGCTGGGGCTGGTTGGCAGGCTACCGTCGAACTCATCCAGTGGCAGCATGAACCGGTGTTCGAAGCCGGGCAGCCAGCAGACAACTGTCCCCCGGAGGCTGGCGAGCACGTCGACGCCGGCCGGAGCTGGTCCCAGTCGAATCGGTAGATCGACCCAGTTCTGCTCCCCTGCCAGCAACGGCTCGACCGCGGCCCGTCGGCTGGGCAGTGGTACCGCCGCACCCGCCGAGCCCTCTGCCACCACCGAGGCCAGCGGCAGCCGCAGGAGCACCGGCCTGAGCGGCGGCTGCCACCGCAGCCTCAGCAGCAGCCGGTGGCCGGATCTGTCGAGTTGGTCGACCCGCTCAACGGCCATACTGAACGGGCCGGGAGCGGTCGCGGGGGCTGTCGCGTCAGCCGGCTGTTGCTCCAGCAGCCGATTGGTTGCGGTGACTGCAATCGCCTCGGCGATCAGCGGCAGCCGGAAGGCGGCCTCCCCCGTTGCGGCTGGAATGGCCCGTTCGATCGCCGGCAACGCCGGCGGACCGAGGGCGAGCAGCTGATCGACCGCGGCATCCCGAGTTGTCAGCTTACCGTGGGACAGCCGCCGAATCAGTGCCGGCGGGCTGTCCGCCGGGGCGGCTTCGGCTCGCTGCCCCAGCGGCATCGCTAGGATGAACAGCAGCACCCCGCCACCCACCCACCAGAGCGGCGTCCACCGGCAGTGTGCCACCTCTGGACTCTGCATGGCTATTGCCTGGACGATCTTTCAGATTGTGTGAAGGTTTTGCGACGGCACAGCCTCACCGGCGGCGACGTTTCATACCGGCAAGGGTATCATTGGGCCATCAGGAGTTTCATCCCAATTCCCTTCTCGATACGTCCGGGCCCGCAGGAACGCATGGCGACGATCGCGATCAGTCTGTGTGGGGAGGGCCGGGGGCATGCCACCCGGATTGCGACGCTGATTGAGCATCTGGAGCGGCGTCACGACATCCGGGTCTACAGCTCGGATGACGGGTACCGGTTTCTGCAGCAGCGGTTCGCGGTAGGCCATCCCCGGGTGAGTGTCCATGAGATTCCGGGGATCGTCTTTCAATACAGCGGTGGCCGGCTCGACGTCCCGCGGTCGATCCGCGCGGGACTTGATTATCAGGCCCGCCAGCTGGGTCCGCTCGTCGATCAGATGATGGCCGATCTTGAGACCTTCAACGTCTCGCTGGCGATCACCGACTTTGAGCCGGCACTTCCGCGGGCCGTGGCCCGGCAGGGGGTGCCGCTGCTGAGCATTGACCACCAGCACTTCCTGCTGGCCTATGAATTGGACGCACTGCCCTGGACCCTGCGCTGGAATGCCTGGCTGATGAGCCATGCGGTCTGGATGTATGTCAGCGGTGCTGCTGAGACCGTTGTCTCGGCCTTCTTTCGGCCGCCGCTTCGTCGGGGCTGGGAACATGTCAAACAGGTCGGCCCCCTGCTTCGGCGGGAGATCACTCAGGCTGTACCGAGCGACGGCGGCTACGTGCTGAGCTATCTTCGCCGGCACACGCCGTTCCGTGCGGTTGAGACCCTCGCCCGGTGCGGCCTGCCGGTGAAGGTCTACGGCCTCGGGGCACGTGACCCGATCGGGTCACTGTCGTTTCAACCGATTGATGACCGGCAGTTTGCCGCTGATCTTGCCGGCTGCAGAGCCGTTGTTTCGGCTGCCGGCAACCAGCTGATCGGTGAGGCGATCCACCTCGGCAAACCGCTGCTCGTGCTGCCCGAACGGGCCCATGGTGAGCAGTCGATGAACAGCCATTTTCTCCGGTTCATGGGCTGTGGTGACTTCGTGCATCTGGAGGATGTCACGGTCGGGGATATTTGTCGATTTCTGGAGGGCGTCGATCGCTACGCCGTCCCGCTTGCCAACCTGGCCGGCACGATGGACGGCACACCGCGGGTGCTTGAGATCATCCAGCACTGGCTGAGCCAGCGTCTCAGCGATGCTGCCTGAAAGCTCGCCGGCGGATCGAGTGCCGCTGCTTCGCTGCGGCCCCGTCAGCCCCGCAGAAGTTTCGCAATGGTCGGCAGAAGAGCCCGGATGGCCCGGCCCCGGTGGCTGATCAGGGCTTTGACCGCCGGTGCGAGCTGGCCAAAGGTGCGGTGATATTCAGGCACCATGAAATAAGGGTCGTAGCCGAAGCCACCCGCACCAGAGGCGGCCTCGGTAATCCGGCCGCAGCAGCGGCCCGAGCCGGTGGCCCGAATCGTTCCCGTCGGATCGGCCAGGGCTGCATGGCAGGCGTAGTGAGCGGTTCGGGCCGGGCCGGGGATTCCTGCCAGCTGTTCCAGCAGGAGCGCGTTATTGGCCGCAGCGGTTGCCGCCGGCCCGGAGAATCTGGCCGAATAGATCCCCGGAGCGCCCTCCAGGGCATCGACCACCAGGCCGCTGTCCTCACCGAGCACCCACTGCCCCAGGACGCGGGCCTGCTGGCTTGCCTTGAGTGCGGCGTTTGCCGCGAAGGTGGTTCCCGTTTCGTCGACCTCGAGGGCCATGGGAAAGTCGGCAAGCGACCGGCAGCTGATGCCATACGGTTCAAGCAATGGCGTCAGTTCACGTTTTTTGCCGGCATTGGTTGTGCCCAGCACAAGGATCGGACCGGCGGAACTTGGCATGACGATGGTCGCTGCGGCAGGTGAAGGCGGCCGCCGCCGCCGCCTGTGGCGACCACTAGCGTCGGCCAATTGGCAGCCTGGGCACATCGACAGGCCGGGGCTGCAGGTCCAGCAGAATACCCTCGATCCGCTTGGGAAGAATGGTGCCGGCTGCCAGCTTTTCTTGATCGGGGCCGAGCGTGCTGGTGATCCGCACCAGTTCGGGGTGCGGCTGGCTGGAACCGTCCTGTTGTTCGATCACCAACTGCGAAAGACTGCCGACGCAGACCATGCTCGATTCACGGTCGTGAAACTCCCAGGCCTGCCAGCCCTGCTGCCGCAGGGCTGCGGTGAGCCGGTGGGCCTTCTCAGCCGCCTGGACCAGCCGGCTTTCAAACCCGGCCTCGTCGGCCGCCGCCTGATCCTGGTCGGCGAAGGTGCCCGCTCCGGTGAAGGTGGCGACCCGCACACTGTACCGGCCCGGGCAGTTGAGCAGGCTGTGCTCAACATCGGCATTGATCCCAATCACGAACTCGTCAAGCTGCGGACGATTGAAGTAGTCCGCGGGCAGCAGTGGATTGGGAATCATGAAAGCGAGTCGCATCGGCCCTCTACCGGCCTGTTTGTCGAGGCCGATCATCCGGCGGAAGTCGGCAAAAGCGCGGCTCTTGCCCTGGTCGCCCGCGAGGGCTTCGGGCTGCAGGCTTTTGATCGTCGCGAGAGTCTTCTGAGCCCGGCTGTCGTCGCAGGAGGCGAAGTCACCCACCATCACCGCTACTTCGACCACCTGCTGGGAGTTGGCGTACCGCATCCGCTTGGGGCTGCCATCGGGATTGAGCCCAAGCCCCCGCTGTGCCCCGGTGAAGTCGAAGGCCTGCTCGTGGGTGTAGGCCTGCATCCGGAACCGGCCGCGAAGTTCCTGCACGAGGCGGCGGGCGTCATCCCGGGCACCAACACCCCGAAACGTCGTGGCCAGCACAAGCCAGGGGCCGTCCTGCTCCGACAGCGGAAACATCGCCTGCGGATCGATTTTCTGTTTCGTGAACCAGGTCGTCGGGAGCCAGCCGCTCTGGGCCTGCACCGGTGCAGGCCGGCTGGTGGTCGGCAGGCCGATCAGCAGCAGGAGCAACAAATGCCGGAACGACGATCGCAGGCAGTGGCGTGACACGGCAGCGGTGATGACAGATGGGGTGAATCGGTGAGCTGACGAATGAGAGCGGACGATAGCAGCCGACCAGCGGCTCAACGAGAGGAGTTTTGCCCGCCGCGAGACGCCTGCCGCCGGCCGGCTGCAGCAATCGGGGTAAGATGTGGGAAGTGGTCAGCCTCAGTCGGTGGCCGGTCGTGTCTTGCAGAGGCAGCAGCATGCAGCCAGATCGAGTGCCCCCCACCGGTGAACGCGGCACCATTCTCCGGGCGGAGGTGGGGCTGGTGAGGGCAGGATTGCTCGTCGGCTGGTTGGTCCTGCTCACACTGCCACCGGCGGTGCTCTGGAACATCCGCGATCGGTGGCTGGCTGATCTCGACCGCCCGGCAATTCAGGCACACTGGGACCGGT
>Ga0180431_10001480_pt1 | contig 32877 bp, 42 predicted proteins | sample SS_ome_11_FD_132459 | JGI IMG/M metagenome (GOLD analysis project Ga0180431, IMG submission 132459) | Hypersaline lake sediment archaeal communities from the Salton Sea, California, USA - SS_1_MS_1 metaG | ecosystem: Environmental > Aquatic > Non-marine Saline and Alkaline > Hypersaline >... | reverse complement strand
TTCATTGACACAACATCAGGAAGCACCACTCCCCGTATGGACCAACAATAACGTAACTGCCACCGGCTACTACCATTCGCTGCCTCTGGTGGCGTAGACTCACAATTTGGGATACACACCCATATGATATTTTCCGTTCTCAACCGAGTTTTTCGGGCAAGCCGTTGGCCCAGGCGCAGATGGTGTCCCAATCGCGGATGTCGTTGACCGGCATCCGTTTAAGGCCCGGAACCAGGTTATAGGGAAAGGTCAACTTGGCCGGATCAAACTTGCCGCCGAACAACTCGACCGCCACCGGCGTCAGCCAGGGGAATTTGGATAGCACCTTGTCGAGTTGCGCTCGCGTTTCCGTCCAGTCTTTCTCCTTGTCCTCGGTCGGGCCGAGGGCGAAAACGGCTACGGGCATTTCCTCCAGAACTGCGCGCTGTCGTGACAAAAAATCGCGCGCTTCTTTGAGCCAATCGAACATGTACAGCGGCGCGCCCACCACCACCGCGCGGTAACCATCCAACGTCCGTACTTGCTTGACGGGTTGCACGTCCACCGTCAGGCCGCTCTCCCGCAGCGTCGCCGCAATCTTTTCGGCGACTTCCTGGGTGGAGCCATAGCGGGTGGCATAAGCTACGAGGATTGAGTCTGACATCAGTTTCTCCTTTCGCTAGAATTATACTTACATACTACGAAACGCGCCAGACCGGGTCGCATCGGTGGTTTTAGTTGTCTGCACGAGTGGCGGCACCGCACGGCTGCGCGGGCCAGGCGGCAGTCGGCAGAACTAATTTAGCCCCCCATTCGTTAGCACGCGACGACACACACCTGAAAACCAATTTCAACACCAATGAGACAACTTCAGTTGAGGATATAGGAGCAGCGTGGGATTACAATTCGAGTGGGATTTGAACAAGGCAGTGACCAATCTAGGGTGGCATCAGGTCTCGTTTGAAGAAGCCGCTACAGTGCTCCAGGACAGGCAGCCAAGCCCTAGATTCAGAAAGTTTGTGCGCTTCCCTGCCCGTAAATCCCGGAAATACATTGACTAATTCCACAAGTACGTGTATAATCCAATTAGCTTTTTGGTCTTTTTGGAGACATTACCAATGAAACTCACTGGCCGGCAGGAAACGTTCATCCAGCAATTATTGGACCTGTATCGAGAATTGAATGGGCCAATTCACTACTCAGAACTGGCTGAACGCGTTGGGGTCAGTCCATTCACGGCGTATGATATGCTGCGGGTCCTGGAAGAAAAAGGATTTGTAACATCAACCTATCGACTGGATTCGAATAAACCCGTTGTTGGGCGCTCCGAGATCGTTTTTCTGCCCACCGAACAAACCCATCGTTTATTTGTTAAACTCGCTGGAGATGCCGATCTTGATAACTGGGAAACGGTCAAGGTGCAAATCATGGCCAGCATCCGGGCCGGTGGTTTGGATGACGAGATTGACCTGGCCGAAGAAATCCTGGCCCGGGTACCGCCTGATGTACCAGAATTGCTCCGCTACTGCATCGAAGTGATGAGCATCGTCATTCTCAGGCTGGGCAAAGGCACTGGACGTACTATTTTGGCGCAACACCTGCCCCAAATTTTAGAATGGCAAGGGAGCATCACGCGCTCCGGCCTGATGCTCCTGGGTGGTTTTACACTCGGACTGCTGGCCAATGAAAACACCAATGATGTGGAATGGAATGATTTGTTCCTGGCGCATATCCGCCGTTACCAATCCATCATCATGGATATGGAACCGCGTTTATGCCGGCAATTGGGAGATAGGATGATGGAGGTAATTGCTCCCATTTTGCAAGCCTAATTTTTTTTGATCAATTTTTTGGTCTTTTTGGAAATTTTACCCGTAAAAAGGGAAAAATCATGGAAACCATAATCGAAGCACAAAACTTAACCAAACAGTATTCAAAAAATAATCGCGCCAGGCTGGCCCTGGCAAGCATTGATCTTACCATCGAAAAAGGACAATTATATGGCATCATCGGGCCGGATGGCGCCGGAAAGACCACCTTGATCCGCATCCTAGCCACTGTGATTGAGCCAACCGCCGGGTCTGTTCAACTGGCAGGATTCAATTTGAAGGATCAGGCCGAACAAATCCGATCAAAGTTGGGATATATGCCGCAGGCATTTAGCTTGTACCCAGACCTGACCGTCCTTGAGAATCTGCGCTTCTTTTCCAACATCAATGGCGTTCCACCCCAAAGGCAAAACACTCGAATTGAAGAACTATTGAATTTTGCCGGGCTATCCGATTTTACATCCCGGCGCGGCAGAAATCTTTCGGGGGGGATGCAGAAAAAATTGGCGTTAGCCTGTGCTTTAGTACACGAGCCTGAAATACTTCTCCTCGATGAGCCAACCACCGGGGTTGATCCCACCTCCAGGCGTCAGTTGTGGCAATTGTTGGCTAAAGTGATTCAACAAGGCAAGACCATCCTCGTCAGCACACCCTACATGGATGAAGCCGAGCGCTGTAGTCGTGTGAGCATGATGGATCAAGGCAAGATATTGGTCAGCGGCGCACCACAAAACCTAACCCAAGAGATGCCATTCCGGATTATTGAGGTCAAAGCCAGGCCGCGTAGCTTACTGCGCCAGATCGCCGATCAGACCAAGGGGGTTTTGGGGTGGCGAGCTGTTGGCGACCGCTTACGCCTTTCGGTAGCCGATCCAACTGCAATCCAGGACAAAATCAATCTGAAACTGACAGCGGCTGGGGCGAATATCAGCATTTTACGGGAAGCTCCCACTCAAATGGAAGATGTTTTTATCCACCTGGTTGAACAACGGGAGGAAAACAAATGAGTGCGGGAAAATCAATCGAGGCACATCAGCTAACGCGCAAGTTTGGTGATTTTACTGCGGTAGATCAGGTGAGCTTTGAAATCCCTCAAGGGGAAATCTTTGGGTTGCTGGGACCCAATGGGGCCGGAAAAACTACATTGATCCGGATGTTGTGCGGCATCCTTACACCGACTGCAGGAGAAGCCCGCGTCATGGGTTTTCAAGTTCGCAGCCAGCCGGAACAGGTCAAGCAGCAGATTGGCTACATGTCTCAAAAATTTTCACTTTACAACGATCTGACGGTATCTGAAAACCTGCGCTTTTACGCAAACTTGTATGGTGTACCCCTCAATACTCTCAAAACCCGTCTGGCAGAATTGATCGATATGGCCGGTTTACGCGGCCATGAAAGGCAATTAACCGGTAATCTCTCTGGCGCTTGGCGTCAAAGGTTAGCGCTGGCATGTGCCATCGTTCATAAGCCGCCCATGCTGTTCCTCGATGAACCAACCGCCGGAGTGGACCCGGTCTCTCGGCAAGAATTCTGGGAAATGATTTACACGCTGGCCGGCCAGGGGGTGAGTGTGCTGGCTACCACACACTACATGGATGAAGCCGAATTCTGCAATCTGATTGGGATGATGTACCGGGCGCGCATGATCGCGCTGGCAGACCCAGATACCCTCAAAAACACCCTCCGGGGGGTGTTGTATGAAATTGATTCTCCAAATCTGGGACAAACCGAGGCAATTCTAAAAGACTTGCCGTTTGTCCAAAATGTCGCCATACACGGAGTGCTCCTACATGCCCTGGTAGAAAAGGAAAACGATAATGAACAAATGGAAGCTGCCCTACAAGCCCACGATATTGCTGCACGGATCGAACGCGTTTTACCATCCCTTGAAGATGTGTTCATCTATTTAACCGACCGAGAAAATTGATCGCATGTGCGAGCTGAACTTGATTGAGCCAGGAGATTAAAATGAAACCATCTATTCGTCGCATGACAACCATTGTTCACAAAGAGTGGCTACACGTGATTCGTGATGTGCGCGCCCTGGTGCTGGTGATCATCTTACCCGTGATGCTACTTATTTTATTGGGATTCGCTGTATTGAATGATATCAAAGATATTCCATTAGCCGTATTTGATCAATCGAAAAGTGATCAAAGCCGCCAGATGATCGAGCGTTATGTGGCCAGTGGATATTTCAAATACACAACAGAAGCCTACAGCGAGAATGAACTTTTAGAATTGTTGGATAAAGGGGTGGTTCGCGCTGGGTTGCTGATTCCTGAATGTTTTGGCAGAGAAACAAGTACCGCAGGTTCCAGCCCAGTGGTGTTTTACATCGATAGTACGGACCCGAATCTGGCGCAAACCTCACAACTTGCAGCAGATTTTGTCAGCCAATCCACCGCCCAAGAAATCCTGGTTCAGAGGATTACAAGAAGCGGATTACAACTGGATATTGAACTTCCTGTGAGTACACATATCCAGTTCCTTTACAACCCCAACATGCGGCGGATGGACTTTCTCCTTCCCGGCCTAATAGGGTTGATATTACAGGTACAGGCGTTGTTGCTGACTGCTTTTGCAATCGTTCGTGAACGAGAACAAGGCACATTGGAGCAATTGATCGTCACGCCGATCAAACCCTGGGAACTAATGATAGGAAAAATTTTCCCTTATGTAGCTGTTGCCGCTGTCAATCTGGCCATGGTGCTAATTACCGGTGCATTGGTATTTGGGATGAAAATTAGCGGGGATATATTTCTGCTGACCTCGTTATCAGGCATTTTTCTGGTAGGGTCTTTGGGATTGGGCGTGCTCATCTCGAATATTTCGCGCACCCAGATTGAGGCGCTTTATCTGGCCGTATTCATCATTCTTCCCGCAGTGATGCTCTCCGGTTTGATCTGGCCGCGTCAAAATATGCCCTGGTTGGCGTATTATAGTGGATACATCTTGCCGCTCACTTACTACTTGGAGATCATTCGCGGCATTCTGCTCAAAGGCGTTGGAGCCGCCTATCTGTGGTCGTGGATATGGCCCATGATGGTTTTCAGCATTCTTGTGTTTTTTGCTAGTGTGTTGATCTTTCGCAAACATTTGTAACCTAACCCAATCAATGTGAATGGAGTAAAAAATGAAAAAGAATATGTTAACCCTGGTGGCGCTGATGTTGACCGTCTTGAGTTTTAGTATCAGCAGTTGTACTAGCCTGAATGACCAAAGCACGAACCAATTAAGCGCATCTGGCACGATCTCCGCCAAAGATGTCAAAATCTCATCTGAGACTGGTGGCAAGGTGATAGACATTGCCGTAAAAGAAAGCGATGTGGTGACACAAGGAGATATTCTCTTTCGGCTCGATGATGAGATTGCCCAGGCGCACTACAATCAAGCCCAGGCGGTAGTCGATACTGCTCGCGCGACTGTCGACGCGGCCAAAGCTCAGCTTGTCGGCGCTCAGGTGCAGTACGAGCTTGCGGTCCAGGCTGCTCGCATGGAGGAAATTGAAGCGCGGAATAATGCCTGGCTAACCCTCCAGGATGAGGAAATTGACTTACCGGTCTGGTATTTTGGAAAGGATGAGCGCATCTTGGCCTTGCAAACTGAAGTTAAAGATGCTGAGGCAGATCTGGAGATTAAACTTGCTAATTTAGAGGATGTACTTGAGGATGCCAGCAACGATGCTTTTATCGAGACCGAGAAAGAACTAGTTCAAATGCAGGAAGCCTTAAAAATTGCGCGTATGACACTACAACAGGCTCAAGCTGCCAATGATGATGAACTCGTTGATGTAGCCCAAAAAACCTACGACTCGATATGGGCTGATTTGAATGCCATTCAACGTAATTATAATGGCATGTTATCTACCGATGCCGCTGAAAATGTGCTAAAGGCTCGCGCCAAAGTAGCCGTTGCTCGTTCCCGACTGGATAATGCCCGAGATCAACTAGTCCTGTTACAACAAGGTGAAGATTCGTTGCAAATTAAAGCAGCCTTTGCCGCTATAGAGCAGGCCAAAACAGCGGTGACACAAGCTGAAGCGAATCTGGCTCAGGTTCAAGCGGCACGCGAATTACTTGAAATTCAAATCGAGAAAACCATTGTTTACGCGCCTATGGATGGGATCATTCTCAGTCGAAATCTGGAACTTGGTGAAACCGTAGCTCCCGGTGTTCCGGTGATGGTCATTGGGCAGTTGAATGAAGTGGATTTGGTCGTGTATATCCCGGAAGCTGAATATGGAAAAATCTATCTCGAACAACAAGTTTCGATTACAGTTGACTCATTTCCGGGAGAAACTTTTACCGGTCAGGTTGTACACATTTCAGATCAAGCTGAATTCACCCCAAGAAACGTCCAGACTGTAGAAGGGCGTCGCGCTACGGTCTATGCGATAGAACTTCGAGTCCCCAATCCTGAAGGAAAACTAAAACCAGGGATGCCCGCAGACGTCACATTCAACATCAAATAGCAAACTAACCATTAACAAAGAACCCCGTCAACTGCCCGGCAGCCAGAGCGACATCAAGACCAGCGGCCAGGGCCAGAGCGCGGTCAGGAATGGCTGGCAAGGATGCGAAGACGAACGTCCCAGGCCGTGACTGGCGATTGCCGCAGCCATCCCGATCAAGACCGGCACGAACCCGTCGCCAACCAGCAGCAACAGGATGACAGGCAGACCGAGTACCCATCCACCATAGCGGTGCTAGCGGTGCTGGACGAAGAACAACGACCAGACCAGGAACGCCAGCCCGACAATAACAGCGGCAACCCCGGTCACAAACAGGTTAGAGATGACAGTCTTTGAAAAACGACAGGACACTATGGAGCGCCCACTCAATGTCTCTTTTGGGGCGGGCTGGAGCGCGAATACTCATTTGCCCGGGACGGACTGGTCAGCGCGACAAGTGCTTTATACCCTTAATACCTGCAGCAGTTCCTCTACCGTGGCGTGTAAATCTCGCCCTCGTCCGCGCGCCTGGGCTGCGGCGATGACTTCTGCAGGGAGCGAGGCGGCAGCGGCTATCCCCAGCTTGAAGGTTAGCAGCATGGTTTGATTTTGATTGAGACACTTCCTCCTCCTTAATTGTATATCCTGTGCGAGCGTCACAGAAGCCCAGGCAAGCTATGTCTGACCCCCAAGCAGCCCTCTCGCCCAAGCCGCAGCGCGGTCCACCTCACCCCGCTTGAGTGGCCCCTTTCGAAGACCCTTGACGAAAAAGCCTCCTGGTGCGCCTGCGAGCGTCCAACCCTTTTCCACGAGCGCGTCCGCCATCTTGGGCGCAGCGAACCCACCCCAGCGTTCGAGGAACCCCCACGTCAACCGGGTGTCGAACGTGGCTGCTCTGGCGCCCTCATGGGCCGGCGGCCCAAGCCTCTCCAGCAGACCCTGGACCGCCTCTGTTGGCAAAGCGCCGTGAGTCGGCGTCCCGATGATAAGCAGGTCAATGGCCTCCAGGTCGCCTGCGCTCACCTGACCCACGCGAATCACCTCGACCTCGCCGGGAATCGCCTCGCCGATTGTTTGAGCAATAGTCTTTGTATTCCCATAGATCGAGTCATAAACAATCATGATCTTCATCGTCTACCTCCCAACGACCATAGGACATCCATCAGTTTCATCGAGTGTACCCGACGTGAACCTGTTCTAGCGGCCCAACACGAGGTACAGCATAACGCCGCTGGAGAGTGCGGCTAGAACCGGCACAACCTGGTGCACCCTCAAAACGGCGACCGCCATCGGCTTCTCGGAACTCAGAAAGCCGCCAGAAGCGACCACGGCTAGGAAACACAGCCCGGTGACCACGATACTGATCCATTCCGCCGTGTTCAGCGGGACGGCCTGATGCCGCTGACGAATGGTCATCAGGAGAAAGATTCCCCCCGCCAGCGAGATGAGCTTGTGAACCGTGGAGATGGTCACGTTGAGCGGCCTGCCGCTCCTGCTCAGCCAGATGCCGGAAAGGAAGATAAAGAGGAAAAACGATCCTGCGGTAGTGGCTCTTACGGTAGTGTTCATGTTAACTCCTGTGGCCTTATGAGGGTTTGTTGACGGATCGGCGGTCTCACAGCAACTCTGGCGCCACCAAGACCACGTGTCCGATGACCTGGCCGCTCTCCAACAGCGCATTGGCCTGGGCCGCTTCCAGGATGGGAAGCTTTTTCATAATAACAGGCCTAATCTTGCCTTGTTCGAGCAGTTTGAAGAGTGCGGCCCAGTCCTCCAGATATCTACCTCTGCCAAACTTGGAGGTAGTCGTTCCATACAGCTTGAGGGACCTACCGTTCGGCGCCAGGTTAAACAGGACCAGCCTGGCCAAAAGACCCAACAAGCCTGAAAAGTTCAGCGGGTTGCCGTACTGCACCCACGTGCCGCCACGTCCTAGCAGCGAGAATCCGCGATCGAGATAGCCCCAGACCATCCCATCAAACACTGCATCAAGTCCGTCGGGTTCCGCCTCACGAATCACCTCGACGAAATCCTGGGTGTGGTAATCGATCGGCGTCGCGCCGTGCTTGTTCAGGATGTGGTGTTTGCTGGCAGACGCAATGCCGTACATGGTGAGGTCGGCCAGTTTGCCGATTTGGAGCAAAGCGGTTCCGACACCGCCGCTCGCGCCAATGATCAAGACCTTGTCGTCCGCCTTGACCTGTGCAGATCGGTGCATTGTCTGATAGGCAACGATATAGTTCAGGATCAGCGTCACCGCTTCTGCCGGGTCCAGCGTCTCGGGGACGGAGATCAGACCGTCTTCATCCAGGATGATATACTCCGCATAACCTCCAGAGACGGTCAGGGCCCCGACCCGGTCGCCCACTCCGGCCCTGGTGACGCCTTCGCCGACTGCGTCGATATCGCCAACGATGGCATAGCCCGGCACGAACGGTATCTTGGGCGGGATCGGGGTGTGACCGTAGCGGGCCTGAACGTCGGGCATACTCACGAGCGTGGCAAGGTTCCTGATCCGCACCTCACCACCTGACGGTGAGCGCAGGTCACTCTGGACGACCTGGAGGGCCTCCGGGCCGCCCCTTTTGGTCACGACGACGCTCTTGTAGCGCATGTCTTTTCCCACATCTATACGGATATCAAGCCTACAAGTTGCTCCAAACCGGATCGGGAGCCACACGTGGACTCTGCGATTCCTGGGATGGTGATCTTGCTATCTTGTATCATGCCCCCTGTACTGGGTCTTGTCAAGACTCTTGGAGGGTGATCCACACATGCCCAACGCCAAGAATCACAGTGGCCAGAGCCAGATACCAAGCTCCAAAGAGAACGGATGCCGCCAGAAAGCAGACGATGGGACTGATCGCCAGGGGGATCGGCACCCCCAGAAGTCGATCAAAGAGGAGCGCATACCTCCGGCCTCGAAGGAAATACCTGGCCCAGCCAGCATAGTAGAACAGCAGGGCCAGCGCCGCCACAACCAGAGCGACAACCTGCCGAGGGCTCTGCGCCTCTATCCGGTAGAAGAACGGGATCACCAGGGCGGCGATCCGCCCCACCCATTCCAGGATCTCCATCAGCCGGTGGAGTCTACCCGTCGAACCAACGCTGCCTTCGGGCTGCCCGCGCGGTGGAAAGAGCATCCACAGCAGATTGGGCAGCATAATAAGGATCGGGATCAACCCCCCAGGCAACACCTCAGCCCTCCCCGGCGTTCCACTGAATGGGCAGCGCTTTGCCATTGACCTTGTTGGCGAACTTGACCGCCGGGTAGCCCAGGAGGACCGTGCCATAGATACGCTCGTGCCGCTCCATACCCAGGCGTTGCCGGGCCTTCCTGGTCCGGGTGAGAAAGATCTGGCCAGGTCCCCACATACAACTCCCGATCCCTTTGGTCTGGGCATAGAGCACCATGTTGTAGAGCGCGTATTGGGCGCTGGCCTCGGACAGGGGGTGTCTTTCTGTCACCGATAATGAACACCATGGCCGATACCTTATGGTCGAAGGTGTAGCCCCGTTCGGTGACCACTTTGAGCTTGGGCTTGTTCAGCAGGTAATCGGGGTTGGGCCACAACCGGCTGAGCAGCGCGAAGAGCATCATCGGCTTGTAGAACAAGCTGAGGATCTTGGCCGAAAAGCTGACCATGATCTGGTCCAACGCCTCGGCCATGGCCTCGTCATCTACCACCACGGCACGCAGGTGGTAGTTGTTGGTCGGCGCATAGATGCCATAGCTCACGATCTCTTCCAGGAGAGGACGTTCGATCCTTTTCCGCTTGAACCGCCGGATCGTGCGCCGTTCCTTGAGTAGCTCGTCGATCTGCTCCGGCGTGGGCAGACGACTCCCGTCATAGGCCTCCGGCGGCGTGGAATTCCAGGAGATGGCCTGCTGGGGGCAGATAGCGATGCATTGCGTGCAGGTGCTGCAATAGGCCAGGTCAACGCTGGGTGCGCCGTTCACGAGTGTCAAACAATGCTCGTGGCACACCTTGACGCACAGCCCGCACCCTTCACACTTCTCTCTGTCTACAACGATCATTCATCCCTCCACAAGTCAAACCAACTGTACGCCAAGGATGGCAACGGCCAACAGGCCAGCAAACTTGAGACTGTTGACGACGAAAAGCGGCAGATTGGTACAGAACGGGTTGCTGGCGCGAGCCAGATACTCCCACTCACGATAGCCGTGGGTCAGCAGAGCAAGGCCGACCAGGAAATAGAGACCATAGGGCGCGCCTCGACGGGCCAGCACTAGGTAGAGCAACCCCAGCCCGGCCACGATATCGAGCGTAAGAAAGAGATCGTTCTTGACCGAGGTCCAGGGATTGTCGCCCGCACTCAGGGTATGCATACCGACCAGGAGTGCAAGCGCCTCACCGGCCATCGTCAAACCAGTCAACAAGCTCGCTATTCTGAAAGGCAAAAAGTCCATCTCGACTCCGTTCCACCGACAAATGGATTCCTCAGATCGGTTCCTGTTCCGAGTTCTCCGCCCACATTGCATCGCTGGCGGTCAGAACCCACCGCTTGACCGGTCTGAATCGCTTCAGGATACGGAAAAAGGGCACGGACACGATCTCCTGGTTGGCGCGGCGCTGGGTAAACGGCCGGATCCGTCCCAGGGTAGCCAGCTCGCGACCGGCCTGCTCATGGGCGCGGCTCATCCGTCTGGCAGCGGTGGTAGGATAGACAGCGGTTGATCTTGAGCCGGGCCAGGGTGACGACCTCACACGCTGCGTCGGAATCGCTTGCACCTCGGAACAGGTGGTCGACAAAGAAGCGAGTTTGTCCCCAGTCCCCCCGGTAGCTGGCATCAATGGCCAAAATGTTCATGGTATGTCGAGAAACGGCAAGACCAGCCGTACAATACTGGTCGAAAGCGGCTCGCCAAAAGCTAACAGACCGATGAGGCTGTGGGTTATCGCCGTCCACTTGGCCGATCCGGTCCTGTAGGCCACCCAGCCATAGGCCAACCCGAGAAACAAGGTAGAGATCACAAAGGGCAACACACCACCTTCGGCAGGAAAGACGAGTTCCGGCGAGACGTGTGAGACGGCAAAACCAAAGGCGGGATAGAAACAGGCCAACAGGACATCCTGGCGAAATGCTTTGACATAGGTCCCCCGCCAAAGGACCTCTTCGCACGTGCCATTGACGATAGTGATGGGAGAAAAGAGGACGACCCATAGGGACACCCTGGTGAGGTTCGGGATAAAGTAGGCCACCACAGCGCCAATGACGGTCAAAGCCAGGAGGGTGATGAGGAACCAGTTCTCCCTCCTGAATAGCGGCGATTCTTCTCTGAACAGCGAGAGAAAGCCCTCCTTTCCAAACAGGACGAGCGGCACGCCGACGCACCAGAGCCAGTAGAAGACAAAGCCCAGTAGATACCCCAGGTCAGGACCCAGCCGCCGGGCCAGCGAAGTGAACACAATGGCCGTGCTCGCGGTAAGCAGAATGGGCAGGATGAGCAAAAACACCCTCTTTGAACGGGTCAGTTCCACGTTTCACTCCTGCGCGCGACCTGCTTGGGGCACCGAAAGCACCAGAACTCACTCCCGGCCATAGTCAAAGCCACTCCGGGCCAGGTTTCGCCATCTCCGCTGGCGATGCCGGTAAAAGACCTGCCCATAGAGCCACACCAGCGGCGTCAGGATGCCGGCCTCGATCTCCAGCCGATCGGTGTAACGCGTCTTGCCCGCCGGCGTCCCCTCAATGACCACCAGGTGGTCCCACTTGCGCACCAGGTCGCCGCGCCCTTTGTCACAGACCTGATACGTCTGATTTGTATGCGCCGGGTCCGGACCGGAAAAACGAACGTCGATCCACTGTTTCCCCAAGGGCAAAAAGCCCAGCAGATTGGTCCGGCAGAGGTACGCCTTTTCCTCCCACACGTCCGGCCAGACTGGCGGCTCAAGCGGCTCAAAGAACAGCAGCGGTCGGGTCACGTGTTTCATCAGCCGCGTGGTCTGCACCTGCTGCCACGCCTGGTCCGGGGAACAACCCAATTCCGTCGAGATCTCTAGATGCACAGATCACCCTCCGACCAGATACACACTCAAGCTATCAAGAATCAGCAAACAGCCTGGAGAAACCAGGATAGGGTACCAGGGGAATGACCTCAAACGTGACCAACTCTTGTTTGACCAGGGGAAGTGTGCCAAGCACCCGCTCCGCCTCCTGGGCGTCGGCGCATTCGAGCACCAGCACCGCCTCCGATCGATCCTGGCGAAAGTACAGCTCACGAAACACACCAGCCTGGTACAGCTCCCACACCTTGGCCGCCTCGGCCTCCAGATGCGGTCGAAACTGCTCTGCGGTAGTCCCTGGGACCTCTCTCTCCAACGCGAATAGTTTCATACAATCCCCTCCAACGATGAAATCAGGCTCCGTATAGACGCCACACGCTCGGCGCTAGTTTCGGCAACCTGGCACAGTATCCCTGCGTCTTTGGTAAAGCGGGCGGTTTCGTCAGGTACTTCCACATAGTAGACGATCAGCTTGTTCAGTCTCTCTCCAAGATCGGGCCAACTGGCGCGCAACGGCGTCACTGCTGTGAGATCGGAATCCACCATGTTGCTCAAGCACTCTGCGAGCAGATCCGTCGTACGACTCCACTCTTGGACGCTCTGACCGGCCTTGGCTTTGAACCCTCGGCGGGCTATGGGTCGGGTAAAGAAGGGCAACTGCTCGAACTCGGAATCCGTCTCGACCAATACGTCTCGTAGACGTCTGCTCAGGGATAGCGCCTGTTGCAGCGCCTGAGCGCCATCAAGATACACCGCTGGAGCGACTTTCCAATGTCTCGACCGTGGCCCTGGGCGTGTCGATCAAGCCAGCGCGCTCCAACACGGTGTAGCCATCTACAATCTCACCGTGGTATTCGTCTGCCAATGCTACAGTCAAGTAAGCCACAGCCACAGCCGCATGAACTGCGGGCATCAGTCCCTCATAGGCTGCATGAAGCGAAACCTCGAGGAATTGGTCGAGTATGAGGCCCAGATAGGGTGCAAGCTCTTGAGCAACACTCCGGATACCGGGTGTATCCACCATGCATGCCAATGCCAAAGGGAATAACCCGCACACCTGTTTCGCCCACCTCGGCCGCCAGCGACTGGCTGAAGGTAGCGATGCCCTGCTTTGAGGCAAAGTAGGCCGACAGGTAGGGCATCGCCTCGGCAGAGACCATGTTGACGATCGTACCGCGTTTGCGATTCAACATCTCCGGCAAAAAGGCCTTGCACGTGAGAAATGTGCCTCGCAAATTGACTGCCATAACTCGGTCCCACGTCGCCGTGTCCGTGTCCAGCACAGAAACAACCGGACAGACAATGGCGTTGTTGACCAGGATGCTGGTCGGACCAAACGTCTCCTGCGCGGTGCGCCTAAGCCTGTCCACCTCGGCTGCGCTGGACACATCAGTTCGGACAAAACAGGCATCTCCTCCGGCCTCGACAATGAGTTGCTCTGTCTCCAAACCCTCGTCGGAGAGCTCGGCAACGACGACGCTCGCACCCAGCCAGGCAAAGGTGAGCGCCGTCGCGCGGCCAATGCCCCGCCCGCTGCCGGTGACGACCACCGTCTGGCCAGCCAGCTCACCTCGTTCTAACCCCACCGCTCGGATGGTCGTTTCATCAAACCCAGTCAAGACTCCCCTCCTTAGCGGCACATCAGGTCAGCAAAGAATCCAGGCGTTCGGCCGTTTCCTGCCAACGGCTGACGATGTCCAGTTGCTCCTTGAGCTTTTCCGGGTCTTTTTCGTAACCTGCCGCCAACTCTTGCAGACGCTCGTAGTAACGGGCCAGTGCGTCGATAGGAGTATGGAGACTTGTCAATGTGTCCAGGTCACCCTGTTCCAGGCAGTGCTCCAGGTTTTCCAGCGCTGCCAGCCATCGCTCGACCGACATGCCAGCCTGTTTTTTGAAATCGCGGACGACCCACTGCCGCTCAAAGAGCGGGCGTTTCTTCCAGCCCTCCGCCTGCTCGGCCAGGGTGGTGCGCACGTCCCGGCACAGGGCCAGGGCCTGTGTCAGTTCCTCATCGTCAAGTTCGAGTGCTTTTGTCTCCGCTGCCTGTTCCGCCAGCGGGATGGAGGCGGCCTGCAAGGCCTGGACCGAGCCCAACTCCTCGCCCCGGAAGCGCTCGGCCAGGGCGATAGCGGCGGCGAACCCGGCGCCGGCCGCCTCGGCAGAGATGAGGTGCGCCTCGCTCATGGCATAGAATTCTTCAACCGTCTTGCCATAGAGCGGCGCCAGGGTCGCGATGCCAGCTTCAGCGCCGGGCGTGCGCACGATGCCCGGGCCGATGGTGAAGGCGATCACGCCCGTCCCTTCGAGTTCGGCGTCGAGGGTGCGGGCCAGGTGCACCTGGGCGGCTTTGAGCGATTCGTAACCACCCATAAAGGCCTCTCCCACCGATCCAACGCAGACAAAGACGCCATAATCACGCTCGATCATACCGGGCAGGAAAGCGTGGGCCAGAAGCACCGGCCCGCGCAGGTTGACGCGGTAGCTGGCATCCCAGGCCTCGATGGGCACCTTGTGAACCGCACCCAAGGGCGTGATCGTGGCGTTGTTGAGCACGACGTCCACCTTGCCGTGGGCGCGCAGGACCCGCCTTGCCATCCGCGCGATGCTCCGCTCGTCCCCGACGTCGGTGTGGACAAAGGTTGCCGTGCTGGCGCCGAACTCGGCCGTGACACGCGCGGCGGCGGCCCGGCCGGTGTGGGTATCGATCTCGGCCAGGATCACGTGCGCACCCAGCCAGACCAGCGCCCGCGCTGCCTCAAAGCCGATGCCCCGCCCCGCGCCGGTGACCACGGCCACCTGCCCGGCCAACGACTCCCGGGTCAAGATCCCCATTCCAATCAATGGATCGTTTGGTTTCATACGTGTCCTCCAGGCCCACTCCCTCCCAACAGCATCTGCCTAACGCTCGCGGACCCCCATCGCCTCAGCCTGCGGGCACTGGTGTTTTGCATAACAGTGTATGCAAGCCACCCGGGGAAAGATGACAAAAAAACGGTACAAGAGCAAGGCGAGCAACCCGGCCAGGATAACGAGCAGCGGCCAAGAAAAGCCCAGTATCAGGGCCGGGATCAGTGCCAGGATGGGCAGGACAAGAGAGAACAGGTACAGGTTGTTGGGGCACAACAGGCCCTCGGCCCGCTGTGCAAAGCGCTTGGGATCTCCTTCCTTGGCGAAACGCTGGGACACCACATTCAGGCCCGAGACGCACAGACTGCCTTTCAGCCGGTAGTATACGCAGTGGGGGCAGACGGCCACAGGCATCACGACGTACATCTCGGCAAAGGCAAAAACGAGGTAGAGCAAGCCAACTGTATAGCCCACCCAGGGCCAGGATCGATATCCAAGCATAATTCCGATCCCGCCGAGCAGAAAGTGAAGTATGGTGGATCCATTGTAGAGAAGGACGCTGGAAATCGGGTAACGCTTGTAGAGTTCGGCCTTTGTCTCGTTCATCACATCTATCTCTCCTTTTCCTCCGCACAGAGGTTTGATACCGCACGCTTGCGAAGCCTGTTCGTGCCCCCCAATGCCTTCTAGCGGATAAGAAACGCCACAGGGAGCGCATACACCGCCAGGGTTACTATGCCGCCGAGCAGGCCCGCGACCCAACCCCGCTCCAGGGTCCGCCAGGCTGCCATAACGAACAAAGCGGCTATCCAGATGACCGCGATCAACTGATAGGCGGCAGGAAACCAGGCGCCTGGGCCGAGGAGCCAGTTCAACACCGCGTCCGGCTGTACGATGCCCGCCAGCAACATCAAGGCCAACGCCAACTCGACCAACATCGTCGTAAAGAAGAAGGGGATGACAGAAGCATAGGCGATGCGGGCAAAGGCCAGGGAAAAACCCGGCGATCTACCCGATAGACGACCTGCAAGCATCAGGACCCCTGCCGTCAGTCCGGTGGTCGCAAAGAACAATGGGCCTTGATACCAGATCTGGACCGGATACTGCGCGTCGACGGCCAGGGGCAGCACCGAGGGCGCCGCGGCCGGGTAACCCCGGGCGATAAAGATCGCCAGGATGAGGGTGTACACGAGCGTGATGAGCAGCAGGAGCAGCACCCCCTTCCTGAGCGCCGCCGGGTCCTGGGCCAGTTCACCCAGGGTCCGCCAGGGGCGGACCGTCATCCCTCCAAACGTCGACCAGAATCCCGTCGTTCGCTTTGGTTCCTGTGATCCCATCAGTATGCCTCCCGTGAGGGGCTTGGACACTTTTGGATAGCTCCTTCCCTCTCACAGAACCAGATAGTCCTCATCGTCCAGGTAGAGCACGTGGACCGGTGTGCCGGACGATGGCAGCGGCTCGCCCTCCAGGTCCTTGCGGAGCTGCGAGTCTTTGCCCTCGACCCACACCCCTGTCTGCGGTGAGCGAAACCCAAACCGGAGATCAAGCACAAAGTCGCCGTCGCTGTCCCGGTGACCGGAGCAGCTAATGACCTCCCCGGCGATCCGCTGTCCCTCTCGGCTTAACCTGCGCCGCCTGAGGATCTCACGCACCAACGGCCTGGCGAAAAGAAAGACGATTCCATTCCAGACCAGGCAAAAGCCGGTTATGGCCAGCAGCTCACCGAGACGACCTGGTTCGATGGTCGCGATGTCAGGGTCACGACGCGCGTAGCGAACGGTAAGCGACTGGCCCACACTCACCGAGTGATAGGTCGCTTTTCCCACACTCTCCTTGACGGTGCGCCTCTTGTCGTCGGCAACAAAGCCATAGGTGACGTAATAGGTGTCACCATCGTCAGACTCGATCTCGCGGCCAAGCACCTCACCTTGGGTCTCGACATAGCTGGTGCTGAGAACAGCAAAATGCGCCCATTCACGAACTACCGCGCCTGCGATGAACAGACCGGCCAGGACAAAGATGCTGAAAAAGAGAAGGAGGCAGCCCTGCCCACCAACCGGCAGCCTGTGACTGGTGCCCAGAGCAAACGGCTCATTGTCTGGATCGAGTAGAAAGAATCCGTGATTCTGCATTCAGCGCCCCCTTGAGGTCTGTTCTTCACCTAGTTCTCCAGGCGGTCGGCTACTCGAACCTGAACCGCCACACCGCCAGGCCAAAGAACACGATCCCGTAGGCCAGCAACATCCCCGCAGGCAGCAACACCGACTCGATGCCCAGCCCACGGATGAGGATATTCTTGAACCCATCCATCGCCCAGGCGACCGGCGAGACGTGCCCGATGGTCTGGAACGTCTCGCCGGTCACATCCAGCGGTACCCACGCACCGCCCAACCCGGACAAGACGAACATCGGAATGAGCGAGAAGATGATGGCTTGCTCCTCGCTTTGGGCCATAACACCGATCAGCAGGCCCATAGCGGCGATACACGTCACGGCGCCGAATGTCACCAACAGCGTTGCACCGATCTCGCGCACGTAATCCAATTTGAGCACCAGCCATCCAAAGAGAATGAGCATGATAAACTGGATAAAGACGAGGATGAAAATCGCCATATAGTGCCCGACCAAGATATGCACCCGACGCGTGGCGGTCGTCAGTAACCGTTGCAGGGCGCGCGACTTGCGCTCGGTGACGATGATCTGTGCGGCGGTCAACAGGCCGGCGATGGCAAATTGGAGTATCATGCCGGGCGAGGTGTGCGCCAGGGATGCCCGGCTATCCAGCCATTGAATGGCGCTACTGGTCGTTTCGACGACGGCGATGGGCGGTTCTTCCCAGGCCGACAGCGCCTGCTCGAAAGCATAGTCGAATGGCACCCGGTTGCCGACGGTCTCTTCGATGGCAATCGCCGTGCTCGCCGCGCTGTCCAGCCGGTTGACAGTCGCCAGAATCTCGGCCTGGACCGTCGTCCCGGTCGGGGCGGCGGTATCTGCGATCAGAGTGAGCCGGGCGCGTTTGCCGGACACGGTAGCTTTGCCGTACCCGTTCGGGATGACGATGGCAGCGGCCAGTTCCTCATCGGCGACCAATTGCTCCAGGTCGGAAACGGCGCGCGCCGGGTCCCAGTCCAGACGGATGACCTCCGAGGCAGCCAGTAGATCGTACAACTGCTCGCTGAGCCAGCTCTGATCTTGGTCCAGGTAGCCGACCGGCAGGCGCGAGTCCGTCTGACTTTCCCCGAAACCGCCAAAAGCGTAGCCGAACAGAAAGGTAAAGACCACCGGCATGATGAGCAGGAACATGAAAACCTTGCCATCGCGCACCATTTGCAGCAGGTCTTTTTGGGCAATGTCAAAAATGCGAATCACGTTACTCTCCCATCGAAAAAGTCACACGTACCGGCGGTTGAAACGCCACACGCCGATGACGAAAAAGGCCACACTCCATACCAGCATGGCCAATATGGTCGGCCACACATCGCTGGCCAGCGCGCCGTTCATAACCTGGGACAGGCAGCGCACGGCCCAGCCCTGGGGCACCAGCAGCGAGACCGTGTCGCCCAGGCGCGCGGCAGCAGGTGAATTCATCCCAAAGATGCTGATCATGCCGAGCATGCCGGTGACGGTCAATACGCCGCCGAAAATCACACCGCCTTGCTTGGTCGTTTTGAGGAACGAGTTGATACAGATGCCGAACGTTGACGCAATGAGCACGATGCCCGCTGCCGCCAAAGCCACCATGTCTGGTCGGCCCCATTGAATGTCAAAGATCAACCGCGAGACGACGATCAGTACCACCACCTGCACCAGTACGGTCAGAAAGACGGCCAGAAACTTGCCGCTCAGGATGGCGGCCTGCGGCGTGGGCGTGGTGAACAGGCGCGGCAGGGTGCGTTCTTCTTCCTCCTTGAGGATGCTCTGGGCCGTGGATGCGCCGGTGAAAAAGGCGTAGAAAATCATCATCGCGCCCATAATGGCGCCGACGATGCGCTGCAACATGGTGTCGTCCTCTTCCGAGTCCGGCGTAGCGGTAGGCGTGCTCTTCTTTACGTCGAGCAGGGCGTCCGCCGGGTCCTCGTCCTGCACTAGCGAGATGTCCATATACCGCCAGACAACCTGCCCGACCATAGCCTGGTCGTCAGGAGGTGCCTCGTCCAGGAAAACGTCCACGGCGATACTGACGCCTGCCATCCCATCCATGAACTGGTTGATGAGCGCGCGGATGATGCCCGGCCCGATGGTCAGGGTGGGATCCTGGTAGAACTCGATGATGGCTTGTTCATCGGGATCGGCGAACTGGCGGGAGAAATCGGTCGGGATGACGATGGCGACCTGGGCCGCCTGCCCGTCCACCGCCGCGCGGGCGGCTGCCGCGCTGGAGACCAGCGAAACCTCGACCAGCTCTGCTATCTCTTCGCTTTGCAGGATGCTGACGATCAACTCACCCATCGTGCTCGCTTTCGCACCGCCAGGGATGTTCTTTGTGCTAATCTGAAGCCGGGGGCCGCCCTCGTCGAGGTTGGCGATGACGACTTTGGTTCTGGGCAGGTCAAAGCCACCACCCTGGGCGATGTTGCCGAACATCAAGTAGAACATCCCCGTCATCAGCAATGGGATACCGAACATGAACACCAGAGCGAACGCGCTGCGGAAGGAGCGCAGCATGTCTTTGATCGCAATGTCGAATACTTTCATCTTCTAGTCACGCAAGGCCTTTCCCGTCAGATGCAGAAATACTGCTTCGAGATTGGGCTCTTGAATGTCTACCGACGTGATGCGCACACCCGCCTGCGTGGCCGTCTCAAACAGGCGGGGCAACACCAGGTTGCTATCGTCCACCAGCAGCTCCAGTATACCATTCTCGGCGGTCACCTGCTGCACACCCTCGATCGCCTGCCACTGGCCGATCACCTGCGCCGAGTCGGTGCTGATTTCCAGCGTGATGCGGTCCATCTCGCCCACGATTTTGACCAACTCGTCGTGCGTGCCGCAGGCGATGAGCTTGCCGTTGTCCATGATGGCGATGTGGTCGGAGAGCTCCTGGGCCTCTTCCATGTAGTGAGTGGTGTAGAGCACCGTCATCCCCTGCTGCTTGAACACCATCACACTGTCCAAGATGTTGCGCCGCGATTGAGGGTCAATGCCGACCGTTGGCTCGTCCAGGATGAGCACCTGGGGACGGTGCAGCAGCGCGATGCCGATGTTCATCCGCCGCTTCATCCCGCCAGAGAACTTGCCCACGCGCCCCTTTTGCCGGTCGGTCAGGCCGATGAGGTCCAATACCTCGTTCACCCGTCGCTTGAGGGCCGCGCCGCGCAGACCGTACATCTTGCCCCAAAAGTTGAGGTTCTCGCGAGCCGAAAGGTCCTCGTAGAGGGCGAGCTCCTGCGGCACAACGCCGATGGCTGCCTTGACGTTTATCTGTTTACCCCTGATCGAATGGCCCATCACCTGCACGTCGCCCTTGGTCGGCGCCAGCAAGCACGAGATCATCGAGATGGTCGTGCTCTTGCCTGCGCCGTTGGGTCCCAACAGGCTAAAGATCTCCCCCTCGACCACCTCAAAACTGATCCCCTGCACAGCATAGACCTCACCAAAGTCCTTGTGCAAATCCTGTACCTGAATCGCCTTGCCGTCTGTCATAGAACCCCTCTCTCGAAAGTGAACAAGCCGTTAGGCTATGGCCTCGCACGGCCACTGCCCGGAAACGTCAAACGTCCTATCATCCCCCGAGGACTTTGCAGCGTCAATCTATGCACCGGTGCGTCAGACCGCATCCGGGCCTAAAGCCCAAAGGAAGGCCACCGCATTACGAGCACGGCAATCAAAATCGCTCCGTTGATGAGTACGGCAATCGCCCCCTGATCGGTCAGCCGCTGCATCTTCCCATCCCAGAAGAGGAGAACGATAGCTCCAGAAAACGCAGCCGAGGCCACGCACATTGGACGCCACCAGGCCTGCCCCGCAAACAACCCGATGCCGCCAAGCACAAAAGCGGCGGCAGCCAACACGTAGGAGAGGCTCGCCAGCAATCTTGTTGCCTCATCTCCCAGGAGCTTGGCGAACGCCCACGACCCGTCAGGCCAAACCATTTCCGGGCGAAGCTCAAGTAACCTTCGGCTGTGTGCGGCGTACAACAGGTGAACCAGGCCGTGCAGCACCATAAACACGCCGGTTATGAATCTGGTCATGGAATTCCTCTTTCATATTGGGAAGGGCTTTGAGAAAGAAACCGGAGAGTGACTGACCGTTCACTGGGGGGATCTCTCTGCATAACAGACGCAGTCTATCTGGGAAAACGTATTCTCCCGAGCCATTATAGATCATTCCGCCTTTCCGCTATTGCTTGAAGAGGGCGTAGCCGGTCACGCCAATCCCTGCAACGTAGAGCAAACTCTGAAGTACATTGACCTGCCAGCGTGCGTGTCCCACCTCTGCGGAGGCGATAAAGGCCATCACCTCAATAAAGCCAATCACGAAGAACAGCAACCAGAAAGCCCATGTTTCGCCGGCGACCAGGTTTTTCCGAACAACCGTCCACACCAGCACTGAGACCACGACCGAGCAAGAGTTGTACAGAATGGTCAACGTATTGAGCGAGGCAATGACTCTGGCATCCAGCGCCGCGATTTCAGGCTTCTCAAACACCATGACCAGCAATGGGGAATCCGCGTCGAAAATGACGAGCGTGGTCAGAATTAAGGCGGCGAGGAGGAAATTGATGCCGCTCCAGATTGAGAGAATCGTCGAACCTGTCTTGAACATGTTTGCCTTCTCCTTGTGATGTGGTTTGACACCCAACTATTGCTCTATTTCTGGTATGACTCTCCTGAAAAAAGCCTAGAATGAGCAGGCCCAAGCCGGTCGAAGGGGGTGCATCAAGCGCAAACACGCTCGCAATTGGGGCCAGACGAATGCGAAAAAAGAAGACGCAGATTGCTGCCAGGTGCTTTTCGTTGCTTTCTGGTTCCCTTTTTCTGCTCTGCCCGCCTCTTTCTGGCTTATCTGATAGCGGTGAATCTGCCGCACATTGTTCATGGCAGATGATTCCGTCATAACCATACTCACGCGGGGGTTGCCGCGTACTGGCACTTTACCATTTCCAAACGGATGTTTGACTGCTCGGACTGTTGCCTCTACGGCCGGTCGCAGATGTCGCTCTCTGGTTCGCTCATCTGCACACCGTTGGCGACGTAGCGCTACGTTCACGTCCTGTTGGGAAAACCGCAGCACGTTTTCCGGTCGACGCTTGAGGGGCTGGGTGGGACACTGGTCGCGGAGGGGACAGCTTTCGCAGTCGGATGAGTCGAAGGCAGCGCAATAGCGACCTTCCTTGCGCCCGGCGGTGACTTCTGCCTGTTGGCCATGGGGACAGGTGACGCTCTGAGGTTGCCCATCATCGGCACCCACCTGCCACTCGAAATCCTCCAGGCCCAGCTTCTCTGCCGCAGGCTTGCGCCCTCGGATGGCGGTCTGAATCTGCTGCACCTGTTGCTCTTGCATCTTCTCATCCACCTCTGAGCTGTTGTAGCCGCCGTCCGTGTGCATCTCGTCTACGCCTGTGCGTTCCTTGAGGCCAGGCAGTGCCTCGGCCAGCATTGCGGCATCATCTGTGTTATTCGACTCGGTCTGTACTTTGACGATCAACTGAAAGGGATTCTCGGGGTCACAGGTTTCGGTCACGTTGGTCACGTAGCCGATGTGATCCTGACCCCGCTTCCGTCGATAGGTAGCTTCCCAGTCGTCAGGGGATTGTAGGCTGTCAGCGCTCAACTCCTCCCCTTCCCTGGCGCGCAGTGTGCTCTCGTCGACGGAGAAATGCTCTTTGAAAACTCGTTCGAGAACCTGATAAGCCGGTTCGTTGGCGTGCTTTGCCTGCAGTTCCGTCGCCAACTTGTGCATCAACTCGCCCGCTCGTTGCAGATGTTCCGCATACGCTTCTCTCTTGATGGAGTAGATGTACTGGCCTGAAGTGCCTTTCAGATAGGCCTCAAAGCTGTTGGCATATCGCCGTTGGTCGCCTTCATCCAGCATCCGGTGCACTCGTTGTAGTACCTCGACCAATAACTGCAAACGCGTCGTCTGACGAATGTTGCTGGCGACGAGCGTGCTATCCATGCGCAGCTTGTGCGTCTTTAGATTGAAAGCGGCCACCTGCTCATCTGTAACTTGTTCGAACGCTTGGTCGATCAGGTTCTCGCCACTCTCTTGCATGTGCTTGGCGACGCGATGGCGAAAGTTGTACACCGTGCGCAGGTCGAAATGCCCTGCGCTCAAGTCCCGGTGGCCTACAGCATAGCGCACTTGTATATCGAAGCAGAAGTGATCGAAAGCTTCCTCGTCGCTCCAGCCAAAACCGGCTTTGAGTGTCTCGAATCCGATCAGTAGGTTAACCGGCGTATTGGGACGCGAGGCTTCGTCATCTGAGTAAAGCACGGCAAAGGGTTCTTCATCAATGCGACAGAAGAGCTCGTCATAGAAAGTGCCTGCCCAGGATTCTTCCGGGCGCGCTTGTTGCTTTTTCGGCAGGGAATCAATACTGCTGAACAATGGCCATTGAAGATGCTGATCGTTCTTACGAAACATACGGGTTCTCCTCGGCGAAGTGTGGCGCTATTTTACCACACTTGCATGAGGGGCGAAAGCCCATCTTTTTTCAGGGGAGTCGTTGGTGGAACTCCAATTATCTACCAGGAGCGCAGGTCTTTCAACTCATTTTAGCCAGACTCATCTCATCCTCGGTGAGAATCTCGACGAGGCTTTTGGGGGCTTTCGGAAGCACCAACCATTCGAAAAGATTGGTCTCTGTGTAGCCTTCCTCTGCTAGCCAGGTCCCGAATGACCTGAGGGCACGTACGTGGCAGCGGATAGTATGGACAGACAGACCACCCTCCTGTGGAGGCGCGTAGGGGTGATTCTCGAAGCGTGTCGTGCGACCTTGTAGGAAAGCGATAAAGTCGCGTCCGTCCTCAAGCATGAGATCGCGGATGGCGGTCGAATGCCCATCGCTGGACAGGAATTTGTAGAACTGACCAAGCATACCTGTGTACCACTCGACCGTCTTGGCGGATCTACCTTCCATCTGCTTGGTCAGCACGAAATACTCGATGAGCCGGTCTACTGTTGTATCCATCTTATCTACCTTTGCCTGCCTGAAACTTCTCGTCTTCATCTTCATTTTACCTCCTCCTGGGCGAGAATCTATTGTCCAGTGGACAAAACCTCGCGAAATAGAAAATCGAGTCAGGTTAACACTTTAGTCTCGTGTCAGTCACTCACTTTCTAAAAATGGGGCGTGAAGCCCGAAAACAGGCCAAAATTGACCCCCAAATGGGGCATAAACGCAAAAAACCCGCCTTTTCAGGCGGGTCTATCCTAAGGTGCCGAGAGACAGATTTGAACTGTCGACTCCCTGATTTTCAGTCAGGTGCTCTACCAGGCTGAGCTATCTCGGCGCGAGGGTATTCTATCCCAACTGGTCAAGATTGTCAAGCAGGCCGGCGATTTTCCGGGCCAGTGCCAGCGCCTCGTCCCGCGTATTCACCTCTCCGGCGGCCTGGGCTTCTCTCAACGCTTCCAATATCCGCCCGATCTCTGGCCCGGCGTCCAGTCCCAGTCCTGTTATCAGGTCGCTGCCCGTGATCAGCGGCGGCGGAGCCACCGTTTCCTCGTATTGATCAAAATAGTGGGTCAGCAGTGTCTCCACTACCTCCAGCCGGCGCGACCAACGCTGCTCCTGGAGGCTGGGGCCATAAGTCGCCAGGTGGTCGGCCAGGCTGAGCAGTACAACGTCTACCCCAGCGCAGCTCGTGGCGCGAAAGTAGCGGTAGACGGCGCGGCGGGTGACCTTCTCGGCGCGGGACAGGTGGGCCGGACGCAGGTGTTGGCCGACTATGGTGCGTATCCGTTCCGCCTCGTCGCGGCTGAAGTGGAGTTTTCTCATCCGCGCCGCTGCCATTTGAGCGCCTATCGGCTCGTGGTTGTAAAAATGGATGTGACCTTGCTCGTCCTGCGACCAGGTCTGGGGCTTGCCCACGTCGTGCAGGAGCGCGGCTAGTTTGAGTAACATTGCACGCTCTCGCCCGCCGCTGACTTTTACGCTCAGATGAGCGTTCACGTCGCCGGCGAACTGGCCCATCGCCCGCGCCAGGTCGCCCCAGGCGGCGGAGGGTGCATCCGCCAGCGCGAGCCGCGCCACTCTTTGCCCCGTGACGGAGGCGCTGACCCCTTCCAGCGCGTCTACCGTCATCAGTGTGTGATGCCAAACGTCAAAACGGTGCGGCGGCGATTGCGATACGCCTTTGAGTGCTTCCAGTTCCGGCGCTATGTGGCGCAGCAGGCCGAACTCGTCCAACCGTTGTAGGGGGACGACGGCGCGCGGGAGCGTCAGCAAGCGTGCGAACTCATCCCGCACTCGCTCTGCCGCCGGAAGCGCCGCCAGGCTTGCGTCGCGGCGAAGCCAACCCACCGTATGCGGCTCGATCTCGAACCCCAGTTCGGCCTCCATCCGTACAACGCGCAACAGTCGCGCCGGATCGTTCTGGAAGGCGCGCTCGCTCGTGGCGCGGATATAACGCTTTGCCAGATCGGCCTGTCCCCCCGTCGGGTCTATCAACGCGCCTGTCTCGTCCAGCGCCATTGCGTTGACGGTAAAGTCGCGCGCGAACAGGTCGGCTTCCAGACCGCCGCCGCGCAGCGCGGCAAAGTCCAACTCCACCCGCGCGCCGTTGGGAGTCGTCGCTATGACCCGGCCAGTATCCCGTTCCGCGTCCAGAGGAAAGTAGTGTCCGTCCAGCGCGTCGGCCACGGAGCGCGCCAGCCCCATCGCGCCCCGCTCGACGGCAAAATCCCAGTCGTGTACGGGCCGCTCCAGCAGCGCGTCGCGCACCGCGCCGCCCACGGGCCACACCTGCACGCCACGCTCTTTGGCCAGCCGGCGGACGATTTGCCAGGGCCAATCAGTCAAGGTGACGACAGCCATTGGGGTGCTCCACGGCCGGCACAAAGATCACTTGGGGCTCCTCTTTGGGACGGCTGCGCTTGGCGGCCCGCCGGGCCTCGCCGGCCGTCCATCCCGTTCCGGCCACGCGCCCGCGCACCAGCGCCACCCAACGACCGGCGTAGGGGGCGAGATCGGCCCAGCGCAAGTTCGCATCCTTCATAACCCTAACGCTCCAGAGGGATGGTCACCGGGCCATCGTTGTGTATCTCGACTAGCATGTGCGCGCCAAAGATGCCGGTCTCGACGGGCACGTCGTGGTCTCGCAGCGCCTGGGCAAAGTGAGCCACCAGCGGTTCGGCTACCTCCGGCGGAGCGGCGTCGGTAAAGCTGGGGCGGCGGCCCTTGCGAGTGTCGGCGTAGAGGGTGAACTGGGAGATGACCAGCGCCGCACCTTCCACGTCGAGCAGGCCGGCGTTGATCTTGCCGGCGCTGTCTTCAAAGATGCGCAGGCCGGCGACTTTGCGCGCCAGCCACTCGGCCTGTTCCTCCGTATCGCCGTGGGTGACGCCCACCAGTACGACCACGCCTCGCCCAATGGCGCCTACGATCTGACCTTCTACGCTCACCGAGGCCCGGCTGACTCGCTGTACGACTGCCCGCATATTCACTTCTCCGTCCACTCGACGCTATGTCTTGGCCCACTGCCGGGCCAGGCCCATCGCGGCCGCCCCCAGGATGTAGGGGGTCAACAGGGCAGCCGCTGCTGCCCGGCCCATACCGTTGGTCAGCAGTACCAACAGCGGCAAACTTGTCGCGATCAGCAGCATAGCCATTGGTGCAACGATGGTCACCACGGCACTTTCCCGCCAGCGCAAGGCCAATCCCACCCCCAGCGCCGCCGCCGGCCAGTTCAGTCCCCATAGACCAATGGCAATCGCCATACAGGCCAGCGCCGGGCCTGTCACATGCACCGGGTCGAGACCAGGAGAGGCCCCATACGGCCCATCCTGGTAGCCGGGATAGGGGTAAAGCATTATCGAGTAAAAGATCACTGCGACCGCGATGCCGACCTGCACCATACCCACGGCCAGCGCGGGCATCAACCCTACGATCAGGGCCAGCAGGACGCGCACCCGGTGGAGTGCGGCAAAGACGTAACCTCGTACCAACGCGGCCTCCGAGAGCGTGGTCACGTGCAAGAGATCGTACGTCTCGCTGCGCGCGTCGCGGGAGACCAGGATAGTCGCAAAGACGGCCGTGATCGGTGGTGTTAGGATCGTGAGCAGCCAGGCCAGCGCCAGCAGGATCATGCTGGCGAGGCCCGGTTGGTCGCTCTCCATACGCAGCGTTTCCCACGTGGCGACCGCCAAGCTCGCCAGGCCCAATCCAAAGGCCAGCCACAGCGCAGCGCGGCCCGAGGGCCACTTGCCGCGCCGCGTCAGTCGCTCCACCAACGGGTTGCGATAGATGTTCATTTTTCTACTCCCCGCGCCCGCCCGCGCCACTCTGCGATGGGGAAGCGTTCCTCGTTCCGCTCCAACTTGCCCAGCGCCGCCGCGCTCACATCCACTCCCAGCACGTTCGCCAGGCTGAGCGCGTAGATGAGCACGTCGGCCAGCTCGGCGGCGACGGCGGCCCGCTTGGCCTCATCCTGTACGGCGGCGACCGCCTGTTCGTTGGTGAGCCATTGAAAGTGCTCCATCAGCTCGGCGGCCTCGATTCCGATGGCGACACTCAGATTCTTGGGGGTGTGGAACTGCTCCCAGTCGCGGGCAGCCACGAACCCGGCTATGCGCCGGCGCAGTTCGGCCAGGGTGGTAGTCTCGTCCGTCACCGGGGTTTGGGCAATCCGACGGCCTCTTTGACCTCGGCTATGGTCTCGGCGGCGATGGCAGAGGCCCGGCGAGCGCCCTCGGCCAGGATGTCCCACACGAGATCGGGGGCGGCGGCCAGTTCGGCCCGGCGCTCGCGGAAGGGGGCAAAGTGGTCGCTCAGGTTCTGGGCGAACAGGCGCTTGCACTGCACGCAACCGATCTGGGCCTCTCGGCAATCCTGCTCGATCTGCGCCGCCTGGTCTGAGGAGAAAAAGCCGTGCAAGGAAAAGACGTTGCACACCTCCGGGTGACCGGGGTCGGAGCGGAATTTGCGGGCCGGGTCGGTCTTCATCTGCATCACCCGCTCCCGAATCTCGTCCGGCGAGGCAGAGATCTCGATGTGGTTGTCCAGCGATTTGCTCATCTTTTGCTCGCCGTCAATACCCAGGACTTTGGTGAACTCGGTGTGCTTGGCCTGGGGCTCGATCAGCACCGCGCCAAAGTGATGGTTGAAGCGGCGCACGATCTCGCGGGTGAACTCCAGGTGAGGGGCCTGGTCCACGCCGACCGGGACGACGTCGGACTTGTAGAGCGTGATGTCGGCGGCCATCAGCACCGGGTAGCCGACTAATCCATAGTTGACGTTATCCGGTTGTTGGCGCACTTTTTCCTTGAACGTGGGCAGCCGGGTCAGCCAGCCCAACGGGGTGGCCATCGAAAGCAACAGATGCAACTGGACCACCTGCGGCACGTGAGATTGAACAAAAACGATGGTGCCCTGATCGGGGTCCATCCCGGCGGCCAGCCAGTCGAGCGTCATCTCGTAGGTCCACTTGCGCAGCTTGTCGGTATCCTCGAGGGTGGTGAGGGCGTGTAGGTCCACCACACAGTAGACGCAGTCGTAATCCTCTTGCAGGGCGACGTAATTGCGGATGGCGCCCAGATAGTTGCCCAGGTGTTGCCGTCCGGTGGGGCGAGCGCCAGAAAAGACGCGGCCTCTCTTTTTCGCATTCATTGGGTCGGATACTCCTTTTACAACGTAGCCAGATCAAAAGTTTCCGGGGCGACACTATCGGTGTAACTATAGACCTGGATGCCCAGATCGTCGGCCACGGACTGAGCCTGCTCGTCCACCATAGGGGAGATCACCAGCATCCGGTCGGCGGCCCGGTCGTGTAGTTGTTCGTAGAAGCGCACCTTGCGTTCGAAGATGTACATGTCCGATTTACTCATTGAGGGCTTGATTTCGCAGGCGATCAACAGGCCATTTTTGACGATAATGTCCAATTCGACTTGCTCGGGACGCCCAAAGACTTTCCCTCGCTCGTCGTATTCGGTGACGTTCAACACCTGGACGTCGAAAGATTCTTCCAGGATGCCTTTCAGTGCATTCCGAAACGATGCTTCCGAGTATAAACCCCAGCGCGCGCCCAGCGCGCCGATAGTGCTATCGTGCTTGCGGCTCAATCTTTCGACAGATTCCAGCAAGCGGTTGATCGAAGCCTGGTTTTCGTCCCACTTTCTGTTCTGTTCATCCCATCTTTTGTTCTGTTCAGCCCACTTTTTGCTCTGTTCATCCCATTTTTGTTCTGTTGATCCCACTTGCGACTTTGCTCTTCTCGGTCACGGCGCAGTTCGTCGAGCAGACGGTCAAACCTGCTTTCCGTTTCTTCCCTGTCGGCAAGGTGGCGCCTCGAGAGTTGCACGACGAGGTCTTGGATCTCACGGTCGTGTTGCAAGATGGTCGGCAGTTCTTGGATAATGATCTGCTTGATTTGTTGGGTTTGCATTTCGTCGCTCTCCTCTGGCCGTGGTATAGCCTCGTGCGCTCGCATCTCGCGTGGTTCCCCGGACTATTACCCAATCATAGTGTACCACAGGAGCGGCGGGGAGGCAAGCAAAAACCAAGAGGGGATTCCGCAACAAGTCGGCTCAGTACCACACCCCCACATATAGGGAAAAATTTTGCGCAACCCCCATACGTGGGGTCGAAAAATTGGGTTGACTTTGCGAAAAACTCGCTCAACCCCTGGGTTGACTTTTTGACACCGAATATCTGGGAGGCTGCGCTGAATCAGCCCTCACATCTGGGAGTTGGCTCACGGGACTTTTGCGGAATCCCATCTCTGTCCCAAGTTGCCGCTTACGACGACCAATAGTATAATACACGCACCTGTGGAGGCAGGCCAAGAGTGGCTCACAACAACGCCTCATCCCAATACCCGGACGTAGAAACACTACGGACCGCGTTCCCGGTCACCGAGCACTGCACTTATCTGAACCACGCGGCCGTAGCGCCATTGCCCGACCCCGTGCGCGCCGCTATGTCCAAGTTCATCGCCGACCGGGGCGTGATGTTCGACCGCGCGCGCCGATACGAGACCATCTCAGACGACCTGCGCTCCGTGCTGGCCTGGCTGATCAACGGCACGCCGGACGAGATCGCCCTCGTGCAGAACACCAGCGAGGGCCTCAACATCGTCGCCAACGGGTTGCCACTGCAAGCGGGCGATAACGTCGTATTCTGCGACATGGAGTTTCCCTCCAACGTCTACCCCTGGATGAACCTGCGGCACAGGGGCATCGAGACCCGCTGCCTCCCCCACGACGGCGGCGGGCTGACGGTCGAGGCGCTGGAAAGACACGCCGACGAACGTACCCGCGTCGTGACCGTCAGCGCGGTTCAGTTTCTCACGGGTTTCAGGAGCGACCTCCAGGCGCTAGGGGCGTGGTGCCGCGAGCACAGGGCTTATTTCGTCGTGGATGGGATCCAAGCGTTGGGCGTCGTGCCCGTGGACGTGCAAGCGTGCCAGATCGACTTTCTCTCTTGCGGCGGCCCCAAGTGGCTGATGGGACCCCCAGGCCAGGGCTTTATATACTGCCGCGAGGAACTGTTGGACGAGATACTGCCCCCCTTCGCCGGCTGTATCAGCGTCACCGGGTGGGAGAACTGGCGCGATTACAATCTGACCTTCCTGCCCAATGCGTGCCGCTTCGAGCTCGGCTGCGCCAACACCATTGGGCAGATCGGCCTGCTGGCGGCGGTGCGCTTACTGATGCAAATCGGCGTCCCTGCCATCGAGCGCTGGACGCTGCATCTGACTGACGTACTGATCGCTACCCTCGAGCAACTGGGCTACGAGGTCGTGAGCAACCTCGATCCCCAGCGCCGGTCGGCCATCGTCTCATTCAGCGCGCCCGGTGACGTGGACGAACTATTCCAGAGATTAAGCGATGCAAAAGTGGTGGTCTCCAAGCGCGAGCAATACATCCGTGTCTCGCCGCACTGCTACAACACCGAACAGGAAATTACCCGCCTAGGCGAGGTGCTGAGTGGCGCAGGCTGAATTGTCAGCTTGCCCCACCGATAGACAGGAGTGAGAAATGGAACAGCGTAAACCAAACAAAGCTATAATGCCATCTTTTATCCCGCGTATGCCGACCTCGATCAAGGAGACGGGCCTGGGCCTGGGCTTTCTGACCGACCTGGCGCTCAAGATCATGTATTTTGAGGGGAATCTCTCAGGCTACGAGCTGGCCGAACGGATGAAGCTCCCCTACAATGGCGTGGTAGACCAGGTGCTGGAATTCCTCAAGCGGGAGAAACTGTGCGAGGTCAAAGGGGCTGGCGGCTTTGCGGAAGCGGCCTACCAGTACGCCATCGCCGATAAGGGACGCGCTATGGGGCGCGAAGCGCTCGACCGCAGCCAATACGCTGGTGCAGCGCCCGTCACGCTAGAGACTTACTATCAGTCCATACACGACCAGCCCCTGGGCGACGTGGTCGTACACCAACGTAAAATGCGTCAGGCCCTAGCTCACCTGGTCATCAACGAAGAGACCTTCTCCCAACTGGGCCCGGCGGTCAACTCGGGCCGCTCCATCTTTCTCTTTGGGCATCCAGGTAACGGCAAGACCGCCATCGCCGAAAGCATCGGCCGGATGATACTGGGAGACGCAATGTACGTTCCCTACGCTGCCGAAATCGGGGGACAGATCATCAGGGTCTTTGACTCTGTCAACCACGTGGAGGTCGAAGCGCCACCCGGCGTCGGCAAAAAAGCCGACCCGCGCTGGGTGCGCATCCGGCGCCCGGTCATCATCACCGGTGGCGAGCTGACCCTGGAAGCGCTCGACCTGGTCTATGACGAGAACAACAAGTACTACGAGGCCCCCTTCCAGATGAAGGCGAACGGCGGCATGTTGCTGATTGACGACTTTGGTCGCCAGCAGGCCCGGCCGCGCGACCTGCTCAATCGCTGGATCGTGCCCCTGGAAAAGCGGGTGGACTATCTGACCCTGCACACCGGCCGCAAGATCGAAGTGCCCTTCGACGTGCTGATCGTATTCTCGACCAACCTGGCCCCGCGCGACTTGGTGGACGAGGCTTTCCTGCGCCGCATTCGCCACAAGATCGAGATTGACAATCCCTCCTGGGACGAATACCGCGAGATCTTTCGCCGTATGTGTGAAGCCAAAAACGTGCCCTACGACGACCGCGGGCTAGCCTACCTCATCCAGGAGCACTACCTCAAGCTCAATCGCTCCAAGCGAGCCTGCCATCCCCGCGATCTCGTAGATCAATTGATAGACATCGCTCGCTACCTGAACGTACCGGTAGAGCTGAACAAAGACCTGATTGACCGCGCCTGTGAAGCCTACTTTGTCGAGATTTGACGAAAGTAACTGCTCAGGTCAGACTTCCGAGGTCTTGGACAACCGTTTCGCCCACTGCAAATGTTTGAAACGGCCAATGTTTTGCGCTCGAATAAGCTGCAATGAGACCTCGGAGGTCTAAACGCAATTGCCCCAGGGTTTTGCCGCTTTGGGTGAAGCATAAGCGCCTCTTTGCTCGCAGAAAACCCTGGTTTTTTACCTTGACAACTCACCATTCGCGTAATCCGTGACCACTATGGTGAATTCTATGCCAGGCCACGGTAGATATCGGGGGACAGACCCAGCAATATCAGGATGCGCTCCTGAA
>Ga0180431_10001479_pt1 | contig 32887 bp, 30 predicted proteins | sample SS_ome_11_FD_132459 | JGI IMG/M metagenome (GOLD analysis project Ga0180431, IMG submission 132459) | Hypersaline lake sediment archaeal communities from the Salton Sea, California, USA - SS_1_MS_1 metaG | ecosystem: Environmental > Aquatic > Non-marine Saline and Alkaline > Hypersaline >... | reverse complement strand
TGGTGAAAAAAAAGAGAGCCTTTGTCCTCAATGAGAGAAACAAATACAAGGGGATAGTTGTAACGCCGGAAAATCTGTATCATTTGTTGCCGCATGCTGATGATGAGCTTCAGCAAAAACTAAACCAGTGGTTTATTGATAACGCAGATGCATGGCATGCTTTGGTTCGTCAAAATGGTTATTTGGCCAATATCAGAGAGAAGTATTATTTGGCTCATTTGGTGATACAGAAAAAACAATTACAGTGCAAAAAAAGTCATGGAAATTTTGTGTTTACCTTTCCAGATGATCCGAGATGGTTGTTAAAAATCAGTGGTCCTGCCAATCGAGCTTGCCTACAAGTTGCCGCTCAGGATAAACCGTACGGCCGCATAGATTTAGTTGATACTTCGCGTCTAGTTCCGACATATCAAACGACAAGTAGGTTATTCCATGGACTGAAGCTTAAGGAGGCGGTGCAGAAATATAGACTTGATCAGATTGATATTGTCGATCAACGGCTTTGGAGCCCCTTAAGATCGATTTGTGATGAAGATGTTGTTGTTCTGGAGCGGTTGTGTAAAAATTTCAAATTATTGCGAGATTGTTCCAATAGTGAACTTTCTAAGATATTTACCAAAGAGCGTTTACGACAGTTGCTTCTTGCAACAAAGCATGCTGGGTTGTGGAATCTTACGAAGGACAATATTGCGTTCAACGTAATTACTAAGAAGCTGATTATTTTGGATACGGAGCAGCCGAACACCACTAAGCCCTCGCAAGCTTTTAATAAGGATGCAAAACGGTACTTGCACAATGTTTGTAGTGGAGTGCAGAGTTTGTACGATTTGTTGCCAAAAGATTCAGAAGCACGAAAAAACGTTAGAATCTGGGCTAAAAAGGATCCAGAGGTGATGAAGGCACCAAATATAAAGGATTTGCTCAAAAAATGGCCTTTGCAGGACAAGAAAAAGGCTTAAGCGTCTACCCAGAGCACCTTTTGAGGACCCGCTTGACGATTGTTTCTATTTGTAATATTATGAGGGTAGGATAATGAAATAGAGGTTTTAATCGTTATAATGGAGGTATTAAGATGGAGAATATCAAAAAAATCAGGTTTTTACGTTTTGCTGTGTTGGGTGGTCTTATTTTTGGTGCCGGGACGTTGTCGGCGGTCAAAAGTAAAGATACCTACGGCAAGATTGTCGTCACACCAGAGAATATTTACAAAGTTGCTCCAAAGGCGCCTAAAGAGTTGAGGAATTTAGTTTTGGGCCACTATAAATTTAGTCCTCAAGATCTCAACAGGGTCAAAACTGGTGGAAATAATAGAACAGTAAATATTGTAAGACCTTTTTATGGGTATGTGGAAAAAGTAAGTGGTCTGGTAAATAGATACCATCTTGTTAGAGCTCGAAATAACTTGATGAAAGAAAATAAAAAATGGATCACCCATACTAAAATGTATTATCTTATTCGCCATTTTCTTGAAGGCAAGCAGGGTGTTCCGACTGTATTTCCTATTCTTACAAATACTTACCAAACAGCGAGTCGCATGTTTTATCACTTGCGAATAATGGATACAATAAAGCGTTGTAAACTTGAATATATTGCTCGTCCAAAATCGTATCTCATCGATGTGACTGGTGGTACAAATAGTGATGATAAACACTGTGCCTTTTATGAGAAAGAGCTGTCAAAAGATTTTAAACCGCTGAATTTTTATCTAAAAAAGAAGAACTTATTAAAAAAGGTTCTTCCAGAAAAATCATTTAAAGAGTTGCTGATTGTGATCAGAGAAACAGGATTGTGGAATTTCAATGGCAAGAATATCATGATCAACATAAACACAGGTAAAATTGTTCCGGTTGATACTGAGCAGCCAAATACAATGAAGCCGAATCAGTTGTTCAACTGTGATTGGAATAAGCTTAAAGGTAAGCAATCACGTCACAATCGTTACCTACACAACGTTATTGCTGGTTTGATGAGTCTTTACGATAGGTTCAGAAGTGTTAACGCTTTTGAGTATTGTGGAATGATTCGCGAATTTACTGCAAATACAAGATCTTTGTACGGTGCAAGCACCTATAAGAGTCTTGTTAAGAAATTCCTCAGAGACGCGAAGTTTTTGCCTAAGAAGAATATTGAAAAAAAGAAAAAGAAATTCTCAAGTGCTGCAGATATTTTGTAAAAAAATAAGAGTTTAAATTGAGCCCCTACACTTGGTAGGGGCCTTTTTTTGTTTGATAATAAATAGTATATCCGAAAGTTTATTGATTTTTGGCCGCAAATAAGTAAATGATATTGTGATTTGTATGCAGATAGTTGATGATGTCATAGTTCGTTTCTTTAGAAATGACAAAGCTATGCTGATCATGTATCAGATTATCGATGACGGTCAATAGTTGACCCGTTTGTTCTTGATGATTATCAAAAACATTTAGCTGGGTTGCAATAAAGCTAAAAGGTGTAAAAATCATGCTGGTTGCGGGAGCAATTCCAAATGTTTGTGCCATAACAATATTGATAGCGATCGCTTTGAGTACATTTGATTTTCCTACAGCATTGGGATCTGTTACAACAATATTTTGACGATTATCGTTTGTGCCGAGTGTGATTGAGTTTTGAATGACATTTTGTGTGCTGATGAGTGGGTGCCAAAACTGTTCAAGTTGTACAAAAGGTTTTTCTGATTGTTTGTACGAAGCAAAACAGAAAGGATTATTGGTAATGCGGTGTTGTTCAAATAGCTGTGCTATTGAAAGCCATTTGTCTATGTTGCCCATGGCGACAAGTGCATTTTCAAATTCATATTTTAGTTCGTGCATCAAACTAAATGCGCGCAATACATTTCCTTGATTGCTCAGTACAGACGAATTTCCCTTAAATGTATTTGCTTGCAACAATTTGAGTAGTTCTTGCAATTTTTTTGATTGCATCACTTTTTCTTCAAAAAAAACGACAAGATCATGAAATTCATGATAATTTGCGAAATTCTCATCTGTTCGAATGATCCGATACGTTTCATACATTGTGTTTACAAATTGAGTGATATTGATCATCAGTTTTTGCATGCAGTCTTGAATGACAAAGCATTGATGTGCCCAACGGGCTGATGTAGGAACTGTAAGAGCACAGCCTAGACCTATTCCTGCAGAGCTTACTAAAGCAACGGCACGATTTTTTGTTATTTGATCAATAATATTTTTAATTGGTTTGAGCCATTTATAATTGAAAAATGACAGAAGCACTCGTCCGACTCCACTTTTGTAGTGAGTTGCCCATTTGTCTAGTTTTTTAGGAATAGTGAGGTCTCCTACTCTCATTGCGCTGTATGCAAGCAAGGTTGCGGCGCCGAGTACTCTAGAAACAACATGGCCGATGCGAGTTTGGTGTCCGACGAGACTTTTTATACAAAGAAGGTTGGGATATTTATTTAACCACCGAAATCCAGGCAAATTAAAGTAAAATTTTCTCGATGCATGTTTAAAATTATCGATTCTCCAGAATGAAAGCATCACATTTTCAGCCGATTGGGCTGCGGCAAAAATAGTTTGTAATCGAGCAGTTAACTGTTTTTGTTTGATAAAAAATTTTATGATCTGTTGGCGTTGCGAAAGTACGTCAATATCATCTGTTGGCGTTGCAAGAGTGTACAAAACGGAAATGGTGCCAAGCTCTAGATTGGTTTTATCGATTATGCTACCAACATAAAGTTTTCGGTTGCTGTCGCCACAAAAAAGGTTCAGATCTGTCCAAGTCATTGGACCGGTAAAGACGGAGGTCTCGGGTGTTGCCTTTCTTGCTTCAACTTTTTTCATAAACTCAAAAGCATTAATCCGTTTTGCTCTTGGCTTTGGTGTAATTCTTTTTTTTACACTGTTTTTCAAAAAAACAGCATAATCCTTTTCTTCCCACTCTTCTTCGTGCCACGGAAATGCAGGCATGTTGGCGTTGGCAATTTTATCTATAAGTTTTTTTTCCTGATGAGAAGTTTCAGGGGCTGCTTGATGAATGCACGGTATAAGGGCTGCAAGCAGTACAGCAACTTTTAATTTGTTAGTAATCATTGTGTAGCTTCCTTTTAATAGTAGTTTCTAATTTTTTTCTGCACTATGATCGGTTAAATCTAGTTAAGAATCAAACCAGAGTTGTGAAGGATTATGTCTTTTTCTGAATTTCATCAAAAAAGACGTCTGGGAATTTCATTATTTCGTGCTGACGTAAAACAGTTATCAGGATAGGATATTTGTACTTTGCTGCAAGGGCGTTGTGTACTTGATGATTGTTTTTCTTTGTCTCGAGTGGAATGGTTATGCATTTTTTGTCAAAAAAGAGAGTCTCAAATAGTGAGCCAGCTCCTGATCGGCAGATTACCAGATCAGTCGCGTGGTAAAATGGTTCGAGATTGTCAAAGAAGGGGGCTGATATGTTGCGGACTCCCAAATTTTCATAAATTTTTTTCCAGTCAGTTGTGTCTATTGCCCCTGTTTGATGGATGATTTGAATATTTTTTATTTTATTTTTTCGGTTTGTTATCCATTTTTTGATGAGATTATTAATAAAAATGGAACCTTGAGATCCTCCCAGAATAAGGATTGTTTTTTTATTTGGATCAAGATTGATTTGTTCGCGGGCTTTCGCGGCAGAGAGATCTGTGTTGTTTAATTGTTTGTATCGAATTGGATATTTCACAAAACAGCACTTGTGAGAGGGGAAACATTGTTTTGTTTGTTCAAAACAGGTTGATATTTTTTTTGAAAATGGGGCCAAAAACTTTGTTGCTTTTCCCGGCTCAGCATTAAGTTCGAACAGCTCGATTGGTATGCGCAACGTCCATGCGGCAAGACAAACAGGAAGTGAAATGTATCCTCCAGTGCTGACCACTTTTTGGACTTTCTTTTTTTTGAGCCAAAAAAGTGCAGAGAAAAATGAGCGAAAAAAACGCCAGAAAAAGATTGGAAGTCTCCATGGTTTGCGAATTGGAACGTTGCCAAGCTTTAAGGGTATGTGCCAGTTGACCATTTGTGAAGATCCAGCAATATGTTTATCCAGTGTGCTGCTTGCAGAGAAAAACAGAACATTTGTAGCTGGATTTTTTTGTTTTTCTTTTTGTGCCAGGGTAAGTGCAGGAATAATGTGTCCGCCTGATCTACCGGCAACAAAGCAGGTTGTTTTTCTGTGAGTCATCAATCTCATTTTTCCAAAGTTTTACTGTTTTTTTGTATTTCTTTTTTTTCTTCTTATTGTAGGTGAGTTTAACAACGCGTTCCATGCATGAAACACCTCGCTCTATTTGGCCAGATTTTTTGTACAATTTGGCAAGATGTTTCATAATTGTTGCATCGTTTGGTTCTTGCTTGGAAATTTTTTCAAGGAGTGCAAGAGCTTTGTCGTACTTTTGTTGCTTGTAAAAAATCAGTGCTTGCGTGTCAAGAAAGTGCGGATTGTCTGGATATTGTTTAAGAGCGGCATTCACTAGTTTCTGTGCTTTTTTTATATTTTTCCCGCGTGTGGTGTAGTGGTATGCGAGCAAGTTCAGAAGTGGGGCATAATCAAGACCTAGTGAATAACCTCGCTCAAGTATCGTTTGCATTTTTGCAAACTGTTTTTCTTCGTAATATAGAAGACCCAGTTGAAATAAAATACTGGTTTGTAATTCTTTATTATCAGTGAGTTCAAGAGCCTTTGCATTGTAGGCTATTGCTTCTTTATTTCGTGCTACTCTGGCGAGCATATCTGCAAGATAGAGCATCGTTAAGAGGTTTTTCGGATATATTTTTTCTATTTCCTGTAGTGTGTTTATAACAAATTTGGAATCGAGTCCTGTGAAGAACAGAAGATGGAGTGTTTCAAACCAAAGACTATTTGTTGGATCTTCAATTATCCATTGTTTAATTAATGTTGCGGCTTGCTTATATTTCTTTGTTGCACCAAGAAGTTGAATTTTAAATAGTCGTGCATGTTCATTGTGTTCTTGCTCTGCAAAGCTATCGTCTAGTCTTTCAAGAGCTTCCTTATATTTTTTTTTATTTAGCAGATTTATGAGTTTGTTTCGATATGTTTTTAATTTGTCAGGGGAAAATTTCGGATGTTTTTTTATAAACTGAGAAAAAATTAGTTTGAGAAGTTTTGCTTCAATCGCTTTGAGCAAAAGATGCCCTGCTAGGTTTCGTGTTTTTGATGAGGCAAGTTCAAGGTAGTTTCCATAACCTTTGATTGCGTTTTTTATATCGCCCTGTTTTTCTTTGAGTTGTGCAAACAAAAACCACCCCATTTCAAAACGTGGCTGCATACTGAGAGTTTCTTCGATGCTTTGCAATGCCCTTTTTCGATCACCCATTTTCAAGTATAAGCGAGCTTCTAAAAATCGAAATACAAAGTTGCTGGCTTTTTTGACGGCTTTGTTTAAATAGGACTGAACAACTTTGATTGCTTTCTCTAGTTCTTTTTTCATGCGTTCTGTTTGCTTGAGTCGTTCGAAATTGTCAGCAAATTTTTCGTAAAACTGAGCGAGAAGAAATGCAACTTCCTGATCGGTTTTATGCTTTTCGTTTAGTTTTATAAGAAGGTCCATTGCCTTGTTAACTTTTCGAAGTTTTGCATAGGTTTTTACAACAATTAATCCTGTCTCTGGTGTTTCCAAAATAAGTTTGTACAGTTCTGGTTTTTTATTGAGGAGTGCAATAATTTTTTGAAGGTCATTGTTTGCATAGTGTGCCCCAATGAATAAAAGGTATGGACCAGGGCTTTGCACTTTTTGTACGACTTTGGTGAGCAATTGTGATTTCTTTTTTGCATCTTTTGACGTGAGCATACCTGCTTTAACTGCGATTGTGTAAGGGTTTTCGTCAATATACATTTGGCTTGAAATGGCTTGAGCATGGACATGTACTGATTCGCCTAAAAAAAGTAACATAATAAAAAAGAGACGTTTATTCATATTCACTAGTCCTTTTCTTGATAGCAACGAGTAAGAAAACGCTTCATAGCAGCGGCAAGGTGCTTGTCTTTTATTTTTTTGAGGGCGATCTTTTCTTTTGGTGATATGGTGATATTTTTCAGCTCTTGCCTTTTTCTTTTTTTTTCATTCCCGAAGTCACTTTTGGCAACGGGTGTTTTTTTGATGCCGCTTTGTTTAAAGCGTAGACGTTTAATGCGAGGTTGGTCCAGTTTTTGGTTAATTGCCCTGAGCAATACAGGAGAAAGAAGGTAAAGTTCTTGTAACCAACATGCATCTGCAACGCTCAGTACAAGGCAATTATCCTGTATTTTCTCAAGAGTGACCTTTGTTTTTAGATTTCCAATAACAGATGGCCAGTTGGCCAATAAGTCGATTTTCCAGTTATTTGTCTGTTTTAAGACAGAAGGAAGAAGTTCCTTTAATTTTTTTGCCATGAATATTAATGTACTCAAGCGTAGGGCAAAAGTTGAGGTATTTTATTGTTTTTTTGCTTAAATAAAGGGTTGCATGAATTAAATATACAGCAATTGTATGTTATCTATTTATATTTCAACGCTTCATTTTTTCTCAGAATGCTTTTTCGTTTTCTCAGAATGCTTTTTCGTTCATATTTGAATTCTGCTATCAATTATAACAGTACATATTTATTTCTAATTTTTGAAATAAAATATAGTGATCTATTTTATAAGGCAAATGATTCCTGAGTTTTAACATGCATTCAGATGATTGTTTTTTGTCAGATCGCATATTTTGTTCGGCTGTGTTATGAATAGTGAATGTTTGTGTATTAACAATGGAAAATTAATGGAAAAAGATTTTGAGTCACTGGCGCATACTGCGGACATAAAACTACGGGTTTTTGGAAGCACATTGAAAGAGCTTTTTCGCAATGCGCTTGTTGGAATGTTTCAAACAATCGAACCGCGTGTGCAGGGGTGCGAGGAAAAAAATGGACGGATTACTTGTGATCAACTTCCCGATCAGAATTCAATAGAGGTTTCAGCTTCGGCGCAAGATCTTTTACTGGTCGATTTTTTATCTGAGGCTTTATACCTTTCTGACGTACACAACCAGGTTTATCTTGATGCGCAGATTCATGAGCTTTCTGAAACATTTGTTCGGGCAACTGTTTTTGGGGTGCCTGTTCAGGGATTTGGAATAGAAATTAAGGCTGTCACTTATCATGAGCTTGAAATCAAAAAGGTTGATGGTTTGTGGCAAGCGATCATCGTTTTTGACATATAAAGGAGAAAAAGGGGATGTCGGAAAAAGCAATAATGCGCGAAGATTTAGTAAAAATCACAGACAATCTTTACGAGATACCAAAATCGTTTCGCTCTGATATGCGTGTTCCAGCTCGTGTTTATATGAATGAGGCGATGATTGATGATGTGTTGGGTGATAGATCTTTGTGGCAGCTGGTAAATGTGGCAACTTTACCGGGTATACAAAAATATGCGATTGCTATGCCGGATATTCATCAGGGTTACGGTTTTCCAATTGGAGGTGTTGCGGCAACTGCAATTGGTGAAGGCGGTGTCATTTCACCTGGTGGCATCGGTTACGACATTAACTGTGGTGTTCGGTTACTGGTTGCAGATGCAAGTTCTGCGGAACTTAAGCCACAAATGCAAAATATTGCAACTGAAGTTTTTAAGGCTGTTCCTTCAGGTGTTGGTAAAGGTGGAAAGTTAAAGCTGACAGAAAAAGAGATAGATAAAGTACTGATGAATGGCGCCAAGTATATGCTTGAGCGAGGGTATGGAACATTACAAGACACTGAGTTGTGTGAAGAAAAAGGATGTATGCCCGGTGCAGATGCTTCTCTTGTTTCTACTCGGGCAAAAAAGCGTGGTCTGGACCAGCTTGGTACGCTTGGATCTGGAAATCACTTCCTTGAAATGCAGGCTGTCGACAAAATTTACGATGTTGAAGCTGCAAAAGCGTATGGTCTGCAAGAAGGTTCGGTTACGGTGATGATTCACTGCGGATCTCGTGGGCTAGGTCACCAGACTTGTACGGATTATGTAAAGTTGATGATGGAAAAAATGGAAGGTTGGGACTATCAATTGCCGGACAGGGAACTAGTTTGTGCACCGTTTTCATCTCCGGTTGCGCAGGATTATTTTGCTGCAATGGTTGCAGCGGCGAATTTTGCCTGGGCAAATCGTCATGTTATTGCACATTGGACACGTGAAGCATTTCAAAAAGCGCTTGGAAATGGTGTTCGGTTGTCGATGGTTTATGACGTATCGCATAACCTTGGGAAAGTGGAAGAACATTTGATCGATGGAAAAGAGAAAAGAGTTCTGATGCACAGAAAAGGTGCAACCCGTTCGTTTGGCCCTGGAACTCCAGAGACTCCACAAAAATATCGCTCAGTTGGTCAACCCGTGTTAATTCCTGGAACAATGGGAACGGCATCATATGTTCTTGCTGGAAAAACGGAAGGCATGGAGCAGGCGTTTGGTTCGTCTTGCCATGGAGCAGGAAGAAGACTATCACGAACAAAAGCGAAAAAGATGGTTGGTGGTCAAGAGTTGCGAGAAAAGTTAGAAGCTCAGGGGATTATTATTCGTTGTGCTTCCGATCGAGGATTGGCAGAAGAGGCGCCAATTGCTTACAAAGATGTAGATAATGTCGTGAGCATTGTTCACGAAGCAAAACTGGCTCGCAGAGTTGCGCGACTCAAACCTCTTGCTGTGATTAAAGGTGGTTGATGCGTTCTGTATTGTTGAGCGCTATTCTTCTTGACTGTTAGATTTTTGCAAATGTTGTGCTTGCAGGTAAAAATTTTTCCAGAACAGCTTGCTTCCTCCTGGCATTGGAGGATTTTCTAGTGCTATTTTTATAAGGGCAACCATTTTTATTGTTGCTTGGTTGGTTAGGTTGTTTTTTTGTTTTAATAGCCAGTGGGCAAGAAGATTATTCAACTGTTCTTGTGTCTCACGCTCGCTAGGGTTTTGCTCTGAAAGAATTTTGAGAAACGCTGAAGGAGCACAGGAAATATTGTTAAGAAACAGGTGCGCAATGTTCCCTTCCTGTGTTTGTCCCTGTTTGTAAAGGGAGTATGAAACGCATCGAGATCGTATTGTAGGCAAAATTTGTTGTGCACGTTCGGTAAGAAAGAAGAAATGATACCCTGGAGGTGGTTCTTCAACCGATTTGAGTAGACTGTTCGAGCATGCAGGTGTTAAAAAATCAGCTTTTTGAATGATGAAAAAAAAGTGAGCACCCGATTCAAGCTCAAATGCTATATTTTTAAAAATAGGTTCTAGTTTTTCTAGGGTGTAGTTTTTTTCAGGTTCCAACCAAACTACAGCATGATGTTGTTTATGATCTACTTGCATACAGTCGACACAAGTTTCGCATCCTCTGTTTGTGCATAACTGTTTTTTTATTGTTTTTTTTGCGTGTTCGACCGTGGTTTCGCATGGACCGATTAAAAGTTGTGCCGGTGGAAGGGTGAAATTGTTATTCATTTTTTTCGTCTTTTATAATGACAGTTTTATCTGTATGGTTCGATACTTTTTTATTTTAACTCTCGAAAAAGTTTCGAGTTAAAGCAAAAAAACTCACCATTAACGGAGGGGGATTTTTCCATTTTACCTCTTCCCGTTCGTGCCACTCGATATCTGTGCTTCGCACAACTTCGGATGGTTGGGGTACCTGCCCTGAGCTTGCCGAAGAATCTCCCCCCCGTTCGTGGTGAGTGTTCTTCGTAGCTGAAAGCGAAGAAGAATGTATCGAACCATTTTAGTTTTGTCTATTCCTTAAAAAATTTATTATATTTGCGTGAGCAATTTTGTGTAACATCTGTTCTGATTGTTCGCCATCTAAAATGATGACATCAGAACGGTTTTTAAAAATGGTATCAAAACCCTCAACTACCTTTTTTGTAAATGCTTCTTTTTCTTTTTCAATTGATGTTGGTCGGCCTTTTCTTTTTTTCAAACGCTCTACAGCAGATGTGGTAGAAACTTTTATGTAAAGTGTAATGTCTGGCTTGACGCATTCCATTACCCACTCGTTGATTTTTTTAATTATGCCCAGATCAAGTCCTCGTCCGTATCCTTGATATGCAAGTGATGAGTCAGCCATTCGATCGGAAATAACAATTTTTTTGCCGTACAGTTCCGGTTTGATAACATCTTGAATGTGTTGTGCGCGGTCTGCAGCGTACAATAAAAATTCCGTTTTATCGCACATTGGATAAGGTTTCTCTTGCAGTGCGGTGCGAAATTGTTTGCCGATTTTTGTGTCGCCAGGCTCGTAGGTGAGCACAACAGGGAACTTTTCCTTTTGTAGAGAATCGCGAAGCTTGTTTGCGAGAGTTGATTTTCCCGAACCGTCTATGCCTTCAATAGAAATCAAAAATCCCTGTTTTAATTTTTTCATGATTTTTTTTGGTAAGTTCTTTTTCTTTTTTTTGTTGATATACAGTCCATTTTTTTATTCTATAGTAAATGTGATATTTTTGTACTCGGTGGTGATATATAAAAAATATAATAAAGATTTTATGAAAAAAATTGTTATGAAGCCTGGTTGTACGTCATGTGGCGCATGTGAATTTAATGCCCCGGATGTATTTGAGGTGACAGATATCTCGAGAGTAAAAGATGGTGTGGATGTAGAAGAAAAAAAGGAACAAATTGAGCGGGCAATACAAGGATGTCCTTTCGGTGTGATTGCGTGGTATGATGATGAAAAATCCTGAATGGAAGCTTTTTGACCTTCGGAAATTGCAATCAAAAAATGAAGAAGAGCGTTTTGATATTTTTTCCGAATCAATTTTGAATGATGAGGGAGATATCATATTTGGAGGGCAGCTTTTGCAGAGGGCTGCGAGTATATTCCCAGATAATGTTGCATTGATTTATAACGACCGTCATATTTCGTATAAAGAGTTGTATCAGCGATCGATTTTATTTAGCAAAAAACTTTTGTCCCATGGTATTAAGCCTGGAGATAGAGTTTTGCTTTTTATTCCTAACTCTTTAGAATTTTACCTTGCATATTTTGGCATTTGGCAGATAGGTGCGGTTGTTGCGCCGCTCAACATTTTTTTAAAAGAGCGTGAGCTAAAACATATTGTTCATGATGCTCAACCAAAATTGATTGTTACCCTTTCAGATAGGGTTGATTTATTCCAGGATGGCGGGTTGCCGCCCATTTTGACGGAAAAGGATATGAATATTGATGGAGAACTTGCTGAATATGGTGAGGACTTTCATGTTCGTTGCCTGCCGCCAGATGATCTTGCAGCTCTTTTGTATACATCAGGAACAACCGGGCTACCAAAAGGGGTTATGCTAAGTTCAAAAAATATAATGAAAAACGTGGTTCAGATTCTTGCTCGAATGCCACTGAATCAATCGCAGCGTATTTTTTGTGTTCTTCCTTTATTTCATAGTTTTGCACAGAATACGTGCCTATGGTCGGCCTTTTTTTCTGGATGTACTGTTGTTGTTGTGCCCAAAATTGGTCGTAGAGCGATTTTAGAAGGACTAAAACACAAGCCAACCATTTTTTTAGGTGTCCCTGCATTGTATGGTCTTTTGTGTTTGCTAAGAAAAGCATCATTTCCATCTGTGAGCTATTTTATTTGTGGTGGAGATGCATTGCCTGACAAAATTCGAGCTGCATTTGAATTAGTATACAGAAGGAAATTGTGCAACGGTTACGGGTTGACTGAGACATCGCCACTTATTTCTGTTGACCTAGAAGATGTTTTTGAGCCAACGAATAATGTAGGCAGACCTGTGCTTGGTGTCTCTTGTGTTATTAAAGATGACAAAGGAAATAATTTGCCCGAAGGTCAGATTGGAATTTTGTGGGTTAAAGGTGATAATATCATGCTGGGTTACTACAATGCGCCGGAAAAAACAGAAGACGTTTTGCGGAATGGATGGTTTTGCACAGGTGATTTTGCAATGTTTGATCGACAAGGAAAACTTCTGATTTGCGGAAGAGATAAGGACTTGATTATCCACAAAGGGCTCAATATTTATCCTCAGGAAATTGAAAACGTTTTGATTGGACACATGGCAGTGTTATACGCCGGTGTGATTGGGGTCGTTGATGAAACGCAGGCGGAAATTCCAGTAGCATTTGTACAGTTGCATGCAAAAGAGAAGGAGGATTCTTTAGAGCGAGAGCTTATTGATTTGTGCAAAAAAAATCTTGCTCCATATAAAGTTCCTCGGCGGGTTGTGTTTGTTAAAGATATGCCGCTTACCGCAACCAACAAGGTGGACAAAAAGGTACTTCGTGCGCAATTTGCTGAAAAAGAAGATGAAACCTAAGAAAAAAAAGATTGTTCATGTTACCTCAAGCTTAAGAATTGGTGGGGCCGAGGCCGTACTTTGTGATCTTATAAAGGGACTTGGAAACGAACAGTTCGAGCATCATGTTATTTATTTTCATAGAGGACGACGAGAGCAGCAGGTTCGACAATTAGGTGTTCAAACTTATCAAATTCGCGGATTGTTTTCTCTGTACGATCCCGTTTTTTTTTACCGCTTGTGGAAGTTGATTCGTTTGTTAAAGCCTGACGTTATCCATTCTCTTTTATGGTCTGCAAATGTATCGAGTCGACTGGTTGCTCAACTACTTTCCATTCCGCATGTTTCTGTTTATCACAATAATATCGACCAAGATGGAAGACTAAGAAACTTATTGGATAAGGCGACAAGGATTATTTCGGAAAGATTGGTGGCCGTTTCTGATGAGGTTGCCGAATCGATTGTAAAAACGGATCTTCGTTTTTCAAAAAAGAAGATCATTGTTATCAAGAACGGAGTTGATGCAGATGAGGTTCGAGAAAAAGCAGAGCATGAGCGAGTCTCTCGGGATATTCTCGGATTGCCGGAAAAATGCTTTGTCATAGGTTCTGTGGGGCGTTTTTGCCCTGTGAAAAATTATCCGCTTCTCATATCAGCTTTCGCTAGCCTTGTTATTAAGTCCGATCAGGCTTATCTCGTTTTAGTTGGAGTTGGTCCAGATGAAGAAGCCTTGAGGGAACAGGTTCGGAAGCTGAAAATTGAGGACAGAGTTATATTTATTATTGGACGATCCTCATATGGTTATTTTTCCCTTTTTGACTGTTTTGTTCAATCTTCTGATAAGGAGGGAATATCTATAGCGCTTCTAGAGGCGATGTCGTGTGGCATTCCTTGTGTTGCTACCCATGTTGACTCCTGTCATTCTGTTCTTGTATCAGGAAAAAATGGGCTTGTTGTAAAGGCTGGAAAAATCCAGGATCTTCTAGATGCGATACGTCGATTAGAAGAGGATTATACCCTTGCTCGAAGGTTGGGGCAAGAGGGAAAAAAGTTTGTTGATATTGAATTTGGTCTTGAGCGAATGGTTCAGAATTATAAAGATGTTTTTGATTTCTAAGAGAAATTTGTTTTTCGTAAATTTGGTCAAGCTTGACCGCTTTTTTTATTAATTGTAAAATTCTGATTGATATTTGGGTAAAGTTCCAATGTTTGACAAATAAGAGTTGATTTTTGTGCTCACTTTAGCTAACCTATTGGAGACCTGTGATGGCAAGAGCCCATTGGTCTTTAAAAAGATAACCTCCATTTCCCCTGTCCGTGACGTTCTGTCTGGATGGGGGTAAAATTTTTCAGGAGTTATGAAGAGACTACGAAAGCCGCATATTCGTGGAGGTCGTTTTTATAATCACAAAGATGAGAATCGATGTGCTTTTTTTCTTCATTCCCTTCAAATGTTATTTCGGTATTATGCTCTGTTGAAAAAGAAGCCTTCTAAGGGTGAGGCTTGTTGGGTTGATATTACAGATACTTTGCGTTGTTCGATTAATCCAGTGATAACTTGGATAGGGCATGCTTCATTTTTGGTGCAACTTGGGGGTGTAAATATTCTGTTAGATCCCATTTTTGGAGATGTTTCCTTTTTTTATCGGCGTATTCTGCCCGTTGGTTTCTCGATTAATCAGATTCCAAAGATTGATTTTGTTTTAATATCGCATAATCATCGAGATCACATGGATGCTCCCAGCTTGCTTGCGATTAAAAAACAGAATGAGTCGGTTACTGTTTTGGTCCCAAAGGGGGACAAGGCGTGGTTTGATAGAAGGCGTTTTGCACAGGTGCATGAGCATACCTGGTGGGAGCAGCGATCATTCAAAATTCATGATCAAGACTCACGTGAGATTATATTTACTTTTTTACCGGCAGCCCATTGGTCCCAGCGAGGACTTTTTGATCAAAACAGATCATTGTGGGGGAGTTGGATGATTGAATGGGGGGATAATCAGATCTATTTTGGGGGTGATAGTTGTTATTCTACTCATTTTACGGAAATTTCTCGGGAATTTTCTGATATCAACATGGCTTTGTTGCCGGTAGGTCCGTGTGAGCCTCGAGGCTGGTTGAAAGAGACTCATTTGGGAGCAGAAGAAGCTGGTCAGGCGTTTTTAGATCTTGGTGCGCAGCATATGATACCTATGCACTGGGGAATGTTTCCTTTTGGGGTTGAGCATTTTGATAATCCAATCAAGCTTATGCAGTTGTGGTGGCAAAAAAATCAAAAAAATTTGAAGGATCGGCAATTGCATTGCGTCAAGGTCGGTCAGCCAGTTCTTTTTGACAAAGAGAGTGTTGTCATTCAGATGAGCGATCAAAAAAAAGAAAAATAAATACGAAGTACTAGATTTATTGAATCCTCAATCCGCGAGTTGGTATAATTTCAACTAGGATTAATAATGTAAGGGGATGGGGATGAAGCTCAAGAAAAAGAAACTGTTTTTTGCGGGAGTTTTACTGTTCAGTTCTGTGTGTGGGGCTCGGGTAACTCGTCGTGTTGTCATAAAAAATGGAATGGATGTTCCTGTTCTTATTAGATATGTGGTTCCAAGTGTTGCTAAGTGGAGAAAGTTTGAGCAAAAAAGCGAATTGCTGTTTGCTGGAGAAAGTATAGATATCAGCTTTCCAAAAGCATACGCGGAGCGCGAATGGATTGCCATTGATGGTCCAGGAGGAGAACTTTTAGGAACAATAAGAACAGACAAAGCGTGTGTTTTGGATGCCAAATCAAAAAAATGTAAGAAAAAAACTAAAGTAACGGTAACTGGCACAGGATTGTCTGTAGAGCGATAGACGTCAAAACGGGCTGCTTTGGGGGCGGCAAGGGGGGCTCATGGGGAATAGAGCGGGACGTTTCGTTTTTGCTATTCTTTTTTTATCTGCTAATTGTGATTCATTTATTTACGAAGTTTCTGTTCTTAGAAAGTGGAATGGAAAGCTTGGGAGATACAGTTATTTTGTTGGATTGAGTGATTTTCATGATAGAACAAACAAGGTGAACGAAGTTCAGATACGTGATTTACAATCGATTCTTTTTAACTGTTCTTCTAATACTATTAAGGTGGGGTCGGAAAATATTAGTTCCCCAAGTAAAGGACGACGTGCATCGTGCGGGCGTTTTTTTGTACATGCACGAGGGGGTGTGCTCGCTGGGTTTGGTCAGACTTGTAAAGAGCTAGGGTTGCCTCTTGAAAACGTAGAATTTAGATATTGTCGTGTTGCGTCACTTGGGCCCGTTCTTAATAATTTAGATTCCGATATGAGAAGCTTTTCTTCAGTTCGGACTATAAAAGTTTCCGATCTTATAAAGGAGGTTGAAGCCATTTGTGGAGAAATTCGTTCATACCAAGATGGTGAATTGTTAAAGGATTTTTATGACAAGTGCATAGAGCGTGTATACAAGCGAATGCGTAACCAGAAACTTTATAAATATAAGGATAAAACGGTGGCTGCCTATTTAGAGTCGACGACAACTCGAAATAACAGAATAAATTTTTTAAAAGAGTTGCTGACGTTTGATAGCATTTTGATTGATCTGAGGCTTTTACATAGTGTTATTAGTTCGCAAGACAGTTTGAACTATCTTGCGGTGGCAGGTGGTTCGCATATTACGCGGGTTTCTCAGTTGATTTCAAAACTTGGATGGGAATGGGTTCACACTACCAAGCCGAAGTTTGTTCGTGAGTACAAAATTCGTAAATGTCTTGGGGGGAACATTATTCAAGGAAGATATTGCCGAAAGCCAAAACCTGTTGATGTGCGATTGATCGAAAATTTTTTGTAGTCTTTTAATAATATCCTTTGGTCAAATATGCTCGTCCCGAATCCCCAAAAATCATAACTGCGGTATCGCCAGCTTTCAGTTTTTGTTTGTATTTTTGTACGGCGCATGCAACTGCTCCGCTACTTGGGCCTGCAAGGAGACTATGTTTTTGAGCCAGGGTTTTGAGCATTGGAAGTGCCTGTTCATCAGAAATAGGTATGATTTCGTCTACTACATCATGATCAAGAACGTCTGATTCAAAGTCTATTCCGATTCCTTCAACCTTGTATGGTTGTGGATTTCCTCCTGTTGAATACAGGGAGTTAGCGGCATCGATCGCAATTATTTTAATGTTGGGATTTTTTTCTTTCAAATATTTTCCTGCGCCACTAATTGTTCCTCCAGTCCCAGCGCCGGCAAAAAAGTGTGTGATGTTGCCGTCTGTTTGTAGCCACAGTTCTGGCCCGAGAGAATGATAGTGTCCTTGCGCGTTTACTACATTAAAATATTGGTTTGGCATAAAAGAGTTGGGTGTTTTTTTATGTAGAGCTACAGCTTGAGAGTGATAGCTTTCTGGGTCTTCAATGAATTTTGTTGCTGGACACATAACAACCTGTGCGCCGTATGCTTGAATAGTCTGTAATTTTTCTTGGCTGATTTTTTCTGAAACAGTAATGATGACTTTGTATCCCTTTAACTTTCCGATCATAGCAACGGCAATGCCGTGATTTCCGGACGATGCATCTATAATTGTTCCGCCTGGCTTTAAAATTCCTTCTTTTTCCGCAGTTTCAATCATGTAAAGAGCTGAACGGTCCTTCATGCTACCGCTTGGGTTAAAATATTCTAGTTTTGCGTATATTGAAGCGGGTGTTTTCAAATCTACTTTTACTAAAGGTGTATTCCCGACAGCGTGTAGCATGCTTTTGTATTTCATGGATGAGCTTCTCCTTGAGGATCAAATTGCGAACAAATTTTTTGCAGTATAACGCGCTTGCCTCTTGCTGTCACGAAGTACAATATTTTTATTTTAGTAGTATCCCTTGGTCAAATAGGCTCTACCGGAGTCTGCAAAGGTCATTACTGCCAAGGCATCAGCCGGAAGATTTTTTACGTAATTTTTAGCAACATAAGCAACAGCTCCGCTGCTCAAGCCTGCTAGAATGCCGTATTTTTGTGCCATTGGTTTGAGCATGGAAAGTGCCTCTTTATCACCGACTGGAATGATTTCATCAATTGTGTCTTGATCGATTACGGGAGAGTCGGGGAAGTTTAGGCCAAGTCCCTCAATTTTGTATGGACAAGGGTGGCCATCGGAAGAGAGAATAGAACACTTGGTATCAACTGCTATCACTTTAATGTCAGGGTTTTGCTCTTTTAGAAATAGTCCGGATCCACTTGCGGTTCCTCCTGTTCCTGCGCCTGAAAATAGGTGTGTTATTTTTCCGTTTGTTTGTTTCCAGATTTCAGGCCCGGTCGACATGTAATGTGCCCGTGAATTTTCTGCGTTGAGGTACTGGTTTGGCATGAATGAGTTAGGCGTGTTTTTTTGAATTTCTACTGCTTTGCGATGATACTCTTGTGGGTCGTCTTTAATTTCTACAACTACAACATCTGCCCCATAAGCTTTGATTGTTGCCAATTTTTCTTGACTGATTTTATGTGGTACGGTCAAGATAACGTTGTATCCTTTTGCCGCTCCAATCATAGCAACCGCTGACGCATGGTTACCTGAAGATGCGTCGATAATGGTTCCCCCAGGTTTGAGCATCCCGTTTTTTTCAGCGGATTCAATTAAATAAAGTGCCGATCTAGCTTTGATGCTATAGCTCGGATTGAGATACTCCAATTTTGCATAGACTGACGCTTTTGTATCAAATGGAATTCTAACCAAAGGTGTGTTACCGATTGCTTCAAGAATATCTTTATACATCTTTTCCCCCTTTGTCACATTTGTTGAGGATTCTTATTAAAAAGACATAGCAGATAATTGTTTAAAGAATCAATGCAATGGTATTTTTTTAAAGGTGATATCTCAACTAATATGGTTCGATACATTTTTCTTCGCTTGCGGCTACGAAGAACACTCTCCACGAACGGGAGGGGATAAATTTGATGAACGAAGTGCCGGCATTTCTTGTATGGAAATGCCGGCACTTCGTATTTTTGCAACATAGGTCTTTGTTTTTTAGTTTTGATCTTTCTCCTCATAGCCATAAAGCCAAATTTGTTCTTGAAATTTCATGATGCCACCAGGCAAATGTTTGAAAAATTTTTTTATATTTTTGAAAGTAAGATTTTTAAATGGTTCAATCTCGCTTTCAAAATCATCATCTTCATTTACTTTGTGGCCACATCCATGAGCGATTTCTTCGTATACATCACTTGATATTTTTTGTATTGTTGAGAGCTTTTTTTTAACGTTATTGTAGAGTTTCATCATTCCAAAGGTAGGTGTTGTTGGGATAGATAATAAAAAAATTAAAGTGAAGAATCGTTTCATATGTTTTTCCTTTTTGTTGTGTGATTATAATTAATTCGTTTATGTATAACACATTGTTAGACAAGATGAAAGATGCTTTTTGCTTGCAGTTTTTTAATGGTTTGTTGACTTTTTCTAATTGTTTTTTCTTGAGTTAATTTAGTTTTTGATAAAGATCAACATGCTGTTGTACCATTTCTTGATCGTTAAAATCGTTTAAATTTTCCTGAAAGTTTTGCAGTTTACAAAAAAGTTGTTTGTCGTGCATGATAGAAAGCATGCCTGCAGTCAGGGCGCGAATATTGCCTTGTTGGTATAAGAATCCATTCTCTCCGTGCAAGATAACATCATGGATTCCGCCTGTGTTGTAACTCAAAACAGGGAGCTTTAAAAGACGTGCTTCAATAACAGCACAAGGAAGGCCTTCCCAAAGAGAGCTTAAAACAAACGCATGCCATTTAGCCATAAGTGGGGCGACTTTGTTCTGCCAGCCATGCAGCGTAATCTTTTCTTGTAACTTCTTTTCTGTAATCCATGCTTCAATTTTAGGTCGAAGTATGCCGTCTCCAATAATCTCCAGACGAGCATGCGGATTTTTTTCATGGATGTTTTCAAAAGCTTTCAGAAGATCGAAAAGATTTTTTTGTTCTTTAAAGCAAGCAACTGTTCCAAATATAAAAGGAGCGTTTTTTTGTGGAAAAGGTGTTGCGATACGTGCTGGTTGCCAAAACTGTTTCCAGTCAACCGCAGCTCGAATGATTGAATGTTTTTTTGCAAATCGTGGAAAAAATCTGATTCCGGTTTTGACGTCTTCAGAAGAAACGCAAACGAAGTGAGTTGTTATAAGACTGGTCATAAGCTCCAAAAGGTAAATTCCAAACCAAACAATTTTGTTTTGGTGATTATGAAAAGCGTAGCCATGTACCGTGTGTACTCGCTTTTTAACACGAGCAAAAAATGCTGCCCACCGCCCGAGAATTCCCGCCTTTGTGCTGTGTGTGTGAACTATCAAGTTAGGGTATTGTTTTTTCAGTTTTTTTATTTGTTTAAACAATGCAAAAAAGTTTTTCAGTTCTTGCCATGGCGCTAAAAAAGAAACTTCCCGCTTAAAACTGTCAAGAAGATAGACATGAGATGATTTTGATACCTCGCCGACCAACTTCCCCTCCGACCCGGAAATCAAATGAGACGTACAACCATTTTTTTCAAGGCCATTTTTCAAAGCAAGGCATACTTTTTGTGCTCCACCAAGTTCTAGTTTTGTAATGACATACAAAACCTGGACATCCTTTTTATGCTTCATTTGGTCTACTTTCTGATTTATTGCGTCAATATTGTCAACAAAGTTATCGTGCAAACATTATGAGCATGAACGAGATCACAAGTGAATAAATAGCACTTGTGTCGATCAGTCCTTGCCCGAACATACTTATTTTTGACAGCATCGAGTAGTTTTCAGGGGTGTGTGCAATTTTAGTACAAGCCGCAGAAGCCGTTCTTCCAGAACTTATTCCTGGACCTATTGTGCCAAGACCGATACATAGTGCAGCGGAAAGACACGCAATTCCGTGAACGGGATTGTCTGAGACTTTCGTAATGAGCAATACAAATGATATAACAAGAGCAAAAATGATTGGTGTTTCGATAATTGCTTCACTTACAAAGGTGAATGAAAGAATTTGGTTGTCACTCTTGCGATTTATTCCAAGTCCTTCGCATGCCTTTGCGCCAAATAATGCAAGACCAATAACTGGTCCGATTGATCCTAAACCTATTGCTAGACCACTTCCCAGAAGTCTTAGACTATCAGAAATTGTTGATGCATTTGCCGCTTGCGCTTTGATAAAGATTGCAATGATAAATCCAAAAATAATCGGGGTTTGAATAATTGATTGTGTGATAAGCATGAAGCGTAATATTTTTTTTGCCGCAAAAGGTTGTCGTGCGATAGCGAGGCATGCTGCACGTGTGGGAAGAGCTGATGAAAGGCCTATGGTAAAGCCCGCAAAACAGATTGCAAGCCCGATACCAAGTTCAGCAATACCAAAGTAAATTGTTTTTTCCACTCCTGCTGTGCCAAACAAAATAATAACAGAAATAGTAAGACCAATAATTGCAGCAGTTTCGATGAGTGCCATGCCCAATACTGTTGTATTCATGATGTCGGATCGGGCTTTGGGTTGTCGGTTAATTGCATCAATAGCCGCCATGTTTGCTAGTCCTTCTCCAATGCCTACTGCTACTGAGTTTGCGCCGATGATGCATGCGACGATAAGATAGTGTAAAAGCTCCGCTATTTCCGACATTTTTTTTCACCTATCATGTTAATGTCCTCCTTCGCCTTGTAATGCAATTGATAAGTAGGTAAGGCTAAGCATAGAAAAAACAAAAGCTTGTAAGAAACCCTCAAATAGTCCAAAAAAGAGTGTAATGACAAGATCGATACCGCTGAAAGTTCCAATTATTTCTGTTAACCAAGATCCTTCAATAACTCCAAGATAAATTTTTGCAATAATCAAACCACCAAATATATTTCCAAAAAGTCGAAAGGATAACGAAACAACACTTGCAACTTTCCCCACAATATTGAGTGGAAGCATCAGAAAGAAAGGACTAAAGTATTCTTTGATATATGCCCACAATCCATTTGATTTAATGGCATAAAATTGAATATACAAAAATGAACAGATGCCAAGGGCGAGCGTGGTATTGATATTTGAAGTTGGTTCTTCTATTCCAGGAATAACAGCAAAAAGATTTGATGAGAAAATGAAACAAAATATAGTAGTAATGAAAGAAAAATGTTTGAACGAAAAACTTCCAAGAGTCTGGTTACAAAGATTAGAAAAGTAATTTACAAACGAGGTTGCAAGAAAATAAACAACCCCAGATTTTTTTTTAATAAGCCAGTTTACGGCCAAGAGTAGTACAAGGCTTATTCCAAGAATCTGCCATGTGTGAATGATTGTCTCATAATCGAGATTAAAAAACGGGTGAGTAAGCCCGAAACGAGCAAGTGGTTTCCAAGGTTCTCCCCCAAGGAGGTCAAAGCCTTTCATTTATCGCGGCCTTCTTGTTAAGAACAGTTAGCCAGAATGTTACCAAAAATGATGGTAATAAGAGTATAAAATGGATTGAGGACGAGCGCAATAAATAAAATACAAACAGCCCAACACAAGACAATCGAGTGACCGTTACAACAAAAGAAAGGGCTCTCCTTCCCTTAAAAAGTCCGAAGGAGAGCCCATATACTATTCCTGCTCCAGATCCCAATAAAAGTGATGTTAACATTGTTGAAAGTGTCATTTTAAGTAGATCTTTTTACAGTTTGTTTTTACTTTTTTACAGTTTTTTTATGCCTTTATAGTCGCGCCAGTACTGAGTGATGATTGAAGCGGATCCTGTAATTGCAACAAGACCGTGACGCTCATCGACTGTTGTACGTGCTAATTCAAACGCTTCTTTGAAGTTTCGCGCTGAATAGGCTTTAATCTTCATGCTTTTAAGATCGTTTGTAATTCTTTCAACATCCCAAGTGTTTTCGCCCGATTGTCCCGGTTGAGCCTCAGAAGGACAAACGATGATTTGGCCAGATGTTTTTTTAAAGAAGTAACGAAGTTGTTTCAAAAGTTCTTCAGTGTCTAACTTTGCATTGTTTATGCCTAGAATAATCGTCAAACCTTTAAGGGGGCGTTGATAGTGCAATAATCTGATGCCAAGAAGTAAGTTTTTGAACGCATCAAGGTTATCAGCTGTGTCGAGCATGATAGTTGGTTTTTCTTTATCCAATACCTGGAATCGTGCTGGCAATGTTCCGTGATCCTCTTTCCAAAATTGCTCAAGCGTTTTTTGTGGATTGAGTTCCGCTTGACGTTTTGCTTCTAGCGTTGGGCGGCCACGTTGAGCTTTTGCTTTGGTCAACAAGCTGCCTGATACAACAACAGCATCTTTGCCTGCTATTTGATTTACATAAATGTGCGCTATTCTTTCAGCTAAGGCTGCACAGCGACCGTGAAGTTGCTCGAAAGGGTAGTTGAGTGGCGCAAGTTTACGAATCGGCATTGCCCACTGTCCACCTAACTTGTTTGACAGTTTTAACATATTTTGCAAATTTATTTTGCTCTGATCGGCAGAAATGACCCACGTGCCAGGTTGGATAATACTAAGTGTTTCTTCAATTTTTTTGGTAGTTGTATCAACGTCATCAGGAACCACGCGAGTAATGGCTGCAATTTTTGGTACGCATATTTTGAATAGGTTTGCATGATCATCACAGATCTCAAGAAGTGCGACATCAACTTTGTTTTGTGCAAAATATACAAGAGCCATTACGGTCAAAATTTCATAAGAGTTTGGTTTCAGGTTTTCAGATTCCGCTGCATTAAGTACTTCATTTGCAATGTCGGTAAATACTTTATTTGAGACCGTTTCTCCGTTGATAGCGAAGCGTTCATTGTAAGTCAAAATGTGTGGAGCATAAAATGCACCTACAGACACTCCTTCTTCTTTCAAAAGTTGTGATGCAAAGTGCATAGTTAAACTTTTTCCGTTTGTCCCCGAAACGAGTATGGTATCAAGTTTTTTAGATGGGCTTTGAGCCGCTTTATCAAGCTGTTTTATGCATGTTATGTCATTATTACTGCTTTTTTGGGACCAATTGGCGTCCAAAAACTCGATGATTTCATTATAGCTCCTTTGTTTCCCTGATGTTGCTACCTGTTTGTCTATATCTTGTCGTATGTTCTCCATAGTCCGTCTCCACCATGGTTATTATCATTATTTTTTCAGCTTAGGTCCTGCTTTTTTAGCCTTTTTTGCAGAAAGTACTGTTGGTACGCAATATTCAGCCAAAAATACGCAATTTACCACTTATAATTCAGGATATAGCACCCCTCAAAAATGTCAATCAATAAATTATAATGCCCTCTGGCTCGCATTATTTACAATCCGATAAAAATTTTTGATTGTGCGATGGGCTCTTTTTATAGCTTTTTTTGGGTCTAAATATGCATTTTGGGAGGTAAATGGGGCTTTTAATGGGGGATTTTTGTTTTTCTATCCAAATAATTTCCAGCCAATAAAATTAAGACGGCTCCAGTGCCAATGAGTGCGGCGGAGCCTACAATTTTATATATAGTTTTCAAAACTTTTTTTGCCAGAAAATATGTTCCCGCGCAAACAATAGTTGCACCTCCTAATACAAATACAATTGGATAATCGATTGCGCACTTCATTGCAAAGCCAGTTGCTTCTTTTCCTGCTGTAATGAGTGTTTTTTTGCACAAGTTTTTTATCTCTTGTGTGGGAGCTGATTGTTCAGTGAGTGTTAAAAGTGAATATGAAGCTAATATTATTGCGATAAAACAGAGCTTTGTTGTTTTTGTGACCAATTTTTTCTCCTTGTTGAACAATCGTTGATTAAGTTCAAATCTTGACCCGGCTATTTAAGTATAGCCTATAATAAAAGCGTCAAGGGGTGGATTAATATTTTCATAATTTTAAAAGGGGGAGTGGGCATGAAAAAGATCGGAAATGGATTTACGCTTATTGAATTGATGATTGTGGTTGCGATCATTGCTTTTCTTTCCATTGTTGCGGTTCCAAATTTTTTTAAATTTTTAGCGAAGGCGAAGCGCTCGGAAGCGTATATGAATTTAAGTTCACTTTATACTGCCCAAAAGGTTTACTGGGCGGAACATGGTGAGTATACATCAAATTTGAGCGGAAACGGGGGGCTTGGATGGAAACCAGAAGGTTATAAAAAAGGTGGCGCCGGAGAAAGATTTTATTATACATATGGATTTGGGCAGGGCTCAGAGGGGGTAAACTATTTTACCGGCAAGCTAGAGACATCACACAGCCATATGAACATGACTCGAGCAGATAAAGATGGCTTTGTTATTGCTGCGGTGGGTGATATTGATGGTGACGGCAAACCAGATATTCTAACAATTGATGAGAAGAACAATATCGAAATTATTCAAGACGATTTAGCTTAAGGCAGCTGGATTTCAAAATCCGCCAAAGATAAACAATAGTAGTTTTTCTTGAAGCAAAACATACAAGATTGCTCCGATAGCCAAAAAGGGACCGAACGGAATCCTAACTTCTCTGCTTTTGCCAAAAAGAACAATGTATAAAATTCCAATGATTGATCCTATTGTTGCGCCAAAAAAAAGTGTCATCCAACAACCAACAAAGCCTATGAATGATCCAATAAATGACAGAAGTTCAAGATCTCCTTGCCCAACGCCCTCTTTTCCGGTTAGGCGAAGAAAAATTTTTGATGCTGCATACAGTGCACCGTAACCAAGAATTGCTCCAATCACACTTTGCCAAAAATTGATTGGCAAAAATCCAAGCCACGAAAATAAAAAACCAAGCGGAATTAAAAAGAGAGTGACAAAACGAGAGATTAGCATTGTTTCAAGATCGGAGCGAATAGTTACGATGAGAGCTGAAAAGAAAACGAAATAAGCCATGTGGTAGTGCGGCGGAAGATACCAAAGTGTGAGAAGAGCTCCAGTTGTTAATAGCTCTATAATTGGATAAAAAATAGAAATTCTTTTTTTACAGTAACGACACTTTCCGAGTAAAAAAAACCAAGAAAAAATGGGAATATTGTCATACCACGCAACAGTTCTTTTACAATGAGGACAAAAAGACCGTGCACAGAAAATTTTTTCTCCGGTCACCAGACGATATGCGACAACATTTAAAAATGATCCCCAACAAAGAAGAAAGGGAATCATGAGCAGCAATATTATAATTTGCCTTCCACTTTCAGTTGATCAAATAGAGATTCAAGTCTTCGTTGTTTTTCAAATTGCATGTCATACTTAAAAACCAACTCTGGCGTATAACGATTCTGAATGCTTTGTGAAATCGCTTTGCGTAAGGCTGGTTTGTACAAAATTAAGTCGGGTAGTTTTTTTTGAAAATCTTCTTGTCCTTTGTGAGAACAAAAAAGAACCGCGCAGACACTTTTGTCTGGAGACAGTTTTACGGCATTAATAAAAAGGCCAGACAAGTTTTCGTCGTCTAACAAGATGCGCAAAAAAAATTTGGAGATTTCTTTAAAAAAAAGAGCCTCCTTTTTTGCTCTTCGGATATCTTTTTGCCGTTTATCTATCATACTACCTACTATTTTTTATAGTTTTAGAAGGCCTTGAGATGCCATGCGCATGAAGTTTTGTTTGATTGCTCTCATCAAACGTTTACGTTTTTTTTGCGTTGGAGGCTCAAAGTAGACACCACGCTTCATGTCTCTTACCACACCTTCACGTTCAATCTTTTTCTTCAATTGTCGTAGTGCTCGTTCAACATTGCTATTTACATGAATCTCGATGTTGGATCGCCTTTTCGACATACCTATCTAGCCGCCTTCCCAAAAAAATAAATGGACATATATAAACAAATTATTCTCTATCTAAGAACAATCATTATAAGAAAAAGAGATATATTTGTCCAGATAGGCTATTTTTTATTCCCTGCACACTGTTTGATTTATGAAAAGACTAATATCTAAGTTAGATTAAGCTCGATTTAGAGGGTCTATTCGTTTAAAACGAGAAATTAATTCCAAACATAACCGTGGTACTCCTAAAGACGTTTCTCTGTGAGATTGGAGCCTGCCAGAGAAATCCAAGGCCAACATGTGGTGATACGTCGTAGTTTAGGGCCGTATTGATTATCTGGGCCTTCCATCCAGAGCGTTTTTCTAGCACTTCAGGTTTAAATGCGCCGTCTGCATTATCACATGCTGTAATTTTGTCATTCATATGTTCTATAATCACCCATTGGGCGTAAAATGAAAGCTTCCCTAGAAAATGATGCGCGTTAAGCTTTAGGCCGAAATGCCAGTTGTAACCAGGGTGAATCTCGACGGTTGCTCTGAAGGGATAGATTCCTTTTTGAAGTTTGCTTGTTGGTAGTGGGTAGTTACTAAATGTTTTTTCAAAAAAGTAGTCGAATCCGACGTCAAAGCCGATCTCGATTGTTTCTGTGAAATCTAAATTAATTCCACCCAAAAAACCAAGAGCATTATGTCCATTGTTGCCGAATGGTAATCCAAAGGCCCTCAGTGTTTCTTTTTCGTCTCCTGCTCCAATAGTAAAGCCAGCCGAAAGGTGAGGAATCAAAAGAAATCGAGGCCATCCATCTGCGTCTTTGTTCATTTCGATAGCCTTGCGCCAAAATAGATTAAATCGAATGTCTTCAATTGATGATTTATGGAAATTTTCCAGGCACAGTTCCAGTTCGTCTGCTATTGGTTGTAATTTACACATCAAGTAATTATCAACATCGGCTTTAGAGAGAGTTTGGCATCCGCTTTCTGCCTCGGTGAGATTGTTTGAGCAATCTATAACGTAGTTAATTTCTGATGCGCCACCTTGAACCGAAAAGCATAGATCATCAAATATTCCGATTGAAAACTCAAAACGCAACCCACGTTTGCGGTAGGTTGCAGGAAATTCAAAAAACCCGAATTTTTCTTCGCAGTCGATGTTTGTGGAATCTTCAAGAGGTGTTGTTGGAGAAGAAGTTGGGTATAAAGCTGTGCGAGCCGTTAAAATGGTTGGCGTAAAAGATTTTCCGTCGGGAATGTCGCCCATTAAAAGTCCAATCATTCCCCAGTTCCCGCCGATATTAGGAAGTTTTTTTGAAACGTTATCAATATTTTTCCCGATGTTTGCATTTATTCCAAATGGAGAAATGCTCAGCGCACCCTTGTTTAGTTTATTTTCTTCATTGGTTCTACCGTGCAATTGGTCTTTTACTCGAGTATACAAATAAGAATGTGGTTCAAGTGTTTTATACACGGGAAAATAGTCGCTTCTTGATAGACTTGAATTTGATTGAATTGCTTGACCTATAAATAAAAATATAAAGGCAAGCAGACATTTTTTATTACATAGGGACAACATGTTACTCCTTTCAAGAGTCCGATTTCTTGCTGCAACGAATGCAAGTGCTTTACAAAAAAGGTATAGCACTGTTGGGATCAATGCGTCAATCAATGAGTCAATTTTTATAATTGTTGCCAAACGCTTTGCAAAGCGAAAGCGATCATGGCCAACGCAGTTCCTATGCCGAGAATTGTTTTTATGTTTTGGCCAGAGCGCCATTCTTTTTTGAGTGTGAGAAGTGTAATCATTGAGCTTACATATGCAAAGACGATAAATATTGCTGCTAAGTCAAAAAAAAGTACTAAATTTTTTATTGTTGCAAAGCTGATAAAAACACAAATGCCAATTAACAGAACAGATGTTTTTGGATTAATGATCTGTTTGTTGATAGCTGCGCGAGATATGCTGTTTTTCATTTTTTTGACTAACGAAACCAGAAGATTGCTAGATCCCCAAATAATTGAGTGAATAGTGCCAAGGACGGCAGAAAGAATTGAAATGTGTATAATCGATATGAGCCACGGAGCACTTGGAAATACCAATTTAAGGGTTTCTGACGGCGGTATTTCGGGTGAAGCAAAAAGATTTAGTGGAACTGCTAAAATGATTGATCCAACAAAAAGAATGTACAGTGCGCCAACCAACAATATTGAATATGTCAGAGCTCGGGGAACGTTTTTTCCTGGATTTCGTACTAAATTAAATAGTGATGCGGCAGACTCAAATCCAAAAAAACCGAAAATGACAAGTCGAGTTGATCTCATAACATTACCAAGTCCGTGAGGTGCAAATGGTTTTAGTAGGCTAAAGTCTGCATTAAAAAGACACATCGTGATGGTGGCCAAAACCGGAAATATTGTGCAGCAAATTAAAATTCTCTGACCAAGCTGAGAAAGAGCTGCCCCAAACATATTTACCACAATCAGTATGCTCAAGCAGATGAGTCCTAGTATGGTGGAGCTTGCTTGAGGGAAAAATGTTTGCAAAAGGCGGCCTGCTGTGTGAGTGAGTAGCGAAACAGCAATTGTGAGGCCGATGATATAAAATGCTGCAGACATAACACCAACAATGTGCCCACCCCAAGGTTTTGCGTAGGCATAAAAAGAGCCCTCTCGTGGAAAGAGATGTGCAACTCTTGCAATCGATTGTGCCATAAACCAGACTGAGCAAATAACAAAAAGATACGAAAGTATTCCTGCTGGACCGACGTTTCGTGCTAAAATTGCAGGGGCGGTAAAGATGCCAGCACCGATCATAGCATTCATGCCCGTGATGGTAGCCGTTGCTAATCCGATTTTGCCAGAATTATTGCTTGCCATATTTATTTTCCTGGAATAACACAACTTTTACATTGTAAAAATTTCTTTGTAGAATTGATCTAAGGGTTAATTTTCACACAAATTTTAAATTTTAACAAGAACGATGGACAAATGCGTGTACTATCAAGCTCATTTGAACAGGAAACAATGTTGGTTTTTTGTTGCAGTTTTAAGAAGCTTTGAACATCTTGCATTCGACAGAACCTTGGACAAAGAAACAAGCCTGTTTGAGTTCTTTGTTCCCTCTTCTCAGTGTCTTTTTTTTGAGAAGCTGATGTCTCATTTTGTATCTGAGGGAGTTGTTATTGATTTTAAACAGCTTCCAAACAGGCTTGAAAGTCCAAGTCAGATTGTTTGACTCATTTTTTTGTAATTTCAATCAAGTGCTCTAGTCGTTCGCGTGATTTTTCCGCTCCTAACATTTCAAGTAATTCTTTTATTCCTGGCCCGCGAGTTGCACCCATCAATCCAAACCGTAAAAAAGAAAAGAGAGCTTTCAGCTCGATTTTTTGAGTCTTTGCTTCTTTTTTTAAATTTCCCAAAAAATTGTCTGGATTAGTTATATTACCCAGGCCCTGAGCAACGAGGTTGGCCACCGTGTCGAGCGTTTTTTTATCAAGAGCGGTTGATACTGTTTCCGTGGTGACTTCCGGTTCTTCAAAATAAAATGCAAGAACAGTGCTAACATCTGCCAAGGTTGTCAGATCTGTTTTAACATGCTCAATAAGATTTTTAAGCACGGAAGAATCAAGATCCTTGGCTGCAGTGAATCGATCTACTAAATATGGTCTACATAGTTCCGTCAATTTTTCCGCATCATACTGAGCAATCCATTTGTGATTAACCCAGTTGAGCTTTTCGACATCGTACTTGATCTGTCCTTTTGCGTGCGCATGATCAAAATCTATTGCTTGAGAAAGTTGTTTAAGGGACATTATTTCTTGTTCAAATGAACCGCCGATGATTGCAAGATAGTTGGTGATTGCCTCAGGAAGGTAGCCGGCCTCTCGTAGATCTTTGAGTGCAAATCCAAAGTCTCTTTTTGAAAGTTTTTTTCCGCTGATGTTACACAAGATTGGCAAATGCCAAAATGTCGGAGTTTGTGCTTTAAATGCTTCAAAAAGTACCGCTTGACCAGCTGTATTTGTTAAATGATCTTCTCCCCGCAGAACGTGGCTGATCTTCATTGTCATATCATCAACGAAGTTGGCAAACATGAAGGTGAAAGTTCCATTTTGGCGAGTGATTGGAAAATCAGAAAAATTTTTAAGTTGGAAGGTCATAGTGCCATGCGCAATGTCTTGGATGGTAATATCCTTTTCGTGGTCAAGTTTGACTCGCCAGATAAAAGGTATTCCGGCCGCAACTTTTTCTTGAATCTGGTCGTCAGGTAGTTTAAGACATGTCCTGTCATATCGGGGAGCTGTTCTGAGCGCTATTTGCCGTTGACGCTTTTGTTCAAGCTTTTCAGTTGTACAAAAACAACGGTAGATAAGTCCCATTTTTTCGAGTTCTTGCAATTTTTGTTTGTAGATCACCATTCGTTGAGACTGAAAGTAAGGCTCAAAAGGACCTCCTTTTTGTGGGCCCTCCGCGTAGTCAAGTTTAAGCCAGCAAAGGTCAGAGATGATCTGCTTTGCTCCTGGATCAAAATTTCGTTCAGGGTCTGTATCTTCGATACGAAGAACAAATGTTCCATCTTTTTGCAACGCAAAAAGATAATTCATGAGCGCAGTGCGGACATTTCCTAGGTGCATCAATCCTGTTGGCGAAGGAGCAAAGCGGACTCGTATACGCGAATCACTCATTTTTTAGTTTCTCCCTGACAAAAATATTTATTATCGACAAATTTAAAACGAAGTTATTTTTCAGTTTACTATGAACCTTCTGTAAGTCCAAGAATGGTAACTAATGATTTTAATAATAACTTTTGACACGCGAAATCACGTTTTGCTAGCTTTTTAGGGGATTCGTAAACAGGGGTGGTAAAAGGGGGAGAGTATTATGGTTTTATGTGTTCGAATTACATTTTCTATCGGGGCGCAAAAGGGTTTTTTGCGCAATTTTGTACTCAAACATGCCAACAAACTTGAGCTTGAAGGGGTCGCGCAATTTCTTGAATCGGACAAGGTCCAGATAATAGCCTGTGGAAAAAAGGATATAGTTGATAATTTTGTTGATCTTATTCACAGTGGAACTAACAAATATAAGCTGGACACCATTGAGCTAGAGCCATTCATTAAGAGTAAGGATTACCGAGGCATTTTTCGGGTTATTGAGTGATAGGTTTCTTTAATCCGTCTTCGCCTAACGGCTATGTCGGACTGCAGAAGGCTGGGCTTCTCCTCCGTAGCTTTATGCGAAGGGGGACCATGCCAAGAGTTTATCCTGAGTAGCGAAGCGTATCGAAGCGTAGCCTTCTACTTCGTGCTTCGCACTACGAAGAACGCAGTTGGCGAAGGCTGGTAGCTCCAAGGGGAATCGAACCCCTATTTCTGCCTTGAGAGAGCAACGTCCTAACCGTTAGACGATGGAGCCATAACTCTCTTTTAGTCTATCCATGGAGGCTAAAAAGACAACACCAAATACCAAGGTGATATTTATTTTTGGTGATCTACTCAAAATCTGAATCTGAGTCCGATTCGTAGATTCCGTTTTTGTAGATATCGTCATAATTTTCATCCTCTTTTTCATCCTTGTTGAAGTTGGATTCAACTTCCTTTTGGGGCTTATCTTTTTCTTGATTAACCAAAAGCTCATACATTTTATTGAGACCTTGGGATATATATGTATGCCCACCATTATGGCAATAAACCGTCAATTGTTTGTTTTTGTTTGACAAATCTTTTAGTTGTTTGTTGTAGTGTGTTCCAACAAGTTCGTCGTTATTGGCGATAGATATAACAATCTTGTAGGGAAGATTCTTATTCTTTTTAACAAGAGTTTTAAGTTGATCAATCAATTGATCTTCGTTTTTATCGTAATAGGTAAACGAATGTAAAGTAAGCTCGGCCACTGTAGGTGCTAAACGTTCCGATGGGGCTATTGAACAGTCTATTGAAGTTGAGAGGAGATTTTTTAAACCTCCCCCCATCGTGTTTTGTATTTTCTCCCAAAGTTTTTTCGAGGATTT
>Ga0180431_10001478_pt1 | contig 32895 bp, 17 predicted proteins | sample SS_ome_11_FD_132459 | JGI IMG/M metagenome (GOLD analysis project Ga0180431, IMG submission 132459) | Hypersaline lake sediment archaeal communities from the Salton Sea, California, USA - SS_1_MS_1 metaG | ecosystem: Environmental > Aquatic > Non-marine Saline and Alkaline > Hypersaline >... | reverse complement strand
CAACCAGAACCAAAACAACCAGAACCAGAGCACGCAAAATAACCAGAATCAAAATAATCAAAGCAATCAAAGCCAGCAGAGCCAAAACCAGAATAGTCAGAATACCAACCAACCCGCGTATGCGAAGATTAACATTAATACGGCTTCGGAGATTGTTCTGGCGGCTTTGTTTGGCGGCGACAATGAAGGCGAACGAAATGCCCTGGCTGTCATTGATTACCGTGAAAGTATAACCGAAGGGATTCAAGACCCCTCAGAACTCGTCGAGCAACAGATATTGGATCAGAACACGTTCAGTCAAATCGAAAACTATGTCACGACAAGCTCCGACATTTATACGATTCGGTGCGTCGCCACAGCCGACCGGAACGGGCCGACCGGCGCCACACTAATCACCGAAGCCGTCGTGGATCGAAGCGAGACACCGTGTAAGGTGCTTTTTTGGTATCAGGGAGCAAATAATTAACGATGGAGATTTCATCTCTTTGAGGCTTTACGGCCTTTGATGTGAAAGATCAAACGATATGAATCATAACAAAACAGAAGTGGATCAACCGCGATCCGTGGTGGCCATCGTCAAAGACGACGACAAGCTCAAGGGCGTGGAACTGCGAAAACAGAACGGCGTCCTGGAAATGGTCTGGACGAAAAGTGCCGAAGAGGCGGGCGTGGATTGGGTTCGGTTTTCAGCCGAGTGCCGATTAACGCCGGAGCCGAACGAGTCGGTCGGAGTGGAAAATCGCAAACAAGTGATTATCGGCTACAACTCTGCGGGAACGATTTTCCACCATACGACGGTGCCGGAAGTCGGCGACAAAGAAATCGCTTCCATTGTGGAATTACAGGCAGAAAGCCGACTGCCGCTCCCGACCGAACAGATTGAGATGACCTGGCGAACCGACCCCATGATGGGGGGTGAGATTGGCATCACGATGGCCGTGGCGCGAAAGGAACACCTTCAATCCTTCGCCCAAAGCGTGCGGTCCATTCGCCCGGAGAAGATTCTGTTAGATTGTGAGGGGATCGTAAAGGCATGGTGGACGATCTTTTCAGGGACTGAAAAGAGGGCCGTTCTCCTGAGTATGGGCGCGTGGAACGCGCTGGTGTGTTTGGTTGAAAACGGGCGGTTGAGCAATGCGGTGGTGTTGGATGTGGGGATGAAGGATTTCCCCCCGGAAGGGGCACAGGCACAAAACGAAACGACCGAACGTTTTATTCAGGACCTCAGAAGTGTATTGATATTATATGGTTGTGCGGGAGAGAATGATTTACCGGTGTGTGTCCTCTCCGACGGCAACGCGTTACACGAGAGCATTGTTTCGGCGCTGCGAACGGCCCAATTCAATGCGCGCGTGGCGTTGCCGGATGTTCACCGGATCAAAGCGACCACTGATCCCGATGCCGGGGTTCTCTATGAATACCGGGCGCCGATTGGGCTGGCGTTATTAGCGCTTGAAGGCGGAAATAACGAATTAAATATTTTCTCGCGCGTGTACAGTCCGAGCGAGAAGAAAGAAAAGAGACACTGGTTATCCTCGCCGAAACTCGCCGGCGCCTTAGCGGCGGGGATGTTGCTCCTGCTGGCGTTGGTGGCCTATGCGGTAGATGTCAAAAAAACAGGAGCAATAGAAAAGCGATTAGAAGCGTCTTTTTCAGATATGGATATAAACTGGCTTGTTAAGCGGCAACAGCTTGTTCGAGCGGTTGCCCAGGAAAGGCCGGACATGCTCGATCTCCTGAAGCTGGTGAATGAGAGCGGTGAACGTGGGATTACGCTGAACAGCCTGCAATTCAAGAAAGGCCAAGTCGCCACCATCGGCGGCCAGGTCGCCAACAACGACCAGCTCAGAGATTTCGAGAAGAGTCTCCAGGATCAAAAAGGTATCGAGGAAGTAACTTGTACGCCGACCACGAGCGGCAAGGGCAAGAAGATTACATTCAAAATGACATTTCATTATAGAAACTTCACCAAAAAGAAGGTCAAAAGATCGAGTTTGGGAAAGCCATGATTGATAAATTAACGGAAAAAGATATACGGGCCTTGAAGCTCGGCGCCGTGGGCGCCGTCCTGATTCTTCTGTTTGTGTTCGGAGCGGAGTGGCGCGATCATTGGGCCGCGGCCAAAACAAAAAGTGCTCAACTTCAAGCCAAACTGGACGCCATCGACGTCGATGATGTGAAACAAGCGGGTTTGACGTCCATCGTTCCGGCTTTTGACATGCCGAAAGTCGAGGATGAACAGAGTTTTCTCTTCAGGGACAAGCTGAGCGAGCAATTGAAGAAGGCCGGAATCAAGAACCAACCCCTCCAGGTTCAAACCAGCCGGAAATCACCCATGACGGGGTACGATCTGCTGCTTGTCAAATGCAGCGCTAAATGCAGGTTTTCACAAGTGCTTGATTTTCTTTCCCGGCTCAATGAAAATCCCTATCTCGTCGGAATCGAGGAATTCAAAATTAAGAAAACGGATCCGAAGAAACCACAGGAATTGGAACTGAATCTGACGGTCTCGACGTTTGCCGCCCAACCTCAAAAAGGAGGTGGATCATGACGATGGATCAACTCAAAGAACTCGCACAAAACAAGCAGAAACTGATTCCCATGGCCTTGATTGGCGTTGCGGTCTTTTCCGGTGTGACGGCCTTAGCGAAAGCGACGGGCTATTTCGTCGCACAAACCCGAGCAAAGAATATCGTACAAACGGCTATCGACCGGAGTCAGACGGACTCCAAGGTCGTGGAGCGTCAGCTCGCCAAGGCCAAACCGCTTGCAGAGGGGTTAAAGAAGAAGAACTTGTTCTCACCTCCTGAACCGAAACAGCATCCCATCAAGTCCGTTTTTGGCATCTTCGGGGATGAGGCGTTTATCAACGGCAAATGGTACAAAACCGGCGACAAGGTCGGAGAGGCCAAAATTGTGGCCATTGGTCCGTCCTCCGTGACCACCGAGTGGGAAGGCAAGGAGAAAGTGTTTCGCCCGATCGATGCGTCGGGGGCTCCAACGCCGGGCGGCGGTCCGAAATCCAGACCGTCCAGACCGATGCCCAAGCCGGGCGGTTCCAGGGGAGGTCCTCCAAATATGGTCGTTGTTCAGCCTCAAGGCTCACCCGGCCGCGGTCCGGAACGAGGAGGCCCAGGCGGCCGAGGTCCCGGGGGACCCGGCGGGAGATTTTCACAGATGTCTGAGGCCGAAAGGGAAAAGATGAGGGCTCGAATGATGGAAGCCCGAGAGAGATACTCACGAATGTCCGAGGCGGAGCAGGAGAAGTTCAGGGCTGAAATGCGAAAACGGTTCGGTGGAGATCGAGGCGGCCGAGGTGGCCGGTGATAGAATATACACTGCGAGGATAGTAATCATGAAAAAGTCCGGAATATCAATCGTATTCGTCATCGTTTGTATTAGCGTGCTCGTAGCGGCTTACGGTCTCGGAGTGTGCATAAGAGAGATACGGTTTTTCCATGCCAAAGCCGGAGCTACAACGGGCGAGAAGACTGAGAAACCGCAAACGTCCTCTTCAGCCAAAGACGTTACACAGAAGACAACCTCTCCCGACGAGGACCGGGAACCGGATGCACGCCCCGCTCCGGACGGCCCGGTTCCGGAAGACGGACCGTCTCGCCCGAGAATGGGCGGTCCCGGCGGAGCGCCTGGAATGCCTTCAAGAGAGGAACTTGAGAATATGTCCGAGGAAGAACGACGGGAGGTGTTCGCCCAGATGCGCGAAAGATTCGGGGGCAGACGACGAGGAGGACTCGGCACTCAACTTTCCGAAGAAGACAGAACTAAAATGAGAGAAGAGTTCGAGGCGCTCAGGGAGCGTTCGGAAGATATGACGGAGGAAGAAAAAGCGGAGGCGAGAGCAAAGATATTCGAAAAATACGGCATCACACCCGGGGTCCCCCGCGGCAGGCAAGGCGGTGAGCGCGGTTTTGGCAGTCGACGGCGAAGCCGACCGGATGATGGACAGTGAGAAAACAGGTCAATTCCTATCGAGGTGAATAGAATGGAACGGTCAAAAACAATTATTTCAATATTAGTCGGCATTGCAGCCATTTTCATCGTCTGGTGGGTCGGTCTCCGGCCGCAACCCGAACAGGCTCAGAAGCCGGGTGACGTCGCGGCCGCCGGGCCGACCAAAGCAGACGAAACAAAAAAGCCCGGCGATCCCAATGATCCGATGGTATCCTTTGACGCCAATGAACCCGGCAGGCCGCGCGACCCGAACCGGCCCGAGAGAGACGTGGCCAAAAGCGACCAGTCCAAAAAACCGGAGGACGCCAATGATCCGATGGAATCCCTAAACCTGAACGATGTCGCGATGAAGGAAATCCTGAAGAAATTGGCCGAATGGACGGGTAAGACGATTATTCCGGACGACGAAGCGAAGAAACTCAAAGTGACTATTCTCGCGCCGAAAAAACTGCCGAGAAGCGAAGCACTTTCGATGATCTTTGCGGCTCTGCGGATGAAAGGCTACGCTGCGGAATTTGCCGATAACGCTATTTTCCTCAAACCCATCGCCCAGGCCAAACTCGGCGAGGTCCCCACGATCTCTTCGGATTATCCCCTGGCCCTGATCGAGAACAAGGACCAGTTCGTTCAGAAATTCTTCAAGCTGAAGAATTACAGTGCCTCGCAGATGGGCCAAATTCTTTTGCCGTTGATGGACGAGTACGGCTACGTCAGCGCCGACGAGAACACCAGCAGTCTATTGGTGATTGATACGGTCAAGAACCTGATGCGCATCGGTTTGCTGATCGAGCAGTACGATGTCGTCGAGGTGGCGGAGCTGGAGACCGAGATCTTCGAGATTCAGTACGGGGACCCCACAGAGATCGTCTCGTTGTTGGAGATGTTGCTGAGCAACAGCCCCGGCAGCACCTCGCGAGCGCCCTATCGAGGACGCCCCGCCCCGCCCGTACGGAGTACTTTGAGCAGGGACAAAAGCAAGAGCAGGAGTTCCGGAGGAAGTGGAGGCACGGCAACAACGGTCACGGTTGGGACCAGCCAGACGCCGGCGATCCTGATCCCCGAAACGACGTACAACTGGGTGATCGCCAAGGCGGCGGCTGAAGATATGGAGCAAATCGCCGAGTGGATTAAAAAGCTGGACAAAGCCGTCCCGACCATCCTGGTGGATTATCCACTCTCTCAAATTGAAAACAAAAACCAGGTCGTTCAAAAATTCTTCAGGCTCAAAAACTATGCATCGACTCAGATGGCCCAGATCGTCGAGCCCCTGCTCACCGATGCCGGCCACGTGACGGCGGATCAGAACACCCGAACGTTGTTTGTGGTCGATACGGTCCAGAACCTGATGCGCCTCGAGGGGATTATCGAGCAGTTCGACATCCCCGAAGCCGAACAGGCCCAGCAGGATATTTTTGAGGTGTATAACGGCGATCCCGCGGAGATCGTACAAGTGCTACGAATGCTCTTGAGCATCGACGGGGCCGGCGGAAGCAGTTCCGGACGCAGCAGCAGCCGAAGCCGATACGGATCGAGCAGCTATTACGGACGAAGCTACAGTTCCTACGGTCGAAGCAGTCGATCGAGTTACGGACGATCCTCAGGCTCCTCGCCTGTGATCGGGACCGGCCAGATCCCCATCGTATTGATTCCCGAACCGACGCGCAAATGGATCATCGCACGGGCCTCGGCCGAAGATATGAAGAAGATTGACGAGTGGATAAAGAAGCTTGACCAGGAACAGGCCATCTCCAACGAATATGAAACCATCTCACTGGGATACGCCGATGTGTCCGAAGTGGCGCAGCGCCTCAACGAAGTGATGCAAGAGATGCCGGGCTCGGAATTGCAGCAGAGCGTTCTCGTTCAGCCGTTGACCCAGGCCAGGCAGATCATGATTTTCGGAAGGCCGGAGATGCGAGAGATGGTGAAGAAGATGATCGCCGAAATCGACATCCCCACGGGTATGTTCGAAACCAAGGTCTTTAAGTTGAAATATGCCGATCCCGACCGGGTCAAGGAAAACCTCGAGGGTCTATACGAGCAGGAAGCCGGCTATAGCTATAGTTATGGCTATAGCTCCCGCGGCTACAGCCGAAGCTCGCGGAATGTTGAAACTCAGGACACGGTGAGGGTCATCGCCTTCTCAACGATGAACCAGATCACGGTGATCGCCTCCCCGGAGAACATGCTCAAGATTGCCGACCAGATAGACGAATGGGATATTCCGCTCGATCTGGACCAGGTCCGGCCGAGAATTTTCACGCTGCAGAATTCCGATCCCGTGCAGATGGCGGACCTGCTCAGAACGCTCTTCAGTGAAGAATCGAGCAGCACGGGCGACTTTTTCCGCCGGTACATCTTCGGCGATGATCAAGATGACAGACAGAAAATCGTCGGGCCGCTCTATGGACAATTGACCTTTGAAGATGTGCCGGGCACGAAGAAGATCATCGTCATCAGCAACATTGCCGGGGCGTATGACGTCATTGAGAACCTGGTCACAGAACTGGACAGCCAGGAAATGGGCGAGATTCCGGAAGTTATAGAACTCAAGTATGCCGATCCCGAGGACCTGACCGAGCGTCTCAATGCGTTGTTCGTCGAACCGGGGCAGCAGGCGAATATTCGTCGCACGGCGCAGGGTCTGACCGGGGAGTCGGCGATGGATAGTACGGGCGACAATAGTACCACCGCGAATAATAACAATGCCCAGACGAGCGATGAACCCTATACACCACCCTGGTCGGGTGCCGGGGCGCGCAGCAGCATGGGCCTCGGGCAGGAAATGCCGATCAGCAACGTCATTGGGCGGGTCCGTTTTGTGCCGGAACCGCACACCAAGTCGATCATGGTCCTGTCCCCGCCGGAGTTCATGGACGCAATAAGAGAACTGATCAATGCACTGGACGTGCCGGGCAAGCAGGTGGTGATCGAGGCCATTATTGTGGAGGTTGAGCATTCCAAAGTCACGTCTCTCGGGGTCGAGCTATCGACGAATCCTCTGGCGTTCGGGACGCTAGGCCAAAACGCGCTCGTGGCTCTGGGCAATTTGACCAATATCGGAACGCATGGCTCGGCCGCCGGAACCATTTCGTCTAGTTCGGGCGTGGCTGCCTCCGGTTCCGGGTCTGTCCTTGGCGTCGGGACGGATATTTACGCCTTGATTGATTTCCTCATCAAGAAAACCAACGCCAAAGTGTTGAATCAACAGACACTCTGGACGAAGGACAACGAGCAGGCGAATTTCTTCAAGGGCAGCGAAGTGGCGTTCCGGGGCAGCGAATCCATCACGCAGCAAACCACCAGCCAGAATATTGAATTCGACAGGGTCGGTATGGAACTGCGGGCCCGACCGAGTATCACGCCTGAGAACAATGTCGATATGGTTGTGAATGTCGAAATCTCCCAGTTGACCTCGGATAATGTGAACGATCAGCCCGTCCGGACCGTCATGGAGACCACGACGAATATGATCGTGATGGACGGACAGACGCTTCTGCTCGGGGGCATCCTGTTTCAAAAGGACAGCACGATCGAACACAAGCTTCCACTGCTCGGCGACGCGCCGTTGATCGGGGGTCTGTTCCGTCATAATGAAGTTTCCCTGTCCAATAGCGAAATGTTCGTGTTTATGACGCCGCGTGTGATCGAAGAACCTAACGCCACCGTCGCCGAAGCAGAAAGTGCGCAGAAAAAACTGGATAGCATCCGGCGGGGGATCAACACTTCTCTGGAAGACTTAAACGGGCCGACATCGGACGATACATCCGATGATACCGCGAAATCCGAGCCGGAGACGACCGTCAAGGCGGAGGTGGAAACGACGGTGAAGGCTGAAACGGAAACGGTTGCTGAGACACCCGTGGAAACGGCCTCGAAGATTGAGTCTGAGACGAAGACAGAGAGTACAACCGAAGGGATTCAGGACCCAAACGATCTACCGTCCGTCCAAATGCACCTCGACAAGCTGACGAAACCTCAGGGAATGTATGATCGGCAGAATGTGAATGAACTCAGAGCCGATCATGGAAACACTCCGACGATTCATAGTTTTACCCCGGCGCATTCGCAAATCAGCCGGGGGCAAAGCTCCTCGTTGAGCTGGTCGGTTTCAAACGCGGATCGCATTCGCATCGAACCTGGGGTGGGCAAGGTCGGTATATTGGGTTCTCAAGCCGTCTATCCGTCGGAGACAACGAAATACACGATCATCGCAACCAATGAAACCGGGGAAGCGCGATGGACGCAACAAATCGAAGTTCTGAAGACAGACAACAAGATTGTCGCCCGCGGGGCACGCAGATGATCGCTTCAAGGTAGCACTTTATAGCGTTTAAAATTGGTCAGTTCTATGCATGCAACAGGGTGGCATCCTCAAAGCCGAAGGCTTTGGGGATGGTGTGTGATGGCCATCCCCAAGCTGCACTTGAGGTTGCCACTCTTTTCAGATAAATTCATACATTGACTTGTTATGACGAAATAGAAACCCCACAGTGTTAGCGGATTCCTGTCGCAATAAAACTCCAGAAACCTTTTGACAAGATCGCGGGCCATCGTCCATAATTCCATCATCACTAAGGATGTTCTATGGATGCCGAATATTTACAACCGAACGAATTGCCCGACTTGGCGATTGAGACACTTGGAAAAGCGGCAATAGACTCCCCGCTTTTACCGGGAGGACGCCATTTCATTGATAACGATGAGAAGATTCTCGTGTATTCCCATTCCGAGTATCTCAAGATGATTCAGGAAACGGCAGAAAAGCCGCCGATGTTTGAAAGAGCCGGCCCTCGCCGGAAGATTTACTTCGATCCGAAAAAGCTTAACTGCGGCATCGTCACATGCGGCGGTTTATGTCCCGGCCTCAACGACGTCATTCGAACCGTTACCCTGAGTCTCATTTGGCAGTACGGCGTTCGGAATGTCTTTGGCTTTCGTTATGGCTACGCCGGATTATCATCGAATCCACCGAAACCCCCTCTTGTGCTTACGTCGGACCTTGTGGACGGGATTCATCACGAAGGCGGCGACATTCTCTCCTCGTCGCGAGGGCCACAAGACACTGACGAAATGATCCGCACACTGCAAGAGATGAAAATAAACATCCTGTTCGTTCTCGGAGGAGACGGGACGTTGCGCGGCGCCCATGCGCTGGCCAAAGGCATTAAGAAAAGGAACCTCCCGATCTCGATCATTGGCATTCCGAAAACCATCGACAACGATATTACCGGCATCGAGCAGTCCTTCGGCTTCTCGACGGCCGTCGAGGCAACGCGCGCGGCAATCCATAGTGCGCACGCGGAGGCCAAAGGCGCGTGGAACGGCGTCGGATTGGTTAAACTCATGGGGCGGGATTCCGGTTTCATCGCCGCTTACGGCACCCTGGCCAACAGCGACGTGAATTTCTGTTTCATTCCGGAAGTACCGCTTGTCCTTGAAGGAGAGAACGGTTTTCTTGCCGCCCTTGAAAGACGATTGGAGCGCAAACATCACGCCGTCGTGGTCATTGCCGAAGGCGCGGGATGGCGAATGGACCGGAACGATAGCACGCACCAAACCGATGCCTCCGGCAACATCGTGCGGGAAGATATCGCTCTGTTCCTTAAGCAAAAGATCACCGAACATTTTCGAGAAAAGGGCATACCGCTCTCATTAAAATACATCGATCCCAGTTATATGATTCGGAGCCTGCCGGCGGACTCGAACGACTCGGCGTTCTGCGTTATGCTCGGTCAAAACGCCGTACACGCGGGCCTGTCCGGCCGAACCAACATGGTCGTAGGGTACTGGAATCAACACTTCGTTCATATCCCGATCTCGCTGACGATCTTGAAAAGGAAGAAAGTCGATCCCCTGGGGCATTTGTGGCAGACCGTTTTGGAAACCACCGGCCAGCCATGCTAAGGTTATCTCCCTTGCAAGTTTGTCTCGCCTTGCTTCACATGCAGTCTCAAAACTTATTCTTTGGGCGGTTCTTGTCTAACGTCCCAAAACGATTTTGTTTACAGCTCATGAGCGTGACAGCTCGATAAAATTTTCCCCAAACGCTCGACACCGGCCATTTTGAGCTGAAAAGTCTTGACTTTCAGTCGCTACTATGGTATCCTATGATTGAGTCGCAGGTGTGATGAAGAGACACACCCGGGGGCTTTCCGCGTTTCTCCGATAAGACCGCGGAGCAAGCGGTTGATAATGTGACTTGTCATACCGAATGCAGGACGTATTCGAGGAGAGGATGAAAGGCCAGGGAGCCGGAGGCGAGGGACTGTTCACGTTGTTCTTTTCAGCAACATTCCCCAGTATCCGGAGGGCGAGTTCTCAGAGTGAATGACCAGGGTTCGGGATAATGATGGGGTGGTTTTTTTCAGAGGAGAAGGACGTCAAAAAAACCGATATTGATGTGTTCTATACCGTGATAGTATGACTGATCTGGGCTGGCTTACCGTTGTCAAGTGAGCTGCCAGCGAGAGACATGGAGGAAATCGTTGTGTTGCCCTCGAGATGAATTTCCGAGAGAAATATGAAAACGATAGTGATCACGAATCAAAAGGGTGGTTGCGGTAAAACAACCACTGCAGTGAACCTCGCCGCCGCTCTCGCTCGCAAAGGCCGAAGAGTGTTGATTGTTGACCTCGATCCCCAAGCCCATGCAACGCTTGGTTTCGGCTACGCGCCGGGCAAACTCAAGAACACGGTTTATCATTCTCTGTCCGGCAAGCGAATCCCAATCTCGAAGGTAATCGCCAAGACGAAGATCAAGGGACTCGATCTGGCGCCGAGCAGCAATTTACTTTCGAAAGCCGAACAGGAACTCACGAGTTTGTCGCGAAAAGAATTCGTTTTGGCCGAGCAGCTCGAGACGATTGGCAAAAATTATGATGATTGCGTGATTGACTGTCCGCCGTCCATCGGCCTGCTGACGTTTAACGCCCTTGTGGCCAGCACGGATGTCATCGTGCCCGTTCAGGTGCATTATTACGCCCTGGAAGGACTCAAACAATTGCTCGAAACCGTGAAACTGACTCGAAGGCGATTCTATCCGTGCTCTGTGAAAATCAAGGGCATTCTCCTGACGTTTGTTGAAGCCGAAGTCCTCAGTCAGCAAGTCGAGCTCCAGATGCGACAGTTCTTCGGAGACCTGGTTTTCGATACGGTCATCCACAACACCATCAGCCTGGCGGAAGCGCCCAGCGCGGGCGAGCCGATTTTCACCTATGCGCCGGAAAGCGCCGGGGCGGATGAATACCGGTCGTTGGCCGACGAGGTTGAGAACGGTCATTACAAAAGAAAACGCGTTGTCCCGACGGAATTGCCGGCCGTGACCGACCGCGCAAAATATGTGTCGAACGCCGCCGCGATTAAGGAAGCACAGGCAAAGGAAAGAGACTATATCAAGAAACTGGCCGATGCGGAAGAAAAGCTGAAGGCGGAAGCGGAAGCGCGATCCAAGGCTGAAAAAGAAGCGCGCGCCGAGGCGGAACGACGTGCTCAGGCCGAAGCCAGGGCCCAGGCGGAAGCCAAGGCATTAGCCGAAGCCCAAGAGGAACTCAAGGCCGAAATCGAAGCCAAATCCAAAGCCGAGAAAGAAGCGCGCGCGGAAGCGGAGCGTCGCGCCCAGACGGAAGCGAAAGCCCAGGCCGAAGCCGCAGCGCGAGCCGAAACAGAGAAGAAGTTAAAGGCCGAAGCCAAGGAATTGGCCAAACTTGAGGCCAAAGCCAGGGCCGAGGCCGGGACGGAAGGTGCGGCCATCGCCGAGGCCGAAAAGAAAGCCAAATTATATGCCGATGCGCTAAGGCAAGCGGAGCAGAAACTCAAGGCGGAGACCGAAGCCCGCGCCAAAGCCGAGCAGAAGGCACAGAAAGAAGCCAAACGCCGGGAAGAAGCGGAAGCCAAGGCACAGGCCGAAGACAGGGGATTGACGGCGGCACAGCAAAAGCTCAAAGCGGAATCCGAAGCCCGCTCCAGGGTCGAGCAAAAGGTGAAGGAGGAAGCGCAACATCGAACGCAAGCCGAAGCGAAAGCTCAAACGGAAGCGAAAGCCTTAGCTGAGGCATTGGAAAAGCTCAAGCTGGAAAGAGAAGCCCGGTCCCGAATCGAACAAAAAGTGCATGAGGAGGCTGAGCGTCGAGCGGAAGCCGAGGCCAAAGCCCAGGAGGAAGCCAAAGCACTATCCGAAGCCCAGGAAAAACTCAAAGCGGAAATTGAAATCCGTTCCCGAATCGAAAAAAGAGCGAAGGAAGAAGCTCAGCGTCGGGCCCAAGCCGAAGAAAAAGCCCAGGTCGAAGCCAAAGCGCTCGCCGAAGCGAAAGACAAGCTCAAGGCCGAAACACAAGCTCGGTCCAAGGTCGAACAGAAAGCAAAGGAAGAGGCCCAGCGTCGTGTCCAGGCCGAAGAAAAAGCCCAGGCCGAAGCCCGGGCCTTAGCCGAAGCGAAAGAAAGGCTGAAGGCGGAAGTGAACGCCCGATCCAAAGCCGAGAAGACCGCGATGGCGGAAGCTCAGCAACGCGCTCAAGCGGAAGAGAAGGCCCGGAAAGAAGCGAACGCGCTGGCCGAGGCGGAAAAGAAACTCAGGGCCGAAGTCGAAGCCCGGTCCAGAGCAGAACAGGAGGCGCGCGCCGAGGCCGAACGGCGTGCCGAAGCGGAAACCCGAGCCCAGGCGGAGGTGGCCGCGCGAGCCGAAGCAACGGAAAAACTCAAAGCCGAGGCTGAAGAACTGGCCAAACTCGAGGCCGAGGCCAAGGAGGAAGTGGGCGTCGATGCCGCGGCATTAGCTGAAGCGCGACGGAAAGCCAGATCCTATGCGGAAGCCCTGACACAAGCAGAAGAAAAATTACAGGCGGAGGCTCAAGCGAGGCTTCGGGCCGAACAGGCGGCCCAGGGAGAGGCCCAACACCGAACGCAAGCTGAAGCCAAAGCCCTCGATGAAGGCAAGGCTCTCAAAGAGGCCGAAAAAAGACTCAAAGAAGAAATCGAAGCCAGATCGAAAGCCGAGGAACGAGTACAAACAGAGGCCGAGCGGCGTGCCGAAGCGGAAAAGAAAGTGAAAGCCGAGATAACCGCTCTGGCGGAAGCACAAGAGAAGCTGAAAGCCGGAGCCGAAGAGCTTGCTCGACTCAAAGCCGAAGCTGCGACATTGGCTGAGGAGCAGAAGAAAACCAAGGCATACGCCAAAACCCTGGCAAAGACAGAAGATAAATTAAAGGAAGAAATCGAGGCAAGGTCCAAGGCTGAAAAGCACGCAAAAACGGAGGCCAAACAACGCGCCAATGCTGAGAAACAGGCGAAGTCGGAGGCCGCGGCCCGTGCCAAGGTTGAGCAACAACTGAGGGAGGAAGCTGAGGACATCGCCAAACTTGAGGCTGAAGCAGAGGCCGAGAGAAAACGCCTTGCCGAAGTCAAGGCGGAAGCCGGTGCGGGCGCGGCCGCCCTGGCAAAAGCCCAGGAGAAGGCAACGCAATACGGCAAAGCTTTAGCCGAAGCGAAAAAGCAGATCAAAGCGGAATCTGATGAACGAGCGAATGCCGAACGGGCGGCCCGAGAGGAATCGCAGCATCGGATCAAAGCAGAGAAACGTGCTCAGGCCGAGGCAAAAGCGTTGAAAGAGGCCGAAGCGAACCTCCAGGCCGAGGCCAAAGAACGCGCTCGTGTCGAGGCTGAAGTGACCGCTTTAGCTGAAGAGCAGAAAAAAGCTAAACGGAACGCCAAGGCGCTTTCCGAAACGAAAAAGAAACTCAAAGCGGAAATAAACGCCCGCACTCAAGCCGAACAAGAAGCGCAAAACGAAGCCCAGCGCCGGGCGAAAGCGGAAGGACAGGCCCAAGCGGAAGCCCAGGCCCTTCAGAAAGCCCAAAAGGATCTCGAGGCCGAAATTGAGGCGAGATCCAAAGCTGAGAAGAAAGCGCGCGCCGAGGCGAAGCAGCGGGCCAAAGCGGAAACCAACGCCCAGGCCGAAGCCAAAGCACGGGCGGAGACCGAAGAGAAACTCCTGGCTGAAGCCAAAGAACTCAGAGAGCTTGAGGCGAAAGCCCGAGCGGAAGCCCAGGCTGAAGCCGCGGCGAAAGCCGAAGCTCAGGAAAAAGCCAGAAACTACGCCAAGGGCCTCAAGGACGCAAGAGAATTGCTCAAGGTTGAAACGGCGGCCCGGGCCCGAGCGGAACAGGACGCTCATGCGGAGGCTCAACGTCGGGAAAAAGCCGAAACCCAGGTTCAGGCCGAAGCCAAAGCACTGGCTGAAGCAGAAAAGAGATTAAGGTCTGAATCTGAGGCGAGAATAAGAGCGGAGAATGAGGCCCGTTCGGAAGCCAAGAGGCGTTTGGAAGCCGAAGCCAATGCCCAGGCGGAAGCGGCGGCCAAAGGAGAAGCCCAGGAGAAGGCCATTACCTATGCTAAAACGCTAAGTGAAACAGAAAAATCGTTGAAGGCGGAAGCCCAGCGTCGAGCCCAGGCGGAACAGGAAGCGCGGGCGGAGGCGGAGCGTCGGGCCCAAGCGGAAGCGCAGGCTCAGGCCGAAGCCAGAGCATTGCTGGAGGCAGAGGAGCGACTGAAGGCTGAGATTGACGCCAAGTCCAAAGCGGAGCAGGAAGCGCGGGCGGAGGCGCAGCGCCGGGCTAAAGCGGAGGCCCAGGCCCAGACTGAAGCCAGAGCACTCCAGGAAATCGAAGAACGACTCAAGACTGAAATTGACGCCAAATCTAAAGTCGAACAGGAAACACGGGAAGAGGCGCAACGCCGTGCCGAGGCCGAAGAGCGTGCATTGACCCAAGCCATAGCCCGAGCGGACGCCGAAAAAGAATCCAAAATTGAAGCTATGGAGTTGATCCGCCGTGAATCCGAGGCTCGTGCTGAAGCAGAGGCCGAAGCCGCGGCCAAGGCCCAGGCCGAAGCCAAAGCCAGTACGTATGCCAAGGCACTCACCGAAGCGGAGAGGAAGTTCCAGGCGGAGGCCAAAGCACGAATTCGAGCCGAGCGAGAGGCGCAAGTCGAGGCGGAATTCAGAGCGGACGCCGAAAAGAAAGCCCGAACCGAGGCCGCCGCCCGAGCGGAAGCTGAAAAGAAATCCAACGCCGAGGCTGTGGAACTGGCGAAACTCCAGGCCGAGGCTCGCGCCGAGGCCAAGGCCCAAGCCAAGGCCGAAGCCGTTCGACGCGTTTTGCATTCACGGGCGCTGAAAGTGGCCGTCTTCTCGGCGATCGGTATCGTGACGGCGGTGATCGTGGTCCTTCTTGCCATTAACATGACGAATGCCCGGCCGACGGCCGTGGCCGATAGCGCCGCTATCGAGGAAGATACGCCGATGTTGATCGCTCTAACGGGGATCGACCGAAACAAGAACGACCAGTTGTCGTACAGTATCATTACGGGTCCTTCGCACGGACGCTTAAGCGGTGTCGGTGCCAGTTTGACCTATACACCCGATTTGAATTATAGCGGACCGGATAGTTTTACTTACAAAGTGAGCGATGGCAAGGTGGACAGCGATCCGGCAACGGTCACTCTTTCCGTCCTGGCCGCGAACGATCCGCCATTGGCGAAAACGCAGTCAGTGACGACGAAAGTGGACAAGTCTGTTTCGATCAATCTGACAGCAGAGGACGTCGATAGTGATACACTGAACTATTCGATTTTCACACGACCGAGCCACGGGCAGATCGCAAGTGATTCGGACTTTGAAACGACCGGGAAACTTTACTATACGCCCAGGGCCCATTTCACGGGCGAGGACAGTTTCTCGTTCACCGCCAGTGACGGTACGGCCGACAGTGCGCCGGCGACGATCTCTATCAATATCACCCCGAATCGTCCTCCGATGGTCAACCTCCAATCGGTGATTGTCGCGGAGGATTCGAGTGGAACCATCCGTCTGACAGGGAGCGATCCGGACGGCGATGATGTGACCTACAGCGTCGTCACGGAACCGTCTCAAGGCCGATTAACCGGGGCGCCCCCAAACCTGACGTACATAGCGAATTCAGACTTTAACGGACGAGATACCTTCACGTTCAAGGCAAACGACGGCAAGGCCGACAGCGGTCTTGGAACCGTGACGATTGAAGTCACGCCTGTGAACGATCCGCCGATGGCGAATACGAAAAATATCATCGCCTCGGAGGATTCACCTGCATCCATCGTCCTGACGGGTATAGATCCGGATGGAGATCCCTTAACCTACAGTATCATCACGAAGCCCTCTCACGGATCGTTGAGCGGGACCGAACCGAACTTGATCTATACGCCGAATCCCGATTTCAACGGTCAGGACAAGTTCTCGTTCAAAGTCAACGATGGTATCATCGACAGCGAACCCGTGGAGGTACTGATACGCGTTGCGGCCGTGGAGGATATTCCGAGAGCCCAACACGAGATTGTGAAGGTTGCAGAGGATACGAGCTCACCGATTACCCTCAAGGCGGACGATCCCGACGGCGATGGATTGACCTTCAAGGTCATCGAGGCCCCAAGCCGGGGTAAGCTGGACGGCACGGCTCCGGACCTGACCTACACGCCCGATCCGAACTTCAGCGGAGAGGATCGTCTGGTCTTTATCGCCGGCGACGGCAAGGCCGACAGCGAACCCGCAACCGTATCCATCACGGTCACACCGGTGAATGACATGCCGGTCGCCCATGCCGGCCGCTTCACAACATCGGAAGACGCACCGGTACAAATCGTTCTGGCCGGAACCGATCCGGAAGGCGATCCGCTGACCTGCAATATTGTTGAAAAGCCGTCCAACGGAGAGTTGAGCGGAACAGAGCCGAATTTGATCTACACGCCGAATCCCGATTTCAACGGGCAAGACGAATTCACGTTCATCGTTCGCGACGGTGTCGTCGATAGTATGCCGGCGAGGGTTTCCATTCGCGTGACCGCGGTCGAAGATGCGCCGATAGCCAAAGAAATGAACGTCAATCTGGAAGAAGATGCGTCCTTGCCGATCACTCTAACGGGAACTGATCCGGATGGCGATCCGCTCACTTACAGCCTGGTCGTCGATCCGAATCATGGAACTTTGAGCGGTGAAGCACCCAACCTGATTTATACGCCCGATCCGGACTTCAGCGGGGTGGACGGTTTCCGCTATGTCGTCAGTGACGGCGGCGCTCAGAGCAAACCGGGTATGGTCACGATATCCGTGACGGGAACGAACGATCCGCCCGCCGCCGAGGATGATAGTATCACGACCCAGGAGGACCAGCCGGCAATCATCAACGTCCTGGCCAACGATCATGAGATGGACGATGAGACGCTCAAGATAAACCGCGTCACGCAAGGCACGAACGGTTCGGTGACGATCAATGCGGACGGCACACTGACGTATAAGCCGAAGGCGGAGTTCCATGGGGACGATCAGTTTACCTATACCGTCATCGATCAGGGAGGCGAAACGGATACCGCGACAGTGAAAGTCGTCGTCTTTGAGGTCGATGATCCTCCGACGATCACATCCCAACCTGCAACGACGGCGATGATGCATATGCCGTATGTGTATAATGTGGTCGCCAGCGATCCCGATGGAACGGACGAGCTTCTCTACTCCCTGACCGTTCAACCCACGGGCATGACGATCAATTCGTTAACCGGGCGGGTCGAATGGACGCCGACCGAAGTCCATAACAACACGTCTCATCGCGTGGAGGTTAAGGTGGTCAACAGCCGGGATATCTCGGCCTTCGGGACACAGGCATTCAGCATCAACGTAAAACCATCTCCGCCTAAAAACGCCACACTGGCCGTGGCGAACGGATACGATTCCAGCAGCAGGAAATCATTGACGGCGGCCGGCACGACGGGGATCGTCCAAGCCAGTGATGATAAGTATCAGGGCATATCCGGAGGGAGCTATATCGCCTATGATTTTGCGGATATATCGATCCCGGCCAACGCGACGTTGGCATCGGTTGTGGTCTGTGTGGAACATTACGAGGAAGGATCGATGGCTCCCGGAAAAGTTCAATGGACCGTGGGAACAAACTGGCCGGAGGATCCGGAGGTGTGGATCTCGGCGAAGGCGCCGACGCGAGCAGGAAAACTACGAAAATCCGTGGATTCCTGGGATGTAACGAGTTTCGTCGATATGCCTGAGAAGCTTCGCGCTCTCCAGGTCAAAGTCGAAAATAATGATATCGGGGCTCAGAAAAAGACGATGATCGACCATATCTACTTGAAGGTCGAGTGGGACTTTGCCGCTTCTGTTCCCACCGCCGCCCCCGTTCAGGAGAAGGTTGTTCCGGATACGGGGCTCGTTCGATATGGTCCGGGCTCTTAGTTAAGGGTGGAAACGATGACGGGCCTTTTCCGTAAGGATCGGGAGTGATTTTACTGTTTTCGGCGTAAAAAAAGAGATTCGTGGCGTCGATTTCGACATAATGTATCAAATCCGAGAGATTGGGACGGAAAATTAAAGGAATTCCTGAATTTTGTTTTTGACATTTTGAGGGGAATCCATTATAGTAGTGGGGTGAGAAGGGTGTTGAGAAGAATGAAGGTCTGAGCTGTTTTATCCTCATTTTTTCTCGCGTTGCTATTCCTCTTCTGACAATCGTGCAAACTACGAACAACGTATTCGCCCGAAAGGACAAATAATGGCAGAATATCAAGCAGGTTTGCACAAGGATGTGGCATCGATTTTCCAGGGAATTTGGGATCCAACAGTCGACAATACCGAGCAGTCTTTTGCACCAACGGGGGCCAATCGGGTCGTGTATCATATGGGACCCCGAGCCGACTCCACGAAATACCGGGAGCCGAAGCTTTCATCGATGGCAAAGGCGTTGAGTGAAGTGCCCGGTCACATTTTCTCCCTCAAATCAAGACGCGAGAAGAAAAGACTATCATCGATATCCAAGCACTTGATCATTAACAATACGACAGGCTAAAAAAGCCTCCATTTGTCGGATCATAGAGTCTTTTTCCTGTTTTTTTGTGACAGGAGTAAGAGGACGTCTCATTTTTTTCTCACGTCGCATTAAGTGCGCTTTCATTGAATGGGCTTCGATTTTTGGCCAGAAGTCCCATAATAGAGTTGCTCCATTTCGTTATCCTTAGTCTTCGATCTCAATTCGTGTCATAATGCGAGTTATCGGCCGACCCCCTGTCTTGATTTTCTTCCCGGAGACGCTCCGCTTGCTCGTGTAAAAACCGACAACAGCATTGACATCACACAAAAGAAACCATAGAATATCCGTTTCGTAAAATGTTCTGATTCGGTATCGTCACCGGTCGGATTTGAAAGGGAGCTTTATGCAGGTTTCAGGAGATTGCGAGATGGATAATCCAACGTCAAGAACGAAACGAATGGTACTCGCCTTGGCTGTTATCATCATGAGTCTATCTTCCCTGGGGACAGGCGCCGCGTCTTCCAAGCGGGAAGAAAAGCCTGAATTTCCACCGTTGAGTGAAGTGACCAAAGGGTATGAACAAGTCGTTTCGACAGCGGACGGCGCCAGAAGTTTCTATACGATTTGGATTCGCAAAAAAGACGGCCAGATGCTCGCCGCCCTGCCATCGGGATACGAGAGAACGAAGACGTTCATTGCCATGACCGTGGCCAGCGGGGATTCCTTCGCCGGTTTGCAGGCGGGGGACATGTACGTGTATTGGAAACGGTATGACAAGCGCATGGCGCTGATCGAGCCGAACATTGAAATCAAATCGACCGGCGATCAGGAATCGAAAGATTCTATCGAGCGCCTGTTCACGGACCGCGTGATTCTGGACGTTCCGATTGTCACCATGTCGGGCGGTTCTCCCGTGATCGATATGGACGCCTTACTGGTTGGTCAGGCGAGCAAGTTCTTTGGTTCCCGCCTTCGGGCAAGTTCGAGACTGATCAAAATCGCTAAAGCGAAGGCGTTTCCGAAAAACGTGGAATTAGCCTTTGAAATCCCCACGCAAAACGGGCGACTGCAGACTCTTCACTATTCCATCAGTGAAATCCCCGGCCGGGGCAGCTATCGGCCGCGGAAAGCGGACGAGCGCATCGGCTACTTTACGACCGGTTACCAGGACTATGGCAAGTTCGAGGACCCGGAGACCCGGGTACGCTACATCACGCGCTGGAACCTGGAAAAAGCCGATTCCTCGCTCAAGCTCAGCCCGCCCAAGAATCCGATTGTTTTTTATATCGAGCATACCACCCCGGTGCGCTATCGCCGATGGGTCAGGGAAGGGATCTTGTATTGGAACAAAGCGTTCGAAAAAGTCGGCATCTCCAACGCGATCGAAGTGTATTATCAGGACGCCCGGTCGCGCGCTCATATGGATAAAGACCCGGAAGACGTCAGATACAATTTTATCCGCTGGCTCAGCAATAACGTCGGCGTAGCGATCGGTCCGAGCCGAATCCATCCTGAGACGGGCCAGATCCTCGATGCGGATGTCGTCCTCACCGATGGCTGGATTCGCCACTTTTGGTCGCAATACAAAGAGATCATGCCCCAAATCGCTATGGAAGGGATGGGACCTGAGACCCTGGCGTGGTTGCACGATCATCCGAATTGGGATCCCCGCATCCGCTTAGCCCCCCCCTCTCAACGCGGCTATCTCCGGGAAGAGTTAGCCAAGCACGGCCACCTGCCTCATGGAGGACATCCGCTTACACAAGTGAATACCGATCTGATCGGAGATGACGAGTATGACGGCCTGGTGGGGCGAACGTGCCAGCTTAACGGGCTGTGTACGTTAGCGAATGGAAAAGCATTTGACGTGGCCATGTTCAGAATGCAATTGGCGTTGATGGGCGACGAATCGGGTGAAGAAGAGAACGGCAAGGATAAGGAGGACAAAGAGGAAAAAAAGAAGGACGAAGAAGAAAAGGACAAAGAAAAGAAAAAAGAAAAGGAATCGATGATCGACGGCATACCCGAGTCGTTCATTGGTCCTTTGTTAGCTGATCTGGTGTGCCACGAAGTGGGTCATACGCTGGGTTTGAGACATAATTTCAAGGCATCGAGCCTTTATACGATGGCCCAGATCAACAGCAAAGAACTCAAAGGGGCACAACCTCTGGCGTCTTCGGTGATGGATTATATGCCGGTCAACATGAATCTTCAAGACGGCGAGGTCCAGGGGGATTATGCCATGATCGGTGTCGGCCCCTACGATATCTGGGCGATTGAATATGGATACACACAAAAAGAAAGTGACCTCAAGGGCATCCTGAGTCGCGTCGCCGAACCGGAGCTGCAATACGGCACCGATGAGGACACCTTCGGTCCCGATCCCTATGCCCGCCGGTATGATTTCAGCAAGGAGCCGCTCGATTACGCCCATAACCAGATGCGGATCGTGCGTCACAATCGAGAGCGAATCATCGATAAACTCGTGAAGGACGGCGATAGCTGGTCCAAAACTCGCCGGGCGTACGAGACGACGCTCGGAATGCAAATGCGGGTGGTCAGTATGATGGCCAACTGGCTCGGCGGCGCCTTCGTGTATCGGGACAAGAAGGGTGACAAGGGCGATCGCCTGCCCATCGAGGTCGTGCCGGCCAAAAAACAACGGGATGCCCTCACCTTCGTCATTGAACATACATTCAAGGATGAGGCGTTCGGTCTGAGCAAGGATCTCTTACGCCGGATGACCGTGGATAAATGGCTGGATGATATGTCCTCGTTTCTGGATGATCCGACCTGGCCGATTCACGACAGGATCCTGGGCGTTCAGGTCTATGTCCTCGCCCGGTTGATGTATCCGACGACGCTTCGACGAGTGTACGATAACGAGTTTTTAGTGCCGACGGATGAAGATGCCCTGACATTGCCGGAATTGCTGGATACGGTTTGCAATGCCGTTTGGAGCGAATTGGACAAGCAACCGGGCAAGAAATATACCGCCCGTCAGCCGATGATTTCCAGCCTGAGACGCAATTTGCAGCGCGAGCATCTGGAACTCATGATCGACTTGACCAAATCGGATTACTATGGCACGACGGCTTACAAACCCATCGCCACGTTGATCGTCGAAAAACTCCGCCAGCTCAAAGAGGCCAAGATCAAGCACATGCTGGATACGTACGATGAAAATCTCGATCCGTACACGCGGGCTCATTTGAAAGATGCCGGCATGCAGATCGAAAAGGCCCTGGATGCTCAGTATATTTATAAGCAACTCTAATTGAAGAAGACATTTGGAAAGGAGCGGAAATGAAATTAGTGAAGAAAGTGTTGTGCACGTCATTTTTAGCGTCGATCTTGTTGTGCGGGCCGGTGAAGGCAAAACAGTGGACGGTTCTCAAAGGCGGCGATGGCCCGGGCAAGGGCCGGCACATCGTCTTTCTTGTCGGCGATGAGGAGTATCGCTCGGAAGATTCCATGCCGCAGCTCGCCAAAATACTGGCGGCCCGCCACGGCTTCAAGTGCACCGTGCTTTTTGCTCTCAACAAGGAAACCGGCGAAATCGACCCCAAAACGCTCGATAATATTCCCGGCCTCCACCTTCTTGAGACGGCGGATCTGATGGTCATGTTCCTGCGTTTTCGAGAATTGCCCGACAACCAAATGAAGTGTATCATCGATTATACCAATTCCGGCAAGCCCATCGTCGGGTTTAGGACATCCACCCACGCATTTTTCTACAGGAAAAACAAAAACAGCCCTTATGCCAAGTACAGCTTCCGGGATAAAGAATTTGATGGCGGATACGGGCGCCAGGTTTTCGGCGAAACCTGGATCAACCACTACGGCCACCATCAGGTAGAGAGTACTCGCGGCCTCATCGCCGAGGGGATGAAGAACCACCCCATCGTCAGGGGCATCGACGATATCTGGGGCGAGTCCGATGTCTATGGCCTCACGACGTTACACGGCGACTGCAAGCCCCTGATTATGGGCCAGGTGCTTTCGGGTATGAAGCCGGCGGACAAGCCGAATCCCGACAAGAAATTAGTGCCGGTCGCCTGGACCAAGACATACACGGGCGAAAAAGGTAAGACGTCGCGCATTTTCACAACAACCATGGGACACTCGTTCGATTTCAACAGCGAAGGCTTCCGTCGCCTTGCCGTGAACGCCTGCTACTGGTCTATGGGTATGGAGGATAAAATTCCCGCCAAGAGCAATGTCGATTTCGTCGGCCACTACCACCCGAACAAGATCGGCATGGGCAAGCACCAGACGGGCCTGAAACCTTCGGACCATGAACTGAAGTAAAAGGGTGGAAGCCCCATCTCAAAGGGATTGAAATGTAGATGTCCGGCTGGCACTCGGCGATGACGGATTTTCTGCTTTGTCATTCCCGCGAAGGCGGGAATCCATAAATGAGTCATCTGGGTTTCGCATCAAGTGCGGAATGACATAACCTATTTGCTTTTTTACTTCGATCCGACAGAGTACAAGTGCGAAAAAGTCCTTACGTACATTCTCCCGCCTGAAATGGCCGGGCTGGAGTGGCACTTTTCGCCCAGGGCATTGATCGCCAATAGCTCGTAACTCTCCGCGGCCTTGGCTACGACCACGTCGCCCGTTATCGTGATACAGTATAACTTACCATCCGCCCAGACCGGTGAACCAAAGAATTTCTTCGCGGGCCGTTCCCGCCAGAGACGTTCGCCGGTTGCGCTTCGTAGGCAGGTGACATAACCGAGGTCATCAAACATGAACAGCAAACCGTCCTTGGCGATACACGTCGGGACATACGGCATGAAATGGTCGTCGAACTTATACGCTTGGCCGGGCTGGACGGAACCGTCGCTTGAGCCGGGCCGAACGGCGATCAGGCGTTTTCCTCGGCCGAAGTCGCCGTTTGTTCCGATGATAAGGCTGTCCGAAATAACAAGGGAAGCCACAACCCGGCTGCTGAAGGCGTCGGGCACTTCCCATATCACCGTACCCTTGTCGGGATCAACGCTCGTTAGACCGTGTGAATGGCTGGCAAAAAGAAGCTGAGGCTTCTTGTCAGGAGAATAGACGCAAGGCGTCGAATAGGACGTTTTCGTGCTGGTTTGTCGTTCCAGCGTCCAGAGCATTCGACCGGTTTTACGCCGGACGGCGGTCCAGGCGCTCTTCGCGTCCGTGTTTCGACTCTCATGCTCGCGACTGAAAACGACCCTATCACCTATCACGATGGGAGAGCTGCCCGCTCCGTGCTGGTTCTGCACGCCTTCAAAAGTGCGTTCCCAGACCTTCTTGCCCTCGTGGTCCAGGGCGACAAGAATGGTTTCATTCTTTGTGGGCCATAGAACGTACACATGGTCGGCATCGACCGTCGGCGTCGCAGAAGCGTAACTGTTGAGCGTATTGACCCGATACTTGGCCAGCTTGAAATCTTTTCGCCAGGCGACCCGCCCATCGGAAACGCGCAGAGCCAGCAATATACCGAGATTGGCCTGTTGGTCTCCGGTCGTGACGAACACCTTATCTTCCCAAATCACCGGGGAAGAATGTCCCCCTCCCGGCAGTGTGATCTTCCAGTTGTAGTCGGATGGAGTCCATTTAGCGGGAATCGTCGTCGCATCGCTGATCCCCTGCCCGTTGGGACCGCGGAACCGCGTCCATTCTTGTCCCTGGGATACTACCGCCGACAGAACCACCAGCAGAAAGATGCCCACCCTAAACCGCTTGACGGTCTTTGCCAGCGTCTTTCGTAATTCCATCATGTGTCTCCAGTTTTGTTAAATTATATGTGGGAAGTGTACGATGTCATTCTGAACGAAGCGCCGCGAAGTGAAGAATCTCATTTCTTCGCTCCGATCCCAGATGCTTCGCTTCGCTCAGCATGACAAGAGTGAGAATTAAAACTTCTCACATAAGCCTTTAGCTTCAGCCGGTCCACGTATTACCCGTTGAGCACCCAGCCTTTTCGATACGTCTTTCGGATATATGGTTCTGCCTCAGGACAGTTTGTGACTTTCATATTTCTGGAGTCATATTCGAGGTTCTTGCCGACCCGGTACGCCACGAGCGCCAGCATGTTATGCTCGATCAGGGCGCCGGAATAATCGAAGTTGCACGTGGTTGGCTTGCCCGTTTTGCATGCGATGATCCATTCCTGGTGATGACCGAGCGACGGCGGTATGAGATCGTCGGGCTTGGGCGAGGTGTAGTGCGTCATATCACTAACACGCTGCCGGGGCATGAGAACCCGGAGATTGTAGTCCGCTAACAACCACCCCTTATCCCCTTTAAACAGGGCGCCTTTGAACAGTGCCTCTCTGTCAAATATCTTCGAGGGCATACCGGGTTTCTTTCCGCCGTCGTACCAATACACTTTGACCGCCGGACGCCAGTCGTTGGCCGGGTGATCCCACTCGGCGGTGAGCCACAGAGGACACGTATCCGGATTGAACTCCGTCCCTTCGGCTTTGCAGGTCGTCGGGAGTTTCAAATCGAGTCCCCAGTAAGCCATATCGATCATATGGCTGCCCATATCGCCGATCTGTCCGCTGCCGAAATCCCAGAATCGGTTCCACTTCAGGCATCCGCCGATATAGCCGGGATTGAAAGGATGCATCGGGGAAGGACCGACCCACAAGTCCCAGTTAAGATGGTCCGGCACGGCCTCGCCCCCCGGCAGATAACGACCGCCCTCCGGTGTCCGGCTGCACCAAACGCGGACTTCGCTCGGCGTCCCGATCGCCCCGCCGCGGATGAGCTCGACCATTCGCCGGTAATTGTCGCTGGCGTGAATCTGCGTGCCCATCTGTGTGGCGAGCTTGTTCCTGTTCTTGAGATATGTTTGGCGAACCATATGCGCTTCGTGAACTGAGTTGGCCAGAGGTTTTTCGCAGTAAACGTGTTTTCCCCGATTCATCGCCCACATGTTAACGAAGGCGTGCGTGTGGTCCGTGGTCGAGCATACAACGGCGTCGATATTTTTCTGTTCGAGACATTTGCGCCAATCGACATAGGTTTTAGCCCGTGGAAAATCCTTTGCGGCCGCGGCAAGATTCTTTGCGTTGAGATCACATAACGCGACGATATTCTCGTTCTTGACGCCATTTAAATTGCTTCCGCCTCGACCGCGAACGCCGATGACGGCGACATTGAGCTTTTCGTTGGGCGACCGTCCGGCCCGGAGGATGCCCGATTTCAGGATCGCCAGCCCTGCACCGGCGGCGGCGCTGCTCTTGAGAAAAGTACGACGTTTCATTGGGGAATTCATAACAGGTCTCCTAAATATAGTATCACTCAAGCGATGAGACATTCGAGTCCACGGCATCAACAGCCTAACCGAACGCGATTCCGCGTTCAAGCATTATTTATCCCCCTGAAAGTACTTCCGTCGTATCCATTCAGGCTGCCAGCGGTCCGGCTTTCTCTTGCGGCCGGTCATATCAATCTTCATCGGGCTCGGGTCCGTCACGGTTAACGGTAAGGCATCGCCCACTTCCTGCTGGCATCTCTTAAGCTGTTTCAGCATCTGTTCCACACGTCCGGCTTGAGCCGGATCGCCCGCCAGATTGTGCATTTCATAAGGATCGTTTTTCAAATCGAACAATTGCGTATGATTGATCTTCGGATAGCGAATGAGTTTCCATCGTTCGTCGCGGACGGAACGTTGAATTTTAGAAAACGAAAGAAATATCGAATCTCTGACCTTATTCGTTTTCCCTTCCCAGATCGATTTCAAGTCCTTACCTTCGAGACCGGAAGGCGATTGAATACCTGTTAGAGAACACACGGTTGGAAAGATATCCAGAAGATAAGAGAAAGCCTGTGTGGATTGGCCCTTGGGAATTCCCGGTCCGGCGAAGATCAGAGGGCAGCCCATGCTATGCTCATAAATACTCTGTTTGCCTAAAAGCCCGTGGCTTCCAAGCGCCAGCCCATGATCGGCGGCGTAGATGATGATCGTATTCTCGGCGTGGCCGGAGTTTTTCAACACCTTGAGGATTCGCCCGATATGTTCGTCCAGATGTGTTATCAGGCCGTAATACTCCGCCAATTGGTCACGGACGACCTCCTCGGTCCGCGGCCAGGCGGCCAGGTTTTCATCACGCCCGATCATGTGCCCGTTATCGAATGGATGTTGCGGCATGAAATTGCCCGGCAGGGGCGGGCGGTCCTTGTAATACATCCGGCGGTACTTCTCCGGCGGATTTCGCGGATCGTGCGGAGCCGTAAACGCCACATAAGCAAAAAAGGGCTTGTCCTCCTTGTAGTTCTCAAGGAATTCAATCGCCGCGTTCGTGAACAGTTCGCTGGAGAACTTTTTGCCGGTGCGCTTATTGATGAGCTTGCCTTCAGGGGAAAGATCGACAACCGGGACCTTCGTGTGATCTGCCATACCGCCGAAAAACAGGGCTTTACCCCTTTGGAAGCCGCGCAGGAACGAGGCTTCCCGGTTGTGCCACTTGCCGGTGGCAAAGGTTGTGTAGTCGTTTTCACCGAGCACTTCCGTCATGATCTTAACGCCGGTCAACTTCGTATCGACGTTGAAGTAGGATCGCCCGCTATGGATCATGGCACGGCTCGGAACACAAACCGCCCCTCCGCTCGAGCCGAGACAGTAATTTTGTCGAAAGCTGAACCCTTGCCTGACAAGCCAATCGAGATTCGGTGTTTTAATATGGTTATTGCCGTAGGCTCCAATTGCATCGGCACGTTGATCATCCGCCAGCAAAAACAATATATTGGGCCTTTTGCGATTCGAGTTTCCACTTTTTGAAATCCCGGGGATGGTCAGGTTGACCGCCCCCATCGCACATCCGGCCAGAAAAATACGTCGAGAAATGTTCCGTTCAGTCATTGAATTTTTCCTACATTATTCCCATTCTTCCTCTCCACTCCACATCATTTTCAGTCAGTTATGTTACAATAAAGGCCACGCAAAGACAAACCGCAAAAGAAGCGGGATATTGCATTGCGAACCCACTCGGAAGACCGTAGAATCAGGATGAATTTCATGAGACGTTTGTTGTTCCAAAAGGAGGTGTCGCTATGGAGCAGATCGCAATGAGTCCTATCGGGATCATACGATCCCCGTACACACAAGCCAAAAATATCCCGATCCAGGGAACGTTTCGGCCGGAGGTGGAAGCATGGGTTGAGCTTAAGGAAGAATACGCCGACGGACTGAAGGATCTCGAACAATTCAGTCACGCCTTCATTCTCTATCACTTTCATTTATCGCGCGAGATGCGTCTTCAAACCAGCCCTTTTCTGGAGGATGAGACACACGGCGTATTTGCGATACGAAGCCCACACCGCCCGAATCATATCGGGCTATCCGTCGTGAAGATTAAACGCATTGAATCCAATAAGCTGTATTTCGGCGAAGTCGATGTGTTAGATCAGACTCCCGTGTTGGATATCAAACCTTACGTTAAATACTTCGATTGGCGGCATGACGTCGTCAGCGGATGGATCGATAAACATTTTGAATCTGATGATACACCCGATAGAACGATCTTAAAATGATACGCGGGCCCGTTTATAGTTCAGGCTTCACCAACTCGATGCCGTCGCCCATTCCAAGATTGCGAGAATATTGTTTATCCCGGGGATTGTTCCAGTGTTCGTACACGCCGAGGCTTGCCAAGCGCGTGACGTTTCCTTCATGGTCCGGATCGTAAAACGTTCCCGAAGGGGGGCTATCCGCTAATGCCGCTTCAATGAGATAATCGGTCGTGCCGGATCGGTGCGAGCCGTCATTCCATTCGGACCACAAAAAATCGAAGCCGACGGCGTCGATGGCTACCGGGTCCTGAGAGGCAAACAAACTCGACGTCCAGTCTCCGTTGAACGGCTGGAGGTTCCATTTCGTCGGCGCTCTTTCTTTGGCATGTTGTCCCGCGTACAATCCGTCGATTAGGTAGAGCAAGGTTTTGCCCCCCATATGCTCGTGCCCCATCAAATCAACTAACGGTCTATAATGCCCCATGCCGGGCGTTTTATACGGGAGATCCTTGTGCATGTCGTAGTGGCTGGTGATCCGGGCGGGCTTGCGAACCAGCGAGCCGTAGTGATTTTTCGCACAGAGCGTGACACCGCCCTGGTCGTTGTGGCTTTTGAGGTTGGCCAGATTAATAAGGTAATCGGCCCGGGCATAGGACTGGGGCACGTAATCCGTCTCTTTGCCTGCCGCATCCGGCGTACTCCAATAAAACGGGAGCGACGAGTGCTTCGCTGCGGTTCGGCCGAATTTGCCCAACAGCTCCAGGTAGCTCACATTAGGAAATTCCTTGTAGCACATCTCATAGTACTCATTCGGGAAATAACAGAGTGTATCACCAACCGTGATATTATGCTGCTCGGCACCGACTTTATTGACGAGCTGACGCACTAAAGCGATGATCATCTGCGGCGAGGTATTCATATAATCAAGGCTTCTGAGATTGTAGTCCTCGATGCTCGTCACCGGGCGTCGATTCCAGATTCGAATACAACCCACGAAATTCACCTTAATGACAATCTTCTCGCCTTCTTGATATCCGACGTCCCCCCTGCCGCGCGTGTTATTGAAATGTTTGATCAGCGTATCCCAGGCGGCGGCATCTGAGTCCTCACCGCTGAGTGCCTGTATCGCCCGGCTCATCATCCGATCCACGACCGCCTGGTTCGTATGGTTGCTCTGCCACCAATGTCCATCGCCCGGTCCGTCCCAATCCGTCGCATCGGGATCGTGCACCCAGACAACGCGTCCGGGATGTACTCCCTTAGCCCGGCCCAACGGAGCATTCGCCGTTGGCTCCTCGGCATAGAGAACCTCTTCGGTTGTGATGCCTTGAGCGAACCAAACCACGGCGATACTGAGTGCAACAAGCACCACACACAAGACATATTTTGACTGTGCAAAATATCGTTTTGCCCGACGGATAGCCGCGACGGAACCTATCGCGCCCACAACCCAGACGATAAAGCCCGATGCGACCGGGAAGGCCAGCCGCTGGCACGGGTAGGTAGCGCGAGAAGGTTTCGGGAGTACGCGAAGCAGAAACCATAGCAATGCGAACAAGCCGCCTATCGGAAACAACCACGTCAACCACCGACGTTCTCTCTTTTCCTTTCGAGGCTTAACCGTCTTGGGGCACACGAGTGGTTTACGTTCCTTTCTTAGCGATAGCATTTCTTGCCCTTCCAAACATGATGGTGCATGACCGGGCTTAATTCGTGGGCAGTTCTTTATCCCATGGATTGGATTCACGAGGTTTATATTGAGGCCTGGCATCTTTTTCAGGCATGGCATTGACTACGGCCTGAAATTTTCTGATCGCTGCGCGATGCTCCGGTTTGATACCGACTATCAGGCTATTTTCCTCGAACGGATCTGAAAGCAAATCGTAGAGCTTTGTCATCTTCCTTTGCTCGCTGACCCACACCTTGTATTGTTTGTCGCGAATGACCCGCTCGGTGTAGTCCACTTTGCCCCGGACGCCTTCCTTATCCAGTTTTGCCGCTCCGTGCCCCAGGGCCATGATCCACGTTCGAGGCGTGTCCTTAGTTTTGCCGAGCAGGAGCGGTGCGATCGAAACGCCATCGATGTGCACGTCTGCCGGAACCTGCGCTCCACCCAGTTCGGCAAACGTGGGAAGCAGGTCTGAAAAGTCCGTCAGCGCATCGGTTACTACTCCTTGCGGTACGAGTCCGGGGCAATTAACAATGTAAGGGGCACAGACGCCATTCTCGGTCTTTTTCGCCTTACCGCCACGAATTTTTCGGCCTTTGCGTGTACCCGTGATGCCACCGCTGGAACCGTTATCCGTTGTGAATATAACGATGGTTCTCTCACGTATCTTCAGCTCGTCGAGAGCCATGACAAGCCTGCCGACAAGCTTATCGGTATAACGCACCATCGCATTATGTTTTTCCATTTTCGCCTCGGCGTTCGGTTCGTCGGGTGTAGCGACCAAAGGACCGTGGGTCAGCGCCATCGGAAAGTAAAGCATCATGGGCTGGTCTTTATGATCGGCCATGAAACGGATCAGGTAGTCAGTGTAAACATCCGGCCCGAACTGGCCTTTGCAGGTCTTGCTGCCTTTGGGCGTATTGATGTAGGGATCCCAGTAGCGCTCGGCGCTGGGCCGGTTACCGGTTTCGTAACCGGTCCACATACACCAGTCATCAAAACCGTGTTTTTTCATCGCATCGGGCTCGATTCTGAAATCGTTGATCTGCCACTTTCCGGCCGCCGCCGTCGCATAACCTGTCGTTTTCATAATACGTGCGAACGTCATATTCTGTCGTATTTTCCAGTCGAAATAGCCGACGCCCCAGCGGGGAACGTCCCAGTGGTTGACCCAGCCGGTGCGCCAGGGATACCGCCCCGTGAGCAGCGTCGCCCGGCTTGGCGTGCACTGGGGCATCGAGTAGGCATTTTCAAAACGCATTCCCGTTTGGGCCAGCGCATCGATATTCGGCGTTTCGATATCTTCGGCGCCATAGCAGCTTATCCACTCCTTACCGAGATCATCGACCATGATAAAAAGAATGTTGGGGCGTTGACGATTGCCCCCCGCTAACGAAATCCCGGAGAACGACATAGCCGCTATTGATGTCCCGGCCCGTCTGAAAAAATCCCGTCGAGTCAGCTTGGTATGATGCTTGTCAAAAGTAGCTTCTGATGTTGTAGGCATCCCGCTCGTGGATATACGGTTTCTTTTTTCCATTGGAATCCCCTTGTGTGAAGATTAAAATCGCTTGTCCATTGTAAGGTTGGTACAGGACGACTTCCTCCCGTTGGTCGCCGCACAGATCGACGGCAAACGCCTGCACCGCGATATGGCTTTTGCTTTCTCCCCATTGGAGCCGTTCTTTAACGATGGCTTCATGTTTGCCCAGGTCCGCCACGATCCGGCCATATCCATCGACGATCGTCCGATCGATAGGAATCCATAGGGACTGCTCCCCATTTTTCTTCCAGTTGACAACACAGGGAAAATCGGGATAGCCTTGATAATTCTTCGTGTGTCGAAAGGCCGCCAATTGCGTTCCATCGCTTCCCCTGACGGTGATATAATCTCCGACGTGTCCGCTGCGTAAGATAATCGCTTCCGAACCCGGCTCCTCATCCATGAAATTTCCCACCCAGAGGCCCTGTCCGTGCGGCACTTCTTTGCACGTCTTTTGCCAGAGCACCTCCCCCTTCGCCGACAGGCAAAAAACCGGTCCGGTCGAACAGATGCTGATGAGCACTTCCCGTCCCGTCGAAGGATGCACATCGGCGATCACCGCGCAGTCCGCGTGACGTTCCACCTCCTTCTCCCAGAGCACCTTTCCCTCTGCATCCGCCAGTAACGTTCCCAGAATGATGTCATCCCGACCGTCCATGTCCACGTCCCCGACCGTGGGCACATGCCCCATTGAGTGCTCGCTTGCGGAAAGCTCCCAAAGCATCTCCAATTTTTCATTGAGGGCCGCCGCGTAACAAGGCACGAAATTGCTGGCCCCGTATTTGAGGATAATCGACGGTGGTTTGCCGTTGCCGTGAAGGAAGGCCACCCGTCCTACCGGATGACACCGGCTGCGTTTCCCGCTACGGACCTGGAGATTCAGAGGCGACTCTTTTTCATGCAAAATTTGTCCCGTTGCACCATCCACGACATACAGCATCGGTTGGTTATCTTTCCAGAACTCGGTAACCACCTCGCCCTTGCCATCTCGGTTGAAGTCATAAATGAAGGCGATGCCACGAAGAGCCGGCTCCTTCCAAACACCGTCAGGCTGGTGTTCAGTTAGTGTACTATCACCCAATTCCCATAGGAGTTTTCCGCCATGGTCCACCGCCGCCAAGAATCCGGGCGTCGTTTGAGGCCCTTCCCTGAAGAGAAGAAAATCAACTTGCCCATCTCCAGTTAAATCACCCAGACAAACAAATGTTCCTTCGTATGAGGTGATATCAACCTTATGCCATAGTTGCATCTGCTCGATTGCGTTAGCATTGACACATATCTGCGTGAATACTATCAGGACGCAACAAAACAAGAAACACTTGCTTACGCAGCATCTAAAATGTGAGCGGCTGAAAGACATCGTTCCATCCTTT
>Ga0180431_10001476_pt1 | contig 32899 bp, 25 predicted proteins | sample SS_ome_11_FD_132459 | JGI IMG/M metagenome (GOLD analysis project Ga0180431, IMG submission 132459) | Hypersaline lake sediment archaeal communities from the Salton Sea, California, USA - SS_1_MS_1 metaG | ecosystem: Environmental > Aquatic > Non-marine Saline and Alkaline > Hypersaline >... | reverse complement strand
GTACTCGGCGTAGATCATGGCGTGGGTGTCGACGCCCACCGTCGAGCTGATGGCCGCGTTCAGGATCCCTGAGTCCAGGTACGTCTCGTCGTCGTAGATCGTCGTGCCGTCGATCGTCAGACGGCCGCTGAGAATGTTGATGTCGAAGTCGGCGGTGCCCGCGGTCACCGTGAAGCCCTCGAGCAGACCCGAGCGCAGGCTCTTGAGCCAGGAAAGGACGCCGGTGTTCGAACCATTGGCCTTCAGGTCGCTGTGCTTGTTGGGTTCTATGTACTGGGTCATGTCCGCCTCAGAAGGTGATCAGCCAGTCGAACTGGACGTCGATGCTCACGCCGTCAATGTCCGTGGGCTGTAGAGCCAGACCCTGGTCCGGGTCGTTCTGATGGAAGGTGATGCGGTTGAAGAGAGTGCCGTCTGTGAACAGCAGTCCGGCTTCGTGGACCACGGTCACCGGCCCGAACTGGGCGGCCGGGAAGTTGGAGCCGAGGATGCGTTTGCTGAACAGCGCCTGGGTGCCCGGAGTCTGGACCGTGTAGCCCACGGCCCCCGCCAGTTGGCTGGGGTTGGAGACCTGAAGGATGGTCGGCGACTCGACTTCGTTGACGCCGAACGTGTAGTCCTCGCCACTCAGCTGCACGGTCACCGTGTCCTTGTCGTCGACGCCTGCGGCCGAGAAGTCGGCGCCCGCGTCTTCCAGACGGCTGATGGATCCAGCGGTCAACGTGCCCGGGGTCCCCACACTCTGGTCGACCTTGATGACCTCGTCGGGGCTGCTGTCCTCGTCCAGGTCGAAGGTGCCGCCGGGATTTCCCAGCAGGTCGCGGATCTCGTGGACCAGGCTCGTGTCGCTCAGATCCGGCGGATAGTCGGCCTTGCGCACGCTCCCCGCCAGGATTGTGTCGCCCAACTGCAGGCGGTTGATCCACGAGCCGTTGGTGACCCTGCGGATCAGACGCGCGAGCTGCGCGCGACCCGTGTTGACCACCAGATTCCGGCCCCTGAACATGACCTCGGGACGCATGCCCCGGGCCCGTAGATTGCGGTAGAGCTCGGGGCAGTTCTCCTCATTGATCTCGATCTCCCGGCCGTCGCGCATGGCCACATGTCGGGCCCTGACCTGGCCCCGGACATCGACCTTCTCTCGAATCGTCACCTTCTTCATGGTCCGTCCGTCAGACGACTGTTCTCGGCGTCGCCGGGAGAGGTCGTGCTCCAAAACGCCAAAGAATCGTTGTCGGAGTCGAAATCTCATCCACGCGATGTGAGTCTACCACCTGACCACCGGCCGTCTCCATACTCCTTTCTTCCGGGCCCAGAATCACGGGCACCGTGAAATGGACGTGGATGCGGTCGGCGACCGCCGCACCGTCAAAGGTCACGGTCGTCGCCGACACGTAGGTCATGGTCCGGACCCCCAGGTCCGTGATGACCACGGGCCTGCCGGTCAGGTCCGGGTAGAAGGGCTCGGAGGCCGATGTCAGGGTGTTGCCACCAGAAATCTGGCCGTCGAAAAATGAGGCCCGGCCCAGCGGCTGCGTGAATCGTCGTCCGGTCCCCGCGTCCACCGCCAGGCCACTGTACTCGATTTCCGAGGTCGAATTGACGGCCTCCACGACCCTCGAACCGTAACCGAATATTTTTATCGGCAATCCGAGCATGGACTTGGTGAAGGGCGCGGTGACGCTGGTCAGGCGGCGATCGACTCCCCCGTAGGTCTGCCCATCGCCAAAGACGTTGAGCCCGACCTCGATCTCCACGACCCCGGAGCCGCGGCGGATCGACAGGACCGTGCCGTGGTCCGGGACCAGGGTCGAGGGGTCTCCTATCTGTTGCCAGAGAGCCAACAACCGGTCCGCCGGGTTGTCCCGGGCCCTGTCATAGGCGGCTTTGGCGCCCGATGTCCCACCGACGATGACTGCCATCAGCCCACCCTATCATTCGACCGCCACGGTCACAATCTGCTCAACGTCCAGGACCTCGGATGGTACGTGAGTCGAGGGTACGGGACAGCGGTAGGCCGTGATCTCGGCCAGCGGATGTCCCTGGCCCAGTTGATGGTAGTCGCGCATCTCCCAGTCGACGCCGGTCGCCGATCCCGCGAACGTGTAGATGACCTTGACCTGATTGGCGCTGGTGATGCCCGTCGAATCCCCGAACCCCAGGCCCCCGGAGATCTTGTGCTCGCCCTCGTTGATCGTGCCGTCGGCGATGAAGATGTTCTTGCCCAGGTCCGATTCGTGAAAAATGCCCTGTCGTAGGGTCCACGTGGCCGAGGTCAGGTCCGAGAGAAAGACGTGGTTGACGTAGACGTTGGATGGGTCGATGACGCCGGTGACCAAAAAGCTGCCGAGGCCCGAGACGTCGATACGCCGGCCCACGTCGCCGGATGTGAAAACGTGGGCGCCCGCCGTCTTGAAGATGTTGGTGCCCGACGCCGCAGAGCCATCGTTCGTGAATGTACCCACGGCCTCCATGTACGCACCGTCGGCCTCGAAGATCGATGTGCCGTCGACATAAGAGCCGCCCGGATAAGGACCCTGGCGCGCATAGGTCCCGAGTCGGGCGTAGTGCCACTGCCCACTGCCGCCAAGGGTCTTTCCTTGACCCAGCTTGTGGCCGTCTCCCAGACGCAGGGCCTCGTCGATGGGGTCCGGGGCCTCCCCCTCGTCAAATTCCATGTCCTCGCAGATCTTGGGGATGAGGATGGCCGACACCGAGTCATCGAGCTCCTGACTCAGATCCTCGTTACCCGAGGTCAGACGAAACCGAAGAGCCATCTTCGTGTACGTGGGCTTGACCCGCAGACCAAAGCGGATGGCATCGGAGATATCGGCGTCGGCCGTCAGGGCCTCGACGTCGACGAAGATGCCGAAGGTGTTGAAACGCTCGATGTCCGAGACGCCCGGGAATTTCTGATGCCAAAGCGGGTCGCGAAAGACGTCGAGAACCTCCACGCCGTTGGTCAGGGGTTCGAATCTCTCGACCTTCTGGCCCAGGATCACCTCCCAGTCGACAAACGGATAGAGGTCCGGATCCAGATAGTGCTCAAATGCGCCTCTCTCACCCAGAATCGTCAGACGACGTTCGATCAGGCGACCGAGCCTGTCTCTCGTGTCCTCGATCCCCGTGACAACGCCCGCGGTCTTGGCCGCCGGAAGACCCATGGCCAGCTGAAGACCACTCTCCACGTTGCCGATCGACGCGCCTCCCATCAACGCCTTCCACGTGCCCTGCACGCGGTTCAGATACTTCTGGTTGCTGGTCTCGGCATCCAGGTCCACGAGCCGGCCGAAGGTGTTTTGAACGTGCCGATAATCGACGTCGGCCACCGGCGCCCACAACACGAGAACCGGCGGAATGTCCCGAAACTCGATGCCGCTGGTGCCCGTGAATCGGTAGTCGATGTTCTCCGTCAGCACCAGCGTCGAGAGCGTGACGTTGGTCCCGGAATCCAGGGGCAAGATCCCCGGGTCCAGTTTCTTCTGGAGCGTCAGCAGGTACTCGTCCCCCACCCTCTCCACAGTCTCGTAGACCGCGGTCACGTCACCGATCGTCACCAGTCCCACGTCCTCGACGCCCCTGAAATCTTCGGCGTCGATGACCCGGAGCCACACCTCACGAGACTCGGCGTCCGTGAGGGCTCTGGAGGTCTGCATCTCCTGGCTCAGGTTTCTTGGTGCCGAACGAAGTTCCCGGGCCCCGGTGACCGCCGAGTCGATGTCGTAGGCATGCGGGTAGTAGGAGCTGACGGCGAAAAATTCCTCCAGCCTCTCCTGACCCGCCATCACCCCATCGCGACGGGTCACGGAGTCGAATGTCACGATGCTCGCGCTGTCGCTGTTGGGATCGTCGACCAGGAGGTTCATGGAGACCCTGGTGCCCGGGACCGTCAGGGTCCTGAGCACCAGGAAATCGTCTTCCCCGTCAAGACGGTAGAGGAACTCGAGTCTCGAGCCCAGCCGCTTGAATCGCACCTCCAGATTCGATGCCGAAGCGAGCTCGGCCTCCTGTCCCCCGGACTTGACGACGTGCTCGACGCCCAGGGCCGTGCGCCTCGTCTCGATCCCCAGTTCGTAGACCAGACCCCCGATTTCGATCTCGGCACCCGCAAACTTGCCGGTTCCCACGCCCGTCGGATCGGTCCAGTTGTTCAAGACCAGACCCACAGACAGGTCGAAATTAGAGTTTTCTCGAATCTGGTACTGACCCCGGAGTCTGGCGGATGCCGGCAGGGCAGAAGGCAGGTCGTCGACGATGAATTTGGCTCCCGAGGCGCTGGTGATGCGCGTCTGTCCGGTCCTCTCCTGTTTCCACCTATCGGGATCGTGACGGTAGACCACGATCTCCGTGTCCTGGGAATAGTTGCCGGTCAGTGACGTCGCCGACGTCGCCGGTGATTGGTGGCTGGTGGCCAACTGAAACTGGTAGCGGTCGGCGAGCATGGTCACCGACTCGTACTCCAGGATCTCGGTGCCCAACACCAGGACCCCGGAGTCGTTGACGTCACCGGAACCCACGGCGTCGATGATCGTGCTGCCGGATGGGTGGTCGATGCGCAGGCTCAGGGTCAGTTTGTCGACGACAAAATCGTCGTCGAACTCCGGGTCGTCTCCGTAGGCGTTGGTCGGAGCATCGCCCAGCACAAACGTGGCGTCTCGCACCAGGTTGTCGCCCGTCGTCTCGACGTTGGCGCTCAGATACTCGAGGACCTCTGTGCCCAGACGAATCAGACCCCGGTCATCGACGTCGGAGGACCTGAAGTTTCGGAGGTCTCGAGGCACGTATCCACGCACGATCCAGGTGCCGTCTGACGTCTGGTACACGCGCCCGACTCGAAGTCTCCCGATTTTGTCCTGGCTCAGGTTGCCGAGCTTGATCAGCACCTCCCGACGCTCGAAGGTGGCGGTGGTGTCGAACAGAGACTTGGCTCTGTCCACCTGAAACGCCATGCCCCACAGGTCGGCGATGATGTCGCTGTAGGCCTCCCAAAAGGTCTCCCAGTAGACCCTCTCATCGTAGGGAAAGAGGTCAAAAAAGTCGCCGAGCGACCGCCAGATGACGTCGGTGTTGATGAGACTCACGTCAGTCCTCCAGCTGTTCGATCAAGACCTCTCCCAGGAACGGGCGGTATTCCCTCTCGTCGGTGATCACGCCATCGGTAATGACCTCATCTGGATCGTAGTCACGGACCGAGACCGTCAGAGGTTCGTCGACGACGTGTGCCAGGTCGATGGTCTGGCCCGCGGTCAAGACGAAGGTGTGGTTGTCGCCGTCGGTGATGACGCTGTCGTAATCCACGGTCTCCTGGTTGGACCCAAAGCCGCCGAGGAACAGACGTCCCCGGGAGGGCACGGTAAACGCGTCGATGGTCGACGGACGCTTGGCCTCGAGGAATTGTGAGGGCACGGACGGTGCGATCCTGACCGCCAGCTGGTTGACGGTATTGGGACCCGGATTCATGTACCGGACGGTTTGCGTGCCGTCGAGCTGCAGGCGCCTGACCCTTACCTCAAACGGTGTCTGTACGTAACTGGCCTGATCGTTGACGTAGGCGGCATTGATCAGATCCGAGTAATCGAATTTCGAACCCAGACTCTCGCCGATCGCCGTGCCGCTACTGGTCTTCAGCACCTCGTTGAGATTTGCCCTGATGTCGATGGCCTCGCCATCCCCACGATAGTTCATGGTGAAGTCGAGGAACACGGGCATGAAGGCCCGGGCCAGAGTGTCGCCGGTGACGATGCGGTCGGCATCCTGGTCGAAAAGGGTCTGAGCCTCCTGAATCTCGGTGTTCGTATAGTAGGCCAGGCGAATGGGGTGTTCGACGTACTCCTCGTGGTACGAGGGGATCGAGAAGTCGACGTCGCCAGAGCTCTCCGTCACCGGGTCACCGGAGATCAAAATTTCGTTGGACGACGACAGGACCTGAAGGATGGATCTGGTGGCCGACGCACCTCCGCTGAGCGTGATTTCCCGGCCCTGATAGCCGGTGAAGTCGACACCCAGGCCCGTGTACTTGGTGTAGTCGGTGGTGCCCAGGGTCACTGTACTCGTCGTTCCGTTGACCCCCGACTTGGCGACGTTGCCCAAAAATCCGCGCTTCTCGTCGACCACCAGTGTCTTTGTCTCACGGGCCGACAACAGGTCGTAGGGGTTGGACTTGGTCAGATACCAACCAGGATCCCGACTTTCGGGCGTCGTCTCGGGTATCGGGTCGCCGATGGCCTCGAAGGTCACGGGATCCAGGAGCCTGACCTCGGCGATCTGAAAGACCGGGAGGATGGTGATGTCGCCATCCGATGCAATCGTCAGCTCGCTGTTGTTGACGACCTTGATCGGCGCATCTTGAGCCTGGACGTTGGTGGGTGTCGAGGCCAGGTTGCTGAAGACAAAGGTGTTGTTGTCGCTCGTCGTCCTCTGGCCGTAGTAGATGACTTCCTCGCCGCTGCCACCGAAGTCGATGATGAGCTTTCCGGTGGCCGGCACGGTTCCCGTTGTGCCGGTGACGATCGTCGCCTGAATCGAGGTCACGGTACCCGGGTTCGTGATCTCCACGTCCAGGGTCATGTCGGCGAAGATGTCGACGTGCTGTTGGACGTAGTTGACGGCGTCCATGAGGATGTAGATGTCGGTGCGTCCACCGACATGAAGATCTTGGGCCGTGCCCAACTGCTCACGGGTCACGGGGTCGAGACTGTCGACGCCGATCTGGAACCTTGGCGTCTCTCCCTCGCCCATGTCGTAGACCTCATCACGCCGCATCTCCGGATCCCCGTTGCCGATGACCAGCAGGTCTCGGAGGTTGGTCCCGAATTTGTTTTGAAGCCAGAAGATGGCGCCGTTTTCCGACAGCGGGGTGCGTGTCGAGATCGAGCGTCGTGCCAGGTTCAGGGCCTGGGAGTTGGACTGTGACGCCTGGCCGTTTCGAAAGGCCACGGCGTTGGTCACGGAGACGGCACCGCTCGTGTCGTTGAGCAGGAACCGGATGTCCCCGACTTCGGCGTTGTATTCGTCGCCCGATTCCTCGGCGGCAAATGGCACGTTGATGTAGTAGAGACCGTTGTCGACGTCCAGCAGGTAGTCCTGCGGGTCATAGGACAGGTCGGCGAGCGTCAGGTAGTTGAGCTCGCGGGTCTCGGTGGTCGCGATCAACCCCGCCGAAAATTCTCGTCGGATGCGATCCTGGTAGTAGAGCCTGACGTTGCCAAAGGCTAGATCCCCCTGGTCCCTTGACGTCAGCAGGTTGCCGAGCAGCAGATCCATGTCCGCTTCGCTCAAGGCATCTGGATTGCTCAGGTCCCTGGACGTCAGGACATGTTCGATTTCTTGGAACAGGGCCGCGGAAATGTTGGAGGTCACACGAGACAGAATGGTGTTGATTCCGGAACCCGCGTCGATGCTGGCCTCGGGCAGCACCTGCTTGATGTTCTGGTTGATGAAATCCAGCGCCTGGCTGGCGAATCTCTCGTCGATGGCCATCACGTCACCCTGAAGGTTGCCTGGAAGCTGTTGCCGTCAAGAAGGTCGACGCGCAGCCTCAGTTTGATCTTGGCAAGGGCGTAGTCGACACTGACCCCAAGCAGTCGCAGGCCCGTGATCGTCGAGTCGGCCTTCTTGTCGGTGTCCTGTATCTCCCGGATCTTGCTTATGGTCCGAGAGATCGCGATCATCGCCTCGGTCTGGATCTCGGGCTCTGATTTCAGGTTGCCACGAGCCAGACTCTGGATGCTGCCGCCCTCGTCTCGGTCAAAGGAGTTGGTGCCCAGAGTCGTGAACAGGTGGTAGGCTACAAGCTGCAGGGCCTCCTCGGGCCCCGAGATGACTCGCTCGAGGTTCTGAAAGCCAAAGACCACGACGCCCTCTTCGTCCAGGCTGTACATTGCCAGGTCCGTCATGTCACGGTCTCCGCCTCGTCTTCCAGGATCGAGGAGAACAGCAGTTTGCGGTTCGACGCATCGTCCGCCATGTCCTTGTAATCCCGTTCCATATCGCCCCTGAGCTTGCGGTCATACTCGTCGGCTCTCAGGGTCTCCTCCATGTCCGTCACCAGACTGTACGTCCCCAAATGTACCACCTCGGGCCTCAGGATCCGAAGGGCCTCGATGGCCTGCCCCTCCTTGCTCGCCGTGTTCACGGTCATCGACGCGATTTTGGCCAGGTCGCCGGCCTTCAATGCGTCGTAGGCCGCGGTCATCGCCGTGCCCCTGAAGGTTTCCAGAACCTCGCCAATGACGTCGCTGGCCGTGAGTCCCGGGGCCAGGACCTGGAGGGTCAGGCGAATGGAGGCCAAGGTCGCCTGTGCCACGACGGTCTCGGATGTCAGACGATCCATTTCCGTCTCCAGACTCATGATGCGTCCGGAGAGGATGCGACACATCTTCTTCTGGGCCCGATCTATGACCGTGGCCAGGCTCTGGAAGAAAGTGTCGAGGGCCACGTACCAGTCGTCGGGAAAGATGTCGGCAAGCTCGTCGACGATGTCGGTGGTCTCGACCTCCACGACCTGGCCGTCGTCGATCTTGAAGACCAGTGGCGAGGACAGGTGAAATTCGTAGACCCCGGTGTCGACCTCGGTCACGAAATTCACCGATGGCGTCTGGTTGTCTGTCAGAAGCTCATCGGCTGCCATCACAAACCCGTGAACAATGTCCCGGGCCTCGGGTGTCTCGAGCTCCGCTCTCACGATCTCGGAGCCCGTGGGGATGGTGCTGCCGTCAAAGCGTGGGCGTACGTTTTCCGGTGGCTGGGAAAAATGGTCGAGAAATTCTTGGAGACTCTGTGCCACCACCCGCACCGTCGGGCGGATCACGACGTCCTGAAGTCCGTGGGCACGGGTCGTGGCCGTGGTCGTGAACTCGTAGACCTCATCGTCGACGTTGGTGATGGCCGTGAAATCCAGGATCTCAGACGGCCGTCGAAAGACGGCGAACGTGCGGATGACCGAGCCCTCGGGTGCCACCAGGTAGCCGGCGACGTCGGTGGCGTTGCCCGGTGCCGTCTCCAGCTCGAGACTGGCGTTGTCGGTGATCGTATCGATCTTTGCCAGCCCCTGGCCCCCGACCCGCAGCCAGTCTCCCGGCGCCAACTCGTTCGTGAACCTGGTCGAGGCGTCGCCGGTGACCGTGGTACCGGTGACGGTGATGAGACCGGAGATCGCGGGTACCTGGTAGGTCAGGGTCCGGGTGCCGACGGCCGTGATCTGGGCCCGAAACGAAGAGGCACCGCTTTGGATGTCTATCTGATATCCGGCCTCATCGCCCTTGATCACGGGCCAGTCGGTGGTCAGCTGTTGGACGTCGTCCGAGACGCCGGTCACCGACGAGGTCTCACCCGCCACTCGCACGGCCGCGTCCGACCCCGTGTCGACGATCACGCGACCTTCGACGGACTGCGTGGAACCAATGCCCAGGCTCTCGATTCTCAGGTCGTACTTCTGGCGCGAGGTCAAACGAGCCCGGACCCTGGTCTCTCCGGCATCCACGTGCCGACGAACACGCGAGAGCGTCACCGAGGTCTGAGCGCCGGCGTAGAAGGGTTCGGTCAGGGTCAGCTTTCCGGCGACCATCGAATCGATCTCGACGCCCGCCAGGCCGTTGATGGACAGACGGTATTCGCCGGCCCCCGAGTAATCGCCGATCGTGATCTGCGAGGAGAAGTCGAAAGACCCGTCGGTGATGTGAGTCACCTCGTCACCACTCACATTGAATCGGTCGGCTGGCGTCAGCAAATTGCCCTGGTCCTTGAACAACAGGGTCCTGTTGACGGGACTCGGACGACCGGAGACCTGGAGTCCATGGTCTTCGAGGGGTCCAGGTGATTCGAGCTGGAAGACGTGCTCGCCCGTCGACTCGTCGAACGACGACGACGAGTAGTCGACGCTCTCTCGGTTCTCTCCATCACCCGCCAACGTCAGGGTCCCCGGACCACCTTGGATGTTGGGACTCGGGGCGAAGGCCGCCGTGAAATTTTCACGATGCTCACCCGTCACCTGGACCGGCGTGCCGGCCAAAAATGGGCCCGTCGGCAGATCGATGAGCGTGAAGGTACCCGACTCGTGCGCGCTGTAGCGCAAAACCGTCTGCAAAGGCCCCGGATTTAGGGTCACCGACCCCAATGTCGCCGGGGCGGCGGTGAGCCCGGAGACCTCCAGGGTCTCGGCCTCGGCCTCGATGTCCGACGTCAGGGTCCCGGAGACCGGTGGTGAGGGCGTCTGGAACTCCGAGAACACATCGGCACGAGGTGGACGGGCCCTGAGCTCGAGACCCGAGAGACTCGAGTAGATGAGATCGGTCTCCCGATCCGGTTGAAGCTCGACCGGGCGGTAGTCTTCGGCCTCCGGGGCCAGGGCCAGCAACCTGATGCGCCCCAAGGCCGGGACCCGTGGCTTGATCTTGACGATGTTGGCGTCGATGGCCTTGGCAATTTCCAAGAGCCCTTGGGTCTCGCAAAAAGAGGAGAGATTCAGGTCGCAGTAGCCGGCCAGCGACTCGATGATCGGCGTTTCGGGCACGTCGTCGCCAAGGGCCCTGACCAGGGACACGACGAGAGGTAGTTCCGGCGGTTCAAGTGCCAGCCACGTGTCGAACGAATCGACTTTTTCTTGCAGAAGGTTGGCCGCCGACTCCAGAGACTGTGCCGCGAATTCCTGAACGCCGTCTTGCAGGATCCTGGTGAAGACAGGTGAGATGGATTCGACAAGCGATTCAACCAAGCTCTTCAGGCGATTGAAGAGGGCCTGAGCACGCCGTCTGTCGTCTTCCTGACCATCGAGCATCTTCAGGGTCATGCACAGGGCCAGGTGTCCGACGTTGTCCAAGACCCCGGAACTGATGTCGGCCGTGGTCTCCGCCAGTTTTTGGTCGACACGACCGACACGTGTCGACTCGTTCTCCAGGTTGCCGAGGTCCGCCGTCACATACGATTGCCCGATGTCCGTGGGGTCCTGACGGTCGAACTGTGGGTTCTCGGACAGGGGCTCGAGAAAACGCTCACGGACACCCCTCAGATCCTCGTCGATCACCGACTCGGTGACCTGAAAATCGTTCTGAAGATGCCGTTTGGCCGCGGTTCTTCGACTCCGAGCCGCGGCCATGTCGCCGACGGCCTTGCTGCTTTGTTTTCTCAATTCCTCCGTCTGATCGCGCAGCGCCCTGACATCGGAGGGAAGAGGCGGGTCAAGGAGACCGGCGGTAGATGCCAATCTGATTTTTCCGGCCTCGAGGACGATCTGACCGAGAAGCGCTTCGATTTCTCGAATGATTTCTATGGCCTCTTCCAGGGCCTGGCGCGTGAATGCGTTGACGTCCTCGGCTCCCAGAGTCAGCAGCCTCTGTTTGGCGTCATTGAAGATCCGCCCGAAGGACGTGGATGACGAAAAACCCACGGTCTCCTGAGGCACGGCCGCCACGTAGTCCTCGGCCGATATCACGCCGCCGCTCGCCGTCTCGACCTGCTGTCCGGAGACCTCGACCTCAGTCGCCCCCTCGCCGCCCTCCTCGTCGAGCCCCAGGTCCCGTCGGACACGAAGGGCGTCCTCGCGCAGCTCTCGGACACGTTCCAGGACCATGGTCTCGATCTGTTCGAGGGTCAGGAGATCTGTCGTCACATCCAGCTCCGCATCTTGTGGGCGATGGATTTTCGGATCTGGCTGACCTTGGCCGGGCTGAAGCCCGTGGCCCGCGCCACATCATTCCCCTTGACCAGTTTTCGACGTCCGTGGGTCCCCGTCAGATACTCGAAGACCACCTTCTCGTCGGCCGACAATTCGAAGTAGATGTCTTCCATCAGCTGTCGGGTCTTGGCCTCGGTCGTGTCCAGACGCAGGGGCACGTTGGCGGTACTGTGAACAACGTCCATCCGCAGACTCCGCTGCATGTTCAGGACCTGTGACGTCGACCACCCAAGCTCGTCGGCCACCTCCTGGGCGGTTGGGGGTCTGCGTTTTTCCTCGGACAGCTGTTCGTAGGTTCGCTGGTAGACGCCAATTTTTTGGGCCCTGGCTTCGGGGATCGTGGCGATGTTGGAGCGGGCGATGGAAAACCGGTTCAGACGCCGGAGGTTGGAGAACAGGTGGGTGCGAAAACTGGCCCCGGCCGTGGGCCTGAAGCTGTTGGCGGCCTGGACCAGGATTCTGTCGGCCTCGGCTTCGATAACCGACTGGGGCACGGCGTTCGACCGGTACTTGTTGACCTGACTCTGGACCATGGGCCTGACGTTGCGACGCAGAGAATCCAAGGCCATCTGATCACGGCTCTTTTGCCAGCGGGCAACGAGTTCTTCGTCCATCTTCAGCCCCTGAATCCGCGCTTCTCATTCAGCCGTCGGTTGATCTCCGACACCAGCTTCTGGTACCCGTCGCGGAACGCCCGGCCAGTGTACCGACGTCCGCCGTCCTGCGTCGAGGATCCCAGCACCAGCACCATCATCTCGTATTCGTCGGCCCCAAGTCGACTGGTCGTCTTCCTGACGAAGGTGTCGGCCAGATCGGGGTCCGCGGTCTTCAGACGGTAGTAGTTGCCGACGATGGTGTTGGGGTAGTCGTGGTCGGTGTCCCTGCCATCGATGGCCTTGTTATAGACGACGGCCGTATTGCGATTGGTCGGGCGTGTGGCGTACTGATAGGGGATGGCCCTGACGCCCGCCCCCAAAATCTGTTCGTAGAGCCGGTCGGCTTTCGTCTTTTTTCTCGGGTTCTTGGTCGGAATCCTGCTGCCCCAATCGTCCCTGGCCGTTGAGTTTTCCGGGATCAAAGACGGCAGATAGTAGGTCGGAAAATTGGCGTATTCGGAGTCCGGGGTCTCGCGACCGTCAACCGTCTTCGTCTTTTCCTCGCCACCCCTCCAAAAATAGGGGTCTCCCTCGTCCCAGTACCTGGGTGCCTCGATCTGGACACTTGTCGACGCCGTCCCCTGCCCCCCGCCGACGCTGATGGAATGGGACACGGAGGTCACGAGACCGATGATGCTGCGGACACGATCGACGACGAGTCCGGGGAAACCGGCGACGATGTGTGGGTTGAATGGCAGGGTCAGTGCCGGAAGCGATCTGGTCGAGTACCTTTGCCACAGGTACTCGCTGTTCAACATCTGACGGTAGTGATCTTCGATCAGCAGCTGGTAGGCCTTTTTGTCCTCTTCATCGGCGCCGCGTGGCGGCAGGAGACTGTGCATTCGCACCGTGTCGTAGTCGAAGAACGGCACGATGCCCGTGATCTGCTCCTCCGGCGTCAAATATCGATAGTCGAGGAGGATGTCTTGGCCCCTGGCGTCTTCCAGCTTTTCTTCCGGCAGCGTGGCGGATGGTTCTTCTTCCGTCGACGCCTGAGACGAGATTTGTTTGAGGTAGATCTCCGGATCCTTCTTCACGCCACCCACCCGCGTCTCGAAGTGGAGGTGGGGGCCGGTGGACGTGCCGGTGCTGCCGACGGCCGCAATTTTTTGACCGCGGGTCACCCTGTCGCCGCGCTTGACGTCCACCGACTCGAGGTGGGCGTAGACCGTGACCATGCCGTTGTCGTGCTTGATGTAGATGCGGAGACCATAGCCCACGCGCTCGTAGAGGTTTTCGTCGTTGTCGTAGATCGGATTCCCGTCACGACCGATTCTGTAGGAGGCTCGATTGCTGACGGTCGGACGCCCCTGATATCCGACGATCACCACCGTCCCGTCGTCAAACGCGTGGACCGCCGTGCCGTAGAAGGATTTTTTCGTGGCCCCCGATGGTCTGGCGATGTCTATGCCGTAGTGGAACCTTCTTTTTCCCGGATTCTTGATCTTCTTGTTGGCTCTCTGAGTCTGCTTGTCGAATTGTGGATTGCTTCGGTATCCAAAGCCGCTGCTGATCCTCGACGGCGCGATGACCGGAGGATGAAAACCCGAGGCGCTGACGGACTTGACGTTGATCTGCGGGATCACGGCCCCCGTCTGCAATTCCGGTGGCGCCAGGAACAGATTCAATGGGACCTTGGCGAGCTGACTGGGTACACCCAGGGCCCTCGTGGGTTCCTGAAGCAGGTTGCGCTGAAGGCTCAGCTGAGTCTGGTCACCTGGGTAGATGACGTTGCACGAGGGGATGGCGGCAAAACGGGTGTCGGGAATCAGGAGGTATTGGGACAGGAGATCTTTGTCCTCCAGGTCTCCGAGGTCTCGCGCCTCGTTGCCCAAATCGGCGATCAGCTCGTTGGCCGTCGAGAGCTCGGCAAAAAATTGTTCCTGCGTCAGGCTCGTGGATTTCTCGGCCAGCTGATTCCCCAGGGCCGTCAGGTCGTGTGGCGACACCTGGCCGTCGACCTTGGCCAAGATGGAGGTGATGGTGCCGGCGTCGATGTCGGCTTTTTCCAGGGCCTCTTGCAGGGCGTCCTGTATCCCCTTCAACCGCCGGTTGAAGTCGAAGGCCGTCTTTTTGATCTTCCTCCCCTGGTCGATGAGCACGGGCTGGCTGTTGTTGAGCATCTGGTAGCGGCAGATCTTCAACATGGCCTTGAGGATCTGGAGCATCGACGCCTCGCCGCTGAAGATCGTCAGCACGTCTTCCTGGACGGCCTTGAGAAAAAGATCCCGGCTCACGAGCAGGTCGAGATTCGGGTCCTTGGGCGAGACGAAGCGACGGGACAGAGACAGGGCCTCGTCGGCCTGCTGAAAAAAGTAGTTGACCTGCAGACAGTCGCCCAACACCCGCTGGACGATGGAGGCGTAGGGTTCGTCTCTGTTTTTAAGGATCTCGGTCGTCAGCTGCTGCACGCGATTGGTGGCGACGCTGTTGGTGTCCAGACCGAACTTGGCGTTGCCGACGGCCACCGACAACTGTTCGACCCACGGGGCCTTGCTTCCGGGTCTCGTTCCCAGATCAAAGAAGTAGAGCAGGACCTGTTGCCAGTAGGTCGAGTAGCCCATGCAGTTGAAGGACAGACTCCGGCTCGAGACGCCCTTCTCGTATCCGTCGCCCGTGATCTCGCCCTCAAAGAGCAGGGGCCATCGGCTTTCGGACCGGGTGTTGCGGATCTCGACGTCGGACCAGAAGATATGGACACGGGCGCGTTTGAGCTCCTCGGTCACGAGCTTGGGGACCGGGGGCATGGAGATGAGAGCCGAGGCCTCCTCGTTGGACTGGGTGTTGACGACGACGGTGTTGATCTTGGGCACAAGAACGCCCTCGATGAAGACCCGGAGTTTGATGACGTCCTGTCTCATCCGCCGCGCTTCTCCGCCGTCAGGTAAAAGTACCGGGGTCTGATGGTCCTGCGACCAAGATCGTTGGTCGCCGGTCGATAGATCTCAAACTCGACGGTCCCCGGCACCGTGGTCCCCACGTTCACGCCGACCTCAATTGTTTGTCCGACGGTCAGAGAGCCGAGGGCCAGGATGCCGGTGATCGACAATACCAGATTGCCGGTTGTCTGAAACTCCAGGATCTTGAGACCATTGCCCGCGTCCTCGATCTTTCGGATGACCCCGGAAACCGGTGCGAGGACCGGACGATTGCCCTGAGTCGCCAACAGGCTCGCGTTTTCGGACGGCGTCCAGGACCTGATCACTTGGGCCCCGGGCAGCGGGTCGGTGGTCTTGAACCCGAATTCTCCGGGTGCCGGTATGTACTCATCGATCTTGGGATCTGAGATCACGAGACCCCGCAACCGTGCCGAGTCGCTGGAACGCGGATCATAGGCCACGTATTCGGGCACGTTGTCGACCACCCGCCTGACGACAAAGATCGTGTAGTGGTACCTGACGCCGGTCTCGACGTCGGTGTCTTCGTAGACACGACTCGTTCCCTCGTAGACCAGTTGACCTTGGCTCGGTGTCGTCGGAGCCGCGTCAACAGACCGGCGCAACTGAAAGAGCTGTTGGAGCATGAATTCGGGCGCCGGGAGATCCCAGACGAGCCTGATCTTGTCGCCCAGAGGGATGGCCCTGAGGGACGGAAATACGACGATCCCCAGATCGATCTCGAACGACCATGATGTTTGGGATGCGACTCCGAGATTGTCGGCAATCGAAACGCTCACCTGGTGCGTGGTCCCGATTCCAAGGTCCGCGTCGAGGGCCACGGTCACCTCATAACCGTCGGCGATCGGCGTCGTGACCAGCGTGTATCCGGTTTGAGCCACGCCGGCAATGACGGCCGATTCTCCGTCAAATGTCATGGCCAGGGACGTCAAATCGACACCATGCTGATCGGTGCTCTTGAATCCAACTCCCGTCGTCGTCGAGGCCCCGGTTGAGGCGTCGGGCGGCACCAGATCATAGATTGTCGGCCCCTCATTGATCTCGAAGGCATAGACGACCGGGGTCATGACGTTGCCGGCCAGGTCGCTGGCCGAAACGCGCACCTGAATCGCTGCCCCCACGGAAAAATCCGAGCTCGGGTCTATGTCAAGAGACTGGCCGTCGGAAATGGGCGTTCGAGTGCTTCCCGGACCATCGTACGGGGAGGAAAAAGAGTCCGTGGAACCCGTGTAGGCCGTCTGGTATCCGCCTCCGTCGACGTTGATCTCCACGAGCACGGTCGTCAGGTCGACGCCCGAGTCCAGGTCCCTGATCCTCAAGAAGACGTTGGTGTCGGGTGGCGCGACCTCAGACGGAGCCGGACTCTGTCCGTCGACAAAAGGTGGGTCATTTCGGTAGGTGAAGGTCTTGGTGTCGTCGAGCGTAAAACCGCTGATGTCGGCGGTCTGAACACGGACATCGATGACCTGCCCCTCGACATAGGCGGGATGTGAGGAGATGGAGACCTCGTATTCCAGCCCCGCCGCGACTTCCGAGTATGTGCCAGCAAAACCCGGCTGAAACCCACCACCATCATGGTCGTAGGCCACGACACCTTCAACATCAATCTGGGTCTCGTCTTCGTCGATGCCAGAACCCTCATCGCGTACTCGCACGACAATGGGATCGGCCAACGGCACATCGGTCTCGCCGATTCCGGGATCACGCAGGCTGACGTAAGGAGGCACGCCGGTGGTGTATTGATAGGTGACGGGCCCCAGGACATTGCCGACGGTGTCTTCTGCCGTCACTCGCACCTGAATGATCGTCGACTGGGGAAATGGTGTGTCGGGGACGATGTCAAACGAGTGGCCGTTGGGGCTTGCCGAACCCTGGCTGCTTCCGTCGTCGTAGGGATCGACAAAGGCACTCGATGCGTAGGCATCCTGAAAACCGCCGCCGCCAACGTCAATCTCAATGACGACAGTCGTCAGGTCGACGCTGCTGCCATCATCGACAATTTCCAGGCTCAACGAAGTGTTGAGCTGGTCTGTGGAACTGGGTGACGGGTCACGATTTTGCAGGTACGGAGCCTGATCATCGAATCCGGCTTCAACGCCGTCCACCAGCCAACGGAATTTCACGGTCTACCTCGCCAGCGTCGTGAGATCGATCTGGCCGCTGCGGTCCTCTCTGATCGTCTCGATACCGCGCTTTGAAGCCCAGTAGTCGACGTTCTTCCGCTTGATCTTCTCGCCGATGCGCGCACGCTGGTCGGCGCCGGTCAGCACATGCTGGCCGGGTACGGAGAAGACGCGATCGAGATGGACGGTGAGTCCGTCGTGCTCGTGCGTCGGGGCGACGGCCTGCGCCCTCGTCGGCGCGTAGTCCTCGACGAGATCCTCACAGACCGGGCAGCGGTATTCGTACAGCGGCATGGTTATGGTCCGGGCATGGGGTGTATTGCGAGACTGTCGTAGGCGACGCGAGAGTCGATCCTGCCGGACACGCCCCCAAGCACCAGCCCCGCGCGGCCGGCTATCGGCGGAAGGCTTTGAGGAGTAACTGATACCCAACTGCCTATGCCGTAAGGCGGCGAGGCATCAGGTATCACACTGGGATGTGAATCAAAGTTCTGCGCGGTTGCGAGACCTGAAATGTGCCAGACGTCAAACAGAGTCTCGAATGTGGGTGAGGCTTTGTCGACTTCGGTGGAGCCTCTGGCGATGAGCGCGTGAAGATGGATGTCGTCATCTTTCTCCACGGTCGTGATGAATCTCAAAATGTACCAGTCGTCGGCAGGCACCTGGGCAGGAGCCACAAACTTTTCCGTGGTCCTGAAACTCCCGCCCTCGCCCCAACGGGTGTTGACGTAGGCTCCGGCGCCCACATCTTCTTTGACCCTCTGAAAGGAGGTGGTAGTCCCCGATCCCGCGAAGGACATGAAAGTCACGTAGCTGCCGTCATAGTCCACCTTCAGCTCGTAACCCCAGCGGTCGGTAGAGCTGATGTCCTCTGCGCGCTGGAGAAGAGAGGGGCCGAGTTTCCAGTCTTCGTTTTGGTAGGGGCGAAACGCGACCTGGCTCATTATCGCCTGGTACGTCTCAAGGCCCTTTTTCCACAGCACGATGCGCGCATCGTCGCCATTTGCCTGCTGTCGCACAAGCAGACAGTTTGTGCCGTGATTGCTGAGGACGTTGGAGCCAAAGGAGCTGTGCGCATACTTCGTCAGGATCAGAGGGTAGTCACTGTTGGTGCTATTCGCCCACGCTCCATCATAATCGTCGCTCACCGACGGATTGTACTCGTAGTATTCGAACCAGCCCCCTTCCGTTCCGTCGAACGCCTCGGTGTTTCCTTTTTCATCGATCGAATAGACACCTGTTGTGATGTCAACGGTCCCCTCGATATCGGGATAGGTGCCGTCGGCTGCCACCAGCGGAAGGTCGTCGCCCGACAGCGTGCCCGGCTCTAGAAGCTGAGTACCCTCGGTGTAAGCCGGATAGACCAGCCGATCCCGGTACACCCTCACGGAATCCGGGTCAATCTCCCAGCCCGGCGTCAAGGGGAGCGTGCCGGTCAGAACATCGCTGGAACCCGAGGAACCTGCGCCCAACCACTCGCGTCGAAAATGCCCCATCGCCATCGTCTTACTCCACCGTCCAGCTCTCGAAGGTTTCGAGCGCATTGGCATCGTTGTCGAAGGTTTCTTGATCCGCGCTACCCGCCACCCAGTCACTCTCGAAGCGGTCGGTCCAGCTCTCAAAAGACTCGACTTCCAGCGTGTCCCCGTCGAAAGTCTCGGGCACGTCGGTACCTGGATCCCAGGCGCTCTCGAAGCGGTCGGTCCAGCTTTCGAAGCGCTCGACGTCGTAGGCGTCGTTGTCGAAAAGCTCGTTGTCAGCCAGCTCCGGCACCCAGAGGGAGTTGTCGCCTATCTGCAGGTAGCTGACGAGAGCGATTTCCTGCACGCCGGTGAAGGCATGGGGCAGGGTCACCTGCCTAGACGCCCAATCCTCGTCGATGTTGTCGTCATCGTCGTCGATGATCCGGGACCAGACAAGCTCGCCTCCCACATAGAGGTAGAGCGTCAGGGTCTCATCGGCATCGACGGTATCCACCTCCAACTTCTCGTCCGAGAGTCTGATGAACGTGGCGTCTGTCAGGTCCAGCGACGTCGTGTACACACGAAAATACTGGGGGTCGACGAACTCCGCGCCTCCGACAAAATTGTTGATTCCTTGACCGTGAACATACTGACCTTCTGGCGCCGTTGTGTTCAATGGGTCGATGCGACCGAAATCCGTGCCCTCGACACCGATCGTGCCCTCGGCCGTCCAGTGCTTGGCCTGGGCCGCCGTGGTCCCGGGTACCTCAAATCCGCTGTTGCGCACATAACCCACGGTCTCGATTTCATAGGCGAAGGTCGTGTCCAGACTGTCGCTGTTGACGTCGTCGATTTGCACGCGCCACTCGACGTCCTGGTCCTCGAAGTAGCCGCCAGAACGTTGGATGTTGCGGAACTGGATTTGCTGAGTTCCGTCGCCCGTCGGCGCGTCTCCCGACCAGGCCCCCTGGTAGCTGCCTCCGGAATAGACGGTCTCCAAGGTCAGTCCGCGTGTGCAGCTGAGGACGGCCGTCGACAGGATCAGATTGTGGGTATCGTCGTCGATGTTCAGGTTCTGTTTGGCCGACTGCGAGACACCCGTATCACCATTGTTCGGGCCTCCGGCGCCAACCGTGTCGAGGGTGATGAGGCCCATCAGTCGACCTCCATCGAAGTTCGAATGTAGTTCTTGACCGTCACCCGTTCGACTCCCACCGCCGAGATCGTGGAAAGCGGGTCACCCGAGTCCAGGAGCGTGGAGGCCAGGGTCCTGACGTCGAAAACCACGACACCGCCGTCGGCCACCGAAGACGCGGCCACGTAGACCTGGCCCAGATCCGGTCGCAGACCGGCCTCGGCGGCGACCGCCGACAGTCCCGTGTAGGCCGCCAGGCCCAGGGCCGTCTGGTCATGTGACACCAGGGTCCCGGCATCGAGGTCGACGACCTCGAGCTCCGTGTCCATGGCCAGGACCATGGTCAGGGAGTTGAAATCAAGGTCTCTGATCTCCTCGGCCGGAAGTGCGGGCGTCGTACCGTCATCGAGAAACAGGTCGAGGGTGCCCTGACGAAGAAATTCGAACCAGGACCAAAGTTCGACCTGCCCTTGGCCCGTGTCGTTGGACGCCAACGCCATTTGGAGTCCCGAGAGTCTGACCCGGACCCAGGTGGCCGACGCGTAGACGGCCGTGCGCAGGTTCGGGGCCGGAGTCCCGGAGCCTGTCAGCTCATCCTCGAACTCGTCGGTCAGGTCCTTGAGCACGGTCAGCGACCCCGATTGAGCCACGACCATGACCAGCGACCGATTGGCGGTCTCCAGGGCCAGGTGGCTGCAGGGGCCCGTCGGCAGGGAATAGGTTGCGTCGGTCAGATCGAAGGTCTGGGCACTGGCGCGCTGGGCGATGCCCAGGTTTCCGTGTCCGCGTCCCGAGTCGTCGAAGATCTGACAGCGATCAAGAGCGAAGTCGACGAGAGCCACGACGTCGCCGGAGACCGCGAACATCGCCGAATCTCGCGCGAAATCCGCGTCGGTCAACGTGCCCTTGCCCGCCATCGTCGGTGGATCGCCGACCGCGCAGACGGCCCACGGATCGTCGTCCTGCATCAGCGCCCATCCGCCGGTCGTAACGATCAGCGTGCCGGAAAGCGGAAAGTTCCCGAGTTCCGTGTGCCAACTGGCCACGTCGCCGGTGTCCACCGACCCCCGGTCGTAGCGATAGCCGTCCCACGCGTAGCCCGTGTGGGCCAGGGCCACGGGCCGGGCAAACGGGCTCTCGCTCAGGTCATAGGCCACGACCCTGACGACCGTACCGCCGAGGCCGTGGGGCAGAGCGTGGTCGCCCGTCGTCTGGCCGAAGTGTAGACGCAGAACCCGACGTTCCCCATCGCGGCCCGAAGTGTCCTTGGACGTGATGTCGAAGAACGAGACCTGGCCGTCGGGGTAGTCCGTCGACCGGACCATGGTCACGTGGTAGCCGTCGGTTATGGCGCTGGGCGCTGGGGAACCGCTGTAGGCTCCGGACCACGAACTCGAGGTAAAAACCACGACCCCGTTGACCTCGATGTTAAGTTCGGCCAGATCAACACCGTCGCCAGACGTGATGTCGAATTCCACGTCGGTCGTCGACACATCCAGGCCCTGGGAACCAAGAGGCGGAGTGATGTTGGTGATTTGAGGCCCGCGCTCGTCGCCGATGTCGAAGAAATAGTCGGTGGTCGAGGCGTTGACTCGATCGTTGTTGTCGTCGTCTGCCAACACGCCCACGCGCACGCGGCCGGTCAGTGCGCCGGGAGGCGTCAGGGTCACGGCAATGTCCTGGGTCTTGACCAAGGATGCCGCCCAACCGGTGGCGTCTGCGTCCAGGAACCCTGAGTGCACGATTCGTTGACCATCGACGTGGATATCGACGCCCGTTGGTCCGTAGACGGTCACGGGCTCGCCGCTGCCGGCGAGCGACGCACCATCGAAAGTCGCGTGTTCCGGACCCTGGACACTGACGATCCTTCGAAATTCCGCGAGGCCCGTGGCCTGAAAGAGCCGCCCCTCCTTGCCCGTCAGGTCCACGCCCGCCGCGTACATTTCGTTGCCGTCGAAATCCACGGTCGTCGTGATCTCGTCGATTCGCAGCACCGGCTCGTAGTCGGGACGCGGATCGGTCAGGCGCATGGTGATGGTGGCCGGCGAGGTTTTGACGATGGAGCCGGCGGGTGGCGACAGGTCCGTGGCCACGGGACCCCTGGTGTCGTCGGTCTCGAAGATCCAGGATTCGTCGATCGGAGACAGACCGCCGGTGTCGTTGGCCACGACCCTGACCGTCACCACGTCGTCTTGGGCCAGAGGCAGCCCGGCGGCCACGACGTCGGCGTCGATGCCCAGATTCTCGAACATCGACCCATCACCGACGACTTGACCGCCGTCGATGACCTTGGCACCCGACAGCCAGACGTCGACGGTCGACGAGTCGATGGGCAGACCCGTGCTCCTGATGCCAAACGACGGACGGGCGCCGACGGACAGGACGGTGCCGGGCGCCGGATTTCTATCCACTATCGTTAGTGCCAAGGCGCTGCTCCCCGCTCTTCGTCACGCCGTTCTCGTATTCGACTTCGTACTCGACCTTCACCGAACCGTCATCATACTGCGTGTAGTCGATGGTGGTGAAGGTCGCCTCGTCCTTGTCCTCTACTTTTATCCGACGAATGACGTCATCCCTCGTCAGAACCCGATCAAAAGATGAGCCGGCAGCCAGGGCCATGTCCGTCAAGGCGTCGAGCTTGGCGTAGGCAGCCTGCTCTTCTTCAATCGCCTGATCCAACAGCGTGGTGACTTCAAAAGCCCGCTCCTCAGCCATCTGGTAGAGGCTTTTGGCGTCCGCGGCGATGTCGGTCTGTTTGATGATTTCTTCAGAGGCACTTTTGAAGGCCTCATCATCACCATCGGCCTGAGCTTTTTCCAGCTCCGCTTGGGCCACAATCAACGCATTTTCGGCATCCAGCTCTCTCCTCTTTTGTTCAAGAATCGAGGAGTCCAGGAGGTCTGCCTCTTTTACGATCATGGAGGCGGATACGTTTGCGGCAAGAGCCTCGGTTCTTGCATCGTCCACTCGACGAGACAGTTCGTCGGCCGACACCGGTGCCCTCTCGATGTCCGAAGGCTCGAGCTTCTCCTCCTCCGTCCTCTGTCCCTGGGTCTTGTCGAGGAAGTCGGCGATCTGCGGGAGTGTGACGAGTTCCCGGTATTCCTGATTCAGATACTCACGGTTGTGGACGACATAGGTCAACGTGACGTTGGCTGCCGAGGGGATCTGGGCGTTCCTGACGACCGTCAACTCGACGAGCGTGGCCTCGGTGACCGTGTCCTCGTAGCTGATGTAGGTGCGTGCTCGATTCTCGATGGCCAGGGTCCCACGATAGAAGTCGTGCCAATCCTGTTGCAGACGATTGACGTAGTCCAGATCCCGATCGAGCCGCTTGACCAGCTCCTCGGCCGTCTCGTCCTCGTCGCCCTCCGGCGCCGCTGGGCCGTTCATGACGATGCCCTGGGCCGTCCAGACCCGGGGGCGGGAACCAAAGAGGTAGAGAACCGAGTCCTCGAAGGTCTCGATGAGCTGATAGCGTTCGGCGTCGGCCTCGGCGATCGACTGAAGGCTGAAGGTCTTGAACACGAGACCCGGTATCTTCCGGCCGTTCGGCGTCTTCTCGTGCCACGGCTCGATCTTGATCAGCATCTTGCTGCCGACCTTGTAGCCGCTGCGGCGAACCAGGTCGGCGGTCGGTATATCCGACTCGACTCGAGACTCAAGACGGTCGTGGGCGGCCAGGGCCGCCAGCGTCAGGTCCCCGACAATCCTCTGTCGCCTGGCCGGTCCGTTGAGCTCGACCCCGGCATCCAGGACACTGGGGAAAAGTTCCGTCGACAGGTCACGGTCTCCGGTCGTCGTCGAGGCTTGACTGCGGTAGGCCTCGGGGGCCCGTGTTTGTCCCTGCCTGACGACCTCGGGCGAATTTTGTCTCTCGAACAGGCCGTCGGAGCTGGCGGCCGTGACCTGTTGGCTGTCGGCGAAGATGTCCCTTTTTTCTCGGTAGGGGGTCATTGTGGCACCTTGATGCCTTGAATGGTGGTGAGCCTTTCGACAACCTGCGCCAGCTTGCGGTACTCAATCATGGCCTTCACGTTGGTCTGCATGAAATCGAAAATCTGCTTGGCCTCGCCCCCGCGAATGTTGCCGCCCGCCGACACCAGGGTGTTGAGGGGCATGGTACCAGATGGGCTCAACATCATCGCCGCCACGACCTCACCGGCATGGCCCTTTGACTCGGCAATGATCTTGTCAATTTTCTTCTGCCCGGCCTCCGTCTTCAGATCGATACCCAGGGCCTCGGCGACCGCACCCTTCTCGTTGGCCAAGACCCCACCCAGGCCTCCGACGTCGATGTCCTTGCCGATCTTCTTGGCCATCTCCAGGGCCCTGGCAAGCTGGCCGCCGACCTCATCATCAGACGCCTTCATGGCCCTGAGATCATCTTCGGTCACGGCCTTCGACAAGTCGCCGAGCAGGCGCATGGTTCGCTGTGGGCTGCGACCGGTCGTCAGGTCACTGATGTCCAGCCCCTTGAGTCCAGCGCTCACGCCCTCCTGGGTCTTGAATTTCCTTAGAAACTGTCCGACCCCCTGGCCCATGACGTCCGCGCGGGCCTCGGTACCAAACTTTCGGGACAGCTTGAGGAGACTGCCGCGACCTCCGCCACCACGAAGGATCTGAGCAAATTCCCCGGCCTCATCTCGATCCATGGTCTTCATCTTCTCCAAAAGCGCCTCGGCGTTTGGAAGATCAAGCTCCAGGATCTTTTTCTGGGCCTCGGCCGCCCCCTTTTGTTTGTGGAGGGCCTCGGCGTACTCCGCAAATTCGTCGCGGACAAAGACCGACGCCTGAGCAGCGTCATCCAGGTCCAACAGACTCGCGATGTCCCCTTGAAGCTCATCCATCAGATCCCGGTTGATCTCATCGATCCCCGAACGGGTCTTGTCGTAGGGGCCGAGCATCGATTCGGTGACCCCGATGTTGAGCTTGCTCTCGACGGCCTCCTGGTACAGACGCTTTCGGGCCTTGGACGCGGTCTTGTACTTGCCGTGGGTCATCAGGTTCAGGAGTTCGGAGACCAGACGGCCACGATCGCCGCGCGAAAGTTTGGGGTCTCTCAGCTTCTCCTGAATCTCTGCGATCCTGTCCGTTCGCTCACGTGATCCGGCCATCGCATCATCAATCTCACGGCGCGCGTCCTTGCGCATCTCCGCGCCCATGGGACCGAGTTCCGCGCTCCGAATGTCCCGCTGGTCACTTCGAATCTTGTTGCGGGCACGACGCGCATTGTTCTCATTTTCCACTTCCCCGGCGATCATACCGGGCTTGAACTTGATCAGTTCCTCCATCGCACCGGCATTGTCGCCGCCGGCAAACTTGGCCAGAGTCTCGACATCCATCTCCGTGCCCATGTTCGCGATCTCGAGACCCAAAAAGGATCTGTTGAGGCCCGAGGTCGTGCGTCCGAGCGCCGCGCCGGCCTGTGTCATGGCCGTTCCGAGTCCCTCGGCAACCGGCCTCATGTTCTCTTGCCATGCTCGCCGTGTCCTGGCGACGTACGATGCTCGAATCTGGGCCTCAGACGCTATCTCATCACCCAGCTCATTGGCCTTCTGTCGTTCGGCCCGGAGTTGGGCCTTGGGTTCGCTCATGATGAGCTTGACGTAGGCACTAAGTTGGGCGCCCGTGGCCGACGGCATGTCGTTCTTGAGGGCCAGACGCAGGGCGTTCTCTATCGACAACCCGGGGCTCCCCCTTTGAAGGATGTCGGCCTCCGACATGTATCTGCCGACCATATGACGAACGGCAGACGGGTCCTTGAGGAGCTCTCTGACCTCCTCTTCGCCACCCAACTGGACGTTGACCAGGCGGTTGATGTCGCGACTGGCACGGGCCCCGGCATTCGCCATCATCTGATGGAGGCCGGCCCCCGGGGTTCCGGACAGCAAAGCCGCCTGGCCAACCTGCGACTGCAGGAAATTGCCCATGAGCCCGGCCATCGCCTGTCCGGCCCCCTCGCGTCCACCCAGGGCCGCGATGTCGATGTTGGAAAGGGCCCCGCTTTGAATCGCGCTCTGAGCAGTCTGCATGCTCCGCAGCCCGATTCCGAACATGCCCTGACCAAACCCCTGACGCGCATACTGCCCGCCGATCTGCATGGCCCTCTGCGTGGCCTCGGTCGGCGTCATGCCCATGACCGAGGTGGCCCCGAAGACCGCTTCTCGAGTCTGACGACCCGCGGGTCGAAAGCCAATTTCCTGCAGCGCGCCAATGGTCTCGGCGGCCTCATCAAGACCCTGGCCCATGCGCCGGCCAATGAGTTTGAACGTCTCCTTGGTCTCGCGAAAACGCCTGACGACCTCTTCGACGCCACCGACACCGCGCATCAGATCCTGCTGGCTCATGCCCGCAAAGATCTGCTGCATGTCGCCGGTGTCGAAGGTCAGATCCTGGATGGCCTCACGTTGAGCCTCCTGGCCAAAACGCAGGCGCGTCATCATGTCCGGACGTCTCAGGTTCCTGAACCCTGTGCCGCCGGGGGCCATGAACCTATGGGCCTGACGCCCAAATTGATTGCCAAGAGCCCGAGCTCCGGCGGTCTGGCTCATGATCTCTTCCGTGGCCATGGTCACGGGTATGCTCAGGAGACTGGCACCGGCCATGCCACCGATTAATCCAGCGGCCCCGCCTCCGGCCAAAACATTCCCAGCCGAAAATCCAAGAGTGCTGGCCCCCATGTCGGCAAGCGTGCCGCCGACGCCGCCAGCCAGCCCGATGCCGATGTCGGCAAAGCGCTGTTGCATGCGTTCTTGACCGGCCTGACTCAGAGCCGCGGCTCCCGACTGTCTCATCATCTCCGGCGTCACTCCAAGGCCCGTGGCCATAACGCCGCCACCCCAAACCCCCGTCTGCTGACCGAGCCTCGGACCAATGCCGCCGGCCTGTGGACCCCATGTCGGAGAACCGAAAAATGGGGAGCCAATGCCCCCCACCACCGTACCCAAAACACCCCCGACGGCACCGGCGGCACGCAGACCCATGGCCCCCGCCGTCAGTGCCCCCCGTCCGATCCCCAGACCAATGCCGCCGAAACCCGGGCCACCACCCCCGTTGAACACGGGAGGGGGTGGGGCCGAGGGGACGGGCATCGAGGCCATGGTCATGGACTGAGCGAGATTGCCGACGGACTGCGAGAGCGTCGACACCTGGTTCGCCAGCTGATTGACGAAGAGACCCAGGGTCACGGCCTGCTGCTGAGAGGCCATGGTCATCGTCTGAATTGCCTGGGTCTGGCCGGCGACGTTGCCCTGAACCGACTCAAGACTTCTGGCGGCTCTCGACAAATCGGAGGCCCCGCCATCGTCGCCACCAAAAGCCGCCGTGGTCATCGGGGGCTGGCCCCCGGCCCCGAGAGACTGTTGTCCGGTGATCGCCGAGACGCCGAGGACAGGATCGTTTGGCGGCACTACCGACTCCGTTCGCCCAACTTGACCTTCCTCACTCTATAAGATTTGGCTCCCTCACGCCGAAGGATATCTTCCATCGCCTCCTCCTGCTCCCGAATCATTTCCGGATCTTCGGGACATAGGAGCTGACCCAGGCGTCGGAGCTGCTTTACCACGGCCTCCTGGTTCTCGTGCCGCATCTGCGCCGTGGCCAATGTCGCCACGGTCTGAAAGACGATGTTTTGACGTCGGTAGAAGGCGTCGTAGAGGCGCTGGCGGTGAAGATGACCGTGAATCTGGACCCCGTCCATAGCCAGATTGATGCTGGCCCAACCAGACGGGGTCTGATTCAGTTTCCCAGGATCTCTCCCATCGCGTCGTCGACACTCATCTCGTCGAAGACCGCCTGGAAGGCGTTGTAGTAGAGAAGGATCCTGTCGTGAATGTGCGGAGAAATCAGGCTAAGAGCTCGAAATCTCTGGTTCCTGAGCTCCGACAGCATGCCCTTGGCCGCCTCCGGATCGGACATGCACAGTCCGCCGTAGACCTCGGCGTCAAACCTGACGCCCCCAAAATCCTGGCCGTTGAATTCGACGAGCGAGTGGGCCAAGAGACACTTGTTCAGGTAGTCGCCGACCCTCACGTCGTTCGGCCGCTCTTTGCCGATGAAGTGGTCGAGCTGTTCATGGGCGTCGTCGATCTGAGCCTTGATCATCGACGACAGGCGGATTTTACACCCGCCCATGATCTTGATCTCTGGGGTCATGTAGACGTACGGTGACTCGGTCAGCGCGCGTGCCACGGCCTTTTTTTCGTCGGCCATGATCGCGCGCATCCGATCCTGGATCTTCGTGGCCCTTCGGTTGTGAAGGGCTCGCATGGCGCTCTGCAGAACCCCGATGTCGAGCTCCTCAAAGTCCTTGACCTCGTATTCAGAGACCTTTTTTTCTTCTCTCATCTTGAACCCCGGCTAAAAAAGACCGTCGACGGACAGGCAACGCACGAGCTCTTCGTCGCCAACCGTGCCCTCGTAGATGCGGACAACCTTTCCGGCCCGGATCTCATGGATCTCGACAAAGCCGCTTTTCTTCGGCTTCTTCAACGAGATCAGAGCATAGAACCCGTTTGACGCCGTCCCCGTTTTGATCTCGAAGCTCTTCGTCGGGATCTTCACGCCGTCCACGTAGACCAGGTAGGTGTTCATCGACTTCCCTTCTTTTTTGACGCGAGCTTGCGTCTCTCGTTCGCCCTCTGAAATTCGTCAAATTTTAGTGTTTCTTGGATCTCTAGAATCTTGATGAAATTCGGACAGTTACCACATTTTTTGATGTCGTGTATCTCTAGACATCTTTCGGTGTTGATGTGACAGAATCCTTTGATTCGACAGACGACGGTTCCCTTCCATTGGCCCATGCACCTGCCCTCTTCACTATGGCCAGCGGGTCCGACGGCGGGGGTCTGAGTTTTCCTCCCGCCTCCTCTATCTGTTGGCGCGTGAGCCCGAACTCGATCAGAGTCTCGACTTCTTCGCGCGCCTCAAGGTGCGCGTACTCCAGCTGCCCCATGACCTCAGAGATCTTGAGTTGTAGCTCATGTAGCATCGCAAGACCAGCGTCCACCGTCCGCACCCAGCTCGCGTATCGATGAAGGGTCAGCGCCAGCTTCTCGTCTTCACTTCGTTTCAAGAGCCCTCTTCCAGGCGCCGACGACGATTCGGGCCAAGTTCATGATTCGATGCCTGTCCGCGCGGACCCTGAGCGCCGACTCCTCACAGGAAGCCAGGCTCAGGGCCGCCGACAGAATCATCGATTTGTCGTCCGCACAATCGCGCATGCGCGCAACGGCCCTGGTCACATCCACCGCCACGTTGGCCAGGTTGATGACCTCGACCATCTCCCCAATTTTGTCCTCGATCCGGGAAAGGGCGTCCGAGATTTCCCTCAACCCCCTCGACGAGTCTTCCGTCAAAAGGACCTCGGTCACATATCTCAGAGCATCGGCCGGGGTTCGGCAGTAGTGGATCTTGTCGCCGTCGACCAGATCCCATCCGCCGAGACTCGCTTCAAGAGCAAACCGCTCGTCGAGCTCAAGCCTCACGGCGTGATCACGATCTTCTTCGACGAGTAGCGGACGCGAGCCGTGTCGCCCTTGCTCTTGCCCAGGATCCCCAACGGCACGCCAATGCGGCTGTTGGTGCCCACAACATAGACCCTCTCCTCATTCTCGCACGGCGATTTCACAAGCCCGCCCGTGTGCCCCCGTCGATGTCGATCGGCCATGGCCCTGAGGTCGGGGTCGATGTCCTTGAGATCGTAGCTCTCGCGCATCAACCTCACGAGTTTCGCGGCTCGAGCCGGGTCCATGCGGTCCCCGAGCTCTTTTCGCACCCGCTTGAAGCCCTTGCTGATGACTCTGAGGGCCAGATCCCTGTTGTCCAAGTATTCGGCTTTCATGTGGTCTCACCTCATCCTCGGACACACCTTTCCACGTTCAAGAGCAAAGATCAAGTCAGGTCTGAGAGCTTTCTTCGGACTCCAGAAATTCCAAGATGGGGCGAAACATGTTGATGCCGATGTCGTTGAACAGCTTGATGTCAAATTCGTTGCCGGCCTTGGACATCAGGCGCGAGAGCGGCACCATGGCCTGGTCGACGTGATGACTGATGTGCTTGTGCATCCTCTTCTTGGTTTCCGGCGACAGTTTGGCCAAATGGCTCTCGAGCAGGATGCCAAAGCAGTTGTCGAGACCCGGGTCAACGCCCTTTCCGTCACCCGGCTTCCGTCGACGAGCCCGGCGCTTGATCGCCAGGTCATTCGCCGTCTCTTTGACCGCGGCCCGGCCGTAGGATTTTTTCTCAGGATTCTTCGGATTCGGTTTTTTGGCCATTGATTTCCCTCTGCTCCCTGATCAGCCTCTTGATCTTTTTGGAGGTCCGAAAGACGACGAACAGGCGTTCTGGCAAGTCCACCTTCTTCCCGACCTTCGGATTCCAGTGAAGGCCGGCGGGCACGATTCGGGGTTTGAAGACGCCGAGATCCCCAAAACACACGCGCCGGCGACCGTAGACGATGCCGAAGATGACATCGGCCATGCCATGGACGATTTGATGAATTTCCTCATGTTCCAGACGCCTACCCAAAACCGCCTGGAAAACGGACTGGTTCAAAATTTTGTAAAATTCCTCTTGGACGACCATCGGTCTCATGCTGACCTCAATTCCGTAGACCGGGCCCCGGGTGCCGACTACACTAGGGGACCATGGAGGACAAGAACGTGAACAAGATCGCCGACCTCATCGAGCACTGGGGCCTGCCCAAGGAACAGCGCTTCCCCCTCGACACCCCGAGCCTCGTCAAGTTTGCGGCCGCCGCATTCGAAGACCAGCTTTCAAACATGACCCCGTCTCAGCGCCTGGTCTGCGCCAGAAACATCTGCAAGAGGGCGAGCGACCTGGGTGTCGATGTGTCCGCCTTGCCGGTCCGCAAGTATGCCGGCAGTCGCCTTTCGCCCAACTTCCAGGCCCACTTGGCGCTGCGAAAAGAGGCCACGGCCCACCTTCATGACCTTGAGTTGGACAAACTACTTAAGGTTGCGACTATCGTTGACTCCAAGTCGGATGTCAATGATCGTGTGTCAAGGCTGGACAAAGTCGCCGCGGCGTTGGAAGATTTCGATCGCAGGCACGAGATCGATGGGCTGTGGGGGCATTGGATGCCGGACCCGGCCTTCTCAACCTACGGTCTGCCGGGGAGCCAGGAGGCTGTGGTCAAGATCGCCGAGCATCGGGTGTCATCGAGGGACCTGGAGTCGGCGGATTGGTCTCGCGTCCAAGGCCATCTGCCTGACGAGGTGGTGGATGGACTCAGGTCGGCTGAAGACAAGCTCGCGGTCTTCGACAGTCTCCCGGATCCCGAGAAGGAAATCATCTTTCAGTCACTGTTCTTGGGGTAGGTGATGACGGTTGACAGCAGAGCCTGGGTCGGCGGCCAGGGGTCGATGGCCGAAAACTTCGAGAAGTTGAGCGGCGGCATAGAAGGCGTGACCGAGGGGCCTCTTGCCTATCTGCCTCAAGGCCGAAATTTTGTTCAGACATCCGCGTTTTCGACGCAAGATGCGACAGAGAAGTTGGCCAGGGTCCTGGGTGGCGACAACAACTACGATTCCTCGGCGTCGCCTGGCGGCAACCGTGTGATCCAGCAGGACACGTCGGCCGGAGGACAGGCGGCTGTCGAGCAGGAACCCAGGCATGCCGTGGCGCCCGCCGTCAAAGACAGAGAGGTGAAGGGTGCGCCGACGACGGGGGTCAAGAGCCCTTCGCTCCTTGAGCGCGTGATGGCGGCCGAGAGCCGAAAAAACGAGATGTCCGGGGACACGGACAGCAAGACCCCTCATAACCTTCAGGTCAGAGAGCCGGCGCCCGTGCCCAAGGAGCTGGTGCCGGGAAACCTTCCAGACGGCCGACAAAAGAGTGCGTGGACAGGGTCGGGACCACGAGCCGCCTTGCACTATGACCACCAGAAGGTGGGCGAACTTCTGAAGCTGGCGGCCGTGCCCAATCGCGGTCTGGTGGCGGAGGACAGCCTCTACTTTTGCCTGGCGGCCCAGAGTTCTTTGGCCATGGTCAAGGAAGGAGCGTCGTACCTGGCTCGTGAGGACGTGCATCCTCTGAAGTTGATGGCGGAGCTCGAGGACGACCTGGGGTCCGAGTGGCGCGAATGGGAACCGGAGACCATTCGCCAGACGCTGATCAAGGATGCGGGCGTCGAGCCGAGTGACGACGTCATGTCCAAGATCATGGCCGTCAAGATCGTGATGAGGCGTCCGGACGTGTTCTTCGACAACTGGCGGGCGATGGAGAAGGTGTCGGTTGCCCTCAACCACAGATCTCCGATGATGGAGGTGATCGAGGACGTGCCGGTCGAGTGGTTGTCGAATGCCGCGGCCATCGTCGAGAAGATTGCGGGCGCCGCGGACTACGGAGATGAGACCAAGAACTACGTGGCGGCCAGGCTCTACGATCAGGGCTATGTCGTGGCACCTCCGCATCTGAGGTTTGCCGACCCCAGGCTCGGGGAGATGGTGGGAGACGACGATTTTCGTCGCAAGGTCATCTTGGCCTATGCCAAGTCCCACGATGTCCGGGACCTGCCGGATGACGAGAGCCCGGTGTCCGTGCAGTTGGCTCGTCTCATGCGCAACAACGCCTACGTGCTCGAGCAGTTCGGCATGGCAGCCGATCAGGTGGGTGGCTGATGTCGGTGATGGCCGAAAACGTCCAGCTCACGAGGCACAGGTATCCAGACCCGTTCCTCGACATGGCGTCGACGAAGTTGCCCAAGAGCTTCAAGAAGCTCTTGGAGCTGTGTCAGATCTTTGCCATGACCCATCCGCAGATCAGCCCCATCATCTGGCGGCTGGCGGAATACTCGATCACGAGTCTCGTCTACAAGGGCGAGAGCAAGGCCGAGGAGGATGAGAACCGAGAGGTCTTCGAAAAACATCTGCGCATTCTCGAGAAGCTGGTGGAAATCGGCATCGACTACTATGCCTACGGCAACTGTCT
>Ga0180431_10001475_pt1 | contig 32955 bp, 26 predicted proteins | sample SS_ome_11_FD_132459 | JGI IMG/M metagenome (GOLD analysis project Ga0180431, IMG submission 132459) | Hypersaline lake sediment archaeal communities from the Salton Sea, California, USA - SS_1_MS_1 metaG | ecosystem: Environmental > Aquatic > Non-marine Saline and Alkaline > Hypersaline >... | reverse complement strand
TCGGTGAGTCATGGTTCTTCCTCCCTTTTTTAAGATGTTTTTTCCATTATCCATCTTAACAGGAAGTCCATGACTCGTCACTTACTAACTCATCACCTGTCAACACTTTTAGTGACTAGAGCATATAAATCAGTAGTTGAAAATTATGAAAAATAGTTTTCACCGGTTAGGATTTATATTGACAATCGGTTTGCCTGATCTCCAATGATCACTATTTTGTTTTTCGGATTTAGTCCTTTTGTGCGACAGGTAAATTGAAGAGCTGTTCGATTGTTGTTCTTTAATAAATACTCCTTAATTTTTTATTTGTCCTTTTTGTCAAAAACATGATAAGATTCTTCCATGGTGGTTCCTCCTTTTAATTAGCTTTTTTACTAGCCCTATTCTATCGAGTCGGATCAGGAACCGCCACCCTTTTTTCAACTTCCAACTATCTTTGGGACATACTCGGGGACGGAAGGGGGCCTGTTCATGAAAGATAAAGATTACCCGGTTGTGTTTACTCCTGACAATGAGCCATATCTCGGGCGAAATCTATTGTTTCACTTCGATCAAATCATTTGTTCAGTCATGGAACAGAACGTGGCTACAGCGCCCACCACTCACAACAGGCAACTAACAGACCATCAGCACATGGCCTGCCAATTAATTGCCCAAGCCCTCAGCATTGCGCTTTCGATAAGAGAGCTCATTAGGCAGGGCTATTTGTTTGGTGCACATGTTCTACTTCGACCTCTGGTGGAACGCGCGGCAATTCTGCTTTACATCTATCTCTATCCAGACGAAATCGAGAAATGGAACATGGGATGGCAGCAAAGAGAAGCTCCAGGCCTAGCACAGATGTTTGATGCCATTATGAGAAAATGGGAATATCCCGCAGGTGTCCAAGGAAGAGATTTGACAGCATCGATGAACAGCCTATTGCATGCGAAGCCTGATTCTGCGCCATGGAACTTCGTGCCTCTGAGTGGGGATAGAGTTGGTCACGCGGTCTCGAAAATCATGAATCGCCCTGAGTTGTGTGACGATCTATGTGCTAATGTGATCCCATGGATTGCAGTAATCCAAGGAATGATGGCTGCTTACTTCCCAAATGATAAAGCAGCCGTTTGAAGAGCTGTTCTATTGCCGTAATGTAATAAAGTAGCCCTCAAAACTTCTTGTTGAATTTATATATAATCGGTTTGTCATCCCTTCCTTTGACAAACCGCTCTTTGATTCTCATTGATGTTCCTTTGCACTGGCGGTGAGAAGAGGAAAAATCCAACAACAAAAATCCGCCTTTTTAATATTCATAAAGCGGCGTTTGTAAATCCGGTTTACCGATCTTAAAAAAACAAAGCCGGTCATTTTTTTCTTGACATGGTTGGTCTGGGAAGGTAGTATATTAGTTAGGCTAACTAAATAAACGGTTGAAACGATGGAGTTTATACAGCTTCTCATACGGATAAACGAGATCGTCCACGCCTCGATGAGGCGGTTCAAGGAGGAGATCATTGGGGGGGGTGACTACCCGGAAGTCACGGTAAACCAGCTGATATACCTCGAGGCAATATTCCAGCTGGGAAGCCCCACGGTGAGCGAGCTGGCCGATCATCTCAAGGTGTCGAAGGCGTCGGCCAGCGTGGGGATCGGAAAGCTGATCAAGAGCGGGCTGGCCGAAAAGACGATGTCGCTGGACGACCGGAGGATCCACCACGTAAGCCTCTCCAGCGAGGGGAAGAGGCTCATCGATGCGGAGGTGAGGGCGCTCACCGAATTCTCGGAGAGGGTGAGGGGGGCGCTTACGGACGAGGAGGCTAAAGTGCTGATCGAGATATTCAAGAAGATTCTCTCTAAATATGATGGCTGACTATAATGGCTCTAACTATAAGGGCCGATTTTTTTTGACTAACATGTTAGTTAGACTAACTAAAAAGGAGGCAAAATATGGAAAATGTGGAAAATGTGGAAAATGTGGACAGAAGAATTTTGTGGCTGAGGATAAGCTACTGGGTCGGGGCGATCCTCGACGGGCTCTGGGTTATCCCCATGTACTTCCCGAGCCTGGGGGCGAAGATCTACGGGATAGAGGGCCTGGCCTTCGGGGGCGATTTCAGGTACGCGCTGGCCATAGGCGCCGCGCTCATGCTCGGTTGGACGTTTCTCTTATTGTGGGCGGACAGGAGGCCGGTGGAGAGGCGGGGGGTCCTGCTCCTCACGATATTTCCGGTGAAGGTGGGGTTGGACCTGGCGAACATATATCTCTTCGTCTACGGCTACGCCACGGTGCAGGGGATGCTCCCCTCATGGATATTGTCGTTTCTCCTCTACGTCCTTTTCATCTACAGCTACGTTAATTCGAGGGGACTGGTTGAAAAGGAGGGCTGATTGGTGATTCGGCCGTTTCGCTGGATACGGATTCGGGCCCCCGCTGCAGCGGGCGGGTTAGAAACGTCCATGCATCGCGCTGAAAAGGGGGCGCTTTAAAGAGATGATGTTGAGGGGATGGTTTTAGGGGTAAACCGTTTAGGGTTTCGTTGATAGCTACTCAAGTAGTAGGAGCGCGGATCCTGAACGGTTTACCCCTTCTTGTAATCCAAAAGAACCTCTTATGGATTTAGCTTATCTGTTAAAAAATATTTTCTTTTTCAAACTTAATCTTTAAATATCACCACCTGAGTTATCCCCGCCTGAGCCGCCGCCCCCGCCTCCTTCACCGCCGCTGCCGCCGTCTCCGCCGCCCGTGTTGATCTCGTTCACGTTCACCACGGCGGTCACCGGACTCGACTTCAGCGCGTCGATCTCCGCCATCGGTATCCACTCGTTCGCGGGGAGCATGTGCACCTTGCCGTTCTTGAAGACCACCAGCCTGTCGAACTTCACATAGCCCTTGTTCAGCGTCCCGTTGACCGGGTCCTTGAAGAAGATGTCGTCCTTCGGGAGGATCTTGACCATGTCACCCTTTACCTTCGCCTTACCCAAGAACCTCGTGTCAACGCCCCCCTTCTTCAGCTCGTCAGCCTTCGCCTTTCCCTCGCGCAACAGGGCATTCCAGGCGTTCTCCGCCTCAACGCCTGTGAGCGTCCCGGCGTTCACGTCCTCCACGAACTTCGTTACCGAGGCGGAGTCGACAAGATACCCACGAATCTCCAGCGAGTATAGCGTCACCACCTTCACCCCCGCGCCGAGTACACTTCCTGCGGCCGCGAGGGATAATATTAATGCCATCACCCCAAATACGGACAGGATATTTAACGTCCTTTTCATCTCTTAACCTCCACTTTACAAATAGGTTATGGATATGACCGAAATTTCTCCCATAATAAAGGAATGCCTAATTAAATGTCAAGGAGAGAAAGACAAAACCGCCAGACAAAATTTAGGTAAGGGCGAAAGGACATTTTTGTCTTTGAAGCCGAAAGCGATTTAAGCGGAGAGTCTTCCTAAAGCCGAGGGTTGTTGCCCTGATAAAAATCGGACATCCAGTCACCGACTCTTAAAAACCTTCTCTCTAAACCTGCCGCCGGGGCATATATGCCTGATGGCGCAGACCTCGCAGACATATTTCAGGAAAATAATATAATATACTATGTGTATCAAAAAGTAACCGACGGCATACAGTATGCCGAGCCTTGCCAGCCAGTAGAGGGGGAAGAACGGCATACCCAGAAAGGCGACAAAGGCGATCGAGGCGTTTATATCGAACAGCCTCTTCGACTTTTTGATCTTTCTATTTCCGTATATGAGCTTTGCCAACAAGCTCGCCGGCATCAGGCCAGCCGCGCCCGGGCAGAATCCCCCTACATAGGGGCAGTCCTGATAGACGCAGCAGTACGCCATGAAAAAACACATTATTAGGTAAAGCGACAGGAATATCAAAGAGAGGATGAAGCTGAAAGACCAGAGGTAGATGAACACTAAGATATAAAGGAGAAGGAGGGGGATCGTTATTGCAAGATACAGCTTTTTTCTGCGATATGGAAAGCAGGACATGTCCGGCTTCATTTCTTCAGGCATCTTGATACTCCATTAATTAAATCTCGTCTTGGAATCAAGATACCTCGAAACAAGCAGGGGTGTCAACCTATTTATAGTTTATTAAACCTAAATAACCGGTAGCCGGGGGGTTTACGGTCAAGATTTTATTGATGCGACTCGTTTAAAGTGATATAGTTGTGATAACGCTTAGGAGGAGAGATGTACAAAGGAGCGGACTTCTGGAAGAACTACATGGAGATGTGGTTCGGAAAAGAGCTTATCGCCGACTGGGAAAAGAACGTGGAGCTCGACTCCATCGCCTCGAACGACCGGAGGATACAGCTCGAGGTATACGACACGGGCATTGCCACGGCTAAGACGATCGTCTTCTCCCACGGCATAGCCGGATACGCCCGGATTCTCCTCCCCCTTACGGTCCCCCTGTTCAAGAGGGGATACAACCTGGTCGTCCCGGATCTTATGGGGTACGGATATAATGAGGGGCTGAAGGGGGACTTCGAGTGGAGCGCCCACGTTCAGAACCTGATCGATACGGCTGACTACGCGAAAAGGAGATTCGGGGGAAAGCTTTTTCTCGGCGGAGCGAGCATGGGGGGGCCTCTGGCCTATACGGCGGCGTCAAAGATAATCGACAAAGTTGACGGCCTGATATGCTGGTGCCTGTGGGATTTGAGCGACAGGGAGTTCATGGCAAAGGAGACGAACACCGGATATCTCACGTATCCCCTGATGCCCCTGTTTTGGCTCGCCTCGAAGCTGTTCGGGGGGCTGCGCCTGAAGACCTACAGCCTGATCTCATACGACACGCTGACCGACTCCGAAGAGATGAACGACCTGGTAAAGCTCGATCCGCAGGCGGGCACGCACATTACGCTCAAGGGCGCGGCAAGCCTGATTCTCCAGAGCAGGCCGGAGTTGAGACACGAGGACTTCCGCCTACCGACCTTGGTGGTCCAGCCGGGGGCCGACAGGATGACACCGAAAATCTATACCGAGAGGGTGTTCAAAAAGCTGGGATCGAAAATGAAACAGTACGTCGAGCTTGAGGGCGCGGATCACTTCCCCACGGAGAGAAGATATTACGAGGAGTGGGAGTCGGTCGTCGACGCCTTTCTGAAGAGAATCTGAGATTGGACAAGATGATCTTCATTATCCTGTTCCTCATCTTCCTTGCTAAGTCGGCCATATCATGTAGCCTGATTGTTTATCTACGACTTTAGACCCAAGTTACCCCGCCAGTTACCCACCAAATGCCCCCTTAATCCATTTTTTTAGAAAAGCCTCAAAAAACGCTTGACACGATGTGCCTGTGCTGGTAACATTTGGTCAGATGGTCTGATGTTATGTATGTTATGTGGGAGAATATGGAGCCGATAAACAGAGTCAACATATCGGAGTCGATCGTCCGCCAGATGATCGACCTGATAAGCAAGGGGGTCTACCCCCCCGGCAAGAAGCTTCCCCCGGAGCGGGAGCTGATGCAGCAGCTTAGCGTGGGGCGGTCGTCGGTCAGGGAGGCCTTTCAGGCCCTTGCCATAATGGGGCTGGTCGATATCCGCCCCGGGCTGGGGACGTTCGTCAGGGAAGTCACCAATGATGTCGCGGTCCCTGCCAGCATCTTCGCCCCCCTCGTGAGACCCGAGGACGCCGAGGACCTCCTCGAGGCGAGGCTCCTGGTAGAGCCTTCAATTGCCGCCATGGCAGCCCGGCGTCACACGGAGGAGGAGATCGAAGGCATCGGGCGGCTGCTTGAGAGGTGTAAAGACGCCTCCAGATCGGGAGAGCCGGTCTATCCGCTGGCGGGGAGGTTTCACGTGGAGATCGCCAAGGCAACGCACAACATAGTCTTTACCCGCTTCATAGAGACCATCGCCGGCCTCTTTGCGGTACGCGGCGCGCTGATGGAGAGGCACGAGGACTATCTCGACTGGGAGTACGGCTCCCACTACGCGATATTCGAGGCCGTCCGCTCCCGCGATCCTAACGAGGCGCACGAGCAAATGGAAAAGCACATCCGGGAGGTGACGCGCTTCTACGTGGAGAAAGAGGGGACTTGATCTTCTCCGGGGGTTTGTCCAATATCCCGAGGAAAACCGAGGGTCGATATTCGAATGGAAAAGCGTATTCGCCTGAAACGTTTCCGGGCACGAGAGTCTTCTCTCCAAGGGCTTTGACGCGGGATGGTACTCCCGTGACAAAGTTTCCTCGATTACAAAGAATGACAGGAGGTGACCATGTCGACAACACAACTATCCCACGAAGAGGTCATAGTCCTCTGCGGGCGCCTCGAAAAGACCTACGCCCCCGCCGTCGCCGACACGCTTGACGGCATGGGCTTTTTCAACCAGGCGATGCACGTCGGATTCGTCCCGATATTTTCCGATTCGGTCGTGGCCGGGCCCGCCTTTACGATGGACGAGGCTCAGACCAAGAAGAGCACGAGACTCTCCGAGTACGACCCGGAGTTCGTCGCCCAGGCGCTGACGGCCATATTCGGCAACATGGAGGAGGGCCAGGTGATCGCGGTTAACACCAACGGCTTTTCCGGAGCGGGCGCCTTCGGCGAGCTCATGGCCACAACAAGCAAATACTACGGCGGGGTTAAGGGCGCGGTGGTGGACGGCCCGATCAGGGACATCAACCGCATAAAAGAGATCGACTTTCCGGTCTGGGCCAAGGGAAACATCCCAACCGACTCCATCGGCCGGGTCGACCTGGTGGGGGTCGGAGGCCCGATCTTCTGCGGCGGGGTCAGGGTCAACCCGGGAGACGTAATCTTCGCCGACTGCGACGGCGTTGTGGTGATCCCCATGGGCGATGTGGACCTCAAGGCGGTCGTGGAGGAGGCGGAGGAGGTGGTCGCCGCCGAGAGGAGGTCGAGAGAAGAGATCAGGGGTGGAAAATCGCTCCTTGACGTCTACAAAAAGTACGGGAAGCTGTAATTTTAATCTGGTAATCTGGTAATCTGTTAATCCGATAACGATATGGGCCTATTCGAGTTTCACTACTTCGACGAGCAAGTCTCGGTCGAGATCGACGACTCGCTCCTGGTAGACAAGATCGAGCCGGAGGTCGTGCCTCCGCTCTCCGACGTCTATTCGGCGACACAGCAGGCGCTGTCGAATCCTGTCGGGGCGCCTACAATCGAGGACTCGGTGTCGAGTGGGAGCAAGGTTCTCGTCGTCGTCCCGGACAAGAGCCGCCACACCGACCTCATGGATGTCGTAAGGGCCCTCCTCTCCCGGATCGAAGGCGGAGGCGCCAAGAGGAAAGACGTCACGATCCTGATAGCCACAGGCACACACCGCCCGATGACGGAGGCGGAAATCGCCGAAAAGTACTCCGAAGTTTTAGATGGTTTTCGTGTTATCAACCACGTCTACGACGAAGAGTCCGCCCTCGTATATCTGGGGGCGACGAAGGACGGCCTCCCCGTCCAGTTCAACCGGCTGATTTTGGAAAACGACTTCATCGTCTCGGTGGGCAATATAAGCCCCCACCCGGTGGGGGGCTACTCCGGCGGGGCCAAGGGGCTTCTCCCCGGAATCGCCGGAAAGCGCTCCACCGACTACTTCCACTGGGAGGCCACAAACTATCCCCTCTTCGAGGTATTCGGAAACGCCGACAATCCGATCCGCCGGGAGATGGAGGAGATCGTGGATAAGACGGGGCTGTCGTTTATAGTCAACACGACCGAGAACGCCGAGAGGAAGATATCGGGCGTATTTGCCGGGAACTACGTTAAGGCGCACCGCAAAGGCGTCGAGCTTCTGAAAAAGACCTCCCCCATAGCCTATCCTGTGAGTTTCCCGGACGTCCTCGTGGTCGGTTTAGGCTTGGACCGCCCCGATCTCTGGGGTGGCGCTGCCGGGATATACCTTGCGGCGGCGCTGTTGAAGGCGGGGGGGACGCTGGTCCTCTTCGCAAAATGCCCGGAGGGGGTGGCGAACAACCACCCGGTGGTCCTCGATCAGGGCTACAGGAGCTGGCGCCGGGTAAGCGAGATGGTGATGGACGGGAAGATCGCCGACAGGACCGGCGCCTCCCACATCGTTACGGTGGGAAAGATATTGGAGGAGAAGGAGATGAAGGTAATCCTCGTATCGAGCTCTATTTCCAAAGAGGACGCCGGGCGCCTCGGGTTTATCGGTGCGGACAAACCCCAGGAGGCGGTCGACCTGGTGCTTTCCACTATCGAGAGGCCGGGCGTTCTGATCTACGGGAGGATATAGCTTATGTCAATAGAGAAGGCGAAAAAACCAAAGAGCGGCGCCTTGACCAAAGACGCCGACAGACTGGCGACGGCCCTCATCCGGGTGGAGCTTTTGAAGGCGTGCGGCATAAGGAGAGAGGAGATCGAGAACAAGCCCCTGATCGGAATCGTCAACTCGTGGAACAACCTTTTGCCCGGGCACCTCCACTTTAAAGAGCTCGCCAGGTCGGTCAGGGACGGGGTCCTGGCGGCGGGGGGAGTTCCCCTCGAGTTCAACACGATCGCCCCCTGCGACGGCTACTCCAACGGGCTTCCCGGCATGAGGTACGTCCTGCCGATGCGCGAGATCATCGCCGACGCAGCTGAGTCGATGGTTGAGGCGCACGGGTTCGACGGGCTGGTGTTCCTCTCCGGTTGCGACAAGATCGTCCCCGCCCAGCTCATGGCGGCGGCGAGACTCGATCTCCCATCGGTCTTCGTTACCGGGGGGCCGATGCTCCCGTTCAACGCCTTCGCTCCGAAGGGAACGCCGCCGATCCTCTCGATGGTTTCATGTCCCGGACCGGGGGCGTGCAGCGGGATGGGGACGGCCGTCTCGATGCAGTGTTTGGTCGAGGCGATGGGGATGTCGCTTCCCGGCTCCGCCGCAACCCATGCCGTCCACAGCGAAAAATATCTTATGGGCCACAAAAGCGGGATGCGGGTGGTCGAGATGGTTGAGGAGGATCTCTCCTGCAGAAAGATATTGACCGATGGTGCGCTGAAAAACGGGCTTGTCACAACGGCGGCGGCGGGCTGCTCCACCAACGTGGTTATCCACCTGCTGGCGCTGGCAGACGAGCTCGGCCTGAAAATATCGATCGACGACTTCGACAAGGTCGGCAGGGAGGTTCCCCACGTACTCGGCGTCTATCCCTCCGGGCCCTACTTCCTCCTCGACGTCTACCGCGCCGGGGGGATACCGGTCATGCTTAAAAAAGTATCGAAGTTTCTGAAGACCGACGCGCTCACCGTAACCGGGCGCACGATGGGCGAAAACATCGAGCCGTTTGTCTGCACCGACGACGACGTTATCCGCGATCTCGAAAATCCCTATCACCCGGACGGCGGAATCGCGGTTCTCAGGGGGAGCCTGGCGCCGGACGGGGCGGTGGTGAAGACCGGAAGCATCCCGGAGTCGATGCTGAAGTTCACCGGCTTCGCCCACGTCTACGATAGCGAGGCCGCTGCCATCGAGGGTGGGACGAAGGGTGAGTTCGGCCAAGGGGAGGTCATCATCATAAGGAACGAGGGGCCGGCGGGGGGACCTGGGATGCCGGAGCTCCTCACCGTGACCGAGCTGTTGTTCCAGTTAGAGCTCGCCGACAAGAGCGCCCTTATTACCGACGGGCGCTTTTCAGGCTTCTCCCGGGGGCCGTGCGTGGGGCATGTCGCCCCGGAGGCGTTCGTGGGGGGGCCGCTGTCTCTGGTGGAGGACGGGGACGAGATAACCATCGACATACCGAACCGGGACATCTCGCTTAACGTTTCCGAGGAGACTTTGAAAAAGCGGGCTGCGCTGAAGAAGCCCGTAAAGCGGTTTCTCACCGGGGCGCTGTCAAAGTACGCCGCCCTCGTCTCCCAGGCGGACAGGGGGTGCATAACCAAAGTGGAGGATGGAAAATGAGGATAGCGATATCTGGAAGCTCCGGGTACTTAGGAGGGCGCGTGACGGCGGCCGCCCTGAGTCGAGGCCACGAGGTGGTTGGGATAGACATCAAGCCGTCTGGGATAAAAGACGATCGCTTCAGCGAACATCTCATAGACATCGCCGACATTGAGGCGGTAGACAGGGCGGTTAACGGAGTCGACGCCGTCTTCCACCTTGCGGCGGCGCTGGCCCAGTTCGTCAGGGACGAGACCAGGATGCGAAAGACCAACGTGGACGGGACGGCAAACCTCCTCAAAGCGGCAAAGATAAATAAAATAAAGAAGTTCGTTTTCACCTCCTCGGTGGAGGTCTACGGGATCGACGTCCCGACGCCCTGCCCGGAGGACGCCCCGATAAACCCGATCTGCCAGTACGGCAGGGAGAAGGTGGAGTGTGAGAAGATGTGTAAGGACTACGGGAAGGAGGGGCTTGACGTGACGATCTTCCGGCCGCCCACGATAAACGGGCCGGGCCAGAACGAGCCGTTTCTGGTCTCCCAGATGGAGGCGGTATACCGGGGAAAGGCGACCCTCCTTCCCGGCGGCGGGAGGTCGAGGCTCCAGATGGTGGACGTGGACGATGTGGCCGACGCCCTCTTTCTGGCCCTGGAGCGCCCGGAGGCGGTGGGCGCCGTGATGAACCTTGGAAGCGAGAACGTCCCCACCCTTCGCGGGATGGCCCAGGCCCTCTACGAGCATATCGGGAGGGGCCCCAAGTTCATCTCGATTCCGGCGCTTCCGGCGAGGATCGTCGTCAGGGGGCTTTCCGCAATCGGTCTTTCCCCCATCGAGCCGCAGCATTTAGAGATCGCGCTGAAGGACTACGTCTTCGACAACAGCCGCGCCAAGGAACTCATCGGCTGGCGGCCGAAGAAAGACGACATCGAGTCGGCGAAGGCCGCCTTCGACGACCATATCAAGAGGATCGAGACGGGAAGCTGAAAGTGGGAATTTTTTGGCTATGTGGGATGAGGGGGGCCATCGTCCCGTAAACCCAATCGGAGGAGATTATGGTATGGATATTACACTGATAGGTCAGAGCACCCTTCTTATCAAAACCTCAAACGTCTCGATAATGACCGACCCGTGGTGGGGGTCGTTCGAGTTTCTTCGCGGCGTCCCCCTGACGGTCGACCCGGAGAAGATCGACCCGATCGACCTGATGCTTGTCTCCCACAACCACGTGGATCACTGGTGCAGGGCCGCGGTCAGGCTCGCGGCAGACCGGGAGATTCCGGTTATCGGCTCCGTCAGGGCCGCGAGGCGCGCCACGCGGGGGGGTGTAAAAAATGTTACCGCCCTGAAACCGGGTGAGTCCTGCGACTTCAAGGGGCTTGTTATCCACGCGACGCCCGCTTTTCACCCCTTTGCGAAGGACGCCGTGGGGTTCGTGGTTAAGGGCGACGAGTGTTTTTACTTTTCCGGGGACACCCGCTACGACGGGGAGATCGTGAAGTTTCTCGGGAGGTTCGACCTCGACTGCGTCTTTTTGCAGACCGCCGCCTCAACCTATCCCCTCGTGGGAAAGGACGGGATGGAGCTTGACGATGCGGCGCGCCTCGTTGAGGAGGTGGGGCCGAAGGTAGCGGTTCCGGTACACTTTCAGGTGAAGGGGAAGATCGTGGATAACGAGACGCTGAGGCGCTGGAAGGTGCCTTCGCGCCTGGTCGTGCCGGAGCATGGGAAGACGATAGAAATCTCCTTTTAGAATAACTATTAAAGCAACTATTAAAACAACTATTAAAACAACTAGGACGCCCCGGTTAAGGCCGATGATCTCATCACGTGTCGCCGGGGCCGATGGAGGATACTATATGGAAGGAAGGTCACAACAAAAGGGGGGCGGTGCTCATCTGGTGCAGGCACGAATATCGCTCTCCCGCATGTTCGCCTACAGCTCGGCGAGCCTCGGGATGGGCCTCTTCTACGCCTTCAACAACTTCACGCTGCCGCTATTTTTGAGGAGCTACACGTCCAACGACGCCCTGATCGGGATCCTCTCCAGCACGCGCTCTTTCGAGGGGGCGATCGTGCAGCCGGTCATCGGCGCCTGGAGCGACCGAATATGGACGCCTCTGGGGAGGCGCACGCCCTTCTTCCTCCTGGGGATGCCGATTGTCGTGGCCCTTCTGATCTACTGCTCCACGAGGCCGTCGTTTGTCCTCCTCATCGCCGCGATCCTCTTTTTCACCCTCATCTTCAATATCGGCGTCGATCCCTATATCGCCCTTCAGTCCGATATCGCGCCGCCGGGGCAGCGAAGTACATTGAACAGCATCGCCACCCTCTTTATCGCGGTGGGACAGCTCTCCTTTGCGCTGATAAGCGGGCTCATCCTGTGGGATATAAATCCAGCATACTGTTTCTACTTCGTGGGCGGGGGGATGTTTCTGACCTACCTCATCACCTCCTCCGGGATAAAGGAGCGGCGGGAGAGCGTCGAGATTCGACAACCGATGAGGCTGAAGGAGCACCTGAAGTCCCTCCCAAATTACCCGGAGGCCCTGAAATTCTTCGTCTCGCAGCTGCTGCTCTGGTTCGGAATAAACGCGGCCACCCCCTTTCTGACTCTCTTCGCAAGCCGGGAGGTGCCCGGGGTGAGCGCGGGCGTCGCCCAGATACTCGCAGCGCTCCTTCTGGGATTGACGGCGCTTTGTGCCGTTCCGGTGGGCGTTCTTGGGGACAGGATCAGCAGAAAGAGGCTTCTGCAGTTCGGCCTTGCGCTGTTCGGCGTCGCCGCGCTCGTGGTGGCGTTTTTCGTGAAGTCCCTTCCCCTCCTTGCCCTTCTCATCGTCGCCATCGGAATCGGAAACACGTTTCATACTGTTCTTTCATATCCATTGCTCACGGAGCTTGCGCCGCACGAGAGGATAGGCGAGTTCTGGGGGATCAACACGTTTTTCTCCTCGTCCGGTGCCATATTCTCCGCCGCGCTGGCGGGCTGGCTCGCAGATATCTTCGGGACCTACAGGGCCGTCTTCGTCCTCACCGGTGTCTGTATGCTGGCGGCAATGATCGTCCTTCAGTTCGTTCACCCCGGAAGGGTCGCCAATGGGGAAAGCCCGGCCTCGGTAGATATTGGAGACGTCTGATGGGCCTCTTCGAGCGCGCAAGGGATATCCTGACGAGCGAGCGGACGCCCCCATTTCTGCTCCGGGCCGTTGCGCGCGCGGCCGTCGGGATAATCGGGCTCAAGATGCGCATCGATGACAGAAAGGAAACCGGCCGGGAGCCGAGGGCGAAGCCGCCCAAGGGCATGCTCTATCTGGTGGACGGCTACCACGGGGGTGTGGTCTTCTGGGACTGGCTCGGGATTCGGGGAGGGGGGCTCTGGCGCATCTACAACTGGCCCCTATGCCTCAGGCCCCCCATAGAGAGGGCGATCGTAGACGACCGCTTTAAGGTCGTTCTTGACCTCGACGCATACACGTACGAGTGGATGGAAAAGGAAGACCCGAAAGCGCTTAAGCTTCTGCGAAGGGGGCTTGAGACGGGGCGGATTGAGCTTGTCAACGGCACCTACGCCCAGCCCTTCGCGATGGCCGAGAGCGCCGAGTCGTTTCTGCGCCAGATCGAGCTTGGCACCTGGGCGATCCGCTCCGCCCTGGGCCTTGGATATAACGTCACGACGTTCTACTCCCAGGAGCCGACCTACTTCCCCCAGCTACCGCAGATCCTTACCGCCTTCGGGTACAAAAGGGCCGTCTTTCGCACCCAGTGGGCCCCCTTCGGGACCGATCCCGGCCACGACGCGGAGGTGATCTCGTGGCTGTCGCCGGACGGAAGCGAAATACCCACGATCCCCAGGTACAAGTTTCAGAACTACGAGCGCCAGCTGAAAGACCACCCAGGCCTTAACGCCGGCTCCCTCTCTATGGGGGATATCCCGGACTGGGCGCCGGAGAGCCTGGCGCCGTTTTGGGAGGCGGCTGGAAAGAGGGGGATAGCCCACCCGATAGTTACCGACCTCAAGGACATCAACATCCCGGAGGCCCCGTTGCCAAGGTCGATGGAGATGGCGAAGATGAAAAACGTTCATATAACAACCGTGGCCGAATACATCCGTTCGACGGATACACCTACCGAGTCCGTCTTTCACGATCTGGACGACATCCCCTGCACGCTCCCCTGGGGGCTTGAGGCGGATGGAGTTCCCAGGGCTGCGGCCGCGGCCGAGAGCGCGTTGGTCGTCGGAGAGCGGCTTGATGCCTTGGCACATTTTTTCGGCCACCCCACGGATGAGACAAGGCTGTACGAGGCGTGGAAGTCTCTCTGCCTTGCCCAGCACCACGACCTCTACGTCTGCGGGCCGTGGCACTCAAGAGCCCACAACGCTTCGATGTCCGGTGTGGCGAAGAACTACGCGAAAACAGCGAGGGACACGGCCGAGGCTGTGGCAGGGGAGGCGCTCTCGAGGCTTTCCGAACCGCCGGGCGGTGATGTGATCCTGTTCAATCCCACGGGAAACAAGAGGTTCGATTACGTAGAGGTCTCGGTGCCGCGTGGCGCCCTGCCGTCGACCCCAAGCTCCGTCGCCCTGACTGACGGCCTTTTGGAATATCCATGCCAGCCATGCCAGGTGGCGGCCGAAGATGGGGAGAGGATCAGGCTGGGCGCCCTTGTCCATGCGCCGTCTCTGGGGATAGTGCACCTGAAGCTGATACCGGCGAGCGATTCCGGGAGTGGGGATCAATTCCGGGAGGTGAACAAAAAGGCTGTCCTGAAGTTAGAGGTTTCGCCGGAGGGGCGTGTCTCTCTAATTAACGGCGACGGCGGGGCAGCCATCGAGGGCCCGTTTCTCACATGCAGCCGGGACGGGAGGGCGCACGATTCGAGGGATTCGGCCTGCCGTGTAAGATGGATCGCCGACGGCCCGGTCTTTAACCGCCTCGAGGTGGAGGGGAGCGTTGCCGGACTCCCGTTCGTCCAGACGCTCACCGAGTACCGAGGTATCGGGAGGATCGATGGGGAGGTGAAGATCGACTTCGGGGCGGACGGCGCGTACCTCGGCCCGCAGAGCGAGGACGACGGGCCGGGATTTCCCTATTCGGTTCAGGATAATAAGAAGCTCTGTCTCGCTCTCGAATCGTCCAACGAGAGGATGTACTGCTCGTCTCCCTTCTGGATAGGTGAGGTTAAGGGGGAGCGGGCCGCCAGCGCGTCCTGGGCCGGGCTGGAGGACGACGACGGCCAAGGCCTTGCGCTGATCAACAGGGGGACGCGGGGGTATCACCTAGACCGTGATACCGGAGTTTTCAGGAACGTCCTCGCCTGGGGGCCGAGGGAGTGGATATACGCCAGCGATGACTCGATCACGAGGGGGCGCTCGAAATATACTATGCTCAGGGGTGAAGAGACTTTTAGGTATGCGGTCGCGCCCTACGTGTCGAGAATCGAAGCCGAGATCGCGGCAATGGAGGCCGCCCTGCCCATTATCGCGATCTGGAGGGAAGGTGAACGGGGGGACATGCCCCCTCCGTTCAGCGCCTTCTCGATTGCGCCTAAGTCGGTTGCGCCCAGGTCGGTTGTGGTCACGGCGTTTCTGGTTCGCGGCGGCGCCCTCTACGCCAGGCTCTTAAACGCCTCGGACGACGAGGTAACGGCCGAGATCGTCACGGCCGAGATAATAACGGCTGAGGGAGGCCCCGTGTACTCCGCTCCACTGGGGCTGGGTGGGAGGGGGGAGGAACTGACCGGTTCCCGCTTGAGGTTTCCCCCCTGGGGCGTTCGGGCGGTACAGATAGGGGAGGGGACGGGTTGAGAAGTAAATTACGTTTTGAAAAATTGATACATTAGAAGGGGGAAAAGATGTCTAGGGATATAAAGAAGATAAAAACCGAAACCGTTCCCCACCCCCCCGGCGGTTGGCGTAGATTTTTGATACTGGGGCCGGGGCTCGTCTGGGCGGCCAGCTCCGTCGGCGTGGCGGAACTCGTCTTCGCAACGAGGGCGGGCGCCATCTTCGGGTTTCTCCTGATCTGGGTGCCTGTCGTCTCCCTCTTTTTCAAGTACTTCATAACGGAGCTCGTCGGGCGATACACCATAGTTACAGGCGAGGACGTCATCGCCGCCTTCGGGAGAATCGAGACGAAGATAGGCCCCGTGACCCTTCCCAAGGGATGGGTTCTCTGGATCTTCTGGGCCTTTTTCGTGGCCAGCGTGGCGGGGATGAGCGGCATCGCGCTAACCGTCGGGAGCGCGCTCTTCGCCATATACTCCGGCGTCCCCTACATCGTCTGGTCGATCGCTGCACTTTTCCTCGTCGGGATAATCCTCTTTGTTGGGAGCTACCGGGGCCTCGAGTACGCATCGAGAATATTGATGATCGTAATCGTATGCTTCATCTTCTACGCCGTCCTTCGCCGCTTCCCGCCCGTCTCGGAGATGGCCGCGGGATTTATCCCGAACGTCCCGGAGGAGTCGCTCAGGGAGCTGATCCCGCTCCTCGGCTGGTCCGGGGCGGGGGCGATGGGCACCATCTGGTTTTCCCTCTGGACAAAGGAGAGCGGCCGCGGCGCATCGAAGATGATCGATCGCCCCTCGACCTACGAGGTCGGGGCGATAAAGGGCTGGATCTCGACAAACCGGATCGATCTCGTGGTAAACATGATCCTTACCGTCGTTTTGACCGTCGGATTTATCATCGCCGGGGCGATGATCCTTAACCCCCTTGGGATGGTGCCGGAGGGGGAGGGACTGGGCGTGGCGCTGGCGAAAATCGCCGGGGAGCTCTACGGCCCCGGGGCCGTGATGATCTTTCTCGTGGGCGTCGTCGGGACCCTCTACAGCACGCTCCTTGCCGACACCGACGGGCTGTGCAGGGTGGCGGGCGGGGCTGTCAAGGCCCAGTCGAAGACAAAGAGGCCTGAGCGGTTCTTCTATATGGTGTTTTTAATCGTCTACGTGATCTTCGCGGGGCTCTTCGCCACGGTCATATCGGCGCCGGTGGTACTCCTTCAGGTAACGGCGGTAATCGACACGATTCTTCTGCCCATAGTCGGTCTTATGGCGATCCATATCTGCACGAAGACGCTTCCGGTAAATTTCAGGCCCAGGCGGGTTACGATCGTCATGTCGTATCTGTCGGTCCTGTTTTTCGTCTTTTTTATCTTGCTCCTCGTTGCCGCTGTGGTGGTGGGGGTCGACTTTTCGATGTAACAATTCAGAGTATCGTCACAACTCGGAGATCCGTTCGATAACGAACGGCGTTTCCAACTCCCCTCCATCTCAAATAGTCTGTACGGGTCTGTGCGGCCTCGACGGGCCCGGCACCGTCTCTTCGGCCGTTGGAGATCGACTTCAAAGATATCCCGAAAAATGTCTATTGACTTTAACCGAATAGGTCTATAAGATGGTTTTCTAATTTTTTGAGCGAAGGAATGAAGTCTGAACCAAAGAGCGGAACGCTCGACATAGACTATGCGGAAAAAAGGGTAAAGAAAAGGTCGCACAGGTATCGCCTCTGGCGGCGCACCCATGAGGTGTTGGGGGCTATAGGGGAGTTCGGGAGGGAGAAGCCGAGGGACATTATAGACCTTGGAACCGCGGAGGGTCGGATGTTGAACTCCGTCTCGGAGGCTTACCCCTCCGCCCGCTGCGTCGGGATCGAATACGACAGCTCGCTGGTCGAACTGAGCAAAAGGCTCTATCCTAATCTGGAGGTTATTCAGGGCGATATTCAGGAGATCGACTTTCCCGATGAATCATTTGATGTCGTAACAGCCACCGCCGTAATGGAACACGTTCCGAGGCCCGAAAAGGTCTTGGGGGAGGTGAAACGCGTTCTCAGGCCGGGGGGGATTGTTATCGTAACGGTGCCGGATCCATTCTGGGAGCGCGTCGCTGTGCTTGTCAGGCACCTCGAGGATGACAAGCATCAACACGTGATGAACATAAGAGAGATGTGCGATCTCATGAGGGAAAACGGCTTTAAGATATTAAAGGCGCAAAAGTTTATGCTTTCACCCTTTGGAATGCCCTTTGAGTTCACGGCGGAGATGACGGTTCGTCTTGTCAACCTCGATTTTCTGATGGTCAACCAGCTGGTCGTTGCCGGAAGGTGAGCCGTCGATTGGTTGATTTTGTATATTTTTGCCCCGTAATTTAAATCTTAATATATTTGTTTGTAGTGTTTGAAAATGTGGGATAAAACGTGAACAGGCTCTTGTTCGGCGCGAAGAACTTCCTCGACAAGCTCGTTAAGATTATAAAAGACCCCGTCCTCTTCGGGTACTACGTGAATTCCTACGTGGTGTCCCGGTTCAAGAAGGTCGAGCCGGACGTCTACATCGTATCCTATCCGAAGTGCGGGAAGACATGGATACGGGTGACCCTGCTGAAATATCTCGAACTGTCGGGGGGAGTGGAGGACTCCGAGATAGACGGCTTTCAGATAAGGCTCCCGGGAGATAAAACGCTCAAGTTTGAACACGACGTAGGAACGTGGGTGCCCTCGCCTAAGAGTATTGACCGGCTCAAGATAAACGAGGCCAAGTACAGGGGCAAGAAGGTTTGTTTCGTGGCCCGGGATCCGAGGGACGTGATGGTTTCCAGCTTTTACCACCTCAAATTCAGAGAAAAGATATATACCAAGGAATTGACCGAGTTTATACGTGACAAGTTTGTCGGGATAAAAAAGGTGGTGGCGTTTATGAACCTGTGGGTAGGTTACAGGGACACCCCGGATAAATTTTATTTTACCACATACGAGGAGTTAAGGGGGAATCCGGAAAAAGGCTTTTACAGGCTTCTTGACTTCATAGGTATAGACGTCGACCCCGAAGTCCTCAAATCCACTTTAAAGGAGACCTCCTTCGAAAAGATGAAGAAGATGGAGTCGGACAAAGATTTACAGGAGCCGTGGATGAAGCCCGGGGACAAAAAATCGGATAAATCGATGAAGATAAGAAAGGGCAAGGTCGGCGGCTACAAGGACGAGCTCTCCACCGAGGACATATCATTTTTGGATGATGTCATTGAAAAATCCCTCTCCAGAAAACTACCCTATGGCGGAAAAAGGGAGTGACTTGAAAAAAACAGCAAAGACGATCCTGAAGTTCTCGATCGGTCTTCTCCTTTTTTTCGGGATAGTGGCGCTCTTCAGCGACCTCAAGGATATCGATCAGCTGCTGAAGATCAACTGGCTCATGGCGTGGCCGGTTGTTGTCCTGACTTTTGTAATCAACGTTCTGGACACCTGGAAGCTCCATGTAATCATAAACCACTTCTCGAAAAAAGGGGATTTTGGAACACTCCTCAGGTACATTATCACGGGGAGGTTTGTCGGTCACTCCACTAGCCAGGTGTTCGGCGATATGGGAAGCCGCTTTCTATATCTGAAATCGAGCGGCATAGATTTGAAAAGGGGCGCCTTCGCGATAATCCTCGATAAGCTCCTGACAGCGATACTGCTCGGGTGTATAATAATAACGATCCCGGCGGTGGTGGTGTTTGAGGAATTTGAGTACTTTTCGTCGATCGCACCGATCGTTTCGGCGGCCCTCTTTGCGGTAAGCATTTTCCTCATGCCGGCGGTCATATCCCTCTTCATAAAGATCTTCCCGAAGCGGGATATCCTGAAGCAACTTAAAACCATGGTCTCTGGAAGGCTGCGCTGGCTCCTCTATTTGCTCACGATCGGGAAATTTCTCGTCTCGGCGGGCAGATATCTCTTTATAATGAGGCTCTGCCAGATAGACCTTTCCTTCGCGAAGGTCTTCATGGGAACGGCCATCGTGCAGGGAAGCATGATCGTGGGAATTACGCCGGGCGGTCTGGGGCTCGTGGAGGCGGGATGGGCGGGGGTGCTCTATTTCTATAAAGCTCCGTCCTTGAGCAGTGCGAAGTTCCTGGTCAATCAGAGGCTCCTTATCTTTGGGTCCGTCATCCTGTTGTCGCTCCTTTTCTTAATATATAACGAGCTGAAGAAGAGGTTTTCGACTCCCGACTCGGACAGCTGATCTATCTTCCTTTTTAAGAAAAAGGGATTTTTCGGGTCGATACCGCTCTTTTTAAGGAGAATCTCCGCAGATGGAAGAAGGATCCTCTTAACACCGACAGACCGGCCCATGTTGACAAGATCCACATATTTATCTATAATTCACTCAAGCTTTTTAGGGCGGATCGGTTGTCGATGGGGGGGGAGAAGGGGTTTATTGTGCGTATTTTTACATGAAAACAGCAATCCTGCCATGAAACTTGAATTAACCGAAAGCCGAAGAGAGAAGCTCAAAACGGCGGCGTTCATTTTTTTTCTTCTCGTCTATCTGGGGCTCTTTTTGAACGCAGGGATCAAGGTGATCTCGAGGCCCGTCCTCAAGATAAACAGCGATGCTGTCCACTACTTCAAGACGGCCTACAACCTGGTAAATTACGGCACGTTCTCGCAGCAGTTCCCCAGGGGAGATGAGATCGGCGACGAGTCCTACAGGCCGAGACCCACGGCGAAGAGGGAGCCCGGCTACCCGGTGTTCATTTCTCCCGCCTTTTTTTTCGACCCGACCTTACGGGGCATGTCGGAGGGGGACTTTGTATTTGAAGACGGGGAGCTTATACTCCCCTCGAAGGCCCCCTGCTGGCTGACTCTGGCGGCACTCTTTTTGACCTCCCTTCTGGGGATGTGGGTAACCCTTCGCTTCACGCGAAATCGTCTCCTCTCGATCGTCGCCCTTTTCGGCATCGGGCTGAGTCCGGCCTTCCTGGTGGTCGTCCGTCAGCTCCTGTCGGAGAATCTCGCGGCGCTTCTTCTGCTCGGTTTTTCATTTACCTTCTACTTATCCGTCAAAAAAGGGGAGATAAAATATTACGCGGTATCGGGACTCCTCTTGGGGGTGCTTGTCCTGACTAAGGGCGTCTTCCAGTTTGCGTGGATCGTCGCGGCCTGCTTCATCCTGATTCATCATCTACTCAAAAAGGTCCCTTTGAAGAGGGTTGCGGGGGTCGTTTTTTTGTTTCTCCTCTCCTATTTTATCGTTGTCCTTCCCTGGATGGGCAGAAACTACCGCCATTTCGGCCGCGCCTTCATCACGGAGCGGGGAGGGGGCACGCTGGTGATACGGGCGGTCTACAACGACATGATGACGCCGAAAGACTACGCGGCGTCCTTTATCTACTGGGTTCCTACAAGATATACCGAAGAGCTCGCCGTGAGGCTCTTCGGCCGGGATGTGATAAACCGCCTGGACGTGACGCACCCCGACAGTATTCACTCCAGCGTAAAGGCTATCAGGGCCGAGAAGGCAAGGGAGTATGAAAACAGCGTTCGGGCGGATTCGGCGATGATCTCCATGGCGGTGAGTGAAATCAAGTCTCATCCCTTTCGCCACCTGATCATTTGCTTTCCGTTCGCGTGGAAGGGAATATTTGTCGAGATCGACGACCATTTCTTTATTCCCGCAAGCCTCATCAGCCTCCTTCTGTTCACAGGCTTCTTCGCCTTTACACTGCGCGCCCTGATCAAGAGGGAGTGGGAGCATGTCGCCTTGGTACTTCCGTCGCTGTACCTCTTCGGGATGCACATGCTCCTGACCTGGTGCAACCCCAGGTACAACAAGCCGATGATCCCGGTACTGTGGATCGCGTCCCTGTTTGTCCTGCAGTTAGCTTGGCAAAAGATTTCCCGGCGGTTTGAGAAATCTCCCGATCCCGGCCGGGAATAGTTGAATTGCATCCGCGGCGCAGCCGTTGGATTTTGCCGGGCTGGGCCGTCATCGCTGCGAGGGGCAGGAGAAACAAGTTGATTTTTAGGGATAAGTTAAGCTCTGAAATGAAAAACGAACAGCCCTGCCGGATTGTGCTTTTGATACCGTCGCTGAATATCGGCGGCGCGGAGGTACAGCTTGTCAATCTGGCCAGGGGCCTTTACGAAGACCGCGGCGATGTGACCGTGTTAACCTTCTACGACTCCGGAAGCCTGTTTGACGACCTGAATGAGTCCGGCGTCCCTGTTATCTCCTTGAGGAAGTCCGGCAGGTGGGATCTCTTCGGTTTTTTGCGGCGCTTTTTTAAGACGGCCCACACGATTAGGCCCAACCTTATATACGGATTTCTTGTAACGTCGAACATCCTCATCGCCCTCCTAAAGCCGTTTTTGCCGGGCGTAAAAGTAGTCTGGGGGATACGCTACTCGGAGATGGAGCTTCACCACTACGATTGGCTCTCCCGCCTGAGCTATCTCGTCGAGAGGTTTTTATCCTTCATCCCCGACCTCATTATCGTGAACTCCGGCGCGGGACTCGATTCCGCCCGAAGGCGCGGCTTTCCCCCCGAAAGAATGAGGATTATCCAAAACGGCATCGATACCGAAAGATTCTTTATCAGCCCCGAGGAGGGAAAGGGCGTAAGGGGGGAGTGGGGCGTCGGCAAAGGTCAAAGGCTCGTCGGGATGGTGGGGAGGCTCGATCCTATCAAGGATCACAGAACGTTTCTTAGCGCCGCATCGATCGTTTCCGACAGGTTCGATGACGTGCGCTTCGTCCTGATCGGGGACGGCCCGGCCGTTTACACCGATTCGTTGAGAGCGCTTGCCGGAGAGCTCGGTCTGGGGGGAAAGATAATCTGGGCGGGATACCACAGCAAAATGAACGCCGTCTATAACGCCCTCGACGTCTTCGTATCAGCCTCTCTCAGCGAGGGCTTCTCCAACGTGATCTGCGAGGCGATGGCCTGCGGCGTCTACCCGGCCGTGACGAACGTGGGGGACTCGGCTTTGATCCTGGGGGACTGCGGCGTGATCGTGGAGCCGGGCGACCCGAAGGGGCTGGCCGAGGGGTTGTCGAGCGCTCTCAGTGATTACCGGAAGATCTCGCCGGATGAAATCCGGGGGAGGATCGTGGAAAACTTCGGCATAGACTTGATGGTGAGAAGGACTAAAGACCTCCTTGAAGGACTCTGCGGGGAGAAGTAGCCCCACCTTTCGCTTTATCGGCCCGACCCCCTCTTGTAATATCTTTGCAGAATCCCGTCGATTGCGGGGGCGGCCGCATAGATATCCACCGTCCCATGAAATTAGTGACGGGGGCCTTTGTAGATTTCTTCCGAACTTGGGCGACCACGGTTCGACTTCAGAGAATGCAGTCGCTCGCGGGAGCCCTGAAAATATATCGGCGGCTCATTGGCCGGGAAGGTTCAGTTCGTCTCCCTCCACGCCTGGAACATCAGGATGACCCACAAATGATTATGCCAGTTTCGCTCTCCGGTTTTATGCTCGGCCCATTTCTCCCGTATCGGGCCGGGGTTGAAGATTCCCCCCTCTCTTAGTTTTGTTTCACCGAGCAGCTCCTCCGCCCAGTCACGAAGGGGTCCCCGCAGCCAGTCGGAGACCGGAATCGCGAAGCCGGTTTTCGGCCGCTCTATCAGCTCTTTTGGAACATATTTATATAAGACCTGACGAAGCAGCCACTTTCTTTCCCCCCCCTTTACCTTCATGCCGAGGGGCAGCTTCAGGGCGAACTCCACGGACCTGTGGTCCAGTATCGGAACGCGGGCCTCCAGGCTGACCCCCATGCTTGCCCTGTCCACCTTGACCAGGATGTCGTCCGGCAGATAACTCACCAGGTCCAAAAAGGTCATCCAGCTGAAGAAGTCGATATCGGCCGGCCACAGATCGGGATCCGTGAAGACCGTCGGGGGCTCGATACAATCCGGTATCAGCAAATTCGGCTCGTGCCAGTTTGAAATCAACCTCCTGTGCAGCGCCTGGGGGGTGTCCTCCGATAAGACGTCGGACAGCTTGGAAATCCTGTCACCGGTTAGATCCAATCCGATATTCTTTGAAAACAAATTGCCCGCCTTGCCGACTATGTTGTTCCACGGATCGGATGACAACAGCTTGAGGCTTCTTGATAAAAGGGACTTCATCCAGCCGGGCATCCAGCCGGTCTTCCCCCAGATGTCGGGGGCCCAGTAGTAGTGATTGTATCCGGCGAAAAGCTCGTCGCCGCCGTCGCCCGAAAGGCTTACCGTTACCGATTGTCTGGTCAGCTCGGAGACCAGATAGGTCGGTATCTGCGAGGAATCGGAGAACGGCTCGTCGTACAGGAGGGGCAGCTTCGGAATTACACTCATGGCTTTTTCGGGGGTGATATACAGCTCGGTATGATCCGTGCCCAGATGATCGGCTACCTCTTTTGCATAGACCGCCTCGTTGAACTCCTCGTTTTCAAGGCCAATCGAGAATGACTTGACCTTCCGTGTGCTCTGGGCCTGCATTAAGGAGACCACCGTCGAGGAGTCTATTCCCCCCGATAGGAACGCCCCCAGGGGAACGTCCGAGATCATTCTGAGCTTGACCGATTCTCTCAGGATATCCTCGAGCCGTAAGACCGACTCCTCTTCGGAGTCGCAAGGGAGAGGTGTCGGGTTCGCTTGAACGATATCTTTCGCCGACCAGTAATAATCGAGTTGAGGGGCAGATTTGGTATCGCGACAATCTATGGTGAGGATCGCGCCCTGCTTGAGCTTGAAGAAATTTTTATAGATGGAATATGGGGCGGGTATGTAGTTGTGCCTTAGGTAGAGGGAGAGGGCGTTCCTGTCGATCTCGCCCACGAAGTCGGGATGGGCGGAGAGGGCCTTCAGTTCCGAGCCGAAAAGAAAGGTGTCGTCGGCCCATCCATAGTATAGGGGCTTTATCCCGATTCGATCACGAACGAGATGAAGATTTTGTTCCCTTGAATCCCACAGGGCGAAGGCGAACATCCCCACGAAGCGGACGACCGCCTCTTTGAGTCCCCACGCTTCTATCGCCGCGAGGATTACCTCGGTATCGCTGTGGCCCCGCCACCCGGGCGCCTGGGAGCGCTCCTCCAGCTCCTTTTTGATCTCCGGAAAATTATAGACCTCACCGTTGTAGGCGATTATGTAGCGTCCCGAAGCGGAGGCCATCGGTTGACGGCCCTGTCTCGAAACGTCGATGATGGAAAGCCTCCTGTGCGACAGTCCGATGCCGGCCTCGGCGTTAAACCAGAGACCCTCGTCGTCCGGGCCTCGATGGACGAGTCTCTTTGACATCCGTTTCAGGGACTTGATCCAGAAATCCCTTTTTGAATTTGTTTTGATTGCTCCTGCAAAACCGCACATGGCTGTCTAATAGTTATATAAAAAAACAATATTTGTTACCATTAATTGGGGCCCCCGCCCAGGTTAAAATTACCTGCGAATATTGGTCATGTCAACATAATTGTATAAAATATTTCTTATTTTGCTTGAAATGTCAAAAGCCGTTTTTTATATTATAGTCAAGCCAAAAGATGGAAAGAAGGTCCATATGACAAAAAGCGGCTCCTACAATAATGATGGAGAAAAGAGAAAGAACATCTTTTTCCTCGGCCTTATCAGCTTCTTCAACGATTTCGCATCGGAAATGATCTATCCCCTCCTGCCCCTTTTTCTGACCACGGTGCTGGGTGCCGGGGCCCTGGCGTTGGGGGTTATAGAGGGGGTTGCAGAGAGCACGGCCGCGGTGCTGAAGTTCTTCTCCGGTTACTTCTCTGATAAATACAAGAGGAGAAAGCCTATCTTCGCCGGGGGATATACCCTTTCAAACCTGGTTCGCCCCCTCATCGCCCTCTCCACCTCATGGTGGCACGTCCTCTTCTTCAGGTTTTCCGACCGTGTGGGCAAGGGGATAAGGACCTCGCCGAGGGACGCCCTCCTTGCCGATTCCGCCGGTGATCAGAAGAGGGGCGCCGCCTTCGGTTTTCAGCGGGCCATGGACCATGCCGGGGCGGTGATGGGGCCCCTTGCGGCCACGATGGTCCTCCCTTTGATCAACGAAGACCTGAAGTTCCTCTTTTTCCTCTCCGCGATCCCCGGGGCGGTGGTCTTGATCCTGGTCTTCTTTGCGGTAAAGGAGGTAAGACCGAAGGGGGGAATAGCGCGTCTCACGCTCAAGGAGGGACTCAAGGGCGTGGATAAGAACTTCAGGTATTACCTCCTCACCGTTTTTGTCTTTACCCTCGGCAATTCCTCCGACGCCTTCCTCCTCTTAAAGGCGAGCATTGCTGGGGTCGGCCTGATCCAGATACCCCTTATCTGGATGTCCCTTCACATCGTAAAGACCTTGACCTCGTTTCCGGGGGGGATTCTCTCCGATCGGGTCGGGAGAAAGAGGGTGATTACGGCCGGGTGGGCGGTCTACGGAGCAATATATATCGCGTTCGCCTTGACAACCACAAGCACAGGCATTTGGCTTCTTTTTGTCCTCTACGGCGTATATTTCGGTCTGACCGAAGGCGCCGAGAAGGCCCTGGTGGCGGACATGGTTAAACAGGAGAGGTTGGGGACCGCCTACGGGCTCTTCAACCTGGCCGTGGGACTTTCCGCCTTCCCGGCGAGTATCCTGTTCGGCCTGGTGTGGGAGTATGCCGGCTCCGGTTACGCGTTCTTCATGGGTGCCGGCCTGGCCCTTGTTTCCTCGGCAATGCTCTTCGGTGTGAAGGCGAAGACAGCTGAATAAAAAAGACATGGAGCATTGACTTCAACTGAACCTAATTATGAAAGGACGTTGACGTTTTTTTCGCGGTTGCAGTGTAGGTTTTTTCGCGCAGACCCCCAAAGATGTTAGAAAAAGATTTTAGAAAAGGATTTTAGAAAAAGAACAAAGGCCTTGGATTTATTCCGAGGCCTTTGTTGACTGATCCTCTACGCCAGCTTAGGCCCTGTGGTATCTGATCCCGCCGAGGGGGAATCCTTACCTCAAATTCATTCCAAATACGGATCTCCCAACGGCTCGTCATAAGGTAGAGGGATTCCACTATTTTTGAGGGCTATGAACAGCTCCTTTTTTTTCATTTGTATAAAGCGTTTTGTAGTTATTGAAATATATCATGGGAGATTCTCTAAATTAGTAGTTAGAGGCCGTTGGTTGGTAATAAAAGGATTGATTTTATTTAATAATAATGGTAAGTTATTAGATAATGTATTTTTACTTTTCAGGTATTGTAGTAATTTGAGGAAGCTTAAGAGAAATAAACTTCTATATATTAAAGTAGTGAATAATACAATTACCTTCTGCAATTTCCCGTTAATCGACTTCACCTCTTCAGCTGCTGACTTATGTAGTGGTAATCAACAATCTAACTAATAGCCTGAATGTAGTAGGCAATATGGAGCGATAACTTCTTTCAGTGTTTCATTATTGAAGGAGCCGTTATCAATCAATGCCTATTTGAATGGGATTGTTTTTAAAGGGATTCTAAACGGCAGGCAAAATATCATATATGAAAAAAATCATTCATAAATGAAATGGGGGTATATTTTTCTTTAGCGCTGTAGCGTAATGGATCAATTGCGGCTTTGTGGAAGCGGTGGGAGGCTTCGGGGTGAAATCACCTTACAAGACGGGCGATCGGATTGGAGAGGACCACGAAGAAAGGCTTTTCGTGTATCTGTTACGAGGATAACCAATGAGCAGGTATTGAACGAATCCACACAATAACTAAAGGACGATCTGATATCCATTGTCTGTCCGATAATGTAGAAAGAGCATTTACAATTACCTCTCTTGTTTGCAGGATATGAAAACATGAGAATAGCAATATTTAAGATATCAGCACTTCTGGTTTTTACAACACTGTCTTTGTTTGCATGCAATTCAGGAGAGGTCAAGGGATCACTGGAAGATATAACCGTTCAGTTGAAATGGATACACCATGCCCAGTTTGCGGGTTTCTATGTCGCAGTAAAGAAGGGATTCTACTCGGAGGATAATGCCGATGTCACCTTGAATTCCGGTGGCCCTGCTATATCTCCAGACACCGTGATTTCAGACCTTGTGAGAGGCAAGGCCGACTTTGCGATAGTAGGAGGCGATGTTCTTATCAAGAGCAGGTCTTTGGGCGAACCGGTAGTTGCCATCGCCGTAATCTTTCAGAGAAATCCTTATGTCTATGTAACCCTGAAGGGTTCTGGGATCGAGAGTCCGCAAGACCTCGTTGGGAGAAAGGTGATGGTTCCGGATGATGGCAAGATTCAACACGATGCCTTAATCAAAAAGCTAGGTATAGCAAAAAGCTCCATAACGATTGTCCCCTTTGAAAGGGATACGGCACCGCTGATTACCAGACGTGTAGACGCCTATATGACGTACAGGACGGGATCGGCCCTTGCCTTTGAGGAAGAGGGATATGAAGTCAATTTTATATGGGTCGAAAACTACGGCGTTCGGCTTTATGGAGATACAATTATCACAACGGAGAGAATGATCAGGGAAAATCCGGATTTGATTGAGAGTTTTTTGAGGGCAACGTTAAAAGGTTGGCGATATGCCATCGAAAATCCCGAGGAGGCGGTAGAGGCAACATTGGAATACGACATAAAGTTGAGTAAGTTCCGCCAGTTAAGGATGATGCAGGTACAAACGCCCCTGATCCATACCGGCAAAGAGGAGATCGGCTGGACGGATAGAGATGTGTGGGTGGTGATGCGGGATATATTGTTGGGAAAGGACGCCATTGATATTGACGAAGCGTTTACGATGCGGTTTCTGAATGATATCTACGGTAAGCAGAAGCAGGAGAAAATGAGATGAGATTTCTCCGGAGAAGTCTAACAGCCAGATTAATAACCTTATTCTTATTAGTGACCATATTGCCGCTGTCTATTATAGGGTATATATCTTATTTAAAAGGCCGTCAGGGTATAATAGAAAAAGTGAAATCTAAGCTTGAAAGCGTAGCCATATTAAAAGAGCAGGAGATACGAAACTGGGTCGAACATCTTGAGCACACCGTTTTCTGGTTAGTTGAAGACCGAGAAACTATATACGATGCCAACTCTATGAAGATCCACACTGTTGGTACTCCGGAATACCTGAAGGCCCGTGATTCCCTTGTATGGGAGTTCAGGAGAGTAATGGAGATGGGGCACTTCTCGGCAATTTTATATTTGGATAGCGAAAGCGGTAAAGTAATAGCATCGTCCGACACTCTATGGGATGGCCAATTCAAGGAAAACGAGCCGTATTTCATAAAGGGGAAAGAAGGGATTTATGTTTCGGATATATATTTCAGCCTGAATCTTGGAAAGCCGACGATGGTTATCTCCGCTCCCGTGAAGGATGATAATGGAAAGCTGTTGGGTGTGATAGTAGCTCACGCAGATTTAAAATATCTGAGCACGATAATGCTGGAGCGAAGCGGCCTGGGTGATACCGGGGAGACATTTCTCGTAAACAGCTCCAATCTGTTGATTACAAATACCGTGTTTGCGCCGGACGGCGCCTTCAAGAAGTGGATTTTTGGACAGGGGGCGAAGTGGGCGCTTGAGGGCAAATCCGGAGTCGACCTTTTTATCGACTACCGTGGAGTGCCCGTCATTGGTGCCTATAGATGGATGGGGGATTTAAAGCTTGCACTGATAGCCAAGCAGGACCAGTCGGAGGCCTTAACCATCATCAATAAATTGGCATTTACCGTTCTTGGCATCGGCCTTAGTATTGTATTGATTGTAATCGTGCTGTCAATACTATTTGCCCGCACCATAACCCGACCGATATTAAAGCTGGTAAATGGTACGGAGATGGTCGGAGCGGGCAACCTCGATTACAGGGTCGGCACTCTTGCAAAGGACGAAATAGGCGAGCTTTCAAGGGCCTTTGACCGTATGACCAAAAACCTCAATGATACGACGGTTTCACACGGTGAGCTGGCAAAGGAGGTTACCGAGCGCAAGCGTGCGGAAAACAGGCTCAAGGATTACTCCGAGAAATTGGAAGAGATGGTGGAGGAGCGCACAAAGGAGCTGAAAGACGCACAAGAAAAGCTGGTCAGGAAAGAGAAACTGGCTTTTTTGGGGCAATTATCGGGCAGTGTAGGACACGAGCTGAGAAATCCCCTTGGGGTGATATCCAATGCCGTCTATCTTTTGACCACGGTCCACGGCGATGCGGACGAGACCACAAAGGAATACCTCGATATTATCTCGTCGGAGGTTCAAAACTCCGAAAAGATAATATCCGACCTTTTGGACTTCTCCCGTACCAGATCTCCCGATATAGATAGGGTGTATGTATCGGAGATGATAGACGGTGTCCTTAAAAAGCGCCCGTCCCCCAATGGAGTTACAATTACGACGGAAGTAGCCGAAGACATTCCCCCCATATATGTTGATCCCCGGCAGGTAGGTCAGGTCCTCGACAATTTGATTGCCAACGCCTACCAGGCCATGCCGGAGGGAGGGGAGTTGAAGATAAAGGCGGAGGAGATAAAGAAAAAGGTCAATCTGTCGATTACGGACACCGGTCTCGGTATATTGAAGGAGAACATGAAGAAGCTCTTCGAGCCCCTCTTCACAACAAGGGCAAGGGGCATCGGTTTGGGCCTTTACGTATCTAAAGGCCTGATAGAAGCCAACGGCGGTCAAATCAAGGTGAAGAGTAAAGAGGGGAGCGGGAGCACTTTTACGATAATCCTGCCCGTCAAGGAAGGCAGATCATGAGCGAAAAAAGAGATATTTTGATAGTGGACGACGACCGCGGGATGGTAAAAACCCTTGCGGATATTCTCAAGATCAAGGGTTTTAACGTTGATACCGCTTATTCCGGTGACGAGGCCCTTATTAAGGCAGAGAAGATCGGTTTCGACTGTATCATTTCCGATATAAAGATGCCGGGAATTAACGGTGTTGAGCTAATGAAGGCCGTGAGAGAATTTAGGCCTGAAGTTCCGGTTGTCCTTATGACCGCATATTCAACAGATAAACTGGTAATGGAGGGACTCGAAGAAGGGGCGATAGCCGCCCTTGCCAAGCCGTTGGACCTGGATAACCTCCTTGGTTTTTTATCGGCGCTGCAAAGAGAGCAATCTATAGTGATCATCGACGACGATCCCAAGTTCTGCAAAACCCTGGGAGACATATTGCGGGAGAAAAACTTCAAGGTGGAGGAGATCACCGATCCCGCCTCCTCTATCGAAAAGCTCAAGATCAAAAACCAGGTGGTGCTCTTGGATATGAAGCTGAACGGCGTCACCGGCCTTGACGTCTTAAAGGAGATCAAGACGAAATATCCTGAGATTCCCGTAATTCTTATAACCGGTTACAGGGAGGAAATGTCGGAATCCTTAGAGAATGGTTTGAAGATGAGCGCCTTTACCTACCTATATAAACCCTTTGAGATAGATGATCTCCTCGATGTCTTAAACAAGATCAAGCGTAGAGAGCTGGCCGCCGTTCTGGGAAGGTCCAACGCTATGAAAAGGTGACTTTTATGGAAAAGATGTTAAAGATCCTAATCGTCGATGATGACCCGAAGATCAGGAAGACCCTGTCCGATGTCCTGAAGGTCAAGGGATATGAAGCAATAAGCGTTGCAAAAGGTCAGACGGCCTTGAATAGGGATAAGAGTGAAGCGCCAGCTGTAGCCTTGATCGATCTCAAGCTTCCGGACATCTCCGGCATCGAGGTAATGAAGGGTATAAGGAAATTATCTCCCGAAACGGAGTGTATTATCCTTACCGGTTATGCCTCCCGGGAAACGGCCGTCGAGGCGATCAATCTGGGCGCATTTAATTATGTCGATAAACCCTACGATATCGAGAAGCTTCTGGTGATAATCCAGAGGGCGATTCATAAGCGGGAGACAGAGAAGGCGCTCAAAGACAGCGAGGAGAAATGGAGGGGATTGTTTGAAAACTCCATCGAAGCCGCGTTTACCGTGGACCTCGAGGGTAATTTTACATCGATAAACAGCGCCCTTGCATCGATTATGGGTTATGAAGTGGAAGAGATTATAGGAACTAACTACGCAAAATATGCGAAGCCGGAAACGGTTGAAGATGTTTTCAAGGCCTTCAATAACCTCTATCGTACGGGTAAGCCTATAAGGGGGTTTATCTATGAGACTATAAGAAAAGACGGCAATGTAAGGATTATTGAATCGTATGTCACCACCATTCGTAAAGAAGATAGGGTAATAGGTTTTCAGGGTACGCTTAGGGACATAACAGAGCGCAAGCGGGCTGAGGAGGTTTTAAGAGAGAGCGAGGAGCGATTCCGGACGCTCATTGAGCATTCCTCCGACTCTATCGCAATTGTAGACGGAGATGGGATTATCCGGTATCTGAGTCCATCAAACGAGCGTGTTCAAGGGGAAAAGCCGGAGGAATTGATCGGGACCAGCTTTCTTGATCTTATACATCCGGATGATCTTGAGGATTTGACCGGATCGTTTAATAAAGTTTTAAGGAAGAAGGACGACTACTTCATCACGGGTTATCGGTTTAGGCACAAGGACGGCTCGTGGAGGGTCATGGAGGCAATATCTCGTAACTTCTTGGACGATCCGAAGATAAAAGGTATCGTAACCAACTATCGCGACATCACGGAGCGCAAGCAGGCTGAAGATCACATTATAAATCTGAACAGACTGCTGAAATCCATCCGTGATATCAACCAGCTCATCGTAAAGGAAAAGGATAGGAACGCCCTTCTGCAATCGGCTTGTGACATCTTGACTTCGGTTGGCGGTTATCGAATGACCTGGATCGGTTTTGTTGATGAGGGGAAAGGGAAGGTTATACCGACGGCGCAGTCCAGATTTGAGGATGGGTACCTCGACAAGATCACTATAACCTGGGACGAGAAAAAAACGGGAATGGGCCCAACGGGCACGGCTATTAAAACAAGAAAGCCGTGTGTCTTCAATGACATCATCAACAATCCTAAATTTAAAACATGGAAGAGTCAAGCGGAGGAAAAGGGGTATAGATCGGCCGCCTCTATCCCACTGATTTTCAATGACAAAGTTTACTATACCCTCAACGTCTATTCGGATTCTATAGACTTCTTCGATAGGGAGGAGGTCGAGTTGTTGGATGAGGTCTCGCAGGACCTCGCTTTTGCTCTTTCCGCCATTGAGACGGAAGAGGAGCGTAAAAAGGTAGTGGAGGCTCTCCGTGAATCGGAGTCTTTTCTTAGGAACATCATTGAATTCAGTCCTTTTGCTATGTATATTTCTGACGACAAAGGAACACTCATAAGGATGAATCAAGCATGCCGTGATTTATTTAAAATTAAGGATGAAGAAGTTGTTGGTAAATATAATCTGCTAAAAGACAACATTGTAGAAGCATCGG